>Ga0335073_10002685_pt1 | contig 24424 bp, 18 predicted proteins | sample Lox_Sample_22_FD_207093 | JGI IMG/M metagenome (GOLD analysis project Ga0335073, IMG submission 207093) | Soil microbial communities from Loxahatchee National Wildlife Refuge, Florida, United States - Lox_Sample_2.2 | ecosystem: Environmental > Terrestrial > Soil > Wetlands | place: USA... | reverse complement strand
TAAATGAGAGCCTCTCGGTGTTCCAGAACTTCCTCTATTGCAATGCGTCGCCCATACCAGGAAGCAATTGCAACGCTAGCAACGCAGGCTCTCCACTGGTCGATGTCCTCAATTCGCACTGGTATGAGCCCCCCGGCTTGGGAATGCTGCCCGAAAGCGTGATCGCTCAAGTGTCAGCGTACTATCAGGCGCTCAGCGCAACCGACCAAGGCAAACCAATTTGGTCTGGTGAGGGAAGCTGGGGTGACGATTCGAAGATCACGGATCCTGATCAGCAAATGGCTTGGGTCGCTCGATATTATCTTTCCGGCTGGACTGCGGGGTTGAAGCGGATGTATTGGTACGGTTATGACAGCCCGCACTATGGCACCCTTTGGACCAGCGGTACCGGACTAAATCAGGCGGGCCAGGCCTACGGAACTGTCAGCAAATGGCTTTATCAAGCAAAACCTGCCAGTGGTAGCGCCTCGGTTTGCTCCCCGAACAGCACGCTCTGGACCTGCAACATAATTCTTGGTAACGGAAGCTCTGCTGAAATCATTTGGGACACGAGCTCAAGCCCTACTGGCCCGCAGAGCGTATCCTCAAACTTCGGCAATATGCAAGATCTCACGGGAACCAACACCGCAATATCCGGAACTGTGCAAGTTGGCAACAAGCCAATCCTTCTCACGACCTCAGCCTCCACAGCTCCCTAAGCTTAACCCAACCCTTGAGAGATCAAGCCACGCATAGAGAGACCGCCTTTAAGGGCGGTTTCTCGTTTGCACATTGAGGATGAAGAGTTAGTCGTCGTCGCCGTCATCGACGAGTTCCTTGTTTTCGTCTATCGGTGGAGCGACGATCGCAGCAGGATGTCGAGAACTCGCAACTCCGGTGCCCGTGAGGCGGATTTCATGCGGGCCGCCCGGATCAGAATCGGTAATGTTGACTTGTGCCCAGGCTGATCCGACCGCGCTCGGAGCGAATTGAACCTGAATCGTACACGTGCCGTTCGGAGCAAGCGTCGTCACACAGTTGGTGCTGCTAACCGTGTAATCTGGCCCTACCTCATCTACCGCTGAGATCCAGTCATGCGCCATGTCATGGTTCGGGGCGCCCTCCATGTGGTACAGCGTGACCACTGCACCGTTCGAAAAAGTACCCTGCGTGGTGCCGGGATACGTTCCGAAGTAATTGTCGAAGCTACGATTTCCCTTAACAATAAACACAATATGCTTGATCGGATTCTGTACTCACGAGGAGGTAACTCCTCCCGCCAGAAAGAGCAGGGTACTCTTGCTTTCACTTCAACCTCTACGGCTTTGGATTTTTGAGAAGGATACCTGAGGTTGGCGACCGCACGACTCGTCGGAAGGACTAAAACCCAAGGCTGGAAGACTTGTTCCGTTGCAGAGATGAAATTAATTTCTAGGATTGCAGCCAAGATCAGCAGGTCACCTCCAGTTCCATTTTCGTGAACAACCGAGGGCTTCCGTCCTCCCAGTGAGTTGGAACTGAGAGCGAAGCGGCACCAATCGCCGCTCGGCCAGGTACACGTCCGCGGCGGTCATGATGGACTTTAGTGATCTTTGCCCGGCAGAAATCGGTCTGTATAGTCATTCGAACGTCCCAGGTCAGATCCCGGTAGGAAACACAATCGATCTTTCTGGTTAATAAGCCGCGTCATCCCGTCTATTCCATCTGGCCAATTGAGTAGAGGAGATCCCCCAAAAATGCGCAGATTTTTTGCGTTCGTCCTATTTCTCTTGGCTTCGTTCGTAATTACGTCCTCACGTAGTTTCGCAGCAGACAATCCGCCAAATTCAGCCAGTCATCCACTCACAGCTGCAAGTTGGAGCTTCGAATGTATGTACGGGCACGTTTGCGGCACGACGGGTCAGTGGATCAACACGACGTCGCAGCCCGGAACCGTCCGGCTATGGGATGCGGGAGTTGCTTGGAGCGTTCTGGAGACGAGTTCGGGTGCCTACGACTGGAGCAATCTGGATACTTGGCTTGATTTGATTGCACAACACCGCCCCACTGCCGCGATCTATACGCTAGGACACGTTCCGTGCTTCATCACAACTGGCAGGTGCTCTGGGCAGGCATGGGACAACTGGTCACCGGGTCCGCCTGCAGATCTAACTTCATCCGGCAGTCGCACATTCAATACTTTCGTCACCCAACTGGTGTACCACTGCTCGCCTGCTGGCCATTGCGTTAAGGATTACATCAAGTACTGGGAGATGTGGAACGAGGCAAATCTTTCGAATTATTGGACGGGCAATGTCAGCCAGCTTTACCAAATGCTGAAGCCAGTTATTGCAATCATACGCAACGCAGTTCCTGGAGCGGTCGTTTCAACTCCGCCAGTGTGCGGCGGCGATACTACCTGGATGGCCAGTTGGATTCAGCAGGAAAACGCGCATGGCCGACTCTCCGACTACTACGGCTTCCACGTGTATCTGAGAGATGGGACACCGGAAGACCGCATTAAAATGGTCGGACGGATGGTAACCACGAAGAATAACAATGGATGGACCACGACCCCTTGGATGAACACGGAGACGAACTTCGTGAATACCGACTACACGTGCTCCAGCCAATACACAGCGGCTGACTGCCAAGGCCAAATAGTCAGATGGCACGTGCTGCAGTATGCGTATCAAGGCGGGGCTGGTGGAGCGGTTCACATCGGCTGGTTCAATTGGCCGAGTATCACCAGCGGAATAGATTATGACACGTACTATTACACCATGATGCAGTGGCTAAAAGGGGCAACCTTCCGACAGTCTTGCGCGCAGAACGGGGATCTCTGGACTTGTTCCTTGAAGGAAGCCAATGGAGCTTCCGGACTCATCGTGTGGAACGCATCTGGAAACTCAGAATACACTCCTGCCACTCAGTACACGAGTTACCGGGCGTTCAATGGCACATACGGTGGCAAGACGGTGAGCATCACACCCGGTCAGCGCACTACAGTCGGAGTAGTTCCAATCATGTTTCAGACCAAATGATCCTTCTCACCGTCTGAAACCTAGAATTGGCTGCCGTACTTCCCACGAAAGATACGTGTTTGCCAGGTATAGCAATTGCTGGCGGGTAGCTGGCAATTGCTAGTGCCTGTTTGACTCTTGTTGTAATACTCTCCCATGCCGTAGAACGTGAGATCGTCGCTTGGATCCACAACCGTCGCGGCGTACTGACCAAAGCGGTCCGTGTTTTCCTGATCTCCGGTACCTTGTACGATCAGAGTCGGCGCGTCAAATGTGGAGTGTCCCCAAGGAAGGACGATGAAGTTAATCGCGGGGTTCGGCTGAGTTTGGCAACTGGAACATTGCGGGCCCGAGGTCGTGTAGGTGAAACCCAAGTCTCCGTTCATGTCGGCGGCCATGCTTGGCATGAGCATCCAGAGGAGTCCGTTAGGATCCTGCAAATCAGGAACTCCTGTGGCACTGCCGCTGTTAGCCATAACCTGCGCCTTCCCATTCGCCACTTTCAGAGCGTAATATCGGATGCCGGTGCGCTGGTTGCTCGCGTCCTCCATCACGACGTGAGAAGCCGTCAGGAATTGTCCGGTTGGTCCTCTTGAACCAGATGGGAAATTATTGAACGTCAGCCGGTTCGACATGCGGTCACCCAGAGAATCCAAGCATGGAGTGACGTAGTTCCCGCAGTTCGGAGTTCCGTAGGCTCCGATAGCTGCCGGATTCGTACTTGGCTCGGGAACGCAGTAGGTATCCGCTTCCTGTTTGCTAGTGCTGGTGTTGTAGCATCCCGGTGTGTAGGGAAGAACTGAAAGCAGCTGTCCTGTGAATCCGTTTGCGTTCCAGGTGAAGAATGCAAGTTGGTTTGAGGTGCATGGCGTCGTCTGACTGGTGCACCATTTCGTGCCATTGCCACCCTGCTGGTAATTGCTCGGATTCACGATTGATAGGAAATAGGCCGGTTCACCGCTATTAGGAGGATTTGCACTATCGATGTCAGCCACGTCCAGCGAGTGAATCAGGCTGGGTCTTTGCGCCACGGGAACCGTGTACGCATAGCAAGTCATCGGATTGGTGGCATTACCCTTCACAATATTCGCGCGGTCCAACTGACACGCTTCGAAGCCTCCCTCAACGTAGTTGGACGTTGGATCCTGTAGGTCAAAGGTGATGTAGAAGCCCGACGTCCAAGTCCCGATACGCGGCCAATCGGGAAAATAGTAGTGGAACGCACTGGTCGTACAGTTATTTGAACTGGGCAGACACGGAATCACTGAACCCAACTTGTACTCGTATGCGTACCATTTCGTATTCGTGTTCGAAAGATCGGCTTGCGAACTCGCCGCGATGCACCACGCGTACTGGTGAATGCCTGAGCCGTCCACATAAGAGATCCTGCGGCTGATGACAAACGCATTGTCCAAACGATCGAAGAGTACTTGTACGTTTCCCGAAGGGTAGGTATTGCATTCGTGTTGCGTCGTCGCGGACCATAACCGCTCGACGGTCTGCGGTACTGCAGTCGTTCCGCCTGCCGATGTAAAAATCGGTTGACCCGTGACCTTGTCGAAGGCCTGCACATATTGCGCGTTCACCCACTCCAGCACTTGCGCGTTCTGCCCGCTCACGCTCGGTCCCACCGCGATGTTGGGATCGATATTGGCACCCTGATTGTCATAAAACTGATACTGCGTGCCAATATTCTGCTGCGCGTCGATGCCTTCAATTGAGATACCGTTCCAGGAGCCGGACGAGCACTGTACTGATTGGCAAATCGTGAATGGTCCTGTAGTCGTGAATTGGGCAACCTGGGGTGCGGCGAACGGTCCAGTCATAACTCCCTGCTGACAGTCACCTCCGGTGCAAGGTCTTGCGATTGCCGGGAACGCCAACAAAAGCAGGGTAGTCGCCAGAGCAAAGCTGCAGTGAGCAATTCTCATGATTTCTCGTCTCTTTCGCTGCCTGGAGGTTGGCAGTGCGGGGTTTCTTTCTACACGCAATCGCGCGACCAACTAGGCCATCGCTTTCACTATTAAATTCAGAGAGTTACATGCTTTTAAGCCACGCAAGCGCAATACGTTGCACAAATTATGTACTGGCCGTGGTTAAATCGCAAAATGAGCGGGCCAGGAAGCACCTTGCTTCCTTCGACGCTCCTTTTGACAGCCTGGGAATTAACCGGATTACGGCTGAACGACCTGGCTCAATGGAGTCGACTTGCTCTTAACGAAGTTCAGATCGCCGTCGAAGACGGCAGTAATTTTGGTCGTCCCGACCTTGAGCCCTGCATAGGTATAAGTCGCAACACCATTGACAATCGGCGCTTGTCCGATGGGCTCGAATACAACGATGTCGCCATCAGCCGGTGTGCCGCCGGTGGAAGTCACCGTCGCTGTAAAGGTCACAGCCTGCCCAAATGTCGATGGATTCTGCGATGAGGTCACTGTGGTTGTCGTCAAGGATGGGTGCGGATTTACGGCGAATACGGTGCCAGCCCCGACCGTGCCGCCGGTGTACGACGTGCCGTACAGAATTCCCGTACTGTCGAGAATGACTGGAGCGTCAATGCCACCGCCATCGGTACCGTTAAAGCGGAAGACAATCCGTGGAGTGTAGGTTTTGCCATTTGGCGAAATTTCGTAAACGGTACCCCCGCCGTAGACTCCGCCGAGCTGTGTTGTACCGAACATGTTCCCTGTCGAGTCGAACACTAGCCCAGCAGTCGGATTGGTTCCATACGTCTGGTTGAAGCTGCCCATAACTGCCTGCGTCCATCCATTTGAACCCTTGGTCAGGCGATAGACAACGCCGTCGTTATTCGCTCCACCAGCCTCCGTAGTTCCCCACAGGCGGCCGGCACTGTCAAATGCAAGGGTTCCCATCGGATTTGAACCCTGGGTCGCTGCTTTCGCCGGGTTGAAGGAGAAGAGGGTAGAGAAAATGTACCCGCCCTGACCATTCGATGTCAGTTTAAAAACATTATTGAAGCTCGTTCCGAAAATATTACCGGTGGAATCGATGATCAATCCGGAACCGTTACTACTGATGGAATAGAGCGGCGTTTCTATCCACCCGCCAGCAGTCTTGCTCATTTCGAAGATCGAACCATTTCCTCCCGCAGCACCTCCGGCATAGGTCGTACCGTAAAGATTTCCGGAGCCGTCCATGATCAAACCATTGATCGGATTGGCACCGTCTGGGCTATTCGCAAAGTTGTACAGTACCGTTTGCAACCAACCGCTTCCCGAGGGGCTCAGTTCGAAAATGAGGCCGTTTCCAAGCGTCCCGCCGTTGAATGCCGTTCCATACATATTTCCCGCGCTGTCGAAGGTCAGGTATGCGTAATAAGGATTTGCGCCATCCACGCAGGCGGCTCCGCCGGGACAGAAGCTATAAATGGTCGTTTCTTTCCACCCGCCCGAACCGTTGGGGACAAGCTGGAATACACTTCCCTGCCCATAGGCTCCGCCATCGTGCGTCGTTCCGTAAAGATTGCCATTGTGAAATGTCAGCCGAGAGGTCGGTGTCTGGCCGTCCGGAGTGCCCGTGAAACTGTAGAGCACGCTCTCGGTCTGCGCGACAGCCAAGCGAGCCCCCAGCAGCAATACCGCGGAAAACACGACCAAAAAGAGAGCCTTCAGTTTCATCGAGGGGTTATTGGAAATTTTCGAAAAGCGTTTCTGCATAAATTCCTTCACTGGTTTTGTCGAGCGGCGCAATGTTGAGGGAGGCAGATCAGGCAAAGGAACGCTTTTGTCGAAGCGTCCGAAGGTAATAGCTTTGCCCGTCTTAACATCAAAGGGGTTGCCCAAACACGAAGTGTGCGGGTGGTGGGACGTTTCACAACTGATGGATCGCAGCTCTTAAACCTTACATTTCAGAACCAAGCTATCCTGGTCCGGCAGCTCATTCGCAGGTTTGCACTTCCCGTGCCACCGTCGATACAAGAATCCGTTGGTCACGGGAGTAAGCCGATATTGGCGGATCATCTTAAACACATTCTCTAGCTCGTTCCAATCGCCATTGTCGTCAATTTCCCAACTGTGAAAGTAAAGATGTGCGATTCCTCCATTGCGTGAAACGTCTTCAAGCGCACAGACAAACTGCGCCACCCAGGGCACTGTCGACTTGAAGGTTGTCAGGTATTCGTACGCCCCAGCAAAATTGTACTCGAGGAGGCAGTGCCGAAGCTGGACGTAGGCCGGATATGTATTGGCATACGTGCTAATGTCCCACGAAAATGGATCAGGCGGGTAATCATTGAGGAAGTATCGACATGTGCGAGCTGCCAGGAATCCCGCTTGCTCCACGAGCCTCGCGACACATCGATTGAACTTTCCACCGGGATAGCAAAACGAGACGACCTCGTGGCCAACAGTATCTTCGGAGAACTTTCTGCCATCGACGATTTCCCGCAAACACTCCTGTTGTGGAAGCTTGTGAAGGCGCACGTGATGGAGCGTGTGACTACCCACTTCAAACTGACGGTCGATCTCCTGGATTTGCGCGGTGCTCATCACCTCGCGCTCGGCATTTGAGCCCGGGATGTAAAAGGTGGCCTGCAGGCCGTACTTATTCAGCAAATCGACGGTTCGGAGATCGCTGGGATGACCGTCGTCGATGCTGATCGTTACATACTTCTCGTGGGTATTCCGTGCGACAGGATGAGAATGTGGTTCAGTTTCAATCGTCATTGAATTGGGCCAGAGTCTGGTCTCTTGCTTTTCCTACCGCGCGGTTATCTTACTGCATCGCAAGTAGGGTTGGGCTTGCTCCTATTCTTACAGTGTGATTTGAGGGAATGGTCGAAGTACTCCCATACAAATCGCTCGCAGTGCGAAACTGCGGTTTTGCCGTGTACGACGTTGGAGTTCCGCAAGTATTTCCTCTGCACTCTACGTTGAAATCCCAGACAATCAGGGCGTCCTTACCATTCGCTTGGACTAGCGGGCACTCGACAATGGAGCCCTCATGGCTGCAGGCGTGAGGGAAGTGAGACCCGACCAGCCACTGCATCAAATGGTTGTAAGTTCCGTCTTCCTGACCGATCGAGCTGAACCAATACCAATCAATACTCTGCGCACCCAATCCATATTGAGCGATGAGCCATCGCGACATGAAAGCGCCGCAGATGGTATCGGTCGCGCCTTTGTCAGTCGGGCAGTAATAAGGACCGGAGCCGAGAAATCCTGTCTCCGTATTCATCCAGGGCGTCGTCGCCCAACCGGCGTTGTTCTTTTTGTTCACCATCTCTACGACATTCTCGATATATCTCTTCTCTGGAGCGTTGCTCTCGGTAAGCCATTTGTCGCCGGGACCCAGGTATACGTGGAAACCATAGATATCTGAGATTCTTCCCTTTTGGTTTTCCAGCGCGAGCCACTGATCCATCCAGTCAGGGTTCACCGCCATAAAGGGTGCCGGTGTCGAGATTTGAACACCGGGAACGTTAGCACGAATGATCGCCGCGGCCGGTTTCACCATGTCATAGAGCTGCTCAGGAGTACCGTTCCAATACCGCGGAGCATTGGGCTCATTCCACATCTCGAAGTACTTGATGTAGTCCTTGACACAGTGATGAGCCGGGGAACAATGCTTGGTTACGGCATCAACGAACTCGTTGAACGACGCGCTTCCATTCGGAGTCAGGTCTCTCGGTGGATCCGGCGAGCCAGGTGATCCTCTCCCCATGCATTCGGACCTCGACTCCCGAACATTCCAGCAGGGCACGCGATTGAAGGTGAACAGGACCGCCAGAGGCTGATGGGCTGAAATTGCGTCCAGCCAAAGATCAAGGTTGCCCCAGCGATAGGAACCGGGCCCGGAAGTTAGCCTTTGCCAAGTCGTGCCGGTGTCGTGCATGCGAAGGGTTCCCGGGCGCGACTCTGTTCGGATCCATTGTGCTCTCTGACACGCATCCGGCCGATCGAAATTGCAGGAAAATCCGAAACTCGTCGGCTGCAGCGGATTTGCGGACATAGGCACAGCCGTACTCTGGGCGTACGCAAGCGGCATAGTTAAGACCAGCACTGTGACGATCACGATCGGCGCGGGTAACCTATGCATCATGGATCTCTTTGTTGGATTCATTTCAAAGGTACAGAATGTTCCGGCGCAGGAATCAATTTATACTCGTGGCCAAAATACCGGAATGCGAAATAGGGCATCTTGAACATTTTCGCCGTCCGCCTAACCCGCCCAGACTCGGTAAATACTCGGTAGAGCCACTCGACGCCGACCCTCTGTGTCCACCTCGGGGCTCGCTTCTTGCGCCCGGATACAAAATCAAGAGTACCTCCAAGACCGTAGGCGCAGCGAACGCCCATGCGAAAGAGCAGGTTGGAGTTCTGCGCAATCCACATCTCCTGCTTCATCGGTCCAAAACAAACAACCAGGTGCGTTGGACGAAAATCGGCAATTTTGCCGAGGATGCTCTCGTTCCATTCCTGATCTTTGATGTTGGCGGAGAATACCGGTGAGTATCCTACTATGTCGAGGTCAGGGTACTTTGTCCTGAGACCGTCAAGCGCGCCCTTGTTAGCTTCGGGATCCGCACCCAAGAGAAACATCCGCTCGCCGTGCCTTGCCGCATGATCTGCCAGGTTATAAATGAAATCAGACCCCGACATCTTGCGCACGGGGCGACCTGGATAAATCAAAGAGCACATCTGCCAGACGACGCGCCCGTCGATCGTGTTGACCGTATGCTTGAGAATCTCTTGGAATGCCGGGTTCTCGTGAGCATACGCAAAAATTTCGGCATTGACTGTAACAATATGTTTTAGTTCATTGGTATCGCTTGAGAGCAACACGTCCAGGTCCATCGACTGGAGAGTTAGCCTACCCAGACGAACTATGCAGCCGCTCCCGGTGGTTTCAGGCTTTTTTTTTTGACTTCCCCCTTGATGGGGAATTTTGATTCCTTGGTCGTGATTTGCTGGCGAACCCATTCCACGTCCTTATACTTCAGCTTGCGATATTTCTGCCACACGGAAACCGGTAGAATCGAAAAACAGATACGTGGGACGATATCCCAGGCACGTAAAAGCTGGTATTGAATTTGGCCCATGAATCGATCCCAGACCTTCGGCGGAGTGGCTGTCGATTGTACAAAACGCGCCGTTAGCATCCATTGGTCTCCCCACTCGGCTCTCCATAGAGCCTTGTAACGCGCAATTTTTCCACTCAACTCCGCCGGAAGCGAATCCTTCTTTTCCTTCTTGGCGACAATTTTGTCGCCCATGGCCATCTTGTGGTGGCCGCCTTCGAAAACTCCGGTTCGGTCAGCATGGTCGAGGACGGTCATTGCCGGATCGAAGGGCAATTGAAGGAACGTACAGATACCGCGCATGGTATCGTCAGTCTTTTCGAGCAGATCCCGGAAGTAAAGCTGGTGAACAAACGCGCCCCTCTGATTTAGTTTGTCAACCTGTGTCTTCAAGGTCCGTGCCGCGAGCAGCGCCTTGTGCATCATTCCGGGCCGCGTGAACCATAGTGCCGTGGCCCTCGCTTTAATCGCGCTAAGCACAACCTCTTCGGGATCACGCCAGATCACTACGAAACGCGCATCTGGAAACTCTTTCGCGAGGAAGTCGAGCCGATCATAGTAAGACGGCGACTTGCATCCCCAACGCGTTTTTCCCTTCTGCGCCGCAAATTCGCGGCCAGCGCGCTCCATCCCTTCAGCGAGCGAGCCGATGGGCGCTTCCAACGTGGAAGGCTCCAGATCATGTCGGCTGAGGCCTGCATTCCAGTACTCCCACTTCTCCAGCCACGCCTTTCGCTCCCATGGGACCCGAAACATGGGCCACAAAACCGGCAGATCCGACTCAAAGAACAGGCGCAGATCCCGATGCTGATTGAGTAAGGAGTACAGCAGGGTGGTGCCGGAGCGCCAAACGCCAACGACAAAAATCGGTGGTATGTGGCTACTGCGCGACCGCACAAGGACTTCCCTGCTGTCCTGCGCGGTCTCTTGGGGGGTTTCCTGAACACTTATCAAGTTCGATTCGCTACCCATGTTTGTTGTCTCCGGGTGTCTTCGCGGAGTGGCGCACCAAATTCTTTTACAGAAGTTGCGACACTAAAAGAGCTCGCTAGTTCCAGCGGGCACTCTCGATTACCTTGCTGAAAATGTTGCTAAGGGCCGCATACCGAAGGCGAACGTCATACTTCTGCTCAACAACTGCCCTGGCTTGTCGTCCCATCAACTCGATTTCACCCTGCCGTTCGCAAAGCCAGCGAACTTTATCGGCCAGGTCGTTGCTATTCTGGGGCTCGAATAGCAGCCCAGTCTTTTCGTGCTCAACGATATAGGGCAGGGCCCCGATTGAAGATGCGATTACTGGCTTACCGCTAGAGAACGCTTCCAGGACAACTAGAGGAAAGTTTTCATAACAGTGAGATGCAACAATCGTAAAGAGGCTACTGGCGAGAGATTCCTGTTTCTCGGGGCCGCTTTGAAACCCCACGAGTTCGATATTAGCGAGCCGGTGAGTTGCAATAAAATCACGGATCTCCTGCTCGGCATCCCCGGTTCCAACAACTCTTAATGGAATATGTGGAAGTTGAGCGAAGGCCTTAATCACCGTTAACACGCCCTTGTCGCGGTACAAGCCCCCCAGATAAAGGGCATATTTGCCTGACCCGCACTTCGGCGTAAAAAGCGAGGTATCGATGTGGTTCGGGCAGACATGGATCTTAGCTTCCGGAATCTCGGCCTGCATTAACACGTTCTTCGCAAAATCTGTGAGACAGATAAAGCCGCCAATGCTATCCAACAAACCCATTTGGCGGTTTGCATAAAGCGAGGTGGCATATAGGGTGCTGTAAGCCAAGTTCTGTTGCACGCAACGTTTCCGAATCGCCCCAAAATAGTTTCCCAGCTTGCACAACTCGCAAACTTGATTGTTCACGTAAAAACGAGAATTCGCGCACCACAGACGAAAGTCGTGAAGGATGTGAACCGACGGTATTCGAAGCCGGTGAAGAACGTGATAGAGAGAAGGCGAAATCAGCGGAAAAACATTGTGGACATACGCAATATCCGGCCGAAAACGCTCCACAACTCCGGTTATCTCACGCACCGTGCGTTGCGAATACAAAGTATCAATGGCTATCTGCAATTTCGCGAAACCGGAGGCTTCCATCACCTCGTTACTGTTTCGCGTATACGTGGTCACCTCCGCGTGCTGTTGGAGGAGCTGCGCATCGGCAGCGGCAACGGTGTCGGAACCTGCAAACTTCCTAAACTGGTTGTGGACACACAGAATGCGCATTTCGGGAAGGTGCCGACTACTTCGCTGGTGTTTCAGAATCCGTTAGAGAACCTTTTGGTTCTGTTTCTTTCACCAGCTTCCCGCTCACGAGGATCAGCGCCATCAAAAGCGCGAATGGTGCGCGAACGCGGCCGCCGAAGGTGCCGTTGAATAGTCCGTTGATCAGCAACACGGCATATATTGCGATGCACCCGGCCGTTATCCGATAGATGGGCCCCGCAGGATTGGCCCTCTTCATCACGCGGATGAGATCCCGCGCAATCATGAAGATAACCGTCATCATCAGGATGAATCCGAGCCCGCCGGTGTTGTACGCGGTTTCCAGGAAGCCGTTGTGCAACTGGGGAGCCGCCCACCCAACGGCGTTGAGCTCGACGTAGACGAAAGTTGCGGCTACATAGCCATGCCCTAAAATTGGGTTAGCCAGGATTGCAGGGAACACTGCAGTCCACAGCAGCGTTCGGCCTGACAAGGTTGCTGCATTACCACCGGAATGGTACTGCGTCATGTAGTCGCCGAGAGGAGTGAATGACGCAAGCAAGAGGCCTACACCCGCGGCCACAATGACATATCCCAGGGTCGAACCGACACCTTTGCGAATCAAAAAATAGAGGGCACCAGCGATCAATCCGCTCAGGATGCCGGCCTTACCACCTGCAAGAACCATGACCACAAATCCGGAGAATCCAAAGACGATAGCTGACATTCGCAGACCTTCGTCTTTCACACGGGAGAATAAAGTTAGGGCAAGCAGAAACACGGTGGCTGCATCGGCTGAGAGTGCATCGGGGTTCACGATGATACTCATTCGACCTTCTTCGTCGAACATCTCACCACGCATCGCAGATACGATTACCGGCTGGAACGCGACGATGGCATAGCCGAAAAAAGTCACCTTCAGGAAGCTCAGGATATCCTGCATGCTATCGATCTGATACCAGCATACTTGCAGCAGTAGGGCGATCAGAACAATTTTGAAAGCCCACACCAAAGAAAAAGCGGGTTTCGGCGAGTAAGCGCACGAGATCACACATAGCAACGCAAACAGCGTCATCCAGCGGTAATTTCCCTTGAACACATGGCTAAAGAATTTGGGAATACGAGTCGTGCACAACAGCACTGCAAGGAAACAAATAACCCAGGACAGGCTCTCGCCGTAAACCTCAGTCGGGAAGACTCCCGCCATGGCGTTCGCGCCGGCGTTCCCGTCTCCTTCGTGGAAGAACAGGCAATCCGTAGTCAACATGATGAACCAGATCACCAGCCCAGGCTTCGGGCGTCCCACGGGAAAGTAGAAGGAGGCCAAAACGACGAGAGTGACTGACATCACTCTCAGTCCTTCCCACATGAAGTCATCGGGCAACATATGGAGATAAAGGTAAGCAAACAGGGCAATCCCACCGGAGATGAGCAGTGTCCGAACGAGATTCGATCTGGACGAAGCCGGGCTAGGAATTGCTCCTTGCCCAGACTGGATCGTCATTCCAGTCCCGTTCATCCAAGCTTTTCCTCTATCTGCCATAAGTTGATAGACCTGTCTAGAAGTACCCCAGACCAACGGAATGTATACGCAATACTATCAGGCGAGCGTCACGCGTTGACGGTCGTTTCGGCAATCGGGGATTCCTCCGTAACCAATTGAGAGGAAAGCGGATACCCAAGCCTCAACAAGGTGCTGCCTGCATGCTCTTCGATTAGCTGAAGCTGTGCCGGCGCGAGTTTTGAAACCCAGCCGCGAACCTTGCCGTCGCGAACGAAACGGCCACCGATTGATGCTCGAACCGGTTCCTTGTCTTCCTTGTCACGCATCTTCTGAATAGAATTATTCGCGACCGCCTGCTTGATCTTATCTTCGTTTATTTTCACACCGAGAAAATCTGCCATTTGAGCGAACAGGGGAACGGGATCCTTTCTCAGATCCTCATAACGCACCAGCAACATGTTCCCGTTCTTGGCGATGGGAGAATCCAAATAAGAAGCGACATTCTTGTGCCACGGGCCATAGGCACTTACACGGGTAAAGAGGAACGTCTTCACAAAATGGTCGAGATCCTTTGTGTAGTACTCCAAGGCGCTAAGGAATGCAAACTCTGATAGCAAAACGTCGCGTGCATCACGCACCATGTAAATCGTGCGCTTGTAGGCATCCCGGTAATATTCATGAGTAGCAATCAGGCGTCCACCATTGGGAAGCAACCGAAGAGCATGCTTGTGTAGCCCCATTCCCGGCATCTGCTGATTCGTCGCTCTGAATCCGGAAGGCATGCCAGAAAGCATTTCAAAAAGGACAAAACGTGCCCAGGTCGTACCCGACTTCGGATACGCCGCGAAAATCATGTCAGAGGGTTCCAAGCCCCGATGACGCCACCAAATGAGAGGTGTGCGTAATACTGTGCCGGCAAATTTCCGGCGGAATTTCTTATAGGCAGAAGTTGGCTTCTTCTGTTTGGTTGCGCTATTAGAGCTCTTATCGCCGTTATTCTGTTCGGTCATTTACTCTCCTCAATTCCGGGGCTTAACTGGTTTCCAAGTAGCGCTTTCTATAAATCCTTTCGGTCTTCGGTTCCGACGAAGTTTCATGCGCAACTAAGCTTCTTCGGAAACTTCGACTGGTACTGAGTTCACTGGAGACTTAGCTCCAAACCACCTTGACGCAAGCGGAGCATCATCGGCTGCCGATAATTTCCGCTTGAGTGCCCACCAGAGGGCGACAAAGGAAAAAACGTCAGCTGCATTGCTGCCCCAAATTGCCCCCTTCAGTCCAAACAACCAAGTGGCAGGTACGCCAACCAAGAGGGATGCAACAGTTGCGATTCCCAAAGCCGCGAATACAGAAGCCGGCGATTCCATAGCGCGCAAGGCCAAAGAGGGTCCAAAGGTAGCACTCCAGAAGACTTGTCCCAGCGCGAGTGCAGGCAGCAGATACGCAACGTCCAGATAGCGGTTGGAGTAAAGAAGATGAAAGATCGGCTTATACAGCGGAATGATGACCGCCCAGTACATAATGGCTCCGGCTGCCGACGCCCACGTGAGTCTGGTACCGAGAATGCGCGCTCCAGCCTTGCCGCCTTGTCCAGCAACCCGGGCGGCATATGGCAACGCCAACATCACCAATGCACCCTTCATTTGCTCAAAGGGCAAGGTCAAATTCATCAGAGCTTTCAACTGACCGGAAGCAGCCATGCTGGTGAAGCTGCTCAGGAGCGGAAAGTAGATGTACGAGGGTAGCCATCCCGCAATCGTTCCCGCTAACGCCCACCGTCCATAGCGCCAGTGGCGCCCCCAAGTTTCACCCACCGCGGGCGCAGGACCAGTGCCGCTCAGCTTCACACCAGCGCCGATCATCAGGACGATGCCCGTGATCAGCGCGCCCGAACCAAGCAGCAGGAATGCCGTGAACGGCGAAAGCAACGAACGGTGATACACAACGTATAGGCCGGCAAGCACGACTGATGAATAGATGAACGCTCCGGCAGCCGCGGGTGCCGGCGAGAGCTCAATGTAGAAGCAGCGCCGTGCCAAGGCGAACAACATCAAGCATGGAGAAGCAAAGGCAATTCCGGCCAAGGCCCCAGTCACTTCACTTCCGGAGCTGAGGCGATGCGAGATGGCCCACGAGATCAATAGCGCAGAAAAAATTGTCCCCGCGAGAGCGACGTGGATCGAAACCAGTGTCCGCACATAGCCGCGCAGGTTCTGGCCGAACGTCGTGCCGCTGAAAACCCCCATCGGCTCCAGCACCAGCGATTGGTAGACCAACGTCAGCATCAAGTAAATGCCAAATGCGACCGCGTACGCTCCGTACTGGTCAGGCATGAGCCAGCGGGCCAGCAGAATGCTGACCAGAAAATTCGATCCGGAAATCAGCCCTTGATCCAGGATCGCCAAGCCGCCCTTGCTGATCCACCGGACGAGTCGGCTGAAGAAGGAGCCGCTTTCTAATTCGTTTAGAGTTGCTGTGCTCATTCCTAATCTTTTCTATGCAATCACTGCGGACTCTTCAGCTTTTTCGGTCGCGCCGTGAATACAAGCCTTCAGTTTTTCCGCCAGCGAGCTGACGTTCGGCTCACGCAGAATCTCCATATGCGTGCCACGAATATGGATAGTCTCCAAATTTTTCACATACTGAGACCACGCCGCATAAGGATCATCTGCGACTCGCCATGTGTCGCCAGCACGCAGCAAAATCGCTTTGCCCTCGTATGGACTAATCACGTATTGCTCTGCCGCTTGAGCGTTAGCCCGTCCGACCTTCTTCAGATATTCCGGCAGGCGGATCGCATTCCATGTGCGGCGAACCTTCTTGCGCACTTCCGAAGGCAGTTTCTTGACATGCGTCCATGTCGGATGTAGCAGGAGATCCTTCAACGACTCGTTCACCGACTTGGGATTAGTGGCATAAGTGTCAAAGAGCACAACCAGCCCGACTTCTTCGCCGGCTGCAACAAGTTGGTGCGCAATTTCGTAGGCGACGAGGCCGCCCATCGAGAATCCGCCGACGTGGTACGGCCCGTGTGGTTGTACGCGGCGAATCTCCCGGAGGTAATGCTCCGCCATACTTTCAATCGTTGTATAGAGCTTACTGGTTCCATCGAGACCTTGTGACTGCAAGCCGTAAAACGGAAAATCGGGTTTCATCCGCTTTGCAAGTTCCTGGAAACCAACAACGTTTCCACCCACCCCGTGTACGCAGAAGAAGGGCGGCTTCGAACCTTCGGACTGAATGGCCACCAGGGACGACCAGTGCTTCGAAACGTCTCCGCGCAACACAACCGCCAGCTTTTCGATCGTTGGAGCTTCGAGCAAAACCGCCAAAGGAAGCGATTTGCCATGAATTTCCGTGAGGCGGTGCATCAGACGTGCAGCGAGCAGGGAGTGACCGCCCAGTTCAAAGAAATTATCGCGGACGTCGATTCCCCTGCGGCCCAGCAATTCTTCCCAAATCTGACGCAATTGTTTTTGCAGAGGATCGTTGACGATTTCGCTTGATGATGCCTGATCCTCTGAGGCCAGTGTCGCGAGCGTCCGCCGGTCGATCTTTCCGTTCGGCGTTAACGGCATCGCCTTCAAAAACACGAACTCGGACGGCACCATGTACTCCGGCAACTGCCCTTGGACCTGCGAGCGCAACTCGCTCTCCGTCACACGCTCATGCGTCCGCACCACGTAACCGACGAGCCGCTTATTTCCAGTCGAATCCTGGCGCAGAACAATGGCTGCATCCGTTACTCCAGGATGCTTCGCCAGCACGGATTCAATTTCGCCGGGCTCTACCCGGAAGCCGCGGATCTTGACCTGATTGTCGCGACGACCGACAAATTCGATTTCACCATTCGGCAAATAGCGCGCCAGATCCCCAGTTTTGTACATCCGGGCCGTAGGATCGTCACTGAAGATGTCGCGGATAAATTTCTGCGCCGTCAGCTGCGGATGATTCAGATAGCCCTGCGCGACGCCCACTCCTCCGATGTGTAACTCTCCAGGCACGCCAACTGGAACAGGAGTCAAGTCCGGATCGAGCAGATATACCCGGGCATTGGCAACCGGACGTCCGATCGGAAGCGCCGCGGGTGGCTTCTCGCCCAGCTGCAATTTCGGTTCATAGGACGTAGCTACAACGCTGGCCTCGGCTGGTCCGTAGGTATTCACCCACCGCACGTTCTTGCCGGCGAACCGGTACCAAGTCGAGAAGGCGTCTGACGAAGCCTTTTCGCCACCAACAATCACCAGCCGAACGCTTGCCGGGACTTTCTCCTCCAGCGCAGGCATCGCGTAAACCCACTCATGCCAGTACGCCGTCGGCAGGTCCATCACTGTGATGCGCTGCTGACCAACCCAACGAAGGAACTCTCCGGGCTCGAGCGAAATATCATCATTGCGAAAAACCAGCGTCGCGCCAGCCGCCCAGGTTGAGTAAATTTCTTCGAGTGCCGCATCGAAACTGATCGAACAGAACTGCAGAGTTCGATCACCCGGACGCAGTTCGAACTGCTCCGCCGCCGCGAATGTGTAATTCACTAAGCCGGCATGTGGCAACAACACGCCACGTGGACGCCCGGTCGAACCCGACGTGTAGATCACGTACGCGATGTCACCGGCTATCGAACCTACCGTCGGATTGGTACGCACCTCGGTGTCAAGCCTTTGTTGCTGTTCCGAAATGACGATTACTTCTGTCCCCGGCGGAACGCTGGCCTTCAACAAGCCGCGCTCGGTCAGAACTAGCGTCGCTTCCACGTTCTCCAGCATGAAGCTCAAGCGTTCAGCTGGATATTTTGGGTCGAGCGGAACGCAGGTTCCACCAGCCTTTAGCACTCCAATCAGCGCAACAGCGAAATCCAAAGACCGCGGCAGACAAATCCCGACTCGTATATTTCGATCAACGCCTCGTTTGCCGAGGTAATGCGCCAACTGATTCGCCCGTACGTTCAGCTCACCGTACGTTAGTTGCTCCCCTTCGTAAACGACAGCGATATCGTTCGGTCGGGTCGCGGCGACCATCTCAACGTGTTCGTGTAGGCATCGCTTCGGAAACTCGCGAGCGGTCTGGTTCCGTTCGATTAGCAACTCTCGCAACTCACGATCCGTGAGCATCGGAAGCTCGGCAGCCGTCTGATCAGGATTCTCGACAACTGAAGCCAGCAACTGAGCAATATGGCCCAGCATTCGAGTCGCAGTTCCTTCGTCGAAGAGTTCCTGGTTGTACTGAAGCTGGAAGGAGTCGTCGTGCCAGCCAAAGCAGAGATCGAGCCCAGGAGTGCCAGAGGAAGGCGAAGAAGGCGACGGGGCGCTAAACGCCAAGAGGGCTACTTGAAAGATCGGATGTCGGCTCGAATCCGCTTCAAGTTTCGAGGCCAGAGAGGTTGGTATCGCACCGGCATGGATTACGTTGCCGATCGAAGAGTCTAAACGCCGGAGCAGCGCACGAAAGGATGGCCTTCCAGAGAAGTCCACTGCGATTGGGAGGGATTGTCCAGCTTGTAAGGAAACGCCAATGGCAAAGCGCTCTTGCGCGGTATACCGGTAAAGCAAAACTGCGAACGCTGCCAGAACCGAGGTTACGACATCAACGTTCTCTTCGGAATTTAATCGACGAAGAGCGGTGCGCAGCGGGTCCTTTAGAGCGGACGCGACCAAACCCATTGAAGAACCCAGAACTGCTGGCCGCGGCCGATCCGTCGGCAGCTCCAACGCCGGTGCTTCCCGCAGCGATGCCACCCAGTACTCCGCACCTTCGCGATCAATCTCAACTGCGTTGATCCCTTCAGGTGCTGATGTACAGCTTTCCGTACTCAAGATAGCCTCTTCCCGATTGGTCGGCACCGATACAGACAAAAACTTCATGCAGCCCCAGATCCTTTCAAAACCGCAGGGATCGTCTTCATGAGAATCTGCATATCAAGCCACAAGGACCACTTGCGTACATATTGCTGGTCCAGTTCCATCCATTGCTCGAATTGAATCGAACTTCTACCATTGACCTGCCACAAGCAGGTGATGCCAGGACGCACGCTGAAGCGGCAACGCTGCCAATCGGGACCGGCTTCGGTAAACAATTCGTAGTCACGCAACTGCAGTGGACGCGGACCAACGAGGCTCATGTCGCCTTTGAGAACATTCAGCAGCTGGGGCAATTCGTCGATGCTGGTCTTGCGAAGAAATTTGCCGAGAGGTGTAATCCGGGGATCGCTCTTGATTTTGAAGACGGGTCCCGAAACTTCGTTGAGGTGCTCGATTTGTGCCAGTTTTTTTTCGGCATCCGCCACCATGGTCCGGAACTTGTAGATGTTGAAAACGCGTTTGTTGAGTCCGACGCGTTTCTGAACGAACAAGATGGGCCCACGTGAGGTCAACTTGATTGCGATTGCGGTCAGCAACATCGCCGGGGCCAGGATAATGAGCATCGTCCCTGACAGAACGATGTCGAGCATGCGCTTGATGATGACTGGCCAGCCACTCGCCGGTCCGGCGTAATGAGTGATGACCGGAGCGTCATCCATTTCCTGGGGTCGTGGCGTCTTCAAATCGAAAAGGCCCGATAGCAGACGAACGATAATCCCCTGCTCCTCACACATTTCCACGATCTTGCTGGCATGCTCGTGGAATGAGCGCACCGGCAGCGCAATAACAACCTCGTCAACGACGTTGTGGCGCAGAAATCCGGGTAGCCCAGCAAAATCACAAACTCGCTGGAAGCCAGCAGCGTGCAACTCCTCGACTCCAGCCCATTCGTCGTCGGCGAAGCCGAGGATATGGCATCCCCACTCGGGCCGGTAGGGCACACTTTTCGCGAATTCAATTGCCCGAGCATTGCTGCCGATAATCAACATGTTCCGGAAATTCTGTCCGCGGGCCCGTATGCGACGAAGCCAGGTGCGAACCGTCAACCGGGTGCCGGTGATCAGAATCGTGCTGGTCACCCAGAAGATTTCCACGAATTTCGCGTCGACCATGTGGAAGCTCAAGATCAGCGAGAACGAGATCAGGATAATCGTGCAGATCGTGGTCGCTTTCAGGACGTCTCTGGCTTCCGCCCGTCGGCTGGCATGACGCTTGGAGCCGTATAGCCCGAGAACCGCAAAAACCAGACGCCACAACCAAACGAGAACCGTGAAGGCAATGAAGTTCTGCAGCTTGATTTTCAAGGCTAGAAAGGCCGCAAACGATTGCAATCCGTCGGTAAACAATACCGGGAGTGTGGCAGCGGTAAATGAGGTCACCAGCAAAACTACGTCTACCAGCTGGAAGGAATAGACAAAGATTTCGCGTCGGAACTTACTCATTAGATCGACCTCTTTAGCAATGGATCAGGGCGAGGGAGGGAGCTATGGACCAGGCAGTGTCTCTTGACGGTGGCAGTTGAATTTGAGGTGGCTGGCACCGCAAAGAAAGGAGCCAGCCTTCGATCGAGACTCGGCTTACAGCTTTTTGTACAGAGACTGGGGAATCGGGAATGTGCGCTGGTTTAAAACAGCTCCGAGCACGTTAACATTCGCAGTTTGCAATTCGTACAAAGCATTGCGGGCAGTTTCGCGGCGCGAGGCATTCGCCTTCAGAACCAGCACCACACCATCATTGAGGGCAGCCAGAACAATGGCGTCGTTGCACTTGCCCAGCGGGGCCGCATCAACCAGCACGAAATCGAACGTCATGCGCAGTTCCGCCATCCGGGCGCGCATTCTCTCTGAGCCCAACATGCCGACGCCACTTTCCGGAGAACCACCGCAACTCACCATCCACAGGTTGTTCGACCATCGGTGAACATACTCACGGATCGGGCCGGGACCCGAAAGAGCATCCGACAAGCCATGATGATTCTGCATACCGAACTGCTCATGTAGTCCGGGCGAGCGCAGGTTGCAGTCCACGACGCACACGGTGCCGCGCCCTTGAGAGGCGAGTTCTTCGGCGACGCGCGCCAGCATCCAACTGCAGCCACATCCGGGCTCAGTGCCCGAGAAAACGACACGCCGGACACCTTGAGGACTCAAGAATAGCTTTTGCACAAGCTTTACGATCTCTTGTTTTGCGGCAGGATTCGTTTCGAGAGGAACAGCGGCAGGAACATTTTCTTCAATCGGGGGTACTGCCGAAAGCGTGTCACCCAGAACCCGACCTACTGAGAACGGCGCCTCCATCGTACCCTGCTGCGCTTGGGTTGGTTCCATCTGGTTTTGCACCAGTTCGTGAAGCCGACCAGCCTCAGACAGTAATTCGAAATTTCTACTCACAGCTTCCTCCAGGGCCCAGCTTGTAAGATCTGCAGCTACCGCGTCGACCTAGTTCGACAAATACTGATCTTTCTTGAACTTCCGAATGAATTCCTGGATGTAAGCCAATGCATCTTCAGAATTCAAAAGCTCTCCATGCAGGCTCTTTCCTGCTGCCACATTAGTTCGTGCCAGGGACGCCTGCGCCTCCGAAACTGCGCTGTGCACTGAATCCAGTCCTGTAAGCCCCGGGTCCGAAAGCATGACGCCCAGATCGAAGTCTGCCGCCACCTGACGTATAGCATCGACATCGATAGTCGTCTGTTTGAGCGCGCAGCCAAGAGAAAGTGCATTGAAACAGATGTTGTTGATATTTCGAGGAATTCCCTCGCTCATCTCGGCAATCAGTTTCACTGCCGCCGCCGTAAAAAGCGAATTGTCGTCACGCCCAGCAGCCCGCAATCGGTGATTGATGTAGTGCACCACCTCGTCGGCAGGTAATGGCCTTAACGTGCTGAGCAGTGAGACGCGCTGCCGCAGTTGGCGCAGTGATGGACGGGACAACTTGTCGGCCAACTCTGGTTGCCCCGACAGGATGATCTGCAGCAACTTTGCCTGCGGCGTCTCAAAGTCTGACAGCAGGCGAATCGTCTCGAGCACGGAAGGTTCAAGATTTTGCGCTTCGTCTACGACGACAATGAAACGCCGGCCGGCATGTGCTTCCTGCAAAAGGCAGCGATTGAACATCTCATGCATGGATACAAGGTCCATGTTGGCGTCCACCTCGCAGCCTAATTCGAGCAAGAGAAACCGCATGAACTCGCGCGACGTGCATTGGGTTTGGAAGACAAAGGCCGTACGTGCCTTGGCCCGGAACTGCTGCAGTAACTGGAACAGAAGGTTCGTTTTCCCCATGCCCGGTTTAGCGATCAGCGCAACGAATCCACGTTCAGCATCGATGCCGTAGTACATCGATGCCAGTGCCTCACGATGGGTCGGACTCAGGTACAGGAAACGGGGGTCCGGCGTGACGCCGAACGGTTGTTCCCGAAGACCGTAGAAATTGAGAAACATCGAGTCTTACCTACTTTCAGTTATTTAAAGGTTCGCTACTCGCGAAAACTGGTTCGGTACGAACTCCATGTCCGTTCCCGTTGCCGTTATAGTTGCCGTCCCCATTTGGCGAGAAGGCAAACACCTCGTGAGGAACCGCAGCGAGTACCGGAATATTCAGTTCCGCAAAGACCTCGGACGGTGTGCGGAACGAAGTGTTGGTGTATTCGAGAACGAATGCGACGCCAACCGGACCGATAAGGGATAAGAGCAGGCCGGCAAACAGCACCAGCCAGCGGGTGTTGGTCTGAAGCGCCGGTACAACCGGCTCTTCCGCGATCGCGACGTTTACGATGCGCTTCGTATCGAGAGCATCGGTCATGCGGGCTTCCTCACGCTTACGCTGGTAGAGGAGGTAATTCTCTTCATCCGTTTTGACCTGACGGAGCAGATCCTGCTGCTGGATTCCCTTCTGCTCAAGGGTCCGAGCCGTGTTTTGATATTGCTCGACTACCGCCTTCAAAGAGGCTGCACGCGCTTGCAGTCCAGCTTCGTCTGACTTGGCTTTGGCCAGTTCCTCGTTGATCCAGGCATACGTCGGGTTGCGGTCAGTGGTTTCGGCCTTCAACGGCTTCGCCTCTTCGCTCGCGATCGACTGTTTCGTGTCAGCGATTTGCTTATCCACTTCTTGCACCAGCGGATAAGTCGGCTGGTACTTGGTAAGCATTTCAGTGCGCTTGAGTTCCAGGGACATCAATGTGTTCTTCATCCCTTGCAACACCTGCGCATCGTCGGTCGCGCTGGCCTGGGTGGTCAAACGCTCAGGAGTAAGTCCGGCCTGCTTCTGCAGAGCATCGATCCGTTGCTCATTGGACCTGATTTCCGTGTAGGTCTGTTGCAGGTTTGCGGCGAATTCGTTCAGCTTCTGCAAAGTAATATCCCGCGCCAACTGTGGTGCAACTCCACCCTGTTGGTCGGAGAAATCCTTTAACTGGCCTTCCGCGTCTGCCAGATTCTTCTGATACGCCTGCGCCTGCTGGTCAAAGAACTGGAATTGTCCCTGAGGATGGTGGACAGCCGTGTCTTTCGCGAGATATGCGTCATCCAGGGCCTGCAGGATCTTTGCCGCCAACTTTGGGTCCGATGACGAATACGTAACATTAATGAGATTGCTCTTCTTGACTAATGTAATCGTCAACCGGTTCGAGAGCCGACGCGCCGCTTTTGCGATCTTTTCGTCGTCAGTCTGCTTGAAGCCGACGTAGCCAAGAAGGTTGTCGAAATCGAGGAAGCTCAGGACCGAGTGACGCCTATGCAATCCCACGGCAACAACTACCTGCCGCATCACATCGTCGCTTTTGAGGATCTCCACTTCGGAGTTCATCTCTTCTTCGCTGACATCTGTCTTGAT
>Ga0335073_10002683_pt1 | contig 24428 bp, 23 predicted proteins | sample Lox_Sample_22_FD_207093 | JGI IMG/M metagenome (GOLD analysis project Ga0335073, IMG submission 207093) | Soil microbial communities from Loxahatchee National Wildlife Refuge, Florida, United States - Lox_Sample_2.2 | ecosystem: Environmental > Terrestrial > Soil > Wetlands | place: USA... | reverse complement strand
CCGCCGGCTTGACCAAGCCGACCGACGGACTCGGCGCTGTCGGCGGCTACGCGGCGCTGGCGAACTATACCAACCTCGGCGGTTCGCTCACCGTGTTTGCCCTGCCGCAGGACTGATCGGCGGCTGGCTTAAAACGCGAATGGCCCGGCGCATGCGCGACGAGCACGTGCCGGGCTTTTTTCGTCCGCCATCGGACAGAAGGCCAAAAGCAGGGAATGCGTAAGTGCGGTTTGCTTATCCTCTGGTTGTGCTCGCGTCCGCTTCGGGATTCGTGGCCCCGCTGGTCGCACGCGCTGACCCGCCCGGCGATCCGGCCGCCGTGAAGCAGGACGATGGTGGGATTTGGCGCGACAAGGACGGCGATCCGACCTTCAAGATCGGCGCGGACGGAACGGTCGACTGGTACACCTATTCGGGCTTCCGCCGCTATCACTCGGAATGCCATGTCTGTCACGGCCCCGACGGCGAAGGCTCGAGTTACGCGCCGGCGCTCGCGAACTCGCTGAAGACGATCGGCTATGCTGAGTTCTTTGGCATCGTGGTCAGCGGTCGACAGGATTTCCTCAACGGCAAGGACAACGTGATGCCCGCCTTTGCCGCTAACAAGAACGTGATGTGCTACCTCAACGACATCTACGTTTACCTCCGCGCACGTTCGATGGGTGCGGTTCCGCGCGGCCGCCCGGCCAACCACGCCGACAAACCGGCGACCTTCGACGCCAACCAAGACAAATGCATGAACGGGAGCTGATGAACGGCGAACCGAAGGTCGAACATCTCCGGCGTTTCGTGCGTGGCGGTCTCTTTGCGGCCGGCTCCGTGGTCATGCTGAGCCTGGGCCCCTCGCTCATGGCGCGTGCCGAGCCGCCGGGCGATCCGGCGGCCGTCAAGCAGGACGAGGATGGCATTTGGCGCGACAAGGACGGCGATCCGACCTTCAAGATTGGCGCGGACGGTACGGTCGATTGGTACACCTACTCCGGCTACGTTCGGTACACGTCCGAGTGCCTACGGTGCCACGGCCCCGACGGCGAAGGATCGAGCTACGCTCCGGCGTTGGCGAACTCGCTGAAGACCATCGGCTATGATGAATTCTACGGCATCGTCGTCAGCGGCAAAAAGGACGTCAGCGCCGCCAGCGATTTAGTGATGCCGTCCTTCGCCAACGACAAGAACGTGATGTGCTATCTGACTGACATTTACGTCTACCTGCGCGCGCGCTCGGTGAATGCGGTCCCCCGCGGCAGGCCCGCCAAACATGCGAACCCGCCTGAGGCGTTCGAGAAGAACGAAGACAAATGCATGGGCGCGAGTTGATGAACGAGGTTTTAAAGGCAATGGGTCGATCGCGTCTCGCGCGCTGCGCTCTCTTCGCGCTCTCCCTCGCGGGTCTCGCCTGTCTGGCTTGGCCCGGCGGCAGCCGGGCGCAGAACGACGCAATGTCCGAAGGAGCGATCGAGCTGATCGACCCGCATGTGTTTCGCGCCTGCGCCGATCCCCGTGACCTGCCGTTCTCGAACGAGGCCCGCGAAGGCTTCGAGAACAAGATCGCGGAATTGTTCGCAAAGAAGCTCGGCAAATCGATCGCCTACACGTTCTATCCCGACGCGACCGGCTTCGTCCGCAACACGTTGAACGCACATCGTTGCGATGTCGTCCTCGGAATCGTTCAAGGCGACGACATCGTTCAGCCGACCAGCCCCTACTATCGAACGAGCTATGTCGCCGCCTATCGCGCGGACGGACCCCTGAAGGGGTTGGATTCGCTCAGCGATCCGCGTCTGAAGACGGCCAAGATCGGCATCGTCGCCGGCACGCCGCCGGCGAGTTTACTGGCCGAGAATGGATTGCTCGGCCAAATCAAGTCTTACTCGCTGGTCGTCGACACGCGCTTCGATTCGCCGACTCATGAAATGATGGACGACTTGGACCACGGCGATATCGACGTCGCATTGCTCTGGGGTCCGATCGCGGGCTACTACGCGATGAAGGCCAAGACCCCAACCGAGGTCGTCCCGCTCGTGAAGGATAAGGGCGGCCCCCCGATGGTCTATCGAATCGTCATGGGAGTGCGGCATTCCGATCAGAACTGGAAGCGCACTCTCAACAAGCTGATCTCCGAGAACCAGGGCGAAATTCAAACCATTTTGCGCTCCTACGGCGTGCCGTTGCTCGACGAGAACGACCAGCCGATCCCGCGCTGACGCTCCGCAAGGAAGAGCGCGTGGCCCCGACTCGAAAGGTCCGCGCCGGCAGATCGATGGTTGGCGCGAACCTGACGAAGGCAGAAAGCCCCGTATGTGACGAAAGCCGCCTTCATCAAAACCGGCGACCAGCCGTTGCACGAAAGCTTTCGGGTCGCGACGCGAGGGGCGCGGCTCCATTCGCGCAGGCGTGTCGAAGCCGGAAATCGGCCGCTAAAGAGCCTTTTGCACGGCCCGGGCGATTTCCCCGATACGCTGTTCGATGAGAGTCGGCACCTCGCAGACGTAACTGATCGTCTGGCGACGATCGTCGAATACGCGTATGTCCCATTGCAGACGCTCCTGACTGTCGCCGGCGGGCGGCGCCTGCCCCTCGCGGTTCTGGTCCGACGATTCTTGAAGGGCCGCGTTCTCCGCACGGATACGGTCGGCCAGCGCGCGCTGCTTGCGGCCAAATCGATCCAGGCCCTCCAAAATCTGCGAGCGTTGCTGCGACAAATCCCCGAAAGCTGCGGCGAAAGCCGCCAAAAGCTTGGAGTCTGCGTCGGCGCCGGCCTTCGCCTTGAAGTCGGCGATCGCCGACTTCACCTCGGCCATCGGAACCCGCCGCTGCGCCATTTTGCCGGTCAGATCGGCAACGTCCTTTTCATCCCGCCAGCTCTTAGAGTTCAGATCGAGCTGCGGCCCGGCCCAGACGGAGGCGAGCGAGAAGGTGGGCGTCTTGATCTGCTGGCAGGGCCAATCCGGATCAACCTTCATGCCGGTTTGAGCGACTCCTCGCGCCGCGAATCCGGCCACAAGAGAGATTGCGAGAACGGCGCGCGCTGCATCACGCATTTGCGTTTCCTCCTGGGCGCAGTCATAGAATTGCGTTTGCGGCCAATCAAGCCGCCGCATTTCGCGCTTGCGTCGCTCAACGCCGCGTTCGGCGTCACCGAATGCGGCCGCGATGTGACGATTCGCAAGCGCATGGATCGGAACGCGACGCGATGACTCGCATGCTGGCCAGTGTCGTCGACGCCGCGCAGGCTGACGCTGTCCTGCGACTCGGCGCCGACCTCATCGATATGAAAGACCCGCGGCAGGGTGCGCTCGGCGCCGTCCCGCTCGTTACGGTGAGCCAAGCGCTCGCCGTCGTCGCCCGACGGCGCCAGACGAGTATGGCGCTCGGCGATCCGCCTTACGAGAAAGAAGCGTTGCTTACCGGCGCGCGGGCGGCTGCAGCGTTGGGCGTCGATTTCGTCAAGCTCGCCGTGGACCTTCCGATGCTCGAACGTCTCGGCGAATCGCTGAAGGGGCTGGCGCGCGATGTCGGCCTCGTCGGCATGATGTTCGCCGACGAACAGCCCGACTTCGCTCTCCTCGCCAGACTTTCGGCGCTCGGCTTCAAGGGCGCGATGCTCGACACGCGGGACAAGACGCGCGGCCGTCTTATCGCCCATCTCGACGTCGTCCGGCTCAGCGACTTCTGCTCGCAGTGTCGCGCGCTCAACATCATCTCCGGGCTGGCGGGCTCGCTCGAAGCGCCTGACGTTCCGCGGCTGCTGCTCGTGCACCCAGATATCCTTGGATTCCGGGCCGCGCTTTGTCATGCCCACGATCGGCGGGGCGCGATCGACCCGCAGGCTGCGGCTCTTATCCGGGATCTGATCCCGCGCGAAAAACCGGAGATCGACGCCTCGCCGAAGATCGATTGGCGATTGCTCGCTCGCGGCATTATTGGCGGGCGCGACGACGAAGGCGAACTCGACCGAGTATTTGTGCGTGACTTTATCGTTTCGGCGCGGATCGGCACCTACGATTTCGAGCGCAGCATCCATCAGCGCGTCGTATTCGAGGTCGAGGCTCTGGTGCGCCGCGCCAACACGCACGCGGACGACATGCGTTCGATCTTTTCCTACGATCTGATCCTCGACGCGATCCGGCTGGTCGTCGGCCGCGGCCATGTTGATTTTATCGAGACCCTCGCGGAAGAGGTCGCCGCGCTGGTTTTGCAGCACCCGCGCGTTCGCAGCATTCGTGCCAATGTCCGCAAGCTTGATGTCATCGGCGGCGAGGTCGGGATCGAAATCCGTCGTGAGCAGGCTTTTGGTTCGGCTGGCGCGCGTCCAGTGGGGGTCGTCTCCAAGGCGCCGACGCATGTCAAGGACTCTCTCGAGGGTCCTGCAACCCTTGGTTCGAAGAAGCCATGAACAAGTAACGGAAGCCCAGTCGTGGCGCTTGGTCGTCGCGGCGGAGCTCCCGCTAAATGAGTTCGAGGCAGGCCGGGCGCTTTGGGGCGCTGCGCGAGCTGGGCGTCAAGCGAGCGCGCGCGCCAGGTCGAATGCCTGCCGGAAATCGAGGCGCAATGGCACCTTGCTTTCCGTCATTTGCTTGAACAGCCCCGATTCGGTTCGATATTTGATATTGCCGATTGCGAGGGCCCCGACGCCGAGCGCGCCGAGCGCGCCAATGGGCGCGCCGTTGGCGTGCAAATCTAGTCCTTCGATGCCTAGCGGCGGCACCGCGTTGACGTCCGCGGCGACCAGCAATTTCGAGGCGTTGGCGATCTGAGCGACGTCAAGCAGCTTGACGCCGGCTTTCGCGGCGCAAAGCACGACCTCGGCCGCGGCGAGGATCGCCGCCCTTTTCTCCCCGGTCGAACCGTCGGCGACAGCTATGTCGACGCCGAACCGGCGATTGACCTCGGCGGCGTGGGCGCGGGCTCGCTCCGTACCGTCGCGCCCGACGAAGGAGACCGAAGCGCCCTGGAGCGCGGCGATGACGCCCGAAGCTGTTCCCACCACTCCGGTCGCGCCGAAAACCAACACCGAAGCGCCGCGCAGCTCGCGGCCCTTTTTCTCCCGCAGGGTCTTTTCCACGACAGCGATCATCGCAGCGGCAGTGGTGAACGAGCCACCGGGATCGGCGAAAATCGAAATCTCGAACGGCTTCAGGAACGCCTTGCCCGCGGCGTCGAGCATGTCGAGAGCAAGGAGCGCATCCTTGCCCCCGATGAAGACGCCCGTCCGAAGCGCATCGCGCGGCGAGCGCGAAAACATCGCGTCCTGGACCAGACCCGTGATTTCATCCAGCGAGACCCGGGTGTAGGGAACCGCCGCGTCGTAGCCGGCGTCGATCGCCATATTGATGTCGAAGGGGCTCATGTGCGCGAGCGGCGTCACCATGTGGAGGATATTCTTAGCCATCCTGGCGTCCAATCAGTCAGTGAATTGAGACGTCTTCTTCTTCGCGGATCTCGGCGCCGTGTTCCTGTGCGTTGCAGATTCTGATCTCCAATCCCGGCTCGCATTCCGCTTTGACCCGCCGGGCCAGGTATTCCGCCTCGTCGGGGCCGGATGCAAAGGCGAAGCCGGTCGGCCCCCAGGAGCTCTGGCCAATTCCGCGCGCCCCCAGCGCCTTCAATCGGGCGGCGGCCCGGCCTACCGTCACGCTGGCGAAGCGGCCGCCGCCTTGGGCCGAGGCAAAATGATCGCCGACGATTTCCTGGACTCGAGTCACGCCGTCGCCGAAAGCCGCGAGATCATGTTCGGCGGCGCCGGGAAGAATTTGCATTAACGTTTGGCGGCAGATTTCGTTCGACGCCTCGGCAGGAAAATGCGGCAACCCGGCGAACGCCCGCCTCTCCGCCTCGCCGTGGGTACCCTCGATGCGCGGGTCCAATATGAGCAGAACGCGCCAATCGCGGGGGAAGTTCACACGAGCCACGACCGGCGGGATTTCCGTGCCCGGCCCCCGGCCCGCGTCCACGGCCAGGCCGCCACGTTCGAACAGCGCTGTTCCCACGCCCGAACGCGCGCCGCGATCGAGCAGTCGTGCATCGGCTCGCACGTCAATCGGCAGCCCGGCCAATCGACGAAACGCGCTCGCAATCGCGAGTGCGAGCTGAGTCCCGGAACCGAATCCCGCATGCGCGGGTATGGCGTTCGAAATAATGAGCCTTGTCCTCGTATCGACGCCAAGGCTTTCCGCGATGCGAAGCGCCAGACGCGCGGCCCGCTCGTGGTCCTCGCCCAGAGCTTCAAAGCGTGTGGCTTCCTGAAGCTCAACGCGCGTCTCGAACGCGTCGATGGCTAGGCCGATCGATCCGAATCGTCGGCCAAGGTCCCCGGTGAGATCGAGAAAACCGAGATGCAGGCGCGCCGCTGTCGTGACCTGAACGCCTTTCAATTGACGCGCCTCACTCCACGATCAGCTCGCCGCTCGCAGCCCGCGCGGCTCGATCGGAACATTGCGAAACTTTGCGCCGTTTGCCAAGCGCCGCAGACAAGAAATTGCGTAGCCCTGACCGGTTTCGACACGGGGCTGGCGGCCGGTTCGCGGCCATCGCGCCATGTCGTGGGCGCTCGACGCGGATCACGCCTCAAAATAGCCGCCGCCGGTTGGCAGTGTCACAGTCGGCTGAGGAAGGGATGGCGCGAGTCTGCTTGGAGGCGCGTGGGCGATGATCGAACTGATTCTGACGGTGTGCGCGCTTAACGCGTCGAACCTGTGCAACGAGCAGCGGTTGCCGTTTGCTTCGGAGGAGTCGCTGATGCAATGCGCGATGGCGGCGCCGCCCTACATCGCTGCCTGGGCAGACGAGCATCCCGCCGTGCGCGTCGCGCGGTGGCGATGCGCCTACCCCGGCGAAGCGGGCCAGAAGATCTGATGCAAGATTCCCATCCCCGCGCGACGGCCGTGCGCGGCGATGGATGCTCCGTTGCTCGGTCTCGGCGACGCCGCGACCGGCGGTTTCCCCGCGCCGAGCATGAGATCGTCTTTGCCCCGCCCAAAGAGAACTCGCGATGCGATTGACCGAAGGCTTACTCACCGTCGCGCTCGCGCTTATGCCGGTTTGCGAAGGCCATGCGCAGGACATGACGCGTGGGCTCGACATGGCCTCGCCGGACATGACGACGGCCGAGATGACGCGCGCCCAGGTGGCGGCCGCGCAGGCGGCGGCGCCCAAGGGGCGTGGGGCGGATCTTTCGGGCAAGCGCCTTTCCGGTCTCGATCTCTCCGGTCTCGACTTGACCGGCGCAAGCTTGCGCGCGGCGCGGCTCAATCACGCGAACCTCTCCCGCACCAAACTCGACGGCGCCACTCTGGACCAGGCGTGGGCGCTTGGCGTCGATCTCACCGGAGCAAGCCTCGTCAAGGCGAGCCTGTTCGCAACGCAAATGGCGGGCGCGCGTCTCGACGGGGCGGATCTCACGGACGCGCGAGTCACCGCCGACCTGACCGGCGCGCGTCTCGTCGGCGCCCGCTTCGAAAACGCGGATTGCGGCGCCGACGAAAAGAACCAGTCGATGGGCCTCATGCGTGCGATATTCAAATCCGCGGACCTCAGCCGGGCGGATCTTTCCGGCACCAATCTCGCGCGGGCGGACTTGAGCTTCGCCAAGCTTTCCGGAGCCGATCTCGCCGGCGCGACCCTCCGCGAGGCCGACGCGAGCGGCGCGGATCTGCGCGGCGCCCTTCTCAAGGGCGCTGACACGTCGGGCCTGGATGTCGATTCCGCAAGCATAGACAGCGCGGATGTTCCCTATCTCGCGAAAGCGGTCAATCTCGCTCGCGCCCACCGCGAGTGAGCAGCGAGCGCGGCTTTGCGTTGCAACTCGGCCCGCCGAATGCAATCCAGCGCAGGCTCAGAGGCGTGCGAGCAAGATCTCTCCCTTCCCGAGCGCCGCGAGATCTCCCGCAAGGCGCCGCAACGGCCGCCGAAACAGCCTTGCCGCCTTTGCGCTGAACGGAGCGACGTAGTCCGCAAGAAGCTGCGCCGCAACGAGGGCATGCTCGCCGCAATCGCCGAATGTCGGCGAAAGAAGCGTCGCGCCCCGCCCCAACAAAATCGTGCCGCGGCCCATCAGATAGCCCGGAAGGTCGCCCGCTTCGCCGCCGATCGCTAAAGTGCCTGCGATCATCCGGCTGCCGGCGTAGGCTCCCGCGCGGCCTTCGATCAAAATGACGCCGCGCCTCAGCCTGTCGCCTGCCCGCTGGCCTGCGTCGCTATGAACGTGCACAACGCCGCCGCTCATGCCGACCGTTTCGCCGCTCAACGGTCCTCCGAGCCGTTCGCCGGCGTCTCCTTCGATCTCCAGTGTTCCGCCGCTCATTCCCGAAGCCGCGAACGGGCCCGCGGCGCCGTGAATTCTCAATCGTCCGCCCGACATCAGGCGCCCGGCTTGGACGCCCACCTCGCCTTCGACGCGAATCATCCCCGCGGATAAGCCCATGCCGACTCGATCGAACCGTGAGCTGCCGCCTTCAAAAAGGACTGCGTTAGGATCACCCTCGCGGATGCGGAAAACCTCTCCCGTCGTCACCCGCACGCGCGTCGTCCCCAGTTCGATCTCCGCGATTTTCGCGGTCGTCTTGCCGGCTAGATTCTGCGGGGTCAGCGGCGACAGATCCAGGCGCTGGCCCGGCGCGCCGCGCAAGGTGAAGGTCAACGGCCTCACGGCAGGAGATCCCTGAGGTGATAGTGATGGCGGCCAAGCCTGCCGCCGTAATTGCCGGCCCCGACGCGCAAGGCGCCGCGATCAGGGCCAAGGTCGACAATTGCGGCGAGCCCGGCGCGCATCGCTTTGGCGACAGCGTCGCTGGTGAGGCCGTCGATGACGATTTCGAGCACCGAGGCGATCTCGGGGCCAAGAGCGCTTTCAACTGCGCCCTTCAAGGTCGGGCAGTAGGCATCGTTGGTCGAAGCGCCGGCGCCCTTGTATTTCGAGCCGACTTTCGAACCCGAGCGCGCGATGCCGCCCGGAAACGGCATGATGACATCGGCGACCCCGCGCATCGCCTTTACCGCCGCCTCGGTCGCCGCGAGAGTCTTCGCTGCGCTTTCGCCCATGACAATCAGATTGCCTCCACCGACCGCACTTTTGGTGAGGTGGATGGTCGATTCGCAGACGAACTCTCCGTCCATCACCGGCACCCGCCAGTATCGACGGGCGCCGAGCCGCTTGGCGATCTGCCAGCCGTCGCCGAAATACCGGATCGCCGCGCCGAGCTTGAGCCTGTCTTCGCCCGCTTCAAGTCCGGCGTAACAGGCCGAACCGGGACTTGTAAGCACGCATTGCCCTACCCGGCTTTGCAATTGTCTCTGCAGTTCCTGCGTCGAGACCGCGAACAGGAGCACCCGCACGCCAGGCCGTCCGTCCGGCGTCTCTCGCGACGACCTCACGCTCTCGATGCCCGCCTCGCAACCGCACCCGATCACCGAGGTGGCGAAGCCCGTCATCGTCACGGCCGCCTGCTCCGCCCAGCGGGCCGTCGGCGCGGTGATGACGATCGCGGTCGCGCGCATCTCAAAAGCTTCGGCGAATGTGTCATCGATGGCGACGCCGTTAGCAGTCAGCGCGCGCATGCCACCGCCTCGAACGGTTGCGGGCGGCCGACGGCGTGATGGGACACGCGCATGAAATCTGAGGGCAACCCGTAGCGCGTCTCGTAATATTCACTTATTCGCCGCTGCATCGAGGCCTCGACGGTCGGCGCCGCGTGCAATGCTCGACCAAACCGATAGTGCGTGACCGCGCCGTCGCGCACCACGAGTTCGCCGTCCTTATAAACCCGAGCCGCCGCCCGGAACATTTGCGCGATGTCCTTGCCGGGGCGATAGATTGCCACATCGGCGCGCGCGCCGACGCCGAGATGGCCGCGATTCGGGAGCCCGAGCAGTTTGGCGGGGGCCGCGCGCGTCATCGTCGCGATCTCGCTCAGCGAATATTCGCGCGTCAGCGACGGGAGCGTCGTCACCGCGACCGCCTCGGCCGGCAGGCGCGCCAGCCACTGAGCCCGCACGTCCCTGTCCATCAACATCGCGAATATCTCGGGGTACGTGGTGAACGGCGCGCCATTCGGATGATCGGTGGTGAAGAATACGCGCCAAGGGTCATCGATGAGCAGGAACAGCTCCAGCCCGACCGCGAATTGCACAGCGTTATGGAAGCTGCCCGCGCGATATTCGTACGGCACGACGCCCACGCCGTTCGAATCCCCATCAACGATCGCATATTTCCTTGGCCGCGCCTGACCTCGGGCGGAGAATTGCCGCAGGACATCGGACGAAATCGTCACCGTCTGGCCAAACATCACTTGCCCTACGTCGATGGTGACCGTCTTTGCTGTGTTCATTGCCTCGGCAAGCCGAGGCGCGGCGGACGAAAAGCCTTGCGGGCCCTCTTTGCCGTAGCCGTAGAACTGAAGATGCGCCAAATGCAGCGGCAGGTCCCCGGCCGAGGCAATCGTCGTAAGCGCCGTTTCGACGTTTCCCGGCAAGCCGAGATTGTTGCAGTGAAGGTGCAAGGGATGTGGCGCGCCAGCTTCATGGACCGCCGTCTGCAACGCCTTGACGATCTGGCGACTTGTCACGCCGTAGAAGGGAACCACGTCGTCAAAGGAAAAGCTGCGCACGTTCTCCTTGAACGCGGCGACGCCGCCGGCGTTGACCACCTTGATTCCGAGCGCCCGTGTCGTCTCAAGCGTCCAGCCGACGTGATCGCGGATCGCGCTCGCGCCTTGTCCGGAGCGAATGAGGTCGAGTCCGAAATCGTCGTTGCCGAGAATCGTCAGGATGGCCTTGTCAATGATCGGAGTGTCGGCGAGTTCGAGGTGCGCGTGCAGCGCATGGTGCGGGGCGACGGCGGGTTCGACTACGGTCGTGAAGCCCATCTCCGCATAGAGGCAGCCCGTCTCGAATGTCGACCAGCCTGCGTTGGAGAGCGGCGTGGCCGTCGGGCGACGCGCATGGGCGCGATGCTGTTCGGGCAGCATGAGGCGCGCGGTGTTCACGTTCGCGCCCGCTATATGCGAATGGATGTCAATGCCCCCGGCCATCGCCACGAGGCCGCTTGCGTCCACCGTCTCGTCGGCAATGGCGCCGCTTGGCGGGGCGACGATCTCATCGTCGCGAATCCAGAGATCCCCGACCTCATCGCGCCGGTTGGCGGGATCGATGATACGGGCTCCCTTGACGTGAATCAGCATGATCGAGCGTGCCGCTTTCCGAGGCAGGCGCCAATGCGCTCGAGAACCTGTGCGACTCTTGGCGCTGCGCTGGGGGCGGAGGCGGCGATCGCGACCAGGGTCCCGGTCTCCGGCGAGTGCACGACCGCATCGTGATCGACGCCGGGTCGCCCTACCACAATGCGCACGTTCGGCTCTTCGGCAAATTGGGTCGTTCCCTCGCACAGCGCAATGAACTTCAGCGCTCTCCGCCAGGTCGGCGGGGGCGCGCCGAACGCGGAGATCCAAACCACGCAATCGGTCTCGCTTGATGCGATAAGTCGCTCGGCACCGAAACGCCAGGGGTCATGCAATGGCGCGCCGACCCCGAATCCGGTTCGCATCGGGAAGCCGGTCATCCAACCGCAGACAGCGAGCACGCCCGCGCCATTGTCGGGCGCGGCGAGGGGCAATGTCGAGAACCGCGTTTTTTCGTTCAAGTCGCGCACGAGGCCATTGAGCATTTCAATTTCGAGGGCCCCGAGATGTGCCGCCGACCACACGGAGACCCCAAAGCGCGCGCCCTTCAATTTGGCGGCGATCGCGTCGAGCGCAGGCCCGGGAATCCGAGCGCCCGTGACAGGACGCCCTTTGACCCGCGCGCGCAACGCAGCCAGATTGCCGGCGCGCGTTGCGCCGAGGCCGGCTGCGACAACCTCGACATCGCCGCCGAAGCCGGGAATCGCTGCGTCAGCCCGCGGCGCCAGCCAAACGATGCTTCGCTTGACGTCCGCGCCGTGCGGCCGCGCGGGCGGACGCAACAATCGCTCGCTGAGACCAGGCCACGCTTCCACCAAGCCATCGCCAACGAGCAGCACTACGTCCGCTCGCACCCGCGCTTCGCCCGGCGTGGTCAGCATGACGCCTGATTCGCGCAGCGAATCGAGATCCCGCATCAAGGCAGCCGAATGTGCATGCTCGACGACGCCGCCGACCCGTTCGGCGAGCGCGATGGCCGCCCGCGCTCCCTCAATATCCGCGCCCAACCCTGCGATGAGCGGCTGAGCGCTTCGCGCCAACAATTGAGCCGCGGCGGCGGCCGCATTTTCGATCGACGCGGGCGCTCCGCTGATCGATGCTGCGACCTCGGCGCCGATTTGAGCTGTCATCGACATTGCCTCTGCCTGCTTGGTCCCGTGTCAGCGCGAAATCGATACAGGCGATCGCAAGCGACATCGGGATTTTGACAACGCTCAATCTTGAGAATGCGGCAAGGACCTTCACGCCTCAGTTTCCGGCGCGGCGAACTCGTAAGCACAACCGATCGCTGACTCGCTTCGCGCGAGAGGACAGAAAATCCCGGGCGATCGCGCGTTGCGATTCCATCCCTCGACGAGCGCGGGACATATCCCGTTCCATAGGCGCCGCGGCCCACGAAAACAAGCCGCTTCACAGAGCGTCGCGCATGAACCGTCGGCCTTGGCCCGCGCCAACCGTAACGGCCTTCGCCTGTTGCGCGGCGTTCAACCTTTGTGGCGCTGTCGGCTAGGCTGGACAATTCCGAGGTCACCGGGTTCAATCGCATCGCGATCGATTGCAACGCAGAAACAAACAATATCCCAGGCGGACGAAATGCCTAGTCCTGACCGCCAAGTTCGCGCCGCTCTTGCGCGCCGCGGTTATTTTCCGCGCGGCCACGACGCCGCGACGCTCGATGCGAACAACCCGGAATATCGGCATCTAGCGGATGACTGACCATCGGGCGGTCATCGTCGTGGGATACTCGGCGCGAGCGCTTGCCTCCTCCGCCAAACGCGCCGGATTCGCGCCCCTTTCGATCGATGTCTTTGGTGACGACGACACCCGAGAGATGAGTTCTGCCTTCGTCAAGCTCGACGGCGGACTGTCTGATGGGCTCACGCCGGAGAAAGTCACCGGCGCTGTCGAGAGGCTGACCGGCGCCTATCGTCCGATTGGGCTGGTCTATGGCTCCGGCTTTGAGCATCAGCCGGAAACGATCGCCGCGATCGCTCGCAAGACGCGGGTCTTTGGCAATGACGCCGAAACAATGAAGCGGGCAAAGGATCCGCTCGCGCTCGCCGGACTTTGCGCGGCGATTGGCGTACCCCATCCTCAGATCGCGTTCGCGCCCCCAGACGATCCCGAACTCTGGCTCATGAAAAGGCGAGGCGGCGCCGGCGGCGCCCATATTATCGCGGCTGCGGGCTCGAGCGCTCATTCGCCCAATTGTTATTTTCAGCGCCGCATCGCCGGGGAGAGCATCTCCGCGCTGTTCCTCGCGAATGGAAAAAAGACCGAAATCATTGGCCTCAGCATGCAGTGGACCGCGCCGACGCGCGCTTCACCTTTTCGATTTGGCGGCGCCGCGGGACCGGTCGAGATCGGCCCCGCACCGGCGAAGGAAATCGCGCGCTCGATCGCCTCTCTCACCTCCGAATTGGGTCTCGTCGGTCTCAACAGCGCTGATTTTATGATTTCAGCCGACTCGCCATGGCTCCTAGAGATCAACCCGCGGCCCGGCGCGACCCTGGACGTGTTCGAAACAGACCGTGGCGCGCTCTTTGCCCATCACGTCGTCAGCTGCGACGGGCGCCTCACGCCATTTTCGCCGGGCCTCATGTTCAAAGCGGCCGAGATCGTTTACGCCGCCCGCGAAATTGTGTTGCGCAAGAAGCCGGATTGGCCAGATTGGGTGGTCGATCGACCGTCGACTGGAACGCTTATTGCCGTTGGCGATCCGCTCTGCACCGCGCTCGCCTCCGGCGCGACCGTCGATCTGGCCCGAATCTGCGCCGGGGAGCGGGCGCGAAGAATTGTCGCTCTCGTTGATGAGGCGGAAGATTGAGCGCGGTCCAGACTCTCAGCGTCAACCGACGCGCCGCGTTGCTGACGGCCGGATTATGCGGCGACGCTGCAATGCTGAACCTCGACGTCGCCCGCGGAACGCTCGGCGAAACCTTGATCGACGCCGGCGCCGACCGGCGCGGCTCGATCGAAGCCGGGCTGCGCATCGCGGAAATCTGTCTGGGCGGGCTGGGGACCGTCCGGCTTGGTCCGGACAACGCGACGCCGCGCTGGCCCTGGACAATCGCGGTCAGTTCGCCGCAGCCCGTCATCGCGTGCCTTGGGAGCCAATACGCGGGTTGGAATCTAGCGCACGGCCTCGGCAAAGACGAGTTCTTCGCCCTTGGCTCGGGCCCCGCTCGCGCGCTCGCGCAAAAGGAGACGATTTTGAAAGACATCGGCTATCGGGACGAAGCCGATGTCGCCACCCTCATCATCGAAAGCGGGCGCCCGCCGCCGGCTGAAATCGTGGAGAGCGTGACGCGCGATTGCAAGGTCGCGCCATCGGCTTTGACAGTGATTTACGCGCCGACGCAGAGCCTGGCCGGAGGCGCCCAGGTGATCGCGCGGGTGCTGGAGGTGGCGCTGCACAAAGCGCACGAGCTGAAGTTCCCGCTCGAACGAATTGTGAACGGCATGGGCGCCGCGCCCCTGAGCCCGCCGCATCCCGATTTTGTCACGGCGATGGGCCGCACCAATGACGCGATCATATATGGCGGACGGACCCAACTCTACGTGACCGGACCGGCCGCCGATGCGAAGGCCCTCGCCGAGGCGCTTCCCAGTCGAGCCTCGCGCGATTTTGGCGACCCGTTCGCCGAGATTTTCAAGCGCTTCCATGGCGATTTCTACGCCATTGATCCCATGCTGTTCAGTCCGGCCGAGGTGATCGTCACCGCGATCGAAAGTGGGGAGAGTTTTCGCGCGGGAGCGATGCATCACAAGTTGCTGGACGCGTCCTTTGCCTGACCCCTCGCCGGGCGGCGCCGACGGCCCCGCGATTCTCACCGTCACCGACCAGGACGATTGGCATGCGCGCGAAATGGAGGCCGCGTTCGCAGCGGTCGGCGCGCGATCGGCGCGGATTGATCTTGCCGCATGCGACTTCGACACGCTCAGTCCGAGCGGACTGGCGCTGCCTTTCCTGGGATCGCAATTGCCGGACGCAGTTCACGTCCGCACGTTGTCGGCAGGGTCGTTCGAGGCGATTACAAAACGCCTGGGCGTCCTCCATGCGTTGGCACAACTTGGGGTCGTCGTCTGGAACGATGCGCGCGCCATCGAACGCTGTGTCGACAAGTCGATGACAAGCTTTCTGCTCGCCCGCGCCGGCCTGCCGACGCCGCCGACCTGGACGATTGAATCGGCGCCAGCCGCGCGCGCGCTCGTTGAACGCGAAGCATCTCGCGGCCCGCTTGTGCTCAAGCCGCTGTTTGGCGCACAGGGCAAGGATTTGCGCCTCATTCGGCGGCCGGAAGACTTGCCGGCGCCCGAAGGCGTGGCGGGCGTTTATTATCTTCAGCGCTTTCAGCCGACCGGGGTCCAGGACTTCAAGGACTATCGGCTTTTCGTTCTGCGCGGTCGAATGATCGCCGCGATGATGCGCCGCGCTTCGACCTGGATAACCAACGTCAAGCAAGGAGGCCAACCCTTGGCCGTCACGCCTGATGCGGGAATGCAGCGTCTCGCCATCGCGGCGGCGGAGGCGGTCGGCGCCGCCATCGCCGGGGTCGACGTGCTCGTGACCATTGACGGCGCGCTGACGGTGCTCGAGGTCAACAGCATGCCAGGATGGAGCGGCCTGCAAAAGGTTAGCGCGCACAACATCGCCGGGGCGATCGCTTCGGCTCTGACTGACGAATTGGTCCGCCGCCCGACGCGGCGTCGTGTTCAATGAATGGCTGCGAGGATCAAGTTAAGGCGGCCTACATCGAGGCGTGCCTCGCCGAGCTCGATGCGCCTAAACCGGGCAACGTGCATCAGTTCGCGCCCGGCCACGGGATGAGCCTCGTCGATTTCGTCCGCAGCGCCGAAGCCAGCGCCGGCCCAATCGTAGCAAGAGGAGCGCGAGTCGGCGCCCGCATCCGCGGCGCGGTCGAGGCGACCCTGTCAGCGGTCGGTCAGAACACCAATCTCGGCATCATTCTCTTGTGCGCGCCGCTCGCGGCGGCGATGGAGAGCGCGCATGTCGCGCTGCGGACTGCGCTGGCCAACGTTCTTGACAATCTCGACCTGGCGGACGCGGCAGACGCTTTCTCCGCAATAGCCGCCGCCAACCCCGGCGGACTCGGCCGCGCGACCCGGCACGACGTGAGCGCTCCTGCAACCGTAACCCTGCGCGCGGCCATGGCGGAGGCGGCGGAGCGGGATCGTATCGCCCGGCAATACGTCACGGGATATGAGGACATTTTCTCGCTCGGCTTGCCGGCGCTGGCCATGGCCCGCCGGCGGCCAAGCGACGGTCGCTGGTCGACGCTCGCCCTCTATCTCACTTTTCTCGGCGCGGCGCCCGACACGCATATCGTGCGCAAATTTGACGCGGCTACCGCGGAAGGGATTCGCCGCGAGGCGGCGAACTGGCGTGACGCCTTTGCCGCTGCTCGCGATCCGGAGGCGATAACCGAGGGGCTTCTCAGCTGGGACGCGAAGCTCAAGGCGCGCGGGATCAACCCGGGGACGAGCGCGGATTTGACGGTGGCGACGCTTTTCGCATCGCGTCTGGAATCGATTTGCGGCGACAATTGCGCCGCGACCATCTTGCCCTTGCGCCACAACGATGATTGAGTCGAGCTTACGGGAAGACCCCGCGACTATCCGGCCAACCGATCCCGCTCATGCGGGATGCTGAAAACAAGGATAGCCAGTCCGCCTCGTCAAAATTGGCGGGACGGCATGTGGATTGGCTTGATCCCAGGGAGGACTTAGCATGGCCAAGATCAACAAGCTTATGGTTGGCGAATCGCTCGTCGGCGAAGGCAACGAAGTAGCCCATATCGATCTCATCATCGGGCCGAGGGGCAGCGCGGCGGAATCTGCTTTCGCCCACGCGCTGACCAACAATAAGGACGGCTTCACATCCCTCCTCGCGGTTGTGGCGCCGAACCTCCCGGCAAAGCCCTCGACGGTGATGTTCAACAAGGTGACGATCAAGGGCGCCAAGCAAGCGGTGCAAATGTTTGGGCCCGCGCAGCACGCGGTCGCCAAGGCGGTCGCCGACAGCGTCGCCGACGGCACGATTCCCGCAGCGGAGGCCGACGACATATTCGTATGCGTCGGCGTCTTCATTCATTGGGAAGCGGCGGACGACAAGAAGATCCATGAATTCAACTATCGCGCCGTCAAAGAATCGATCGAGCGCGCCGTGAACGGCAAGCCGACGCCTGCGGAAGTCGTCTCTCAGCGCGACTCCGTGAAGCATCCGTTCAGCCCTTAAGCCAATTCATCATTGACCTCACTCGGCCGACGCGTGCGCGCGGAAACTCAGTCTTCCGCGCGCATACCGTTTGCTGTCTCGATCGAAAGGGATTTGCTGCGCTCCTGAGCGACTGAACAGCATGACCGTCCGATCGGGGCGCGCATCGACTCTTCTCGCCGAACAGGCGGGCGACGCTTCAATTGCGAATGGAAGGGAGCGTTGGAGGCTAAGGACGCATGCCTTCGGCGGCGTCCTCAGCGGGTCTGCATCAGGCCCTCAGCCTAGTCTAGTGATCGTCTCGGCGACGGACCACGCTCACTGGCCGGTGTGAGTTGTCTTGGGCAGGGGGTAAGCGGGCGTTGCCGGCACAGCCTCGCGAGCCATTCTCAATAGATCTTCTCGACTGATGTCGAGTCCGCGAGTCGGCTGTCCGACATTGGCCTCGATGGCCTGACCCTGCCAAGAGACGGCGCGCGTTTCCGCGTGCGCTGAAACCGCAAACGCGCCTGTCAAGGCGACGATCAAGCAAGCTGACATCCTGTGCATAAAATTCTCCTTTGGTTCGAACCGGCCGTCAGGCCAGCGGCGCCGCTCGGGGCTACTTGGGACACCCCTTTGACACATAGTCGAACAGACTTCCAAAACCTTCTTGTCTTAAATATGGGCCAAATGTGACACCTGGCCAACTCCCGTTCCCGAACGAAGTGACGCCGATGATGACGTTCTCATCGGGTTTTTCCTGGGTGTCGAAATTGGCGACCCAGGCGCCCCCGCTGGTGCCCTCCGTCATGTTGGGGTTTGCGTGCATGAGAATGATTTCATTGGGCCGGGAAAGCGACAGTGCAAGCACTCCCGGATCGCGTTGAATGATCATGCCGCCTTCGATCGCCCCGGGATAACCGATCTGCACCGCCGTCGGATGTTTGCCGAGCCAATCAGTCTCGAACGTGAAGTGACCAGTTATGCTCTCATGATTCACCAGTATCATTGCGTAATCGTATTGGAATGCGTTGTCAGTCGCCGCCTCTTTTTCGTCGTCGGTTGCGTTGGCGGCGATTTTCGGCGCCCAGCCGGCCAAGTGTCCGGTGCAGACTACTTGATAAATATCGGAAGCATTATCGTTCTGATACTGCAAGAAGAAAAACATCTTGCTTGTGTCATACCACTCCCCGGTCGTATTGTCGCGGACGCAGTGGGCCGCGGTCAGAAGGACCTTCGGCGCGATGAATTGTGCCGTGCAAGAGAATGTCTGTCCCTTAGCGTTCTGGAACACCAGCAGTCCCACCCATTTGAGCGGCGGGACCGCAGGATTGCCCGCGATCAGCGGTTCTGGCTTTTGTTGGTTGTCCTGAGCGGCCGCGATAGTGTTAGCGGCGATGGCGCTCAGGGCGATGGCGGCGGCCAATCCGGCTAGCCAGCGATATATGCTCATGTCGCATTCTCCATAGGCCAGGGACGAGGTTCGATGTTCCCAAGAGTAACCCGCTTACACATATTGAACGGACTTTCCTTTTTCTGACAAGGCGGCGTCATAGGAAAACCCACATTTGCCGATTGGGCTTTCACCTTGAACTCGTCCAAGCGCCGGCCTCGCGGTCGGATCTTCATTGGTCATCTTAACCACGAAAATGACCTCTGCTAGCGTTGAGGTGAGAAATGCCGGGAGGCGACCCATTGCCGGCCGGTTTGCGGAGGATCGCGTGATGGCATCGATTTGGCGGCGGCTTTTGATTCCGGCCGTCGCCGCCCCGCTCGCCATGACCTCTCCAGCTGCGGCCGCCGACTGCGGCGCCCTTACCGCGGACTTCAAAACCGCCATCGCCGACAAGTCGTTCGACAAGCTGAAAGAGGCGATGGAGGCGATCGCGGACGACAATGCCTGCAACTTCGATATCGACGGCTATCGCAGCCAGGAAATGAATTCCATCATCGATATGGCGGCCGCCGCTCCAACGGATGACGCCCGAAACCAAATGATCGAATTCGTCCGAGACATCATGGAAATCGGCGGCGACTTTAGGTCGGCCGAGAAACTGGGCGACTACTTCGCCCGCCGCGGCGAATACGGGGACGCGCTCGGCGCATACGAGAAAGGAATCTTCTTCCTCTCCCGGACCTCCCCGCCGGCAACCCCGGAAGACCGCAAAGAGCTGCTCGCCCGCGCCGCGGCGGCAAAGAGCCGGGCGAGCGACGATCAGGAAGGCCGAGAACTAACGCGGTTCGTCGCTTCCGCCAGGGACCTCGACGGGCGCGTCGGCGGGATCTATTCGCCGGAGCTGTTGCGCGGCTTTGAGGTCGTCGCCGTGCCTCTGCCGATCAACTTCTACTTCGATCAGGCGCGCTTCACGCCAGCGGGCGAAAAGGCGATCGAGGAGCTCGCCGAGGCCCTCAAGCAGCAGAACGTCCAAACCCTCACCCTCGTCGGTCATACCGACCCGCGGGGCGACCATCAATACAATGTCGAGTTATCGAAGCGGCGCGCGGCCGCGGCGCGCGACTACCTGCTTTCGCACGGCGTCAAAGCCTCTATCCTCGTGGACGGCACGGGACCTGACGATCCGTTCGACGTCTCCCTGCTCGGGCGGCCGGTCTCGCAGGAGGAAGCCTGGGCGCTCGACCGCCGCGTGGAATGGATTCGCAAGGGTGCGCCGGAATGAGGGCCTTGACGGCAAACGGGAACGGACAATGCGCAAACTGATGCTGTTGGTGACTGCCGCGGCTGCCGCTGCCGGGACGCTGGCGCAGTTTGACGCGGCTCACGCCGATGACTTGCGGGCGCCGGGCGGCGGAACGATCCGCGCGCTCGTCGTCGGCGTCGACGTCTATTGGCGATTGCCGGCGGCGGTGCAGCTGCAGGGCGCTCGGGCGGACGCTGAGGACATCGCGGGAGCGCTCCGGCGGGACGGTGTCAAGCCCGTCGTTCTGTTCGACCGCGACGCGATCCGGGCGAAGATCGTAGCGCAGATGAACTCCTTCGTCGCTGAGTCGAAGCCGGGCGACTTCGTCCTGTTCGCTTTCGCAGGGCACGGGATGCAGACGCCGGAATACCCGCGCTGGCAAGGCGTCGATCCCGACGGCGCCAACGAGCAGATTGCGCTTTCCGGATTCAACTTCAGCGGCAACGGAGCCGACGAAGTCATCGTCAATCCGGAAATGCGGGCGTGGCTGTCGCGGCTCGACGCAAAAGGCGTCGATGCGCTCGTCATTTTTGATTCGTGCTTCGGCGGCGGCATGCGGGCGGTCGATCCCCGGACCGGCGCGATTCGGACGCGGGTCTTGCGCGCGAGCGCCGAGCAGATCCGGGCCGGCGAAGACGAGCGGGCGAAATTCATCGGCATCCCTATGACTGAGAAAGAAGCAAGGGCCAACGTAGCCTTGATGCCGCACGTCACTTTTCTCGCCGGCGCGACGAGCAAATCCGTCGTTCCGGAAACCGACGACCTCGCAGCCAGCGGACCGCGGGGGGCGCTCAGCTATTTCCTCGCGCGCACGCTTGGCGGAAAATCGGCCAAGGATGGGGTCGTCACGCGCCAGGCGCTCTTCCAATATCTGAAGCCTAACGTCCGCCAGGCGACGCAGGATCGCCAATTGATTCAGGTCGAGCCGCAAAGCTCGGAGGCTTCCGTTTACAGCAAGCCGGTCTTCACATTCGCTGAAGCTGCGCCGGCGGCCGAGGCTTCGAACACGCCGCCCGCGCCCAGCGGCGGAACCACGGTCGATGACGGCGCGTTGCCGAATGCTCAAGCGTTGAACAGCCCGCCCCCGCCGGGCGCCGCACCTCCAGATCAAGGTCAGGCGCCGCCGCCTCCGGCGATAGACGTTCCGGTCCCGCCCGGCTATGGACCTCAGTCGGCGCATCCGGCGCAGGCGTCGAATGCGCCGTCCGCCCCCGCCAGCCCACCTCCGCCCGATCAGGCTCCCGCGCCGCCGACGCAGGCGTCGAACGCGCCGCCGCCAGATAACGCGCCACCGCCGGATCAAGCTTCAGCGCCGCCGCCATCCCAGGCGACCAACTTCCCCCTGCCGCCCGGCTACGGGCCTCCATCAAGCGAGGGCGCGCCTCGGACCGACATCATCCGCGTCGCTCTCATTGATGCAACGGACAAGGCCTGGGACACGATCGAGAAAGGGAATGCGCCTTTCGAGCGGTCCACTACGGTCGAGGGCGCCGATCTTGTCTGGGACGTCGGCAGGAACGAAGTTCTGTCGCGCGGCGACCTCGTGATGCAGTTCGTTGATGGGTCGCTGATCGGTGGCGTTATTGACCGGACATGGGCGCTCAGGAGACTGCGGGAGATCGCTGAAAATCGGAATCTTTCGATCCAGCTCGCGACCCAGGGGCAGCTCTTGACCGCAGGCGACGTGGCGCAAATCGAGATTGACGGGATCGCGAATCAGCGCCTGGTCGTCTTCGATATCGCCGCCGACGCAACGATCCAGATGCTCTACCCCAGCGCGCCCGGCGCGGCCGGGCATTGCGCGGACCCGAAGGACAATAGCTGGCGGTGCTCGCTGCGGGTGACGCCGCCGTTCGGCGCTGACACGATCGTGACGCTGGCGACGTCCGCACCCACGGATGATGTCTTGCGGTGGATGCGCGGACACCACGCCATGCGCGACGGGGCCCTCATTCCCGACCTTCTGGCAAACGCCATGAAGACCGATCCCAGGGCCCGTATCGGTTTCGTGGGGGTCTATACCAACAAGCGTCTCAACTAGCTCCCGGGTTGACGCGATGAACCAATATGCTTTCGCCTGCATGACACATCTTTTTTTGGTGGACATCGGCCGTCCGCTGATCTTAATTGGCCGCCGCGGCGGGGGCTACGCGAAGCGAGATTTGCCGAGGTGATTGAGCCCTCGTCCCAAATTCGGGCGCCGAATTTCGGCCGGAACGTCGTCCGACGGGCGCTGGCCCGCCGCCTGGCGGGGCGCCTTCTGCTGCCGATGGCGATTGCGCTGAGCTTGTTCGGCCCGGCGGCGGCGCAAGAGTTGCGGACGCCGACAGACGAAGTCGCGGTGAGTTCGGCAGTTTCTTCGCCACACGGCCGGGCGTTTGCGTCGAGAAGCGACGACCATTCCCTCAAGCCATGGAATGTGGCTGACGCCATCAGCGCGGCCGGCGCGAGTTCCTCCGTGCCGTCAGCCGCAACCTCCGCCAACGGCGGCCGCCTCGTCGCGCTCGTCATCGCCAACGGCGCCTATCCGGCCGCCCCGCTTCAGAACCCCGTCATCGACGCCGGGATCGTCGCCGAGACTCTCAAGCGCATCGGCTTCGCGGTCACCGTGAAGACCAACGTCGATCTCGACGGCTTCGAACAGGCGATGTCCGACTTCGCCGAGGCGAGCAAAGGCGCCGAAGTCGCGCTCTTCTATTTTGCCGGTCACGGCTTCTCCGTCGCCGCGGACGGGGTCCAGCAGAATATGCTGATGACGACTTCCTCCAATTTTCAGGCGAAGACGGAGATCGGCTTGCGCCAGGGAGGCGAGCCGCTCGATCATGTCGAGGAGGCGATCATCGGCCACGCGCGGGCGACGCTGATCTTCATCGACGCCTGCCGCAACGTTCCAGGTCTTGCTCACCGCGGCATCGCCTCACGCGGCTTCGCTCCGATCGACCCGTCGTCGTTCGACGGCGCCTATGTCGTGTTGTCGACCCGCCAGGGCAAGACGGCCGAGGATGGCGAGGCAGGCAAAGGCAGCCCGTTCGCGCGCGCTTTCGCTGCGACCTTGCCGACGGCGGGACTGCGGATCGAAGACGCGTCCGCGCGCATCCGCGAGAGGGTGCGCGTGGAGACCTCAGGCGAACAGGTCCCCGACGTGGTGCGGAGCGATCTGCCGGAAGGCGGTGTGGTGCTGATGGGGGGCGGCGGATCCCCGGCGCCGGCGGGCGCCTCGCTCGCAGCGTCACCCCAGGTGAGCCCGCCGCCGGCCGTCGCCTCGCTTGATACGAACCCCCCGGTCACGCAGGCCCCCGCGCCTGTCCCGGCGGCCGGACCACCCGCGGCCGCCATTGCCGTCGGGCCGCCGCCGCAGGTCGCAGGGAATGATCCAGGCGGCGAGGTCTTCAAGGAATGCGACGATTGCCCGGAGATGGTCATCGTGCCCGCCGGCAGGGCGATGCTGGGCTCGCCTGCCGGCGAAAGCGGGCGCCAGACTTTCGAAGCCGCGCCGCACATGGTCGAGATCGCCAAGCCCTTCGCCGTGGGCCGGTACGCGGTGACTTTCGCCCAATGGGACGCGTGCTACGCCGAAGGCGGCTGCGGCCATCGCCGGCTCGGCGACCTCGACTTCGGCCGCGGCAAGCATCCGGCGATCTTCGCCACCTGGGCCGACGCGCAACTCTATGTCCAGTGGCTCAAGCGCAAGACCGGTCAGCCCTATCGCCTGCTGAGCGAAGCCGAATGGGAATATTCCGCCCGCGGCTGCAAAAGCCTCAAATGCGCCTACGCGCCGTTCTGGTTCGGCGCCATCAAGCCCGAACTTGCCGTCTATGATACCCGGCGCTCCTACGATGGCAGTCCGAAAGCCAACCCTGGACTGAAGACCTTGCCGGTGGACAGCGGCGCGCCCAATCCGTTCGGGCTTTACAACATGCTCGGCAACGTGCGGCAGTGGACCCAGGATTGCTGGAACCCGGCCCCCTCCGCCGTCGCCTCGAATGGCGCGCCCGTTCTTTCCGGCGACTGCACGGCGCGCGCGACGCGCGGCGGCTCGTGGGCCGACGATCCGGCAAAGCTGCGCGCGGGAGCCCGCGATTACGAGAGCGTCGACGAGGGGTCGGAAAGGATCGGATTCCGCGTCGCGAGGGACTTGGGCCCGTGAGCGTGACTAACATCGAGACGAGACTTCAACTTTGACGAGGCGTGGCATGAAACGAGCGTTGTGGTCGAGGGCAAGCGCGAGAGCGGCCCTCCTCGGAATCGCGATCGCCGCGCTCGGCTGCGTCGGCGTTGACGCTGCAAGCGCGCAAACGCGGCGGGCTTTTCTCGTCGGCGAACAACGCTATTCCG
>Ga0335073_10002682_pt1 | contig 24429 bp, 24 predicted proteins | sample Lox_Sample_22_FD_207093 | JGI IMG/M metagenome (GOLD analysis project Ga0335073, IMG submission 207093) | Soil microbial communities from Loxahatchee National Wildlife Refuge, Florida, United States - Lox_Sample_2.2 | ecosystem: Environmental > Terrestrial > Soil > Wetlands | place: USA... | reverse complement strand
TGCTTTGCGCTTCGTGGACAGTCTTTTGTAGCTCTTCTCTCATGTCCTCGATCTCGCCGCCAACTTCGACCACGAGTCTGCGACGTCGCTCCACTTCATCAATCTCCAGGCCATAACGGTATGGATCTTTCTCCACTGCTCGTACTGACTGAGTAAGGTCTTCGAGGTCTGTGTTTAGGTCTCTGAGCGTGGTTTCAAGGTCTTTGCGGGCATCGATGAGCTCTTGCGAGTTTGCGGATGATGCTGTTGAGCGGATGCGGAGGTAAGATGAGAATAGAGGGCGAGTTTGATTGAGTAGAGAGAGAACATCGGCTTGAACTTGTAGGAATGGATCCTCTTCGCCGATTGCAGCCATGATATGTTGGATCCAGGCAGCTTGAATTGAATGGAAGTTTGACGCGAAGAACTCGTTAAAGGTGAGGTTCGGATTTGAAGGAAGTATACTACAATTGATGGCAAGTATCAAAAGGTTTGAAAGAGTAAGAAATACAGCAGTCAGTTGAGCATGTATTCTAAATCGTCGAACAAACAAAAAGGCGACGTCGAACATTTGAAGCTTTGGCGTTCAACTGCCATAAGACACGTTGTTGCCTCGCAGCCTCGACGTCACTCCACTTGATGGCTGGGAAACAAGAACAGGAACAGGCAGGATGCCCGCAATTGCCCTCAACCTGATTTCCTGCTCTTCTCATTCTCTTCTCATTCTTATCCTATTGTTATTTCATCAATTCGGCTGGAGTTAAGGATTTCGCATCATGGCTACTTTCCCGAATGTCATCACCGTCACCAGTTCAACTATACTGCGACTGGCCGCTTTCATATTCTTGAGATGGGTAAATACATGACCTGATATCGTCTTATGAAGCCAGCTAATTCACCCCTGTAGATACCCGGACATGTGAGTAGAGGTCTAGTTAATCTCTTTTCGCCATTGGGATATGCAGTCACGTCAATTTTCCTTCTTTTTATCTCACTTCAGATTTGTCTTAGTAGTAGCGGAGCCGGCTATCTCGGTATTGCTATCTCAGGGATACAGAAACCTCCCATCTCCTTTCATATACTCTGATCAAGTCTTCACTTGTAGTCATTTGCAATAAAGTCATGCTGAAAGTTTTCGTTGGCAGATTCACTAACCAGCGATGTTCTATAGCACGCACCTCCAATTATCTTCACGGCAGCCGCGTTATATGTCGTTTCTTTCTTCTGGAGCTTCTTTACTACTCCTGCTTTCGATGTGGTCTCTGATGAAATCGAAATTGTTACCAAGAAAGTTGAAGTTAAAGGCAATAGCGCTGAAAACGTCGAGCTACTTGATGGCGATGAGGATGCTCCACTTGAGGAACTGGACGTCAAAGAAACAGTAGTTCTCGCAGAGAAAGAGCCAAGAAGACTGCGATCATTACTACTTGGGCTGCCTAATCCAACATCACTATTTTGGACGATCCTAACCCTCACAGTCAACTTGGCATTGGTTGGAATGTCTTGCGACTTGATGTATCGTCCATACTTGATGTACGAGTCCGTTGATCTGTCTTTTGCAAGGGTAGGCTATGTCTCCGACGTCAGTGCCAACATTCTAGTCCGCGAACCAAACGCCAGTCAGCTCCCAATATTCCTATCCTATCGGTATGCAGATGCTTCGTCGTCGATTGCCGTTGGTCCTTTCCCTGACACGACCTGGAATAACAAACGTCGGATAACTGAACTCTCCAACGCCACCGATTACACTGCAGCTCTTACCTTAACTGGCCTCCGTCCAGATACTCGCTACGAGTATGCCTTCTCAAACAACCACAATGGCTTCTTCCGTACCGCACCTCGCCCTGGACAGCTCACCAAACATAACGATGGAATATTCCGTTTCCTTTCAACATCATGTGTCATCCCACACTTTCCGTACAATCCCATCTCACACCCGCTGGAGATTCCTGGCTTCCAGAAATTGGCAAGATGGCTTCCGAAGCTACAAGCACAGTTCATGCTTTTCCTTGGAGATTTCATCTACATCGACGTACCACATCGCTTTGGCTCAGATATTCCAACATACCGCGCTGAATACCGCCGCGTTTACGCTAGCCCTGACTGGCCTCTGGTATCGGATTCTTTGCCGTGGATACATGCCTGGGACGATCATGAAATCGCGAACGACTGGAGCGGCAACACCACTGTCCCATTCCCAGCATCCTTTGATCCATACAAGCATTATCACATTTCTGTAAATCCAGAACCCGTGCGGAAAGGCGATACGTGGTTCGCGTTTACACAAGGACCAGCCAGCTTCTTCATACTGGACACGAGGAAATATCGTAGTCCGGAGAACAACGATGCAATGGATGTCACGAAGACAATGCTTGGTGCAAATCAACTGGCGGACCTCTTACACTGGCTGAAGACGGCACCGCCAAGAGGAGTAAAGTGGAAGATTGTGGCCTCGTCGGTTCCTTTCACGAAGAATTGGAGGTTTGGCGATCAAGATCTATGGGGAAAATACCTTGTAGAACGTCAGATCATCCTCGAAGCTATGTGGGAGGTGGGAACCACGCAAGGTGTCGGTGTTGTGGTGTTGAGTGGAGATAGACACGAGTTTGCAGCAACAAAATTCGCTCCACCGACAAATGGAAGTCAGTGGCCACAGACTGCAGCTGTTTATGAATTCAGCACCAGTCCACTGAGTATGTTCTATTTACCATTCAAGTCCTACAAACAGGAAGATGATGAAGACGTGTGCATCAAGTAAGTGATCTCATTTCAATCACGCCTATGAAATCTCAGTTTAACTTCAATGAAAGGTACATCCCTGAGGGAAATTACAAGTTCGGTGCTATCGAAATCGAATCTTCAGACACTCCTGACGAAAGTATCTTGCGCTACAGGCTCTTCATCGAGGGTAAAGAACGATGGGTGCACACAATCCAATCACCACCAACACCGAAAAACGGTTTCTGGGATAAATTAGGTCGCTGGTTCTTCAACGGTACACAAACTGATACACTGTAGTATACAAAGTACAACGCCGAATGTCTAGGGTATTGCTGTCCCAAACCTAACCTAACCTAATCCAAATATATCCTCCTTCGGTGCCTGAATTGCTTCCGAATATTAAATCGATCCAGAATATGGCTCTTCACTGCATTACGCTCCTCTCTTCCTAGGTCTCCACCTTTATCCAGCCTTCTTTCGTACACTGTTGTACAAAATCTCTCAAATCTACAACCAGTTCTGCGTCTCTATCATTTCTCTTGCCTTCTCCTGATTTCGCTGCGTAAACACTAATGCTCTCATGTCTCTTTCTGCACCAAACCAGCTTCTGCCATCCCTCAGCCCACAACACAGGCTGCTGTTCCCACGAAAAGCAGCTGACACCGAGCGGCACCGATGAGTATCCAGTGTACAGGTCCTCCGTGCGCGCAATGCCAATCCACCGCAGCGCCGCCTCAGGCCCAGGCAGCCAGTACATCATCGTCTTGTTCAGGATGTCAACAGGCGGCGGCAAGACGCCGCGCGCCGCGTACAGGAGATCGAGCACGGTCGCCAGCAACCCCGGCGGCGAGTCGCAGAGCGCAAACGCCGCCGTCTGCGGATGGGCCGTCAGCGCCGCCTCCAAATCGACGTCGTCGGCCGGCCGCGCCGCGGCAGCCGCGTTCCTGACATCGGCGGGCGCGTACCCGAACGCGAGGCCCGGCACACGCGCCGCCGTGAGCCGCGCAACGCGCCACCTCCACCACGCGATGGCGCTGATGGCGTGTCGCGGCTCGGGAAAGCGCGGCGAGCATGCGTGTGCTGCCGCGACCGACGACCCGTGGCGCGCCGCCAGATGCCGCGCGATGCTCCACCCCCAGCCCGCGCCGTGCACTACGTACGACCCGTAGCCGAGCTTGCGCATCAGCGCGTCGAAGGCAGAGGCCGTGTCTGCTGCGCCAAACGTCGGCGAGTCGCTCGCGTCCGAGAAGCCGAAGCCGGGGATGCTCGGGCACACGACGTGGAAGCCGGGTGCTGAAGGAGGTGCCTCTGAGGTGTTGGAGGTGCTGATGGGTCTCTGAGGTGGCGATGTGAGCGGTTCGATCAGTGGGAGGACGTCCAGGAATGAGCCGGGCCAACCGTGGCAGAAGAGTAATGGAACAGCATTTGGGTTCGAGCTTCGCTTGTGGACGAAGTGTATGCGCAATTTTCCACTGTCACTTACTTCGCTATCGGGTCTTGGTGTTATTGAAGTACTGGGAAGGTCAATGACTGTCCGAAACTGCGGGAGTCGAGCGTTGATTTCGGCTTCTTGAGCGCGCCAGTCATATTTTTCCAACCAGAAGTCGACGAGAGGCTCCAGTTCAGATTTCGGTGTCCCCAGCCGCCATTTTTCATCTCCAGACAGAGGAACTTCTCGTGGTAAACGCGTGAGTTCGAGTTTTTGTCGCGTCAACACAAGGTATCTTGCTGATACCTAGAGCCTTGTTAGTGTCGTGAAAGTCGAATAACCAATCTCATCACTACGTAGAGGTTTCTCGTGATGGACATAGCATTCTAGACTGCGATGGTCATTTCTCCACATCTGGTGGCGATCGGTGAACCCGAGATCAGCCCCATCAGCAGCAAATCACCGCTCCTTCCAACTTCATTCCAAACTGTAGTCGGTTCGCAATCTGTGACAAAGTCCTAGCTCTTATTTCCAATTGTTACGACTGAGAACTAAAAGTGTCGACTCACATGCATGGAATATGGCTGTATGTCTAATTCATCGTCCACACTATCGACGATGGTCGCCATCTTCTTCTCCTCAACCTCATACCACTCTTCTTGGATGGTGGATAGTCGATTCATTAAACATTTCCAAAGCGCGGAAAGCATTGTAAGATTAGAATGACTATAAGCAATTCAGGCACGCTGTAGCCTCAATGGTTACCACGCGGGCGCTTGCGCGGTCCTGCATAAACTCATCAAGAGGAGATGCATCGCAACAACAGGACGAATAAGTCTCGATCAGGCTGTCTCGAGTGCTGATTGGTGCTAATTCAAATAAGCCAATCAGAGCACAAAGTTGCCACGCCGATGTGGCGAGAGTAAGGCTGTGCATACGCAAACCCGGATTCTCATCGGTCGATAAAGATGAGCGAAATGTTGGCTGGACCCAACTGTTCGCAGCAATGATTAGCATGATGCGCAGGAACAGCCCTTCGGCTACGTCCCATCCGTCCAATTGTGCCCGTATCTGCTACTCTCTGACGGTGTCGTGCTCACACTCCCACCCTGGTTCAATAGCCACTCTGACGGCACTGCGGCGACTGACTCCGAGTCCAGGCTCTGAGGCATGGGATCAAGCAGGAACCGGATTTCATTAGCATGCTGCATATCTGATGCACCAATTACAATGTCTAACTATTGAGTTTTGCGCTTCCAAGGACCCGTGTTCTGGTGCAACGCCGTTGCAAGCCGCGGCACCGGCCGAATGACATGATATCTCTTGCCCTTTTGGCGTGCAATGAGTTCAAACGTGGAAATAGAGCATCTGGCACGGGGCACTCTGCATACACAAAGAGGCCAATTGGCTTCTGTAAACCCTGCTGGGCGAAATACAAAACCCCTGGCTCGTCTTCATGGGCGCATGGCGAAACAGTGTCCCGCCCCCATGGACCATTCTTCGTTCTTGCGCTGCTCGCCAGCACCATACGTGCTATTGCAAGTAGCGAACCACAAGTAATTGCACCGTTGCGCGGCCCGCAGATAGGTAAATGGTCTCCAGAAAGTGAGCGACCAATGTGGTTCCGGTATTGGACTTTGCTGCTAGAACCAAACTCAACACTTGGTGGATCTAAGAGTCGGACTTAGCCCTGCGTTTGCTCTGTCGTTCTACCGTCGCGATTCCAAGGGTCTCGATTTCACGCATCGGATTGAAACAAGTTTCGAAGTCGATCAGATCTCGGTGACTCCGATGAGTCCCAAATAGACCAGGGGAGATTCTTCATTCTCTAGACCGCTGAGTAGCATGACTCCATACTCTTGAACAATGCGAAATGCTTTCCATCCACGCTTCAATGCATGTCATAAAGTGACATTATCGAGATTTAGACATCTCTCACGGTGCCTGGTCTCGGTGGGTTTGTCGTGTTGGCTGCATCCGTTCCGCCGCCATCGCCAGTGCTACTTCCTAACCTGAGATTGCCTATCCTGTTGGCAAGAGTCGAACCCGTGTTGACAAGACTGGAACCGACAGCATCGACGGCACCTTTTGGCGCAAGTAACGAAGGCGTCTGCTGCACAGCCTCTTGTACCTACATCACAGATTAGCATCCATCAAACTCACTCGTGCCACAGCGCCACATACCCTGAAAAGCCGCACCATCGTCGCGTTCCACACGCCCGCACTCCCTTTGCTGTACGCCAACTCACTCGTAAAGACGAATCCCCAAAGCAGCGACTCATACCAGCCAAGTGCAAGCGGCGACCACTCAAAGAGATGGATGCGGACTGGACTTCGCTCCAACCCAGCCGGCGGACTCGCCCTACGCAGCGCGGCAAGCGCAGCGTCGTCGTCACGGGCCGCTGCAACGGCAGGCCCCAGCGCCGCCACCAGCGCGAGGACGGAGTGCAGCGGCAGCTCGGTGCGCCAGGCCTCGACCCACTCGGCGGAGGGCTGGAAGGCGAGGCCGGGCGCGGCGCCCGATGCCGCCGGCGTCAGCGACGCCAGCGACGACACGCTGTTCTGCCGCGAGAAGGACGGCGCGCCGGCCCGCTGCTTGCCGCGCGCCTTCTCCGACATGCCGCGCAGCTGCGTCGGCAGCGTGTCGGGCGGCGCCGCGGCCGACGACGACGACGCGGCGGTGGAGCTCGGGCTCGTGGTGCGCCGCTGCAGTGGCTGCGACGCCGAGGCCTCGTCGCCGTCGGAGTCGTCGTCGTCGCCGATCGTGAAGGCTGACTGCTCTTCTGGCACGTTCGACAGGCTTGGCGAGCGGGCGGACAGCGGAGAGCGGAGGTCGCCGGAGCTGTTGCGGCTGTGCGGTGGTTGGTCGGCTGCCGCGGCTTCGGTTTTCTGCCGCTCGAGCTCTTCCTGTGCGGATTCGAGCGTGAAATTGCGCAGGTTTTCGAAGCGCTTTTGCGAGCGGATAACCGCGTAGACCACGTTCGGATTTTTGTTGAACTGGTGCTCAATGATGGCGTTCAGTGCCTCAAGCAGCGAGATCAAGAGAGAATAGTTTGTCTCGTTGGCGAAAAGGAATGAAGGTGATGACATAGATGCAAAAAGGCTAAGCAGTTTCGAACTTGTAGCGCGGCCCAAGTTTTCGAGGTACGGCATGATGTTGTTGATGATAGCTAGCAGTGCAGGATAAACGGCCTCCAGGTTGCCTTTGCCTGAGGTCAAGAGATTATAGATCGAAGTGATGAGATAGTCGGCGTATGTGCCGTGAAAGTTTTGTATCCGGATGTTCAAAGGTAGCGTATCTTGTCCCTCGAAACGCTTGTTGAGACTCTTGCCAAAGTTTGGCTCAACGCTCATTGTCTGCAAGATGAATACGCACATGCGTACCAGTCCTTGCTTGTTGGGATCATTCTTGCCTTCCATAGCATAGAACAGAACAAGTATGACAAAGTCATGAGCTCGATCCGTGTCAATGATAAATGAGCGAAATCGCTTGTTGCATTGCAGCGCCTCCCAAAAGAGCATCAGCATTTCTGGTGCCCAGGCAAGAGACTTTTGACTTCCAGGAAGATAAGATGTACTGGCTTGAAGCGGTTGATTCAAGATCCTGTTCATCCCATCCACCAAGAATTGAAAGTCTTGAGGTCGATGCAGACGACCAAGAAAGTGGCGAAAGTAATTCTTGGGAGTAACGCCATGCTGGGTTTCAGGTATCGGATACAGAACCAGAACAAGCAGAAAGTGCAGACAGTACGTTACAAGCAGTTGCTTGTTATCCTTGATGACCATATGATCGTATGGGACTCTCCATGCCGCTGGGTTGTACTTGAGTGTAGTGTTGAGCAATGAACAAAGCGTTGACAAGACAATCTGCTTGTCTGGACACATTGTAATGTATGAGATCGCTCTCACACCTTTGGCTGGGAGAATCTGTGGTGTCATGTACATGGCCTTGCTGCACATAACAAGGAGCAGGCGCAGTATCTCCGCTCTGTTGTTTTCATATTCTTTCGTTGATATGACTGGAGTGTGACAACCGACTCCACTCTGCCATATCGCGTAGGTCACCTTAGACTTCCCTGTAGGAGCTTTTGGTAGGGTGAAATCAGAGAAGAACAGGAGGTCGGTCAGAGTATCAATTAGTTCTTCTGCTAGAGGCTTGACTTGCTCGAACTCGGGCTCGTTGTTGTCTGGAGTGTCTTCGCCGTTGCCATCAAAAAGTACTTCAGACTTTGTGATCTTGCTGTGTCTTGTCCGCCTTCTCCTAGCGCCCCAGAAGAACGTCTCTTCCCAATCCTCAAGATGCTCCGCCTCGTATACGAAAGGCAGTATCCTTGTAAGTACTCGTATACAATTCAAGGCATCGCGTTCCGGTGCAAGTTCTGGATCTGGAAAGGATGGGTGATTCCGCAGCACGGCTAGTCGAGAGCATACGGCGAGTATGAGGGTTTCCAAGTTGGGTAAGGCATTGTCTCGCGTTCGTCGAATATCTGTAGGTGAGAAGAGTGTGAAGACATCTTCGGCAGATTCGGGCAGCTCCCAGAACTACAGAACAGATTACTACACCGATCGCATTCTTTCATAGAAACGGGCTTACTCCAGTCCAGTACTCGTCATCGGCAGCTATTTCTTTCTGTTCGGAAAGCTTGAAGATGCCCTGTTTGAAGACGAGCTTCGAATCCGACGCGCCCATATTGGTGAAAGGCGCTTCCAACAATATTACGAATCATGTAGTTGGGTGGAGTACTTTATTTAATGTCTGTAGGCTTTGGACTCAAATCATTATTATTTCTGGGTGTTGTTGGTCTTCTGATCTTTGAATTGGGGACAGTTTGCGAAGCCGACGTCAGTTTCACCGTGAGCGATTGAAGCCTTACCGTACAGTGCACAGTGGCTTAAATGCCTGACGGGTGACTAAACCGTGGCACAGCCTCTCTCAGCTATTTAATCAACAACGATGACTCTTTCACATCACATCCTCCTTTCCCATCGTCCTCACCCCGCTTAACCACGTCCGCCCATCTTCCGAAGAAGCCAAGTCTCTCGAATAGAGGTATCTTGACTTCTTCGCTCTTCCCGGGCGTTTTCGCACCTCAAAGGGATCCCGGATGCCGATACGCAGACTCTCGACCAGTATGTCGAAGCGCAAGGCAGTGGGAGGTGCGAGTGGTATTCCGAAGCGCATTCGATCTGGACTGGCCACTCCCCAGAGCCTAGATATGGATAGTGATGATGACTATACTGAGGATACATCGGGTGCCATCAGTGAGACGGAAGTGGAAGCGGAGGATTATCGCAATCTAGTGACGAAATACTCGGTCGGCACGTACGCCAAAAAGAAGAAGATCGTGAACATTGACAATGCCTCGCACCTCTTTGGCGGTCGCGACCATGTCGATCTACCTCTCAAGCCAGATCATGCCGACCGCCCCTTATGGATCGACCCAGATCGAGGTCGAATCATTATGGAGTCGTTCTCTCCCATGTTCAAAACCGCTGAAACCTTCCTCATCAACATTGCCGAACCTCAGTCGCGCGTCTCTCGCATCCATGAATACACATTGACGACGCATTCCCTTTTTGCTGCCGTGTCTGTTGGCCTTACGACCGAAGACATCATTAGAAGATTAGATTTGCTTTCCAAGACACCGGTGCCTGATAGCATCAAAAATTTCATCATTGAGAGCACAAGTTCATTTGGAAAAGTCAGACTGGTTCTGAAACACACGAAATACTTCATTGAGAGTTCCGATCCCTCCGTGCTACAAACTTTGCTGAAAGATGAGGTTATATCTCAGAAGCGTGTCAATAGCAGCGCCGAGATCACGACTGAGGCCGCTCCTAAGATGGGAAATATGGTCATACCGGGAACGAAAATGGCCGCGGGCGCCAAGCAGGTTGGTCAAAACCAGTCTCAGTCGCACCAACCACCAGTGGAAGAGAATCAGACCGATCAGCAGAAAGAGATGGACCAGCTCACGCGAGCTCTTCTCGAAGATGACGATGAAGAAGACGTGGTAGACCAAGTTCACTCCTTCGAGGTTGCGCCTGAGTCTGTCCAAGAAGTCTCTCGTCGCTGTCGTGCAATCAATCTGCCTCTTACCGAAGAATACGATTTCCGCAACGACGAGAACAATGCCAACTTAGATATTGATCTCAAACCCATGGCTCAGATTCGCCCATATCAAGAGCAAGCTCTCAGCAAGATGTTCGGCAACGGTCGCGCTCGAAGTGGAATCATCGTTCTACCTTGTGGTGCTGGAAAGACACTGGTCGGCATCACCGCAGCCTGCACAGTGAAAAAAGGTGTGATCGTATTGTGTACGTCCGCAATGTCTGTGGTGCAATGGCGACAAGAATTCCTCAAATGGTCAAACGTCAATCCCAGCGATATTGCTCTTTTCACTGCCGACCAGAAAGATAGGTTTACCGGCAACACGGGTATCATTATCAGCACCTACTCGATGGTCACACAATCAAAAGGTCGAAGCTACGAATCTCAAAAGGTCATGGACTTCATCGAATCTCGTGAATGGGGTTTGATGTTACTGGACGAGGTACACGTCGTGCCAGCAGATATGTTCCAAAAGGTCACATACAAAGTGAAGGCACATTCCAAGCTCGGTTTAACTGCGACATTGCTCCGCGAAGATGACAAAATTCAAGATCTCAACTTTCTCATTGGTCCCAAACTCTACGAAGCCAACTGGCAAGAGCTTTCCGAACAAGGACACATCGCAAGGGTTCAGTGTGCTGAAGTATGGTGCGCCATGACCTCAGAGTTCTATACCGAGTATCTCAAAGCCGAAACGGTAAACAAGAGAGTCCTACTCTTCACGATGAATCCTCGCAAGTTTCAGGCATGCCAATACCTCATTGACTACCACGAGCGACGCGGCGACAAAGTCATCGTCTTCTCAGACAACGTGTATGCGCTTGAGAGCTACGCAAAGAAGTTAGGCAAAGCTTACATCTACGGTGGCACTCCGCAACAGGAGCGCCTGCGCATTCTCGAGAATTTCCAATACAACGAGTCGGTTAACACTATCTTCCTGTCCAAAATCGGCGATACATCTTTAGATCTACCTGAGGCAACCTGCCTCATTCAGATTTCGTCGCACTATGGGTCACGTCGTCAGGAAGCACAGCGTCTTGGACGTATTCTTCGAGCTAAGCGCCGGAATGACGAAGGTTTCAATGCATTCTTCTACTCTTTGGTCAGCAAGGACACCCAGGAAATGTATTATTCGTCCAAACGCCAGGCATTCTTGGTTGATCAAGGTTATGCCTTCAAGGTCATCACGAACTTGAATGGTATGAATGAGTTTCAAGCATTAGCATTCAATACCAACACTGAGAAGCTCGAGCTGCTGACCAACGTGCTGATGAAGTACGAGGAGGACAAGACAATCGGCGGCGAAGAGAGGATCGATGGTGACTTATACAGCAGTGGCAAGCTGAGAGGCACGGGAGGAAGGATGGGTGGCGTGAAGGCCAGGAGACAGGCCGGCATGTTGAGCGAGCTGAGCGGTGGTGGAAACATGGCATACGTGGAGTATAATCAATCTCGCAATAAGGAACTGAAGAAGGCACAAGGCAACAAGTTCATCAGGAGCATCAAGAGGCAAGAGCAGAGAAAGACGATGCTGCAGTAAGCGTCTTAGTCTTTGCTTCCGCTCCAGAAATTGAATGTTGGCGTCGCATGGTGCTTTGCACTAGAGATTTTGAAGACGGCCAAAAGCTATCCTTAAGATCGGTACTCAAAATTAGCCCTCCCGTTATTAGAACGGAGATGCTCGCGGCCATCTTAAATTGTAAATCATCATGTTGATTGAACATCACGCTTTCCTAGCCTCCACTTCGTTACCTATCCAGGTCAATGAGATTTATTCAAAGTACAAAGACATGTGGTTATCAATTAATCGCTCGTGTTTCCAAGTCGTTCTAGCCTGATGCTGTTGTAGTAGGGTTCTAGATGCGTTTCATATCCCCAAGTTGCAAGAGTTTCTGGGTTCGTCGCCATCCAATTCTCACAGTTGCGAGCCGCTATTTCATACTCACTACGTTCATCCTGGTCTTGTACTAAAGAAGATATCGAGTAAACTATGAAACACACACTCAGCCCGACTAAGTAAACGATGAAAACATTTCTGCTGTCGTTGTAACCAGCCAGTGGATCTAAGTGTCTTGTCCATGTAAATCCCAAGTAAACTCCCAACGCAGTGAGCAGAGCGAAAACAGATATAGAGAGCAATGCCTGAGGAGCAGCCATCGTAATGACGGCCGTGATGGCAGGTACAAAGCTCGACCGTAAAAGTGTATTCTTTACATCCAATGGATACGATTGTGGCGGGATAAAGTCCTCAGGTTCGCACGAGTGGACATTTCCATACCAATTCATCCGATCGTGGCGCCCACGGATCCATTTACGGATAGCTTTGGCGTCTAGAAGACGCCCTATTGTCCGCTGCTGAGTGGTGGCATAATATACCGCCATAAGTGCTGAAGTCAGACTGAACACTACCAGTGCGCGCGCAACCCAGTGAGTCTGGCTCAACCAGCCCAGGGAGAGAGCCGTGACGTTGATCTGGCCCACCAAGGCTGCCTTCTCAGTAATGTTAGTGATGAATGAATGCAAATACCGAAGTCATTACTTACAGCGACAGAGATCATAGTACATTCATCCGAGACTGTCTGCTTGAAGGAAAAGGCATGACTATCAATCAACTTCCCATCAATCGAACTTCCAAGTACTTGTGCTTCCAATCGCCATGTTGTTCTACTCCCGAAAAAGACCAAAATCGGCCCTAGAGGCCCGTAGAGATATATTGAGTCGAATGCTAGGCTTATTGGCGTCACTATCGCAGGCTTAATCAGAACTCGCGCAATGGAGAAAATATCCATGGTATCTGTCGTATGCTTTGTAAATCCACTGTGCATAAGGTCTTTCTACCAAAGTAAATGCTTAATTTATTGGACGTAGGACCTGTGAGGAAAGAAAAATGAGAGAGCATGAAGGGTGCATTGGTAAGGAGAGCGTGGATGGGATGTTAAGGTTAAGACGAGGGCTGGGCTGGATTTCAGTGGCGTTACTTTCTAGACTCAAAAAGAATTTCCACTTTCAACGACGAATATCTCAAGGGAAATTACTGAAAAGCATATGGAGCGTTTGGTGTTGTATTTGTATGCGGCAAAGCTCAAGTTCTCATCGTGTCGCGCGTTAACCAAACGCTAGAGTAAGGTACCATATATCCCGTTTTGGGTCGATAGATATCTCCTTCACCAATCTTGAGATTCAATCAATAAGATATTCGTATCGATTAATGTTAAGCTCAGAAATGAATAACAAAAGGCGTGTTCGATTTGTTATCATCTCGGATGGTTCCGAGTTCAGACTGTGCAATTCATCTGTAGGGTTGTGAAAACACCCGCTTTGTAGCACTCCGTGAGCCGGCCCACTCCCCTTTAGTATTTCACCGGGATAGTTCTCATCTCTCTTGGAGAATGAGTTCGGCACTTTTCTCCGGCAGACTCTGCAGCTAAATAACCCATACCCCACCATCCGAGGAAGACAGACCCCATATTCATTTCAAGTTTAAATCGGCGTAAGTGATGGATATCCGATTTGCTCTTTGGAGGGTTAATACAATATCTAGGATCTCACAATTAGACCTCATACATTGGCTCTAAACCACAGCTCAAATCCGCACACGATCAGTCATGGTAGAAAATACCACACTTCTACACCACTCAACCATCGGTGACATTCGAGGCCTTCGCCTGAACAACAATGTAAATCAGTTCCGTGGAGTTTTGTATGCTACATTACGCGATCGTTTCTCCCGCGGCGAACTCATAGAGCGCTATCAAACTTCAGCCACAAACGGAGAAAAGACACCACTGGATGCGACCACACACGGCCCCTTGGTCATATCTCCGCCCAATGGCTGTGATGGAGAGTACCATTTGATACAGCATTCGCTCCCTCACGAGGAGTTCACGCAGTCCGACACTGAATGCTTGAGACTGAACATTTCCGTCCCGTCAGAAGTCCAAGGTGGATCACCTGGTTTGCCAGTAGTAGTCTTCTTCCATGGAGGAGGTAAAATGTCGTTTCAAAAGCACCATAAATTGTAGTCTAACAACATAATAGGCTTCTTCACTGGTTCGTCTAGTTGGCCACAATATGATGTTGGTGCCTTCGTTGCGTTGAGTATCAGAATTGGAACCCCAATTATCGCTATCGGCGTAAAGTGAGTCGTCAAATATGTTGGGTTCTCCTGCTTCGACGCTTGGAATTGTCTTTGAATTCTACGTTAACAAGTTTAGTTATCGTCTCGGCGTAACCGGATATCTAACGTCTTCCGCACTGCGCGCGGCTGGATACAAGGCCAACAACGGCTTGGACGACCAGCGCCTTGCGCTCCGTTGGGTAAAGCGTCACATCGGGGGATTTGGTGGAGACCCTACCAGAGTGACCGTAATGGGCGAGAGCGCTGGCGCAGGTAAGCGAAATTTTCATCTTCCTCTTAAAATATCTCCAACTCGGTTGAATTAAAATTCGTAAGACTGACGCAACTCATCTGTGAAGCATCCGCATCCATACACCTACAATCCAAAGAGCCGCTCTTTGATCAGGTAATAATCATGGGAGGATCACCGTTCCTTCGTCCAGCTCCAGCCCAAGCGGCTGAAAAGTTTTACGGCATGGTCACCGAAAAGTTCGGGATCAAGGAGCTTTCACCCGAGGCCCAAGTTAAAGCTTTCCTGGAGATGTCAACTGTGGACTTATCAACGAAGAGCATGGGCATCAGGATTCCGCCAGTTGTGGACGACGACATCATCAAAGATATCCCATCATATAAGGCAATCCATGATCCAGACAACGCGTCGAAGCTGTTTCCAAGCATGAAGTGGTGTAAACGAATGATGGTTGGTGACTGTGGACTCGATGTATGTGAATCCTAGCTAATCTTTGCTTCGGACAGAATTAACATCCGGCATAGGCAATGATTTTAACCATCGGCGGAGCCATTGATAACCGTCCAGAAGCTCAGCCTCAGCTACTTAAACATGGCCTTTCAGATAAACTGGGCAAAGACGCTTCGGAGACCGTTTCCAAGCTCTTGAAAGCGTACGGTGCTGACCCTGCCGCTTCCATCAACAATCGTGAAACCCTTTTACCAGTTCTCAGATTCGTTCACGATATCGGCTGGTACTATGCAGCTCTTGCATCCGCCGAAGCATGGTCTGAATCTAAAGCTCTAGGAACTTCTGCATTTGTTTACCATTTCAACGTGCCGAACCCGTGGGAAGGTGCATGGAAAGGTTATGCAACACATGCCCTCGACATAGCCATCCTACTCCAGAACTACAATGAGTTTCTTTCCTCTGGCCAAAGGGCATGTGCTGAACGCTTCGGCAAAGATGTTATTTGGTTTGTCAATGGTGAAGAACCATGGAAACCGTACGAAAAGTCAGTTCCGGCCGCGATGGTATACAACGCCAAAGCAGACGGAGACGAGGACGAGTCTGTTCTGGCTGCGAAAGGAGAATCGAACTTGACAGGGCGACAGCACTTCTTGGAAGACATTGTTGGACGAGAGCGCTTTGACGATTTGTTGAAAGTCCACGACATGGTGTGGGCTGGCTCTCGTTGAGGCCAAGTTTGATTCTTCAGTAACAATCGTAATCAAATCTGAGCGCTGGCCCTAAGTATTTCTGTGCCTAACACAATTCCTGCTCAATTCATAGATTCGATGCAATGGAAATGCAAGGAACATCCAGCTTTAGTTCATTACCAGCTCGGTAGACTATGCGATAGATCATGTGATGCCGTGACTTTGAATACTGTGACTTACCAATGCTCTTCATCGAAACACTTGCTACCTACCGCCGAACTGTTGCATTGATGAGAGATTGTTTGCCTCAATTCTCGACCTCTGAAGTTGTTGATGACACAGCCTTCTTTTTCAAATCTTTCAAGCTGAAACGAAGCGTAAGATCCAGACCGCCGAACTAATGGTGCCCGGCCCACACGAGTGGCGCGGATCGCATCAGCTAACTTGTCGGACGCACTGAGGGATGGCCTAAGATCCCGATTGGAATGGTGGCTGGATGGCGTAGCTGAATGTTCAGCTTGTGTGACTTCCTTTTGCATCGCACGATAATATTTCAACTGCAGTAAGAAACACCTGGACGAAATCACTTGGCTCGAATTGATCACTTCCGTCTACCCCAACCGCTCTACTCGCTACATCTACGTCAAGCCGCATCTCATTCTTGTCTTTGCTCAGAGTTGACATTACCATTCACAAATCATGCCCAGCAAAGGAGTTCAGGCGTACACTTTCATTAGTGCTCCAGGATGTGAAGTCGAATATTCAGTCCCAGGCAACCAATTAACTCGCAATGAGCTCAACACCTTCTTCAACGACCATTTTGAAGTCGACAAGGAGCACATCAGTGGACTGCATTTTAGTGGCAAATTCTCTTTCACTGTCCGTAAGGATGGCCAGGAGCTCACGACTCAGTACGTCGAAGTCAACAGCGTGACTGGAAACCTCGAAGGTGGAACCATGAACGTAATGGCTCAGCAAATTACCATCAACAAAGGTGATGTGTTGATCTGCTATTGTTTCTACGATGCCGGCGCTGGATTTGCTGGACTCCCGGATGCCCATCAATGCAACGTTACGGTCACTCCGAACCATGCCGACTGGATGGGTCAAGTAGCTGCGCCTGGTTCTCCTCAAGCAGGACAGAAGTTCTCGAAGTTGGTGATACCGGCAGCTCATGACATGGGAATGAACTCAATGCAAACACCAGATGAGTTGATCCAAAAGGTCGGCGGACCGTTCCTGGAGACACTTAAAGGAGCGTTTAAGGTGTTTGCCGAAGCAACAGCGAAGGTTGGCACCGAAGTCGCACTGAAGCTTGCTCCAAACATCATTTCCGCTCTTGCCATTACCCAGAAGGATCCCTTGCCGAACGTTCTCGATCTCGGGGCACGTTACTTTGAGTTTCGACCAGCACATATCTTCGACAAGTTCAAGCCATACTGCGGGTTGCCCGATGAGCTTTATTTCATGCATGGTCCAATCCCAGGGATGCTGTACAAGCAATTCCTGTCTGATGTCGTGTCCTTCCTACAAGCGCATTCAAACGAGATCATTGTCGTTCACCTCCGATGGGATGGTGTGCCGGGAGAATGTGCCCATCCGAATGATCAAGAGCTTAGCGATGTGCTGAATGGAGCTGTCGGACCAACTAATGGCGGAATCCATCCCGGTAACTTGGATGACTTGCTGAACCGCACAATTGATGAACTACGACAGCAAGGCAAGCGGTTGATCGTAATTCCACCAACGGACAACTACAGCACGTATACCGACGAAGGCAATGCAACTTTGAATGGCGACAGTATCATTGCGGAATTCGAGAAGCTCAGTCCAGAAGTTGTTGGTGGGAAGCCTTTCACAAACATTCAATGCCAGGCAACGGCGAGTAACATCAAAGACGTTATCATCCACAGTGTCGTCGCCAGCAATGTTAGCAATTCTTGTCTGCTGGCCACAAAGCCGATTTGCGACAGCAAGACGTTACCATGGATCCGACAGAATGCCTTTGGAAGGCTTCAGCCGGAGCAGCTAACGGTAATCATGAATGATTTCTTCGATGGTGCAACAGCGGAGGTTGCTATTGGCCTCAGTAAGGAGAGACTTGGATGATTATCATTCCAAAGAGCTCTGGTCCAAATGCGTGGATAGTCGCAAGGGTGTGTGGGAATGTCGATGTGGGAGTTTCGATGGTCTATAAAGTTTAGGAATTGCACACTATTCCAATCCGAACGCATTTTCCTCGATTGGGAAAGTTTCAGCGTACTGTCGCAACGCTGCGCCCACCAACCGCGGATCATGCGTTTGAACCAAAAACGTCGTTTTCGTATCTGTCGCTTGGATTGCTGTTCGAGGATGAACGAATTACTTTCAGACATCATGAATTCATGTCAATCAATCAAAAATCTTCTCATTCCCTTCAACTCCGCAAAATCAAAATCGGCTGGGATCTTCCGTTGCCGAAGTTACTGCCGAACATCGTGATCGAGCACTTTGATGTGCCTTAGCTTTGATCTTCTGCATCAGCTGGATGTCCGATTTCCCTTCCAGAACAAGGTCTCGCATTACACACCTACTTAGGTAAATCTACTAGTCGAGTGCACTTTACATTCTTATTTCTATGAATTTCCAACTATTACATATCTTCGCTACATCGCGGAACTGACTCCTTTGTTAATTCCGCACTGAATTAGTATCTCACGTCAGAACCCGCGACATCTATTGCGCGTTTGTCACAGTACACTTTGATAAACCGACTATCAACACGAGACACCAGTGCAATCAATTGCTTCGTCCAAAATCTATTTAATATTGGCTGTTCATCCTCGATGCTGCCTCACATCTTGCACTTATCGCCGTTCTATTATTCGGTGTAGACATTCACCATGGGTTCCATTCCTACCGCTTCAAACCCTCCATTCGAGAAGGTTAGTAGTTTATATGAGATATCTTATGTCACCAATATCTCTTCACCGTCCATTCTATTCCAATCGCAGGACTAACACGCACCAAAGCTCATCATCTCCGGCGCGGGACCCAGCGGTCTGCTGCTCGCGTTACTTCTGGCACAGCACAACATCCCGACGCTGGTGCTGGAAGCCTACGCGGGGCTCGACACGCGGCTGCGGGCGACGCAATACGGGGTGCCAGCGACGCGCATCTTCCGCAAAGCGGGGCTGCTGGATGACTTCCGGGCAGCGTCCATCGCGTCGTTCCCGACCATCTGCTGGCGGCGCGTCGCCGACGGCGCGAAGCTCATCCAGATCGACATGGCCTGCGTCCGCGACCACCCCGACCGCATGACCATCTTGCCGCTGGGCCACATCATCGAGATTATCTATGCGCATTGCTTGGAGCGCGGGAAGGGCCTCATCGACGTGCGCTTCAATCACAGGGTTGTCACGTGCGGCCAGGACGAGGGCAAGGCGTGGGTGGACGTCGATGTGGGCGCGGAGGGTGAGGAGAAGAAGAGGGAGCGGTTTGAGGCCGACTATGTGATCGGGTGCGACGGCGCGACCAGCGCGGTGCGGAAGAGCTTGTTCGGACATGAGTGGCCTGGCCAGACGTTCGATTGCAGGTTTCTCGTGCAGAACGTATATTACGACGGGTTCGAGAAGCACGGGTGGGACGGTGGCAACTACCAGGTCAGTCCAGACCATTGGGGCTTGATTGCGAAGCGTGGGAAGGGTGGAATGTGGCGCGTCACGTACGGTGATATTGGAGGCCTCACAGACGAAGAATATCTCAAGAGACGGCCGTGGCATATGGAAGCGATGCTACCTGGTCATCCGAAGCCGGATCAGTACCGAATCGAAGCGACCAACATCTACAACATCCACAATCGATGCGTGGAAAAGATGAAGGTTGGGCGCATCTTGCTCTGCGGTGATTCGGCACATGTCAATAACCCAATGGGTGGATATGGCTGCATGAATGCTGTTCTCGATACTGGTGGTCTTGCTGATTGCCTTATTGGGTATTACGAGGGAAAAGCTGATGAAAGCATTCTCGATTTGTACGCAGAGAAAAGAAGAGAGATCTTCGTAAAGTACGTGGATCGAAGGAGTATTATGAATCTGGATCGTGTGTGGAAGGCTGATCCTTGGACGGTTTTGGAAACAGATAAGTTCTTTGGCATCTTGAAGGAGCTGGAAGGAGACATAGAGGCAACCAAGGCTTTCATTCTTGTAAGTGCGCCAACCCAGACTGAGGTACGTGCTAATTAGTTATAGAAAACATCAAGCATTGAGTACGACTTTACGCAGCATTATAAGAAGGATGCGTAGATTTGGTTCAAGGATCTAGACTGCTATATTGGGCGTTTCAAAAGGAAGTAGAGTGACCGAGTGAATCAATGAAATCCAAAATTATCAAACAAAATACCAACGCTGAGTTTTCTACGAGCATATGGAGTACTTAGAATGACCATGTGTATTTTCTCGAGGGTGAACTGCTCTTAACGCCACTTGTGGTTCTAAGATTGGACCTCCAAGATCGCCCTATAACGAAGCTTGCCACTATTAAGCCTGTCGATGGCCTTTGTAACACCATCTGCTGAGAGTGGAAATAACTCGATTATAGGTTTGATGCCATGCTTAGCCGCGAATTCCAGCATATACCTTGTTTCCTCTGGAGTGGACGTGGAGTTGGCCGTAAAGCTCACCTCTTTCCATAAGAAAGGCTGAAAAGGGATAACAAGGGGTGCGAAGTCGATGGTAAGAGGGTAAACGGTGCCGAAATAGTTCATTATCGGAAGAAACCTATTCAACCGGTTAGCGGTGCCTTCCAAAACACAATTTGAAAAGCGGTTATCTTACGTTGCCCAATCTGGATGCTTCGATGTAGTTACCAGCAGCACATCGATATCTTTCTCAGGTTTCTTCGTCTCAAGTTCATTGATAACGTAGAACTCTTTGGCTCCCAAGGCAAGAGCTTCTTCTCTCTTATTCTCTGTACTCGAGAAGACCAAGACTTCACTACCCATCTTTGACGCGAACTGGATTGCCAAATGACCCAATCCGCCAATCCCTACGACGCCAATGCGATCACCCTCTTTAACTCCTCGTCGGAGTAAAGGTGTCATGACAGTTTGGCCGGCACAGAGAAATGGAGCAGCAAAGGTAAGGTCGATTTCGTCAGGGATCTTAGATACGTGAGATGCCGGCTTGACGGCGTAGGTAGAGAAGGAGCCTTGGTTGGTATCGGAGGCACCATAGTATTCTGGTGCGTTTCGGCAGTGGAATTGTAGTCCAGCCTGACACTGGTCACATGCGCCGCAACCACCGTAAACCCATCCCCAGCCTGCTTTGTCGCCGCTGTTTTGATGTCAGTAGACTTGCTATAGTAACCAACGTGTAAATGTGAGCACTTACAGCTTCAAAGTCGTCACGTTCTTGCCTACTTCCTCTACGATACCGACTCCTTCGTGGCCGAGGACCATATCAGCGTGCAGATAGTGCAAATCCGTCCCACAGAGTCCTGAATGAGTGACTCGGATTGCGACTTCATCATCACCGACAGTTTTCTTTTGATTTTGTCTCTCATGTATCTTGCCATCCGCGCCGCCCGCGAATGCTGTCACTGTCTCGATTCCGCTCATTTGGATCATAGGCGCAGACGAATTGGTATGAGATTGAATTGACTTAGGGAAGATATAAGTTGGGAAACAAGGCTTTAACTCTGATTCTGACAAAGAAGAAGGTATGAACTAAGGATCGAAGTCGCATTTTCTCAGCGCTCTATATACGCATTCCTTCTGACATGCCATCATAAACATAATACTCGCTTTCATTGATCCATTCGTCAGCCTTCGGGCGCAGAATCGATGGAGATACGAGGCACAACAGTCTCCGAAGGCGAGCATATGGATAAGTGATGGTTCGTGGCGATGACAAAACACAAGGTAGTTATGCAAGCGCTTTGAAAAACGTATTAGAAAGGCGATAAATAGTAAAGTTGGTGAAGTTACTATTTGGAGTCAGTGGTGAAGTGCGGCTTTACCTGAGCTTGGAAGGTGGTTTGGTTGATCAGTCATCAGTAGCTCGACACAATTGCAGCCACTTCGGCATGACCAAGCAACCCTCGGCGTCACTGCTTAATACGACTGATCTTTAAGAGCTAGGCATTATATATCACGGGCAGTAACATTTCAATCGGCAAGCCGAAACGGCCGAACCCATGACTCTACCGCATACCTTAGCTCCGCAAGCCATCCTCGTACCTTTACACCAAAACTACCTATACACCACACTACGATACTCTACCCATCCTGCGAAGGTAAAGCCTATGACAGCTACATCAAAAAATGAGCAGCCTTTTTCATACTATGGTCCTCGGTATCTAAACGCTTTTAAAAAGGGTAAATCCGGTCTCAATCATCTCGTTCGGAGTTCATTCCCTCTAGTGTGTGGAGAATGAGCATGGCGTTCGGTTGGGATGATGCGAGCGTAGTCTTACAACTGCCGGAAGTTTATTTCTTCTTTAGTGTTCCGAACTTCAAAGAAACTTTCCTCAGTTTGATCTTCAGCCATTGGTCAGGTCAAGAAGTCACTGTTGAGGGCTTATCATGTAACAGGCAAGTTCTTCATCCCACGCTTTGCAGATCCCGTACCGTACTTTGGGATTTTGACTAGCAAAAGCGAAAGTATACATCCGATGACCTAAACACGTACATGTTTCAAGTTACAGCGGCCGCTACTCATTTTTCTTCTTCCAAGGCACTAACCGCTAACATACTCTAGAACCAAGACTATTGATGTCTCGTAGGTCCAGGTCAGGAACTAACGACAAAAAAAGTGGACGATGGACAGTTGGCGTAGATTCTCACGAACATCCGATGTTTACAAACTGATACGTGCATACGCAAACCTTACCGAGCGGCTGCCTTTCCCCGATTCAAAAAAGTCAATCCATCTCGCGTATGCCAGGCCAGTGCAAGGTTCTCCGGACTGCCGGCACGCAGCTGTGTGCGCTAGACAAGGTCAACCCAGTGCAGCTCATTCGGCAGAAGAGATTAACGTGAAGATAATGAAGCTAAATGGTGCAATTCGTATCGAGATTGTTGCACAGAAGGCCCGATTTGAATTGAATGGCGTACGGAGGACAACACCAGTGCTATCATCTTTCGCGCGAATCGTAGTCCCGGGGACAAATTGGCTACAAATATCCCACGAATATGTCCAATAGCCACCCAAGTGTCTGGAACTGCGGCTTGACCAGTAGCGGGAATAAAGGATGCCGCGAATCCTTCAGCCATTGTAACATGGCGGCAAGGAAGGGACGCGAGTGTCCAATCCCATTCAGATCAAAGGCAAGCTTGGTGGTGGAATTCTCCGCAGAGGCATCGTAGCGACGAGGCGTTCGTGGCCGGAGCTGATTGGGACTCAAATCATCCAACTCTCTCTTGAGGTGACCGAGAATGACAAAAGGTTCCAGACCCACATGGGAGGCAGGATCTCCAAGCCACGCCACGGAGCGATGACAGCAAATCTCACCATCAGCCGGCGAGTCGATGCTCTTTCGACTCAATGTTTGCGCCCCTTTTGCATCTGGTGAGTCGTAGCTCGGCCACCGGTGGCACTAGCGCATATCTCGCTGCGAATAGAACAGGGGACGGCGAGTCAAGCGCCAAATGAAGAGGGGCCGTTGGCGGCTTCCCTCGTGGCATCCACGAGGCAGTGGCTCGGCTGAACCCGCCTATTCTGACGCTGCCATGGGCCATGCTCTCATTACTGCCGCTGCATAAATCCAATATCTGCTCACTTCGATAATCAGCCTACCGTCAGCTTTTGCTTCACAAAAGTCCACGCAAGCATTACTTCCTGCTCAGCTGCTCTTCTCGCAAATAGACTTTCTTTCTAGAGGCTTCCTACGCAACACTACCAGCAATGACTTCACACAGTTTATCAAGCCGATCATACAACTCCGAAGACCAAGGCAGCCAGGACACGACCCTCAGCCCAACATCGAGCATGACGGGCCCACTACTCACAATGATAACCTCATCACTCCTCAACCTGTGCAACGAAACTGGCGCGCTGCTCGAACCCCAGCTCCTCAAGCAGCCCAGCCCGCCAACCAAGCCGCTCTACACTTCCCTCCGCAGCGCGCAAACCTCGCTCTCGCAGCTGCACGCCGCGCTGTCGGCGACACCGCCAACCGCGCTCGACGACGCCCTGCACGCAGAGGTGCAGTCGGTGCTGGCGTCGGCGTCGGCCGCGCTGCACGCCGCCAGCCGCCTCGCCGCGCGCTTCAAGGCCGCCGACGAGGGCGGCGCGCTGGAGCGCTCGTGGCGCGCCTGGCGCCTCGGCTCCAACACCGCCGCCGCCGAGCTCGACCGCGTCGAGAAGACCGTCGAGGCGAGCGTTGCTGCGCTGGGCCTTGCGGCCACGCTCGTGCAGCGGTGGGATCGGCCGCGGGCCCGCGAGGGGCTGCTGGTGCTGCTGCGGGGCCAGGCGAGTGAGCGGTCGAGGGGTGGAGGTGCTCGCGGTGGTGGTGCGGCTGTGGCGTCGTCGGGGTCGTCCGTGTCCTGTGAGTTGTCGTCGAAGAGGCCGCCATGATTCGCCTTCTGGTGGTGTGGTTGCGCGTGTGAGGGATTGTAGCTGACGATGGTAATAGCATGACAATCAAGGGCGAGGCGGCTTAGCGCGTCTATCACCTCGAGCCATTGAACGAAGCGGTGTTGCA
>Ga0335073_10002681_pt1 | contig 24434 bp, 19 predicted proteins | sample Lox_Sample_22_FD_207093 | JGI IMG/M metagenome (GOLD analysis project Ga0335073, IMG submission 207093) | Soil microbial communities from Loxahatchee National Wildlife Refuge, Florida, United States - Lox_Sample_2.2 | ecosystem: Environmental > Terrestrial > Soil > Wetlands | place: USA... | reverse complement strand
TTTGAGCGAGTGGCTGATTTGGTCCATCGACCCGCCCCAGAGATCGGTGCGGCCGATGCTGCCAGCAAACAGCGTGTCTCCCGCAAAGAGCCGCGGCACCGGCATCGCGATTTTTCCCGCTTCTTTGGGTAGGTACAGGCAGACGCTGCCCGGCGTGTGGCCCGGCGTGTGAATCACGCTGGCGGCAAAGTCGCCCCAGCTCAGAGCATCACCTTCCTTCAACAACTGATCGATCTCCGTAATTTCGGGCGTCGGCACGCCAAGAAAGGCGGCTTGCACTTCCATGCCCTGATAGAGCGGCAGGTCGTCGCGATGCATCAGAATGGGCGCTCCGGTGTACTGCCGCAGCTTGGCGAGACCGCCAACGTGGTCAATGTGCGCGTGGGTACTGACGATGGCCTTGACCACGAGCCGATGGCGGCCGAGCAGTTCGAGAATGCGCGTGACTTCGTCGCCCGGATCGATGACCAGTGCTTCGCGCGTAACCGGATCGCCGACGATCGAGCAATTGCACTGCAACATCCCCACCGGAATGGTGATGTGGATCAGTCCTTGCGAAACTGCGTCAAAGGTCGGCACGGCTTCACTCATGATTCGCATTGTAGCATTGCTGCCTATCTGCTTCACGGCCCCGGTCGACCGGAACCGCGCAAGTAGACTCAGCTTCCTGCGTGATTTGTTACTCTGGTAGCTGAGCCAAGCGCATGTCCGAGACAGCTACCATTGCCGAAAGCCCGCTCGGTGAATTACACCGCCGAAGCGGGGCCACCCTGGCGCCCTGGTTCGGCTGCATGTTGCCGAATCGCTGGAGCGACCCAAAAACCGAGCAGGAGTTCGCGCGAAATACAGTCGCCCTCGTGGATAAGAACTACCACTGCTACCTTTCGTTTACGGGGCCAGACCGCATCCGCTACTTGAATGCCATCCTAACCAATAACATCAAGGACTTGCGGCCGGATCACGGCAACGTTTCGCTGCTGCTAAATCCCCAGGGGCACATCCTTGCCGAGGTCGAAACTTATGCCCTGCCGGACACACTCTTCTGTGTGTCCTACGCGATGATTCGCGAACGCTTGATCGAGACGCTGGACAAATTCATTATCATGGACGACGTGACGCTTACAGACGAGTCGCAACGTTACGGCACTCTTGCGCTCGAAGGGCCAAGGGCTGCGTCAGTAGCGCGAGAAGTCTCAAGGCTCGATCTTGCATCGCTCGATGAACTGCAGCGTGTCGAAGCTCACGTCGCTTCCCTGCCCTGCTGGATCACCAAGCGCTCGCCGGGCGGCGTCGCGGGCTGCGAATTTCTGGTCGAGACCAGCAATCTCGCGAATTTGTGGCAGGCGTTGCTACCACACGTGACAGCGCATGGTGGCGCCCCGATGGGTTATGCCGCGCTCAGTGCGCAGCGGTTAGTTCAGGGGATCCCGTGGTTTGGGTACGACTTTGATGAAAAGCAAATTCCGCACGAAGCGGGCCTCGAAAACAGTCACATTAGCTATACCAAAGGCTGTTACACCGGCCAAGAAATCGTCGAGCGCGTGCGCTCGCGCGGGCAAGTGAACCGGCGGCGTGTCGGCTTGGTTTTTGATTCAGCGGAAATACCACCCGCGAACGAACCGCTAGCCGCGGAAGGGAAAGAGGTGGGATTCGTCACGCGCGCAGCCGTGCCATCGTTCTTCCCGCACGCTATCGGCATGGGCTACCTGCGCAAAAACCACAACACAGCTGAATCGAAGGTGACCTGGGCGCGCGGAACTGCTGTGGTGTGCGAATTGCCGAGCGGGCTAGACCGGATGGGCCAATAAGGCGAGCCTAAGAGAAAGGAAAAGTCTGCGAGGTGTCGCAGCTGCTACGTCGTCACCCTCAGAATTCGCGACGCGGCGCAGCCTGTTCCAGGCCAACGCGCCCTGCCACAATTTCTGCTTTAAAGTAGTTCTCGCCCTTGATCGCGCATCCCGCTAGTCGTCGCAGCATGGCGATCTGTCCAACGTGCGTCAGGGCGTCTGCTACCGGCCCTTGAAACAGTCCTGCCACCGGTGCGTGCAACGGTTCGCCGGAAACCAGGTAATCATCGAACTTTTTAACCGCCGCGAAGAACCGCGCCACCTCGGCATCCCATGCCAGCGGCTGAGAGTCCTTCCAGACCTGCCCGCCGCTGGCCATCGAGTGCGCCCAGTCGAAGAGATCTCCGAGATGCGCCAAAATCTCTGCCGGCGTTTTGGGTTTTTCGCCGATGGCAAATGCCGCGAACGATGGCGGCGCGCCACGCAGGGCTTTGCCGGCGCGATAAGCCAGGGTTGCGACCATGTGCCGCAAGAGTTGGCGTGCCGGATCGGGAGCGGCGGACATGGGATTCACCTCGAACCTGGAGAGCGACAGCTATCGTGCAGTATAAACGCGAACGTAATCCACCAGCATACTCTGCGGGAATTTCGTGCTGGCGTCGGGAGGGCCAGGCCAGTCGCCGCCCACGGCCACATTCAGCAGAATAAAGAACGGATGGTCGAAGACCCACGAGCCGCCAACCGGCGAACGGGTATCAAAGGAACCGTAGGATGAGCTGTCCACGTAAAACCGAATCAGCTCAGGCTGCCATTCGACCGCGAAGAGATGGAAGTCGTCGCTGAAGCGCTGCTCCGCCGGCAGCGCAAAAGACTGCATCAAGTCCTTTGGCAAACTGCCTCGTTCTGGACCATGCAGCGAGCCATGCACCATGCCGGGCTCTTTACCGACATTTTCCATGATGTCGATCTCGCCGCAGCGCGGCCAGTCAACACGCTCAATGTCGTCGCCCATCATCCAGAAGGCCGGCCACATGCCCTGTCCACCGGGAATTTTGATGCGCGCCTCGAATCGGCCGTATTTTTGGGAGAAGCGCCCAAGCGTTTTCAAGCGAGCAGACGTGTATTCCCGCGTTACGCCGTCCGGACCCGTGAAGTGTTCCGGCAGCGCCGTGATGACGAGGTTGCCTTTTTCAATGCGCGCATTCTCCAGCCGGTTGGTGTACGACTCGAGTTCCTGATTGCCCCAACCATTGCCGCCGAGGTCGTACGCCCACTTCCCGGGATCAGGGCGTGAGCCATCGGGCCGATCAAATTCATCGTGCCAAGACAGGCTCCAGTGGGACGTGGTCTGCCGCGCGCTGGCGCTGGAAAATAGCCATGCGGCTCCAACAGCACTCGAAAAAAGAAGAAATAACGTAACGCAACATCCGAACGGCGGAAGCATTGCACGGCGTAGGCGCATCAGGGAACCAGCTTCGTGGAACGAAGATTCAATCAGCAACTAGGCGAGATTCAAGGCTCGCTTAAACGAACCCTTCTCGCTATCAATTTTCTTCTGCAGCTGAAGGATGGAGTACAGCAAGGCCTCGGGCCGCGGCGGGCAACCGGGCACGTAGACGTCAATTGGGATGACTTGATTGCAGCCCTGCACGATGGCGTAGTTATTGAAAACGCCGCCGGAAGTGGCACAGGCGCCCATGGAAATGACCCACTTCGGTTCGGGCATTTGATCGTAGAGCTGCCGAATGACCGGAGCCATCTTCTGCGACAGTCGGCCGGCAACGATCATCAAGTCGGCCTGGCGGGGCGACGGACGAAATACTTCCGCACCAAATCGGGCCACATCAAACCGGGCGGCGGCCATGGACATCATCTCAATGGCACAGCAAGCCAAGCCAAAACCGAGCGGCCAAATCGAGCTCTTGCGCGCCCAGTTCACAGCCTTGTCCAGCGTCGTGAAGATGATGCCTTCGTCCTTGAGCAAGCTGCCGAAGTCGTCAGGCTTGGTCAGCGTAACGTTTCTACCGAGAGATGTGCTCATTGCGCCTCGCCTGAACTATTTTCTCACAGCAAACTTTTCGAGACAACCGCCCCCTGCCCCTCATCAAGGCGAAGGCTTTCGCCAGCTTGCCTAGTGTTGTAGGCTCTCGACTGTGGAAGAAGACAGAGACAAAAGGCCGGGGCACGGCCGCCTGAACGATCAGGAAATAATTGTTCGTCTGAAGCTTCTCTTGTATTTCTGCGCAGGGGTCATTTTCTTTCTGACTACTGCTCTGGCGTATCGCGCACCGGCCTATCGGTCTGTACTAGAGCCCCAACGCAGGCCCTCTGGGCATCCAGCTTTCGACGTGACTGTCTATTTCTTTCAATTCCTTGGCAACCCGTTCGTCCTTCTGGCCTTCTCGATGGCCTGGACCTATGTCGCCATCACCAAGCGCGGCGAATCCTCATCGTGGGTTTGCGCCTTTCTCGTAGGCTGCTACGTTCCAAATCTACTTTTCCACTCACTGCTGAACTGGATTTGACCACCGGCTTAGCTAAGCCTGTAATCCGCCAGCGACGCGTGGCGCGTGCGCCGGACGTACTCAACGACGGTGCCGGGCCAAAGCGTGGTGTTTTCGCCCGTGCGGGCATCCAAGTACCAACTCTTGCAGCCTCCGGCTTGCCATACGGTGCCCTTCAGCCGTTCATGAATCGTTTCTACGAATTGGCGCTGGGTTTCTTCGCGCACTTCGATGACGTTCTTTTTTGCGCGCTTCATCAGCTTGAGGCAGCTCATGACGTAGCGGACCTGCGCCTCGGTCATCAGGATGATGGAGTTGTGGCCGAGGCCGGTGTTGGGGCCGAGCAGCACGAAAAAATTCGGGTAGCCGCTAACCGTAATGCCGTAATACGCGTTCATGCGCTCGCGCCAGGCGTCGTGAATCTCCATTCCTCCGCGGCCCACGATACGCGCGCCAATTAACGGCTCCGTGGCGCGGAAACCGGTTCCGTAAATCAACACGTCTGCCGGATGTTCGATGCCGTCTTCGGTGACGATGCTGTGTTCGCGCACCTCGCTGATGCCGGACGTCACCAACTCGACGTTCGAGCGGCTCAGCGTAGGATAGTAGTCGTCCGAGACCAGGACGCGCTTGCAACCCAGCTCGTAGTTCGGTGTGACCGTGTCGTACAGCTTGGAATCTTTGACCTGTCGCTGCCGGTGGCGCGTCGCGATCTCCACGGCTTTTCCGCGAACAAACTTATTGCCCAAGAATCCGAACACGCGAATCTCGTAGCGTAAGAACAACAATTTCCGGAAGGCCCAGCGCGCCAGCCAAAAGCGCCGGAATCGCCGCCTGGCTTTTTCCGAGAAGGCATAGTCCATCCGCGGCACAATCCATGGCGGCGTGCGTTGGAATAAAGACAGCTTCTCAACTTTCGCCGCGATCTGCGGCACAAACTGAATTGCGCTCGCACCAGTGCCGACAACCGCCACGTTCTTGCCACCGAGATCCACTCCGTAATCCCAATGCGAAGAGTGAAACGTCGGCCCAGCAAAGCGCTCGATGCCCGGTAGCTTGGGAATGTTGGGCACATGCAGCCCACCCATGCCCGACACGAGCGATCGCGCACGAATCTGCAGCGTGCCCTTGCCGGATTCCTCCGCCAGGACATCCCAGCAGTTTTCCCCTTCATTCCAAACCGCTTCGCAGAATTTCGTTTTCACCCTCATGTGCGGCGCGAGTCCGTACTTTTCCACGCAATGCTTCAGGTACGCGTGAATTTCCTGTTGGCCGGGATACATGCGTGTCCAGTCCGGCGAAAGCTCGAAGGAGAAGGAATACAAATGCGAGGGAATATCGCACGCGCAGCCGGGGTAACGGTTGTCCCACCACGTCCCGCCAACGTCCTCGCTCTTTTCAATCAACAGAAACGAGTGCATCCGCGCTTCGCGCAGCTTGATCGCCATGCACAAGCCCGAAAAACCGCCGCCGACAATGAGTACGTCCACGCTCAGCGAATTGGCGTCTTGCTGGTGCACTCGGAATCCTCCGGGTGAAGCAATCCTCTCGATCAAACTCGACTTGTCGCCGTGGCCCCAACTTTGCCTTTCGCCACAGCCCTGCTTAAGAATTCGGCGCTCTGTAACAACGACTCGCGCCCTTCCGGGATCTTCTCCGGCGCCAACTGCCATGCATGTGGCACGACCGGCCAGATTTTCAGCTCGACGGGCACGCCGGCGGCTTTGGCGCGTTCGGCCAACCGCGTCGAATCATCCAGCAGAACCTCATCCGCACCCACATGGATCAGCAGGGGCGGCAATCCGCGCAATTCGGCATAGAGCGGTGAAGCGATCGGATCGCGTGGATCAGTATTCCCAAGATATAGCTTTCCGGTAGGCACAATCATTGCTCCGTCAAACATAGCGCAACGGTCAGAGTTCTTTACGATCGACTCCCCCGTCGCAGCCAGATCCGTCAACGGAGAGAACAGCGCGGCAGCAGCGGGCAGAGGAATGCCTTTGGCGCGCAATGTGAGCAGCAGCGAAAGCGCGAGCCCGCCCCCCGCGGATTCCCCGGAAACGACGATTTGCTGCGATGCGTTACCCGCATCGAGCAACTCACGATAAACGGCAACCGCATCGTCCACGGCGGCAGGAAATTGATTTTCCGGCGCGAGCCGGTAGTTGGGGGCGTACACCCGGAAGCCCTGACGCGCAAAAGAAACAGTGATGGCCCGGTGCGTCTTGGCCGAGCAGCCAAAGTATCCACCGCCGTGCAAATAGAGCAACGTTCCCGACGGATTCTCCGACGCTTCGAGCCATTCGCCGGACACTCCACCGATTTGCGCTTCAGAAATGCGCACCCCGTCGAGTGCGCGATGCGGTTCAGGGCGCAGGATTCTGCGCGACTCCTGCAAATCGCGCGACGCGCGTAGCTTCCGCTTCACGCGCCATTTCACCACCCAGACCGCAACATGGGCTTGCCAACTGGCCATTATGGATACCTTATCGTTTTTCCAGAAAAACGTAGAACAAATAAAGCTCAAGCGGTGGTAAAGCGTGGCTCGCGCCGAATCGCCGCGAGTAGTCTGCATCAACTACTCCACCCTTAGCACCACCTTGCCAAACTGGCCGCCGCCCTCCAAATATTCATGCGCGGCGCGCGCTTCCGCCAGCGGGAACACGCGGTCTAAGATGGGCTTCAACCTCCCAGCCGCGACCAGCTTCATCACAGTGTACAACTCGCTCTTCGTGCCCATGTACGAGCCGAGCAGCGAAAGCTGGCGGCTGAACAGAAAGCGTAGATCGATCTTCGCGTCGTAACCCGTGGTATTGCCGCAGGTCACCAATCGGCCAGCCAGCGCCAGACTGGCGATGCTCTCGTCCCAGGTAGCCGTACCCACATGCTCAAAAACCACGTCCACGCCGCGCTTATTGGTAATGCGCCGGACTTCGTCCCGGATCTTCTGCGTTTTGTGGTTGATGAGAAAGTCCGCGCCGAGTTCGCGGGCTTTGGCGAGCTTCTGATCCGTCCCCGCGGTGGCGATCACCCGCGCACCGAAAAATTTGGCAATCTGAATCGCCGCGCTGCCGACGCCACTTCCCGCGCCAAGCACCAAGACATCCTCGCCAGGTTGCAACTCCGCGCGTCCAATCAGCATGTGCCACGCGGTCTGAAAAACCAGCGGAACCGCAGCCGCTTCTTCGAACGAGAGAGTTTCCGGATACGGAAGGCAATTCACTTCGGGGCATTTCACGAACTCGGCGCAGCCGCCTTCAATCATATAGCCGAGATTGGTGAATTGGCGGCACCGGTTGTCGACTCCCGCAAGGCACGCCGCGCATTTGCCGCATGTCACACCCGGCGCCAGCAGCACCTTTTGTCCGGCCTTTACCACGCCAACGTCCGCGCCAATCTTCGCCACCTCTCCGGCCACATCACTCCCTGGAATATGGGGCAGTGGAATCGGCACGTTGGGCAAGCCCCGCCGTACCCACAAATCCAAATGATTGAGCGCGCATGCTCGCACGCGCACCAGCACTTCGTTGACGCGCAGCGATGGTTCCGGCGCTTCTTCGTATTGCAATACTTCTGGGCCGCCATGCGCATGAAACCGAATCGCCTTCATTCCCCCTCCGACTTGTTACCCTTAGGCAAGCAACGCGTCAACCGCCTCGCAAACTAACACGCAGTACAAAGTCGTGTCCAGAATGTTGCCAGACCCGTGCAGATCATTTTTTTCTAAAGAACCCGCGCGGTCCGCAGACGGCGAGGGATCTCGGATATCCGAAAAACATGTGTCCGGTCGGAAGTGTCCGGCATCAAAACCTGTGTACGCAAACCTCTACACGAGCACGACCATGGGTCACGATTCGGCTATGCAGAGCCGCACCTGCGGTTCTCGAATATTTGTGTCTGTCAGCGTGGCGTTAGTATTCTGCACTTCGCTTTGCGCCCAGTCGCCGGAGTTGGCGACGCAACAAGAACCTTCTCAACGGACTGCACAGCAGGCAACGACGCCCCAAACTCCCGGCAGCATCGCCGGAAAAGTGGTTGATCAATCCGGAGTCGCCATTAGCGGCGCAAAAATCACTCTTTCGCGCGGCGAGCCGTCCATCGCGCAAGAGCTTTTTACCGATGACACCGGCCAATTCGCGTTCTCCATCGTTCCACCTGGTCCGTTCCACCTGGTGATTTCCTCGCCCGACTTAACGCAGCAGACCTTCGACGATACCCTGCAGCCCGGCCAGACGTACACGTTTCCGCTCGTCATGCTGACCGTCGCGGCGCAGGTAACGGAAGTGCGAGTGACGCTCAGCCCGCAGGAACAAGCCGAACTGGAAGCGAAGGACGAAGAGAAGCAGCGCGTCTTCGGCATTATTCCGAATTTCTATGTCAGCTATGTGCCCAACCCCGCGCCGCTCACCCGCAAGCTAAAGTTCCAGATGGCGCTCAAATCGGCCACCGATCCTTTCACGCTCGGCGGTGTCGGCGTTCTCGCCGGAATCGAGCAAGCCACCAATAAGTGGAAAGATTACGGCCAAGGCACGGCAGGCTACGCCAAACGCTACGGCGCTTCTTACGCAGACGTAGCGGCCGGCACATTCATCGGCAACGCGATCCTGCCGGTCGTGTTTAAGCAGGATCCGCGTTATTTTTATAAAGGCAAGGGAACCAAGCGCTCGCGCATTTTCCACGCCATCGCCGGAACCTTTGTGGCCCGCAGCGATAACGGCAACTGGGGGCCGAACTATTCAAACGTTCTCGGAAGCATGGCGGCCGGTGGGATTTCGAATTTGTACTATCCTTCGAACCGCCGCGGCGTCGGCCTGGTTTTCTCGACGGCTGCGATCCGTCTCGGCGAAATCACCGCCGCCAGCCTCTTCGAGGAATTCCTCGGACCCAAACTCACTTCCAACGTGCCTGCTCAGGCCACAGTCCAGCAGTAAGGGCAGAATATGCTCTGTTTTGAGCACACGCATTGACACCGCTCGGTGCACGCCGTAGGCTCATCATTTGAGCATCTCCGTGGACCTTTTCGAAGAAATCGTCAAGCTTCGCCGCGCCGGACGCCGCGCCGCCCTCGCTACCATCGTCCACACCAACGGCTCCATCCCGAGCTACGAATCTTCGCGCATGCTCGTGCGCGATGACGGCTCCATCGCCGGCACTATCGGCGGCGGCTGCGTCGAAGCCGAAGTGTGGGCGGCCGCAAAAGAAGTGATGCACAACGAAGCGCCACGTAAGATGGTCTTCAACCTCAATCACGAAGCCACCTACGACAACGGCCTCATTTGCGGTGGCACGCTGGAAGTCTTTGTCGAACCGATTCTTCCCCAACCCATGCTCTATCTTTTCGGTTGCGGCCACGTTTCGATGGCCGTGGCAAAAGCAGCTGCGAACGTCGGCTTCGCTATCGGCATAGCGGACGATCGCGAGGCCTTCGCGAATCGCGAACGCTTCCCCACGGCGCAAGAAATTTACACCACTTACGAAGACGCCTTTGCCGGGATTCACCCAAACGCCGCCAGCTACCTCGTCATCGTCACCCGTGGCCACAAAGAGGACATGCGCGTCCTCTCCTGGGCCGTCCGTACCGATGCCCGCTACATCGGCATGATCGGCAGCAAGCGCAAAGTCCTCTCGGTTTATAAAGCCCTCGAACAGGACGGCTATCGCGCCGAAGAATTTCAGCGCGTCTATGCCCCGATGGGTCTCGAAATCGGCGCCCTATCGCCCGAAGAAATCGCCATCAGTATCGTCGCCGAACTCATTGCCGTTCGCCGCAGCTCCGCCGCACCCTCCGCCGCCCACAAAAAGCTAAGCTACGAACCCAAGCCGCTCTTGGCAAACGCGAGCACCAAATCGTAGCGCCACTATCTTTGCCGTCTTCCGGTTCGTAAAGCTCCCGCCACACCTATAAAACAATCGCCTCTAACTCCGCGGCTTGGCGGTATACTTACGCGGCATCGTCACCCAGCCGAGGTGCCATGCTTGCTGCCGTGATCCTCTCGGGCGGCGCGTCCCGCCGCATGGGCTCACCCAAGGCGCTGCTGGCCTATCAGGGCCGTCCCTTTCTCGAACACCTACTGGAAGTCGCGCAGCACCCCAAAATTTCTACTCGCCGCGTGGTTCTGGGCGCAGACGCCGAGCCTATCGCCAAAGAAATCCACCTCAACCCCGACGAGATCGTCATCAATGACGAGTGGGAGCAAGGCCAGCTCAGTTCGATTCAGGCCGCCCTACGCAGCCTGCCCGCGAATATCGAGGGAATGTTGCTGCTGCTGATCGATCATCCGCTCATTAGCGGCGCGCTGGTCGCTGACCTGATCGAAGCCTTCTATAGTTCCGGCAAGCCGATTGTCCTCCCGCTCTATCGCGGCCGCCGCGGCCATCCTTTAATTTTCTCTGCCGCCCTCTTTCCCGAATTGATGAGCGCGCCTCTCGAAACCGGTGCGCGGCACGTGGTATGGCAGCATGAAGGAGAGATTCAGCCCGTAGAAACGCTCGAAGAAGGTTGCGTGCTCAATCTGAATGATCCAGACACGCTGCAACGCACCCTCGGACGATGAGTTCACCCTAGCTTCTCGCCGAGAAGCCGTAGGGCCTCCGCAGCGAGCTGCGCTCCGTGAAATGTCGCTGGCGGAAGCCCACCCAATGCGGTTGCGATGTCTTCGGCACTGATCGAGCGCAGGTCCGCTAGCTCGCGGCCGGTAAGCCACTCCGTCAACCACGAACCACAAGCAATCGTCGTGGTGCATCCGCGGCAAAGAAACTTCGCCTCGCCAATCCGGCTTTCCTCAACACGCGCCGCCAGTTCCAGCACGTCCCCGCAAACTGGATTGCTGGCTTGCACCGTAGCTGTGGCGTTCTCCAGCCTTCCCGCGTGGCGCGGGTTGCGAAAGTGCTCCAGCACCTGCTCGCTGTACATGCTGGCATTCTAGCTGAGCGCCGCGGCGCTTGCTCCGTCGATCCGCGCTCTGTTCAGTTCGCCTTCTTGGGCAAGTATTTCTTTTCCACCGACGCCACGACAACATAGTTCGGATCGACCATCTCGGTCAGATGAACCTTGCCTACCTTCGACAGCAACTCGTACGCATCCATCTCGCTCAGCCCGTAGTCGCGATGAATCCAGTGCACCAGTTCGGTGAACGCAATCCGCACCGCGTCATCCACCGGCCGATAGATGCCTGCGGCCATGATTTCCTTATCGTTTTCGAACCGCGGCCAGCCCGTGCTCTTCCCTTTCACAAGTTCGAATCGAAATCGCGCCCGCATCGGCACTTCGATCGCTGTTCCCGCAATTTCACCGTCACCCATCGCCGCGTGCCCGTCGCCAAAATAAAACAACGCTCCAGTCATATTCACGGGCAAATACAGCGTATTCCCCGCGCTCGCTTCCGGAGCGTCCATGTTGCCGCCAAACTCCGCCGGCACAATCGAACTGCGCGCTTCCCCGTGCGCCGGAGCGACGCCAATGCATCCCAGAAACGGATGCAACGGGATCTTCACCTTGTAATTCGAGTCCAGCGCCTGAAACGTCGCGGTATTGTCCGCATGGTCGATGGGATAAAACCAGATCTTCTCGCCCAGCGGCTCCTTCTCAATCATCGGCGTGTAGTTCGTCGCACTGATCGCGCCAAAGCCCGCCAGAAAAGCCCCCACGCCTTGGTTACCATCCACTTGCAAATCCAGGATATGCACCGCCAGCGTGTCGCCCGGTTCCGCGCCTTCGATAAAGAATGGCCCGGTTAGCGGGTTGTCGCCTTTGGACATCGCCGTAGTATCGCCGGGCTTTTGGATCCCATTGCCAAAGCAGTCCAGCGAATTGGCTTCAAGAATGTGTCCAGGTTTCAGCCGCGCTACAGGCGCAGCTGGCCCGAAGACATATTTAACGTTGTCAATCGTGCCCTTGAAGCGCACGACGTCTTGCGCGCTGTCCTGACCAGCCTGGATGACACCGAATCCAGCGATCCCGAATAATCCGCCCAACACTATCCCGATCTTGATTCGTTTCATCGTGTCCTTCCCCGAAAAGATTCCCGGTGAGTGCATCACACGCAAATTCCGAAGTCAATTGGCGAGCTGCCGGTCTGCTCCGCAACGTTTGTTGCACACGTAGGATAAATCGTTGCGTTTGTTGCAGCGCCGTGATAGAAACCGCGGCACAGCAGTGCGACTCCCATCTTCGTACAGGTCGCTGGTTCGGCGGACGTTGCACGCTGCACTCTCACAAAAACGCTTCGGGAGTCTCCATGCAACGAACGCTGCATTTTGCGCAACGGCTTTTCGCTGGAATCGGCTTTGCCAGCCTGCTCTTCCCCGCGCTTTCCAGAGCACAAGAAAAATCGGCCCCTTCCGAGAAGCCGCCCGCTGAATGGGATACGACGCTGGCCCGCGGCACCACCCGGACCATCGATTTCGACACCAGCGAAGGCACCTGGATGTCCCTCAGTCTCGCTCCCGACGGCAAATGGATCGTTTTCGATCTCCTCGGCCAGATTTACCGCATGCCGTCGACCGGCGGCAAAGCAGAGTGCCTCACGCAGGATTCCGGCATCGCGATCAACCAGACGCCGCGCTACTCGCCCGACGGCAAAACGATCGCCTTTATCAGCGACCGCAAAGGCCAGAACAATCTCTGGCTAATGGATGCCGACGGCAAGAATCCCCGTCCTGTCTACAACGACAAAACGCAACGCGCCCTCAGCCCCGTTTGGACACCGGACGGCAACTACATCATCGTGCAGCGCCAGGGCACACGTCCCGGCATGGGCTCTCCCTTTGGCTGGAGCCTCGTCATGTATCACCAAGACGGCGGTGCCGGCATCGCGCTGATCGGCGACGACAAGAATCCCGGCTGGCACTCCATCTCCGCCGACGGCAAGTACCTCTACTTCGACGTGCAAACCTGCAGCCCCCTGCCTTTCGGCCACACTGACCCGATGCTCGGCTGCGCACAAATCCAGCGTATGAACTTGCAGACCCGTAAAGTGGAAGAGATCACCGGCGGCGCGGCGGAACAGCAGGATCGCGGCACCAGTGGCGGCGGTATCGCGCCCGAAGTCTCGCCGGACGGTCGCTACGTTGCTTTCGGCCGGCGCATTCCGGATGGCACGGAATCCTACAAGGGCCACGTCTTCGGCCCCCGCACCGCGCTCTGGCTCCGCGATCTGCAAACCGGCGAAGAACGTCTGCTGATGGATCCGATCGAACTCGACGAATCCGAAGAGATTTCTCGCCAGATGCCAATTCTCCCCGGCATGGCTTGGACTGCCGACGGCAAATCTATGATTATTTCGCAAGGCGGCAAATTCCGTCGCCTTGCCGTTGCGAGCGGCAAAGTCGAAACCATTCCCTTCACTGCCCACGTTCATCGCGTCATTTCCGAAATGGCCTACTCTCCGCTGCCGCTTCCTGATGGCGCGTTCGAAGCCAAATTCATTCGCTGGCAGACGGCTTCGCCAGACGGCAAGCTGCTTGTGTTTCAAGCCATCGACAAGCTTTACGTCATGGACCTGCCGAACGGCAAACCGCATCGCCTCACGTCGGATTCCTTCGCACCCGGCGAATTTTCTCCCGCCTGGTCCCCGGACGGAAAAACGATCGCCTTCACCAGTTGGGACGACGCCCATCACGGCCAGCTCTGGACTGTTTCCGCCGGCGGCGGCACGCCAGCCCAAATCACCAAAGACCCCGGCGAATATCTGAATCCCACGTTTAGTCCGGATGGCGGGACGCTCGCGTACTCCCGCAGTTCCGGTGCAACCCTGCGCGGCCGCGATTGGGCACGCAACGAGTGGTACGACATCATCCTGCAACCGCTCTCCGGTGGCGAAGCGCAATCCATTGTTCGCGTGGGCAGCCAAGAGGCCCCCGGCGTTCGCCCGCAATTCGGGTCCGACGGCCGCATCTACTTCACCGAGCATCGCGCGGAAAAGGGCAGCGGGCCCTTTGACGGGAAGACGGTCACCGACCTGGTATCCGTGCAGCGCGATGGCTCGGACCGCCGCGTTCACGCCACCTTTACCAACGCAACGCTCGCCCAGATCAGCCCTGATGCACAGCGCGTCGCTTATCAGGAAGGCGACAACGTGTACGTCGCGCCTCTCCCCCTCAACGTCACTGGCCAGGAAGCGGTCCGCCTCGACCGCAAAGCGCCGGTCTTTAAAATCACGCCGGCCAGCCTCGATGGCGGCATGTATCCGCACTGGCGCGACGCTTCGACCGTCGAATACGGCAACGCCAGCAAATATTTCGTCTATCACGTCGCCGCCGCCAAAACCGACACCACCGAAATTCACCTCAGCGTTCCGCGCTCCATGCCACAAGGTTCCATCGCGCTGACGAACGCCCGCATCATTACTCTCGCCAACAAACAGGTCATCGATTCCGGCACCATCGTCGCGAAGAATGGCCGGATTACCTGCGTCGGCAAATGCTCCACCGCTGGCGTGGCGCAGGTCATCGACGCCAAAGGCAAGACCATCATTCCCGGCTGGATCGATATGCACGCGCACCATCATCGTGAAGCCGCGGGCATTACCCCCACGCATAATTTCGAGTCCGCCGTTTACTTGGCCTACGGCGTAACCACTACGCTCGATCCTTCGACCTGGTCCGAAGACGTCTTTCCGCTCGCCGAAATGATCGAAGCCGGCAAAGCCATCGGCCCGCGCACGTTCTCCACCGCCACGCCACTCCTCAACGGTAGCGGCCCAAATCACAACGAACTCACCAGCTACGAGCAAACCGAGCACGAAATCACCCGCCTAGCATCGTACGGCGTGGTCGCCCTGAAGCAATATCTCCAGCCCGACCGCGAGCAGCGTCAGTGGATCAGCGACATTGCCCGCAAACAACATCTTCGCGTAACCGCGGAGGGCTCCAGCGATCTCCTGCACAAACTCAGCATGGCCATGGACGGCCACACCGGCTTCGAACATCCGACTCCCTATGTTCCCCTTTATGGCGACGCCACAAAATTCTTTGGCCTGACGCATACCGTCTATTCTCCGACGTTTACTGTCGGCGGCACCGCTCCGTGGAACGAAGAATATTTCGAGCAAATTAGCGATGTCTGGAAAGAGGCCAAAATGCAGCGCTGGACGCCCTGGCGCGAACTCATGCCGCACCTGCGCCGCCGTTGGATGCGCCCGTTAACCGACTATCACTTCGGCGTGCAGAACCAGGGCCTCGCCGACGTCATCGCCAATGGCGGCTATGGCGCGATTGGCTCGCACGGCCAGGCCCACGGTATCGGCTCACATTGGGAAGTCTGGATGCTCGCCAGCGCGCTCGGCAATATGGGCGCACTCGAAGTAGCCAGCGCGCACGGCGCGCATTTCCTCGGCGCGGACAAAGACCTCGGCACACTTGAAGTCGGCAAGCTCGCCGATCTCATGGTCCTCAACGCCAATCCGCTCGACGACATTCACAACACCGCGAACATCGCCATGGTCATGAAAGCCGGCACGCTCTATGACGCCGACACCCTCGACGAAATCTGGCCCGAGAAAAAACCCTTCGGCGCCTATTACTGGATCAACCTGGATCAGCTGCGCAACGACACGCGCCCCGTGGATATTTACGATAAACAATAGGGTCTCTACCAAACGCGCCACCGCAGAGACGCTCCCGGAGCTCTGCTAAACTCTCGAGCGTGGCCGTGAGATCGGTACAGCCTAAGCTTCGCATCGTATCGCTCGCCCCTAGTGCGACGGCGATCTTGTGTGCGATTGGCGCGAAAAACGCGCTCGTCGGGGTCACCAAGTGGTGTGCCGACGTCGCTCCAGTAAGTGGATTGCCGAAGCTGGGCGACTGCTGGCGCCTGGAGTCGGTGGACGACATCGTGAAGCTGCGACCTTCGCTGGTGATTGGTTCAGTGCCGTTCAAGCCAGAAGTGCTGGCGAAGCTGCTCGAGCAACCCTTCAACTTTCTGGCCAAGAATCCGCGGACTTTGTCCGATGTTGAGAGAGACGTTCGCTTGCTGGGTGGAATCGTGGATCGCCAAGCGCAGGCAGAGCGTCTGGCTCAGAGGATGCGGGACAAGTTCGCGGCCATCGAAAAACGAGCTCGCGGGACCAGACGGCTACGCATCTACTGCGAAGCCTGGCCCAAACCGCGCATCAGTTCCCCGCCCTGGGCTGCGGAGGTGGTGCGCATCGCCGGAGGAGAAATGGTGGTACCGGCTGGAGAAAAAATCTCCGACCAGCAAGTGGCCGAAGCCGCGCCGGAAGTGATCGTGCTGGCCTGGACAGCGACCGGAGCGAAAGCAAAACCCGCCGAAGCCTACAGAGTCGCTGCATGGAAGGACGTACCGGCAATCCGCAACAAACAGGTTTACGTCGTGCGTGACGAACTGCTGAATACGCCGGGGCCACCACTCCTGGAAGGCGCGAGCGAGTTGTTTCGTATTTTCAAGAGCGCCGCTGCGGAAGCCGGCAAATGATCGTCGTCGTGGCCGCAATTATCGAACGCGGCGACCGGCGGATCCTGATCGGCCAGCGCCGGCGCGACGATACTTCTCCGCTGAAGTGGGAATTTCCGGGAGGAAAAGTCAGGCCGGGCGAAACACCGGAAGCGGCTCTGGCGCGCGAACTAAGCGAGGAACTTTCTGTCGCGCTCAGAAAGTGCGTCGAACTGGGCCGCGTCCGGCACCGGTACATTACGTTTCCCGAAGCGCTGGAGATCCGTTTTTTCGCGGCGACGATTCACGAAACCGAAGTGACTCCGAAAGTTTTCGAGCAAATCGCGTGGGTGCTGCCCCGGGAATTGAGCGACTACGATTTTCTCGCAGCGAACACTTCACTCATCGCGCAACTCGCGACAGGACGCCTCAAACCCGCCGAGCTTCTGGAGAGCGCCGGGAGCCCTTCGGCGCCCATTAAAAGGGACCCCGGATAGGGTGTTCGTTCCTTAGCAGCCAGAGCGGGTAATCTCGCCTCCGCGATCGGTCCCTCGAAAACCGACGGCCGATGTTTCCTCCACGGAGTTCCATCGTCACCCGCAGCTGTTGGGCCGGTGAGTGAGAATATCAACCGGATGATCTTTTACGTATTGTTCGCACGCGGCTCTCTGTGCCTCGTCTTGAATCCGGGCATACTCGAAGAAAGCCACCCAGAAAAGCGCACTCGCCTTATCCGCACCAGCCTTTTTGGCATTGAATTCTCGCAACTGCGCCGCCTGCTTGGCGTGTTGGGCTTCCGTCTCCCAATATTGCGCCTTCGCCGCATCCGGAGCAGTGCCTTTCCCGTCCCGATAGAAGCCCGCCAGTTCGAGTTCGCCCATGATGTCGCCTTGCTTCGCGCTTCGGGTAGCCAAATCAAATGCCGCCGCATAGTTCGGCGGAGTCGCATCCCTGAGCACAGCCGCCAGCAAACTCTGCCCCGCGGCGAGGCCGGCGTCAGCGCTCACCGTCAGCCAACAACTCGCCGTGCCTTCGTTCTTCTGCTTTAACGCCGCGGCGCCTCGCAGCCAAGCATAGTAGGCATTGACGTGGGAGGAATTCTCCCGGCTGCAGGGCGGATTGTTCGGCGAAGGCGCGCTCGCGCGGAAAAGGCCTGAGATCTTGTCTTCCGACACCCAGACGATTCCATCCGGGTTCTGCACGAATAAGGTGCTCCGTGTCCAGCGAGCACTCGTGTGGTTCGACGCGTTCGACAGAGCGGTTCCCCCGATGGCTGGGTTATGCGCGTACCAGCCCGCGAAAACCGGATAACCGCCGAAGGGTCCGAACATATACACGAGCCCATTCTGTTGCCGAAATTCGACGCGGCCAGCGGCCCCGCGCATAATCGTGGACTGCCAAGTGCCGGTGAGATCGAAGGGTTGCTCCGGCAAGTATGGCTTGGCGTCCGGCGGAGGCAGCAGCAAACGAGCCTGCTCATACCGCGGATCGTTGCGACCAGCAACTTTATCGAATACTTCGCCCTCGGCGTCCTTCATGCGCGTTGGTGACAGAAGCATCGCGGGGGACGAATCCAAAATGCAATAGGGATGAGCCTTGTCATAAGACGAATCGCATGTTTGGCCGGAAATCAGCGTATTGCTTTCGAAATGGCCAAGATACGAGAAGGTGCGGGCTTGCCCTCCGGAGAGGGCGACCATTTTGATCTCTGCGCCGTTCTGGAAGATCGCCACGGAAATACCACTTTCGCGCCCGCCAGTGCTCTCTTTCGCAAGACCCCAAATGCCGCTCACGTCAGGAAAGGGACCCTTAGGATGTGCCGTCGACGCGAATTCTTCCGGATTCTCGCTGATTACGGAAAAAGTGCCCTGCTTGGGTTCGGGCCACTGGGCTGGCCACGTGTACACAACCTCGCCTTCGATACGGTAACCCTTGCGCTTGCCGGTGTAGACGGCCGTCAAACCTTGCGAGGATCCCGTGTCCGTGCGCCGAATGACAACTTGCTCGTCGTCAAAGCGTTCGATCGTCAGGTCGGCGGTGGCGTTGTTGGGCCATTTCGCTTTGCCGGTGGTGCCTGTGAAAGTCCACACACCGCCGCAGAACCGTAATTCTGTGGAGACCCCTTCACATCCCACCAGTCGCATCGGCGCGGGGCTGGAAAGACTCGTTTTGGAGCCGCTAGAGGCAAAACCCAGGAGGACCGCAAATCCAGCTATAGTTCGGATGAGCCTCATTGGCATGCTCCTGCGAACAGGTACACCGAGCTAGAGAATGCGCAAAGCGACGCGAAAAATGAAGCCCAGATGTGGGCGTTACGAAATAACCGGATTCGACTTGTCGGGATTGATGCCCAGTTCCTTGATGGCTTTATCCACAACGGACTTCTCGATCTTTCCGTCCGCGCAAAGTTCATGCAACGTGGCCAGCGCAATGAACTTCGAATCGACCTCAAAGAAATCCCGCAGCGAACTACGCCCTTCGCTGCGCCCGAAGCCATCGGTCCCCAACGTCGCCAAACGCCGCGGCATCCACTTGCTCACCATGTTGGGCAGCGTTTTCAGATAATCGCTCGCCGCCACCAGTACGCCCGGCGCATTCTCCAGGCACTTCGTCACGTACGGAACACGCGGCTTCTCGCCCGGATGCAGACGATTCCACCGCTCGACCTCGTTCCCGTCGACGTACAGTTCTTTGTAGCTGGTCACGCTCCACACATCCGCGGCCACACCGTATTTCGTCTCCAGAATCTCCTGCGCGCGCAGCGTCTCGTTCAAAATCGCGCCACTTCCAAACAACTGCGCTCGCAACTTGGCCTTCGGATTCGCCGCTGCCCGATAGCGATACATCCCTTTCAAAATGCCGTCTTTTACGCCTTCCGGCATCACCGGCATCGCATAGGGCTCGTTCATCACCGTGATGTAGTAGAAGACATTCTCGCCGTCCTTGTACATCCGGCGAATGCCGTCCTGAATGATCACCGCGATTTCGTAGGCGAACGCCGGATCATAGGCCTTGATGTTGGGCACCGGCAGCGCCAACACATGGCTGTTGCCATCCTGGTGCTGCAAGCCTTCGCCGGAAAGCGTCGTTCGTCCCGAAGTGCCACCCAGCAGGAACCCCCGGCACCGCATGTCCGCTGCGGCCCAGATGAAGTCCGCGATGCGCTGGAACCCGAACATCGAGTAGTAAATGAAAAACGGAATCGTGTTGATGCCCTGCGTCGCATACGCCGTTCCCGCGGCGATGAACGACGCCATCGAGCCGGCTTCCGTAATTCCTTCTTCGAGAATCTGCCCGTCTCGCGCTTCTTTGTAGTACATCAGCGTATTCACGTCGACCGGCTCATATTTCTGGCCGGCGCTGGCGTAGATGCCCGCGGTGCGGAACAGCGACTCCATGCCGAACGTGCGCGCTTCGTCCGGCACAATGGGTACCACCAGCTTGCCAATCTCCGCATCCTTCAACATCTTGCGCAGCATGCCCACGAACGCCATCGTCGTCGACACTTCACGCCCGTCGCTGCCCTCAAAAAACTCCTTCCACAGCTCGTCCTGCTCGACGACCAGCGGCTTCGAACGCACCGAGCGCTTCGGCAAGTAGCCGCCGAGCGCTTCTCTCCGCGCCTTCAAGTACTGCAGCTCGATGCTGTCTTCCGGCGGGCGATAGAACGGCACTTCCGCGCAATCGTTGTCATTCAGCGGCACGCCAAAGCGCGAACGAAACTCCTTTAGCTCGTCTTCGTTTAGTTTTTTCTGCTGGTGCGTAACGTTCTTGCCTTCGCCCGCTTCACCCAGCCCATAACCCTTGATCGTCCGCGCCAAAATCACCGTCGGTCCGCCTTTATGCTCCACCGCCGCTTTGTACGCCGCATAGACCTTCCGCGGATCATGTCCGCCCAACCGTAAACGTCGCAACGCCTCGTCCGGCAGCGGCTCGACCAGCGCCAACAATCGCGGATCGCTCCCAAAGAAATGCTCACGCACATAGGCGCCCGACGAAACCACCAATTTCTGGTATTCGCCATCCACCATTTCGCCCATGCGCTTGACCAGCAAGCCTTCCGTATCGCGCTCCAGAATCGGATCCCACTCCGTACCCCACAGCACCTTGATAACGTTCCACCGCGCGCCCCGGAATGCCGACTCCAATTCCTGAATGATCTGCCCGTTGCCGCGCACCGGCCCATCCAGCCGCTGCAAATTGCAGTTCACCACAAAAATCAAATTGTCCAGCTTTTCGCGCGAAGCCAGCGTGATCGCTCCCAGCGATTCCGGCTCATCCGTTTCGCCGTCGCCCAGGAACGCCCACACCTTCGCATCCGTCTCGGGTTTCAAACCGCGATGCTCCAAATACCGGTTAAAGCGCGCCTGATAAATCGCCATCAACGGGCTCAAGCCCATCGAAACCGTCGGAAATTCCCAGAACTCCGGCATCAACCAGGGATGGGGATAAGAGGAAAGTCCCCCGCCCGGCTTCAACTCGCGCCGAAAATTCTCCAACTGTTGTAGCGACAGCCGCCCCTCCAAAAACGCGCGCGCATAAATCCCCGGCGCCGCGTGGCCCTGAAAATAAACCGTGTCGCCTTCAAACTCCGGCGTGCGCGCCCGGAAAAAATGGTTAAAACCCACTTCATACAAGGTCGCCGCCGAAGCATACGTCGATATATGCCCGCCGATGTTGTGCTCCACGCGGTTCGCGCGCACTACCATCGCCAGCGCATTCCAACGAATCAAACTCTTGATTCGCCGTTCCAGCGCCTGATCTCCTGGGAACAGCGGCTCCAGCCGCGGCGGAATCGAGTTCGCATAAGGCGTGTTTGCCGAAAACGGCAGATCGATCCCTGAAACTGTCGCATGCGCCCGCAGCCGCTCCAGAATTTCGCGCGCCACATCGGGTCCGCTCGTTTCCAGCACCGAGTCCAGCGATTCCAGCCATTCCTGGATCTGCGTGTCTTCCAGGCTGCGCGGTTCGGAACTTTCCGGCGCCGTCAGCTCAAACGTGTGCGCCTCCGTTGCCTCGCCATTCGTGCTGGCTACCGGCGTGTAGGTTTCGCTTTCGTGCGTATACGTTTCATTGTCCATAACTTCGGCTGGTCCTCGTTGTTCAGATTCCGTGTTGTTCTGCTTCCGTCGTTCCCGAATTCCTGCATCGCCAAACTTATTCGTTCTATAAGCACCTAGAATACACCGCGGCTCGCCTCTCTGCACGGCGCTTTTCTCATTCTATTTCGCCAGAGAGTGAGCGCCGCAAACGGTACACGCCGCTGCTCACGCGCCGTGAGAGCAGACTTCCATTTCTCTTTTTATTGGCTTCGTTTTTCGCGAAATACGGTGCCTAGCTCGCCGGCTGCTGATTCGGCAAAGCCGCCAGGAGCTTTGCGCCGTCAACCGACCCCAGTCCGGTGCACGCATCCCATCCCGGCCCCGCGGCAAACTTCCCTTTCAGCGCATGGTAAATGTCATTGTTTCCGGACGTCACGTCGTGAAACACTCCGGCCGGCATGCCCGCTGAATACAGCAGCGGGTTCACAAACCCGACCGCCTTGCCCAGGCTCTGATTAATCCGGGCCAGTAGCCCTGCATACAAAGGCGCCACTGCACTCGTCCCGCCGATCACCGACTGCTGCCCCCCAATAAATACGTTGTAACCAGTCTCCGGATCCGCATCCGCCGCCACGTCCGGTACGCCGCGTCCGCCCGCGCTCTGCGCCGGTGGCGGAACCTTCGTATTCGCCTGGTACGACGGCTTCGCAAAAAAATTGCTCACTCCTCCGCCAGTCGCTCCGCCATTCGCGCCGTCGTTCCACACCGTCTCCACAGGTGCGCCAGCACTCGAAGACGACGCCAGCGTCGTTCCCCCGCAGGCCAGCGCGTACGGATTCGACGCCGGAAAATCTACATGCGGCTTCTTATCCCAACTCTGTTCCGGCATGTCCGGCGAACCATCATCTCCCGCCGCCACGCACACCGTCACGCCCAGTGCAGCCGCCTCCTGCAGAACTTGCTGCAAGCCGTCCAGCAACTGCTGCGTCGTGCTCTCTTCCGGCCCACCCCAGCTAATCGAAACTAGATTCGGCTTCCGCACGTTGTCGTGCACCGCCGCGGTGACCGCCTGAATGAACCCGTCGTCGGTATTCGTCCCGAAATAAACAACAATCTTCGCTCCCGGCGCAATCGCTCCCGCCACTTCGATATCCAACGTCACCTCGCCGTCCGCATCCGGGTCCTTCCCCGGCACATTCGCTCCCCCGTCCACCCCTACCGCCGTTACGCTTGGCGCCGGGCTGATTCCCAGATTCGCAAAATAGGTCTTCAAATCCGAAGCCGCATATCCTGCCCCCGTCGGATTCCCCTGACTGTCCACGTCGTTTAACTCGATCAGCGCGATGGTCTGGCCCGTGCCATCGAGCCCTCCGGGAAAATCATAAATCTTGGCTAGGTCCAGCGGCGTAAATGTCCCACCGGCTCGTGGCTTCGGTTTGCGTTTCGCTCCTCCGCGCTTTGCCCGCGGTGAAGCTTTGGCGCTCTTCCCATTCAGCCGCCGGTAATGTGTCTCGACCGTCGGCCGGTCATCCAAACCCAGCACCCGCTCGATGATTCCCTGCAAGTCTCCGGGAATGCCAATTGCTCCAGTCCGTCCTCGGTACGTAAGCGCCCCAGCTTTGTAGCGCTGCAACTTCACCCCGAACGCTGCGCTCATATCCGCAATCGTTCCCGACAATTTCACCGTCCGCCGCGCCGCGTCCGCTTCCACCACGGTCAACTTATGATCGTGCGCAAAGCTGTCAATCTTTGCGAAATCCGTCGGGTCCGCTCCCGCCGCGCTGGCCAGCTCTTCGCGCGTCAAGTATTTCCGCTGTCCCAGTTTCTGGGCGGCAATTTCTCCGACCGTCTTCCCCAAATCCGCTCCCGGCTTGCGTCGTACCTGCACGGTGATTTCGATGCGTTGCTGCGGATCTACCTTTCCGATGACTTTTGCGCCGGCAACTGGCTGGCGTTTACTTCCAGGAAGCTGAACTCGTTTTGGCATGGCAGTTGACCTCGTAAGGAAGAATGGGCTCGGGAGAGGGCACAACCGTATACCTCGTTGGTGAATTAGTCAAGGAAGGTACTAAAGGCCGTGGTAGGCGCGCCGCGCCTGCCGCGGAAAACGGCCTAGCGAAATTCTTCTTTCCCCGGTCCCAAGCCGCGCCCGCCATCCAACACCAGAACCTGACCGGTCATAAACTCCGCGTGGATCAAGTACGACACCCCATCCGCGATATCCTCCGGCGTTCCTGTTCTTCGCAGCGGCGCCAGCTTCACAAAATCCGCCTCCCACTCCGGCGGATCGCCCGGCATCGTTATCGTTCCCGGCGCGATCGCGTTCACCCGCACTTCCGGCGCCAGCGCTTTCGCCAGCACCTTCGTCAACATCACCACGCCCGCTTTCGAAATCGAGTGCGCAATGTACCCGGGCCAGCCCAGCAGGCCGCCCGCGTCCGCAAAATTCACGATCACGCCCTTGCTTCGCCGCAACAACACCGCGGCCGCTTGCGCACAAAAAAATCCTGCCTTCACATTTGTATCCAGCGCCGCATCCCATACTTCTTCCGTCGTCGAAATCATGCTCGACGGCAAAAAATTCGCCGCGCTGTTCACCAGCACGTCCAGTCGCCCAAACTCCTTCCCCACCTGATCGAAGAGCCGCCGAATCTCCTCCACACTGCGCAACTCGGCCTGCATCGCCGCCGCGCGCCGTCCCAACGTCTCA
>Ga0335073_10002680_pt1 | contig 24442 bp, 23 predicted proteins | sample Lox_Sample_22_FD_207093 | JGI IMG/M metagenome (GOLD analysis project Ga0335073, IMG submission 207093) | Soil microbial communities from Loxahatchee National Wildlife Refuge, Florida, United States - Lox_Sample_2.2 | ecosystem: Environmental > Terrestrial > Soil > Wetlands | place: USA... | reverse complement strand
TCGGCCGCACGAGCGACGCGGCCGGAGAACTTCACGCCGCGGTGACCCTGGCGCCCAGCGAAGTCGAACAGCGCCTCCTGCAGGGCCGTCTGCGCACGGTGCGGTCCGAGCTCGGCTGACCGCGTTCTGGTTTTCCCGCTTTCCTTGCCTGGCTTTCTCCCCGGATATGTCCTGCGCCGGCTTCACCGTTCGTCCTTTCCCTGCAAGAGCCGTCCCCGATCTCGCGGACGTCCAGGGAAGGAGAAGCAGATGACCGGCAGCAGCACCAAGCAGGCCGGGGCGCCGGGCGTCGGATCCGGTACCCAGCCGAGTTCACAAGGAGGCACCACCATGACCGACGAAACCATCAGCGCAACCACGATCATTAACGCCCCAGCCGAGGCGATCTTCGCCGTACTCGCCGACTCCGCCAAGCACGCCGCGATCGACGGCACCGGGTGGGTCCGCGAACCCATTGACGGCCAGCACCTGACCGAGGCGGGCCAGGTGTTCCGGACGGCCATGTACAACGACAGCGTCCCGGGCGGGCACTACCGGATGGCCAACCGGGTGCAGGTGTTCGACCCGCTACGCGCCATCTCCTGGGAGCCGGGCATGGACACCGGCGACGGCAGCCTGCGCCCCGTCGGCCACATCTGGCGTTACGACCTGGCCCCTGCCGGACCATCCGGGACCGAGGTCACCCTCTCCTATGACTGGTCGGCGGTCCCCGACGCCCTCCGCCAGCGACTCCCATTCCCATTCCCCCCGTTTGCCGCGGATCATCTGAGCAACTCTCTGGCTCACCTCGCCGAACTGGTCACCGGGTAACCGGCCAGCAGGCCGGCCGGCCTGGCCAGGCCGGGTGGCTGTATACATGGTCGCCGGAGCTGCCGGAGCCCGGCGCTGTCCGGGCGCCGGCCGGCTCACAGGGCCGCCGGCGGCGCGGACACCCCCGCCTACGCCGCCGCGGCCCGCGTCGCCGACCAGGCCGCGCTGCCGCCGGCCTACACCGAGGTCACCCGGCTTGACATTGGCTCCGTTCGCGAGGTCCGGGAAGTGACCGCACTGCGGTTGCGGTTCAGGGTGGTTCTTCGCCGAGGAGGAACTCTCCGTCGTTGCCGCCGAGGAGGAAGGGTGTTGCTGAGCGCGGCGACCGCATCGGCAACGTTGTTGCGGTCCTTCTTCTCCTTGGCCTCGAACGTGACCGACTCCGAAAACGCGTTCTGCGCCTCGGCGTCGAGCACGAACTGCCGCACGAGCTCGTAGGTGACTTGCGACGCGGGCGCGGCGTTAGAGGTCGGCTGACGACGGCATGTTGGCCACGCTAGCACTCTGGGGTTCAGCTTCCCTGGCGCTCACCAATCCTCGGCAGCCACCACGTAGCTCGTATGATCCCCTCGATGCGAACTAGTGGCACGACAGCTTCCTGTGCTCACCGTGACGGTGGTCAAGGTGCATCACACATCGCCGGGCCCGCTTTCCAAGTAGGTGATGCGAAGGCCTGCTCGTGAACGCGCATGTAGCGCATGGTTGAAGCACATTCAGCAGCGGAGATGTCGCCACCAGCTCTACAGTGACCACTATGGCATGTCCAGCTTGCGGCGGCTCCGACCGGGTTGCGATAGCCCTTGGCTATTGGCGATGCAACTCGCCTGTGGGGCGGACCACTATCATCGGGGTTCCCATCAACCCTGCAGCACCGAATTCCGTACTGCGGCCCCATCAGCAGATCCATTATGGACCGTGCGGCTTCGAGTACCAGGAGGCTACCAGCGCGATGCCTGAAGTCCCAGCCTGTAAGTGCGGAATGTTTTCGGTCGGGTCCTGCACGAGATGTAAAAAGTATGTGTGCGGAACCCATGGCCGTCTAGTCAGTGGCATGTTCTTGTGTAAGGAACACGCCGAGGCTGAAGAACAACAAGTCCGGGCCAGGCAAGACCAAGAGGCGGCGGCACGAGCCGCGGCGGCGCGCGCATCAAGTGTAGTGAAGCTCGGCCAAGGTGAAATTCCGCAGAAGATCGCTAGGCTGAAGAAGCTTCTGCTGGAATCTGATAAAGCTCCGTGGGAGGAACGCCGAACACCCAAAGGGTATCGGACAAACCACGCGAATCCTTTCCGGGCGTTCTTCGGCCGATCGACTGTGACAGTGTATGCTCCGCTAGAGCCCGCGATTCCAATAGGTGTGCTTAGCTGGGATTTCCCTAATTCCGGGGACACGGTGTTCGATACTGTCACCGGTGAGGTCAGATCAGGTCTAACGGCCGCAGGCATCGTCGTAAAAATGAACTATGGTTACCCAGGCGAAGAATCCACCAGCAACGGCGGTGCACTTTCGTCCGGTCAGCAAGAGCTTATTGCTGAGCGTTTGGAGCAGGCCGCGCGGAAACTTGGGTTGCGAGTTTAAGCTGTAACTCTGCGTGCGCGCTGCCGGTTCGAAGCCAAGGGTCAAGCTAGTACCTGGCGTCCGTTGCCCGCGCCGGCCACGATGAACCGGCGGATCGCCGCGGTGCGCGGCCTGTTCGAGTTCGCGGTGATGACCGGGGTGCGGGCGGAGAACCCGGTGCCGGCCGCGGCGGTCCACCGGGCTGCGACCTGGCCGCCGCGGCCTGCTGGGGCATATCGGCGCGGGCCGGCCGCGCAGCGGCGGGCGGCTGGTGCGCCAGCCGCGGCGGCTGCCTGAGGCGATCGATCCGGAGGACGTGGCGGCGTTCGTGACCAACCTGCGGACCTTCCGGGACCGGGCGATCACGCTGTTGATGCTGCTGGGCGGGCCGCGCGCCGCCGAGGTCCGGTCGCTGCGGCTGGCCGATGTGGACATGGGGCTGCGGCGGGCGCGGGTGACCGGGAAGGGCGGCAAGGAGCGCGTCGTCCCGGTGGACGCCGCGTTCTTCGCCGAGCTGGCCGCCTACCTGCGCGAGGAACGGCCCGCGTCGTGCCGGACGGCGGAGTGCTTCGTGGTGCTGCGCGGCCCGACGGCCGGGCAGCCGCTGACCGAGGCCCGGGATGCGGCGGATCTTCCGCACCCGCCGGCTGGCCTCCGGGGGCGCTGCGGGTGCGGCCGCACCGGCTGCGGCATACCTACGGGACCGAGTTCGTCATCGAACTCGACTCTGACTACGCCTGGGCCATTGGCAGCCGCGGCCAGACCTACCGGATGATGGAGCGCCATGACGAGGCGCTAGCCGACCTCAACCGCGCCATCGAACTCGACCCCAACCAAACCCGGGCCATTGCCGATCGCGGGGAAACCTACCGGATCACAGGCCGTTATGACGAGGCGCTGGCCGATTTCAACCGCGCCATCGAACTCGACTCTGACTACGCTTGGGCCATCGGCAGCCGCGGCCACACCTACCGGATGATGAAGCGCTAAGACGAGGCGCTGGCCGACCTCAACCGCGCCATCGAACTCGACCCCAGCAACGCTGGTTATCCCGCTGAACGAGCCGAGATTTTCCAACTAATGGACCAGAGTGAGAATGACTGCCATCGATCTAGAACCGCCATTAGAGAGCTAGGGACACCGGACCCGATGGAGACGGTCTTACAAACCGCGCACGGCCCATCTCTGAGCAGTGCGGATACTGCCAGGCGCGCAAGTGTGCGCACACATTTGGCACACGCCGAGTCGAGCTTGTCTATTTCTTGCTCGCCAACGTGGCATGTGAGGGGCCGAGAAGTCGGCAGACCTTCTCCTCACCATGGAGCACGACATCCGGACTCCAAGCAGGCACTTCGTCACCCAACGACATGTATTCAGCGCCTATTGGACACGATGGTGCCCTCAGCCGCCCCAGGCTAAGCCACCATCCCTCAGCGGCAGGCGAGTTCAGGACAACTCCACCGCCACCGCCACCGCGCCCCTCCACGTTGCTGTGCGGCGGATCACAACGATCACATCGAAAATTCCGGCGACCATAACGAATCGGCCCCAAGCGAAGGCTATCGACGAGCTGGAATGCCCTCACGGTTAGCATCGGGTCGCCCGGCTCGGTGCACACCTGGCGATACCAGCAAGCGACTCCAACGCTGCGGCTGCCATCTTCCGTTCCTCCCCACCCTCGGTGGTAGTGCTCAAGTGCGCTGCGCGGCCCCAAGATGTCGCTGTCGTCTGTATCGTGCTGTCATGACCACCGATTCGGAATTGGTGCCCACGACTGCTGCTATTCTCAAGAAGTATGTCGGTCTTGTTGCGAATCGACTGCAATCTGTTTAGGCGATTTCGTGGCCGATCAGAAGACAACCCGCCTTCTCGGACCGGATTTTTGTTGCTGAGCATCGTCAGAAATACGGCAAACTTCCTTCCGGGCAGCGTCAGTTGACCTACGACATTGCAGTTAACGACGACTGCGCATCGTGGCGACAGTGGCTCGATGACCAGTTGGCGCTGCTCCCCCGTCGAGCGGCGGAAACGATGGCTCGCCGTCTTTGGCTAGATGAGCATTTCTGGCCCGTTAACTTCGAGCTCGCAGCGGGGGCAGGATTGCGCACTGCGGGCCTCAATGTGGCCTACGAGCAAGACTGGGATGGTCTGACCCCCGATTGGACAGTCCTGTCGCAGGATGGCAAACCACTGGCGTTCGTGGAGGTACATACAGACCAGCCTCCTTCGAGCACCTTCAGCCACATGCGCGCTTGGCATGGGCTGGTTGAGAAAATCAAAAAGATTCCGGTGGCAGTAGTCCTTGAGCTCGCCCCGAGCAAGAGGCCTGTGTCCCCGCCGGACACGCATACGGCAAAGCGGATCGCCCGAGACCTCAACGCGAGACTGCTGCAGCACCCCATGGCGAACGTGGTCTTCAGCCATGGGTACACCTTTCTGGTCAGGGGCGACCCTATGAGGGGACGGCAGATGCCCTCACCTCTGGGGATGCACACATGCTTCGACCCACCCAGTTCAAGATCCGGGCCAGTCAGTGCACACGGCTCATGCAACGAGCGGAAGACAAGGTACGCACCCACAGGGAGCTTGCCGACGCCCATGGGGTTCCGCTTATTGTTGCTGTAGGCGCCCACAGGTTCACCGGTGTGACACTCGAACATGTCAAAGACATGATCACGGGCTTGCCTTCCCCGAAGCTCACGTTCCAGTTCGACTCCGGCGACCCGTACATCGGTAGACAGACCCTGGCCCTTGCGCCCGTTCCCCCTTGGTCATGGCCAGAGCACCTGTCGGGTCTCCTCTGGATCGAGAACCAACTGCCGTTCCGCCTCGCGGCCAGAGCAAACCCGGACTCGCGACGGCAGATGCCACGTGCGCTCCTGCCGCCTGGCGGGCCACAGTCGGCTTGATAGACCGCAGGCGAAACTTCCCTGACCGCGCTGACATCATGGCCATGGTGTGTTTCGGCACCTATTTGGCACAGACACCGCGGCAGACAGTCCCGCGCCACCTTGGCGCCCCGCGCCCACGCCTGCGGAGAGCGTGCGCGTTGCCTTCGGTTGGCCTGGCTTACTCGTTGCGGACTGGCTCTTCTGGCCGTGGTTGGCCCGGCCAGCCCAGCGCACGCGGGCTGTCCAGAGTCTCGTTTCGGTGTCGACCTCATCTTGACGTTCTGGTCACGACGATGACTCCACATTTCCACACCATCAATTCAACGCCGCCGCTTTTTATTGGAGGGTTTCTGCCGCCGTTTGGGTGTTGGGGCGGGGGCATCGTCACAACCGCGCTCTGAGGTGGATCAGGTATTGGGCGGCGCTTGTCGCGGCGAGCGAATATGGCAGTAGCTATAGCGGCTCCACCCGAAAGAAATGTGCCGGCTGCACTCAATTCTATTGGCCATACGGGTGACGACGTTGAATTATCATCGCTGCATACAACAACATTACTATTCTGGACAGCGGTACAACTGTTAGTTTCCGATTGATAGTTATTAGTCAAAGGCAGAGAGACTGTCAGCAGCCCGCAGAACACTGCAGCGGATATCAGCGCCCAGATCAGGACGCGGGGGTGCTTCCGGACCATCGCTCGTACAGAGAAGTTTTTCACGAACTGAATTCCCAATCTGCTGTCGTGCGACTGGAATCACCGGTTTGAGGGGAGAGCCCCCAGCCATCTACGATGCTAAGACTTCGAGGAACCCCTCTCCGATGCGGTTCTTTGGCGATCGCCAAATAGCCCCACCTTCCTAAGCGTCAAAGCAAGCTATTCTAGTCCCGCAGGTCAAATTCTCAACAGATCTCCCTTTCAAATCCCCCACGAATTACGATATCCTCCACTGACGAATGCTATCTTGATTCGGTCCGCCGCAGCTAGAGTTCACCTCTTCTCGTTTGCGGTTAAGCTTTCAAACCTCGCGATCAAATTTGAACGGAGGACATCAAAAACCTGCATGGCTGCGAGTCTGCCTCGTCCAACCTGATAGGTGCCAATGGGTTTGCCGCGCAAGACGCAAGGGTGGATGCGCCCGCAGCGTAGCGAGGACGAACGACCCTTGCATGTGATCTCTGGGCGCCTCGCGCCCCACCGGGGACGGTTCCACAGACCGCCCGCGAACACGCCGCGGCCTGCGCCGCCGCCGCTGCCGTAGCATGTTTCGGCACGCATTCGCCACAGTTGCCATCCGAGCGCAGGCGCAGCCAGTGGGCTTCTCCCCGGCATGGAAAATCTCACCATCCCCGTGATGTGCAACGGCGTCGGCCATCAAGCCAACCTCGGCGCACATTAGGCACAATTACGAAACTGCGGGGGTTGACCGCTCGCTGACTGGCGGGGGTGGTGAGCTGTGCGAGGTAGGCGGCGGCGCGCCGGTCGACCTCGGAGACCGGGTCCGCGTAGTGCCTCAAGGTGGTCGCGCCAGGGCCGGAGTGACCGAGCCGGGCGGCGGTGTTGCCCAGGTCGAACCCGGCGGCGAGGAGCTGGCTGGCGGTGTAGTGCCGCGAGAGCGCAGGTGACCGGGTCGATGGCGATGTGACGGTCCTGATGTGTCTTGGTGTCCTTGCGGACCTTCCTACGGCCCTTGACCACGTAGTTGAACGCGACGTGCAGGACACCGTTGTCCAGGTCGATGTCGCGGACCTGCACGGCGCACAGCTCGCCGCGGCGCACGCCGGTGATCGCGACGAGCCATACGTACAGCGCGATCGCGTTCTGCCCGCTCGAGCGGGCCTGCCGGATCATCTCCACGATTACCGGCGGCGGGGTGGCCGGCCTCTTCTTCTGCATCACGGTGGGCGGCTTGGCGGACTCGGCCGGGTTGAAATCAACCCACTCCCAGCGCTGAGCAGCGTCGAACGCCCCAGACAGGATGCTGTGAATGCAGTGGATAGTGCTCTTGGACATCGGCTTGCAGGCGTGCTGCTGGCAGCCTGACAGGTTGCAGTTATGGCCTGGCCGTGACCTGGCCGACCGGTACCGCGCGGCCGGGTCGCTGATCTCGGGCGGGTCCCCGGCGACCTGCGTGGTCCGGCCATGGCGGATGACCAGCAGCCCGTCCGCCGCCAGGAGCAGGAACGCGTGGCGGACGGTGCCCGGTTTCAGGCCCTGGATCCGGGCGAGTTCGGGCACCGATGGCAGTGCGTCGCCCGGGACGAGCGCGCCGCAGGCGATGGCTTCCCGCAGCTTCTCGGCCGCCTGCTCCCAGTCCGTCCGCGGCTCGGTCGGGTCCGGCCGCAGGTCGGGGACGTGGCGGTGCTCGGTGAACGGCTTGCCGGCGCACGCGAGGTTGCCGCACTGCTTAAGGCGTGCGTAGAGGTTATCTATCAGCGGTCCGCGGACCTTGCGCACTTCCTTCGTCCCGAGCGCGGGCTTGATGGTGCGGCGGATGTAGCCGAGGTTGGTCTCTTCCGTGGAGACGTCCCACCCCGCGACCGGCAGGTACGCGTCGAGCAGCTCGGCCACGGTGAGGTCCCAGTCGGGCTGCCGCCTTGCCGGCGCGAGCTCGAGCAGCTTTCCGAGCTCGATCTGCGCCTCGACCTCGGTCTTGCGGGTCTTCCTGAAGCGGATCTCGCGCCCGTTCGGCGGGTCCTTTCCGGCGTACACCTTGGCCCGCCACGATCCGCTCGGCAGTTGCTCTATGTGACCGTACGGACTACGCGTTATGGCGGGAGCGTACATCGCCGCACCGACATCGGTCCACGAATCGGTCCACGGACTCACTCGTGAACCTATTAAAAACCCAGGTGGGGCGGGTGGGGCTCGAACCCACGACCGGCAGATTATGAGGAAGCCGGGCCGGTTACTATCGGTGCTGGCAGAGAGCCTTCACCGTCCATCAGTGCTGGTCAGCCAGGATCTAGCAGGATGAGGCTGGACCGGCCAGGACGGGGCGGGATGGGACGGATGTTCCCATTCTGTTCCCATCAGAAAGCAGGATCGCGGCTCGCCGACCTGCGTGTAGTGCCGCCAGTGCACAAGGACGGAACAGCAGCCCGAGAGGCGGCGACCGATGACGGAGACGTTCAGCTGGTACGGACCATCTCGGTGAGGCGGAGACGACCGTCGTGAGTGCGTTCCAGGTCGGCTGCGTGGTGCTCATCCTCGCCACGACTGGGGTCATCTGATGGCAGGCAGCGCCCTGCCGGTTCACGGACCGGCGGGGCACTCGCATGCCTGGTGCAGTTCGAGCCATGCGCCCGGACGCGGCTCGTTAGAGTCGGGTGTGTCTTGGGCGAACTCGATGCTGAGGTGGCCGCCACTGGCATGAATGGCTAAGTCGACGGTTAGTCCGTGACCTCGATCATCGACTCGGTCCATCTGTCGGCGACATCGCCGACCACCGCTCACTGAAAACCGCGGCGGGTTCGGCAAGGGCGTCCCCTAAGTCGCGTGAATCCCGCTGCACGGAGATGCCGGCTTAGCTGACGCCGGCCTCCTGGCGGAACTCGCTCGGGGACATGCCGAACTCCGCGCGGAACAGCTTGCTGAAGTGGCTGGGGTTGGGGATGCCCCACCGGGCGGCGATGACGTAGCTGGGCAGGTGCGCCAGGTCGCGGTCGGTCAGGTCACGGCGGATCCGGTCTAGCCGCCGGTGACGGATATGCTGCCCGACCGTGTCGCCCCGCCGCTCAAAAAGCGCGTGCAGGTAGCGGACCGAAACATAATGGGCAGAGGCGATGGATTCGGGTGACAGGTCTTCTTCCAGATGCTGGTCAATGTAGGCCAGCACTCTGTCAAGGATTGCGTCGCGGGCGCAGGGGTCACACCCGCCCGCCTCCTTGACCAGTGTCCGGAGCATGCAGGTGATGTGCTCGCCCATCTCTTGCCGGGTCAGCGGTCCCATCTGCGCGGCCAGTTCGGCGATCTCGGGCAGTGCCGCCTTGAGGATCCGCGCGCTGCCCAGCCGGGGCAGGTCGGGATTCGCGATGACCGGGTCGGCACGCCGCAGGTAGCCGGTGTCTGCCTGGCCCAGGCTGACCACGAAGAACCGGTACGCTCCGCTGAGCTCCAGCCGGAACGGCCGCTCGCCGCGGTAGAGGACGAAGTCGCCGGCTGAGAGGCGCACCAGGCGGCCGTCCTGTTCCAGAGCCCCGCGCCCGCTCATGAACAGCCCGAGTATGCACTCGTCGCTATGGCCTGCCGGCGTCACCCGATGATCGCCGCCGCTGATATCGCAGGCGTTCAGCGAGCCGAAGCGATAGGGCCGCATCTCCGCCCGGTACGGGTAGGCGCCGCGCACCAGCACGGCGTCGCGGCCGTCGGCTTGGGTGTCGAGGAACCCGGACACCAGGGCGCCGTCGTCTCGCTGCTCTACCCGCATGGCACCTCCTGCAGGCGATTGTGTTCCGGTGCGCTGCCGGAACACAAGTGTGCACGGTCATGCCAGCGCGACGGCGCCGTTCGCCGGATGCTTGCTTCCGTTCACGAAAGTCCTGACAGCTGGAGCGTCATGGATCCATTCGATTCCGCCGTCGGCCTCGCCGCCGCGATCCGCAAGCGGGAACTGAGCCCGGTCGAGGTCGCCGAGACCTACCTCGGCCGGATCGACCGGCTGAATCCCGTCGTGGGCGCCTTCATGTGGCGCAACGACGAGGCCGTCCGCGCGGCGGCACGCCGGGCCGAGCAGGCGGTCGTCGACGGCTCGGACCTGCCGCCCTTCCACGGGGTGCCCATCCCGGTCAAGGACCTGACCCAGGTCGAGGGCCAGCCCGCCACCTACGGGTCGCTTGGCATGACCGACGCGCCACGGTTGCGCACCGAGCCGGTGATTGCCCGGTTGCTGAACGCCGGCTTCCTCCTCATGGGACGGACCAACACCCCCGAAGCGGGACTGCTGACCACGACCGACAACCGCCGTTACGGGCACACACGCAACCCGTGGAACACCGCGTACTCATCGGGCGGATCAAGCGGGGGCGCCGCGGCCGCGGTCGCGGCCGGCCTGGCCCCGGTAGCGCACGCCAACGACGGCGGCGGCTCCATCCGCGTGCCCTCCTCCGCCTGCGGCCTGGTCGGGCTCAAGCCCAGCCGGGGACGAGTCCCCCAGCTGCTGATGGGCTGGGAGCACTCGACGACCGAGGGCGCCATCACCCGCTACACCCGGGACGCGGCCGCGCTGCTTGACGTCATCTCCGTCCCCGACCCGCTGGCCATGTACCATGCACCGCCGCCGGACCGCCCCTTCGCCGACGAGGTGGAGCGGAAGGCCCGCAGGCTGTGCATCGGACTGCTCACCGAGGCGCCAACCGGCATGCCGGTGGCGCCCGAGTGCGTCGCCGCCGCGGAACACACGGCGCGGCTGCTTGAGTCGCTCGGGCACGCTGTGGAACCCGTCGCGCCCCGGTTCTACACCGAGGAGGCATTCACCGGATTCGCCCAGACGGTGATCGACGCGTCGGTCTGGGCGTTGCCTTACGAGCGGCCGGAGCTAGCAGAGCCGCACCTGCGCCGCCGGATGGAGCGCGCCGCGGCCCGCCACTCGGGTGAGTACACCCGCGTCGCCGCCCTGATCCAGGAGGAAACCAGGGCCGTCGTCGCCCAGTGGGGCCGTGACTACGACGTCCTGCTCACCCCGACCATGGCCTGTCCCCCGCCGCAGGCCGGCCGGGTTCTCGATGAGGCCAATGACAACCCGGACGGGCTCCGCCTCACCGAGGTGCAGATGCTCTCCTTCACCGCGGTCTGCAACATCGCCGGCCTCCCCGCGATCAGCGTGCCCACCTATCACTGCGCGGCTGGCCTGCCGATCGGCAGCCAGTTGATCGCCGGGCCATGGAACGAGGCCGTGCTCTTGCGGCTTGCCTCCGCTCTCGAAGGCATCGACGACTGGGCCCGACGCCGGCCCGCCCAGTTCACCTCCGCCATGGCGGGCGAATCCCCCGACGCCCGCATCGGCGCGGAACGCAAGTAACTCCCCTGGAAGGTACCTCGTGGCAGATCTCAATACGTCTGGGCAGAACACCGCCGTAGCAGACGGAATGTACACACTCACACCCGGCACGCTGACCGCTGCCGCCTTCGCGGCCTGCGTCGGGTCGGTGGCACTGGCGATTCCCGCCGTGCTCAACGGCCTTTTCCAGGCAGACATGGGGCCGACGTCGTCCCAGCTGACCTGGATCTCCGACGCGTTCTTCGTGCCCATCTGCCTCCTTGAGCTGACATTCGGCGTGCTTGGCGACCTGTTCGGGCGCAAGCGCCTGCTGGTCGGCGGCGCGGTCCTGCTCGCCATGGGAGAGGCGGTCGCCGTGCTCACGCCGGGAGCCGCCTCCTCAACGAGCACACGCGTCCTGGTGTTGTGGATCGGGCAGATCCTCGCGGGAACCGGCGCGGCGGCTCTGTTCCCGACCAGCCTCGCGATGATCGCCGCCGGCACCCACACCGCCCGAGCCCGGGCCCGCTCCATCACGATCTGGGCGGCGGGGCTGTCATCGGGCGGCGTCATCTCGCCCGTGCTCGGCGGGCTGATCACCAAGCTCGGCTGGGGTACTGACACCAACGCCAGCTGGCGGTGGGCGTTCATCGCCGTGCTCGTCCTCGGGCTGGCCAGCGCGGCGCTCTCGCTGTGGCTGGCTCACGACTCGTCTGCTCCTCAGGGGAGGTCACTGGACTGGGCCGGCCAGGTCACGATCGCCGTCGCCCTCTTCGCACTGCTGTTCGCCGTCATCCAAGGGCCCACCAGCGGATGGGGCAGCGCCGAGGTAGTAGTGGGCTTCGTAATGTCCGCCGTGTTCCTCGTGCTCTTCATCCTCGCCGAGCGGGGCTCGGCGACCCCGCTGCTGCGGCTGGACTTCTTCGCCAACCGCGCCTTCGCGGTGACCGCGATCGTGACTGTCATCGGCCCGTTCGCCTTCCTCGGCACCGCCTACGCCACCAGCATCAGGCTGTCGGTCATCGAGGGCTTCAGCCCGCTGAAGACCTCAATCGCGTTCGTCCTGTTCAACGGCATGACACTGCTCCAGGTGCCACTCACTGCCCGGCTGATCGAGCGATACAACCCGAAGTGGCTGCTCGGCGGGGGCTTCGCGCTTATCGGCGCCGGCGACATCTGGCTGGCCGCCGTGCCCGCCACCAACCTGTCGCTCGCGCCAGTCATCGTGCCGTTCGTCCTCGTCGGCATCGGCTCCGCCCTGGGAATCTCCTCGCTCACCGCGGTAGCGGTGAACACCATGCCGAATCACCTCGCCGGCATGGCCAGCGGCACCACTAACATGCTGCGCGACTTCGGCTTCACCCTGGGTCCCGCGGTCATCGGCGCGGTCGCGCTCAGCCGCGCGGCAGGCGCCGTACAGGCTCAGCTGGCCGCCAGCCCGGCGCTGCGCGGGGCGCTGGCCGCGTTCAACGCGGCCCCGGCGCATGTGCCGGCCGCGCAGCGGCCCGCGGTCGAGGCCGCTGTCGGCGCGGTGAACTCCGGGCCGCTCGGCGCGAACGCGGTGCCCGCCACTGTCCCCGGGCCGGGCGGGAAGCTCATCCCGTTCAACCCGCTCAAGGACGTCGCCTTCCACGCACTCAGCCACGCCTACTCCATCGGCTACATCGTCTGCGCGGTGGCGGCGTTGCTCGCCGCCGCGGTGGCGGTGGCGGCAGTGGGCGGCCGGGCCCATGAGACGCTCCTTGACCCGCACACACTGAGCGAGTAGCCACCACGGAAGCTGGCCGCCGACCGGCCGGTGCGGCAGCCGGCCGACCGCCTCCCCCTGACCCGCTTGCCGGGCAGCCGGGACTGGCGTGGGCGGTCGCGCCGGACGTGCCTGCAGAAAGGGAGTGCCCGTGACGGAGGGACTGTCCCCGGCGTCGCGCAGCGACGCGATCGCCGGGATGGCAGCGGACGAGGTGGACGTGCTCGTGGTCGGTGGCGGCGTGGTGGGTGCGGGGGCCGCGCTTGACGCCGTCACCCGCGGCCTGACCACCGCGATCGTCGAGGCGCAGGACTGGGCGAGCGGCACCTCAAGCCGGTCGAGCAAACTCATCCACGGCGGACTCCGCTACCTGGAAATGCTCGACTTCGGCCTGGTCAGGGAGGCGCTGCGCGAGCGCGGGCTGCTGCTCGACCGGATCGCACCGCACCTGGTGAGGCCGGTACCGTTCCTGTACCCGCTGCGGCACCGGGTATGGGAGCGTGCCTACGTCGGCACGGGGGTGGCGCTCTACGACGCGATGGCCTACACCTCGGGCACCGCCAGCGGCCTGCGCCACCACCGCCACTTGACCCGCTCCCATGCGTTGCGCGAAGCCCCGTGCTTGCGCAAGGACACGCTCACCGGTGCTATCCAGTACTGGGACGGCCAGATGGACGACGCGAGGTTCACGATGACCGTGGTGCGGACAGCGGTGTCGTTCGGCGCGCTGGCGGCGAACCGGGCCAAGGTGACTGGTTTCCTGCGCCAGGGCGAGCGCGTCACAGGTGGCCGCGTCACCGACCTGGAGACCGGCGAGGAGTTCGAGGTCCGCGCCAGGCAGGTCATCAACGCCACCGGCGTGTGGACCGACGACACCCAGGCGATGGCTGACACCCGCGGCCAGTTCCACGTCCGCGCGTCCAAGGGCATCCACCTCGTGGTGCCGCGCGATCGGTTGCCCTCCAGCACGGGCCTCATCTTGCGGACCGAGAACAGCGTGCTGTTCGTCATCCCGCGGGGACGGCACTGGATCATCGGCACCACCGACACCGACTGGAAGCTAGCGAAGGCCAATCCGGCAGCCAGCGCGCAGGACATCGACTACCTGCTCGGCCATGTGAACTCTGTGCTGAAATCACCGCTCACCCGCCAGGACGTCGAGGGCGTCTATGCCGGTCTGCGTCCGCTGCTGTCCGGCGAGGAGGAGTCCACGTCCAAGCTCTCCCGCGAGCACGTCGTCGACCACCCGGTGCCCGGCCTCGTCGTGGTCGCGGGCGGGAAGTTCACCACCTACCGTGTGATGGCCGCCGATGCGGTTGACGAGGCCGCCCGCACGATGGACGCCAGGGTCCCCGGCTCGTGCACCGCCGAGCTCCCGCTAACCGGCGCCGATGGCTACCGCCCGCTGTGGAACCAGCGGCGGGCCCTCGCGGCGACGGCCGGCATTCACGTCGCCCGCATCGAGCACCTGCTCAACCGCTACGGCGCCTGCGTCCACGACTTGCTCGCCATGCTCCGCGCTGACCCGTCGCTGGCAGTTCCGCTGCCCGGCGCGGACGACTATCTCGCGGTCGAGGCCAGATACGCGGTGACCCACGAAGGCGCCCTGCACCTGGACGACGTGCTGGCCCGGCGGACCCGGATCTCGATCGAGGCGTGGGGGCGCGGCGTAGCCGCGGTCCCAGCAGTCGCCGACCTGATGGCAGACCTGCTCGGCTGGTCCGACGAAGCCAAGAAACACGAGGTCGCCCGCTATCTCGCCCGAGTCGCCGCCGAACGCGACTCTCAGACCAAGCCCGACGACGACTCGGCCGAAGCGGCCCAGTCGGGGATCGCGGATACGGCGGCGGTGTTATAAATGCCGACTCGCGGAAGGACACGCGATGACCGACGCTCCAAGGAAGACGGGCAAGCGTTATGGCTGCGAGCCTTTGGCCGCGGTGGCCGTGTTTGACCTGCCCGACGGGCCGCGGAGGACGACCGGCCCGGAGGTGTCGAGATTGCCATACGCCAACATCAAGCTGAACACACATGTGCCGCACTCAGCGGGGATCTACGGCTATCTGCTGGGCGGCAAGGACAACTTCGAGGCCGACCGCGCGGCTGCGGCGACGATTGTCGAAGCCGCCCCCGGCGTCGCCACGTCGATGCGGGCCCTCCGCGATTTCCTTCGTCTTGGACAATTGCGTGCAACGCCATCTGGCCCGGGTTGGCTCACATTAGTGCGCGCCTCGGTGGTGGGGTGCGGCCTGGGTTCCGGCGAGGCCGCGGGGGCCTGTAGGCCGGCTTGGGTCAGGGGGCGATGGTCAGGGGTTCGCCGGGGCCGATGACTTTGACGGGGACATCGGGGACGAGGCGGTGGACTGCATCGACGAAGAGGGTTGGGTCCTTGTCGCTCTTGAGGAAGAGCCTGTCTCCTATGGTGCCGCCTGTGAAGGCGTAGTGCTGCGGGATTGCGAGCTTCGGTCGGAGGGTGGCGGTGAGCTCGGCGGCCTCTTCGGCGTTCATGACGACCTGTTGGTTTCGTGGCATCCGGATGTGCAGGCCGTTGACGGGGAGCAGTGCCACGTCGAGTGGGCCGTAGCGGTCTGTGAGGGTATGCAGCTCCGGGATGAGCAGCGTGTCCCCGGCGAAGTAGACGCTCCGGCCGCCGCCGCTGATCACGTACGTGACCTCATAGACGCCGTGCTTGCCGGGCGCTGCGGAGATGGTCATGTCGCCGACCAGTGCGGACTGCCACGGCTCGAGCGCGCGGACGTCGCTGAATCCCGCCTTCTGGGCCTTCTCGACGACCGGTCCGGCGACCAGTAGCGGCACGTCCTTGCGGGGATAGCGGCTGAAGGCGTCAAGGTCGCAGTGGTCGTAGTGTTCGTGGCTGATCACGACCGCGTCGAGACGCGGCAGTGCCTCTGGCTGCAGGGCGATCGGTTCGCCCGGGTGGTAGAAGGTGCGTTGGGAGAACCAGGGGTCGGTCAGCACGGTCATGCCGCCGATCTGGATCAGGTGGCAGCTGTGGGTGATCCGGGTGACGACGAGCGGCTCGGTCATGGCGTTTCCCTCATCTGGCGGGCAGTGAATATCGAGGAGGCGGGTCGATCGCGGCGCCAGTGCGCAAGGGTGCGTTCCACGCTTAGCGCTCGCCCCCGTGCGTAAGGTGGAGGCCGCCGAGCGGCGTGCGCTGCGCCAGGATGACTCGTTGGCTGATCCGCCAACTGTTGTCCACGCGTCGCAGGGTGTCGAGGTGCGTCACGCTGGCGACGGACCCGTCGGCCATGATGATGAACCCCTTGGACTGGGCGGTGACCGAGTCGTCCTCCTGGCTCGTGATCACGATGTTCGTGACGTGATGCGCGATGGGGTTGCCCGCGCCGAGCTTCAGGGCGCCGCTCCTGATCGCCTCGATGCCCTCGTACGTGCCCGCTCCCACGTCGCTGAGGTCGTAGACGATCTCGGGCGTGAAGATCTCCTCGACCCGGTCCAGCTCGCCTCGGTCGAAGATGTGTCCGTGCAGGGCCAGGGTGCGGTCGATCGCCCGGCGGTCTTCCGCGGATAGTTCGCGTACCATTAGGGTCTCCATTCGTTTCGGTACTGAGTACCAGAACATACCGCGTTCCTTGTGGGACGGCAACCGGCCACAGTATGCTTGCGGGCATGACCTCGTCCCGGCCGCTCGTCGAACGCAAGCAGCGCCAGGCGCGGCAGCGCATCATCGAGGCAGCCCAGGAGCTGTTCCGGGAGCACGGTTTCGACGGCGTCTCGGTCGGCGACATCGCCGAACGCGCCGAAGTCGGACGCACCACGTTCTTCCGCCACTTCCGCGACAAACAGGAGGTCGTATTTGCCAGAGAGCAGGAACTGCTCGACGCGGTCGCCGCGGCCGGCCAGTCGGACGACGCCCCGCCCCCGCGCACGGTGACCGAGGGCGTCGAACAACTCAGCCCGGTCCTGCTCGCCCTGTGCGCCCAGGCGACCGTCGACCCCGCGGGCTACACACACCACTTCGCGTTGATCGAGCAGCACCCGGAACTGCGCGACCGCGACGCCGTGAAGATGCAGCAGTTCGGCGACAAGCTGAGCGAACTGCTTATTCGACGCGGATCCGACGAAGCCACCGCCGTCCTCGCCAGCCAGATCGCCCTGGCCTGTTTCCAGACCGCCAAGCGCCTCGGCAACAACCCGCACACCCTGACGGAAGACACCCGGACCGCGCTCACCCGAGCACTGACCCTCGGGACCGGTGCCACCGATACAGCGACCTTCTGAACCTGACTCGACTCCCGGATAGTGCACCAGCGTGCCGTCCCCGGCCGGAGCTCACCGCATCCAGCAGGCCAGGCGTTCGGCCGCCACCGCCTTCAACGCCGCGAGCTCGGCATCGTCATGGGCCGACTCGATGTGCTCGATATCGAGTGCCCCGCGCCGCGAGAAGTAGACGATCTGCACCGCCCGCGTACCTGACGCGATCTTGACCGTACCCACATACGGGAGACACCCGCCCACCCTATGAGCCCGCGATTAGTGCGCAAATCAGCCCACGGCAATCAACGAACACCGAGGCCAGGAGGACGGGCAACCCCGGACACCATGATCGTGAGCCAAGTCAGGTCCGTGTGCCATCTGCCCTGCGTGGCGACGCCTTGGATGAGCTGGTCTCCGTCCTCTCCGGGGGGCAAACGCTGATCGTCTTGGACAATTGCGTGCAACGCCATCTGGCGATTGCCCGCAAAAGCCCGTGCCTCGCAGATCGGCGAGCTCGCGAGGGCTCACGAGTGCTCGTTGCCGTCATGCGGTCCGCCTGGTGCAGGTAGCGGGACCGCGTCAGCGGGCGGCCGGGCCAGGCTGGTGGCGGTCGGCACGCCGGCAACTCGCTTATGCAGGACGCGGGTGTGGACCAGGAACTGCGGATGCGCGAGGTCGGTCACGCCGGCAGGGCAGTGAACGAGCGGTCCACCTACCCGCTAGAGCAGGCGCACCTGGCCGCCGCCGAAAGACGGTAGCGCTAGCGCGAAAAGGCGAGGGAAGCAGCATGACCCGGACGGATGTTCCCATTCCGTTCCCACGCCCGGCAGGCGAATCTAACGTAAATTAATTTCGGCACTGCCCAGGGGTACTTTTCGAACACTTAACGTGGGGCGGGTGGGGCTCGAACCCACGACCGGCAGATTATGAGTCCGCTGCTCTGACCTGCTGAGCTACCGCCCCATACCGCCGCAAGAGTATCGCACTCCAGGCGGCGGTTAGGGGCGGCGCTCCACTTCGGTCAGGACACGGTGTAGGCCACCAGCTGAGGGTTGCCGCCGCCGCCCTTGGCCGAGCTCTCCGGGCCGCCCGTGGGGACGATGACCGTGTTGCCGGCGATCGCGATGGGGGAGTTCGTCGTGGTGGGCAGCTTGTGCTGGTAGACGATCGCCCCGGTGGTGCGGTTCAGCGCGATCAGCGTGCCGTTGTACAGGGTGGTGAACACCAGGTCGTTCGACACCGTGGTCGCGCCGAGCGGGAGGGTGGGTACCTTCGTTGCCCACTCGACCTTGCCGGTGGCCAGGCTCAGCGCCTCGATCTCACCGGACTCCCCGCCGGGGCCCGCCGCGTTGCCGTTCACCGAGCTCATGGTCGTCGACTTGAGCGCCAGGTTAATCGTGGCGACGTACACGCTGCCGTCCGCCACCGCCATGTCGGTGAGGATGCCGCCGAGCGCCCCCGGCTCGAAGGTGTAGGGCAGCTTGATGGTGAGCTTGTGCTCGAGCAGCAGCAGCGAGTCGTTGTCGGTCCCGTTGTGCACCCCGACGGGTGTCTTCCACAGCAGCGCGCCGGTGGCGGCGTTCATCGCGTAGACATCGCCCATTTTCCCACCGCCGATGACTGCGGGTACCCCGTTGACGTCCGCGGAGATGGGGGAGAGCTGCATGTCCCAGTCCTTGAAGTCGTTCGGCACGGCCTGGTAGTACCAGCGCAGCTTGCCGGTCGCCGCGTCGAGGTTGACCTCGCTGTCGGTGTACAGGTCGCGCGCCGGGTGGTCGATCGCCTGGCCGATGGACTGGTACGGGTTGCCGATGCCGAACGTAACCGACCCGTCCGTTCCGACCAGCGGCGTCTCCCAGGCGCCGCCGGAGCCGACGCCGAGCGCCGTCACGCCCGCGGGCTGGCCGCCGACCACGCTGTTGAACCGCCACAGCACCGCGCCGGTGGAGGCGTTGAGTCCGAAGAGCACCCCGCCGCCCGGCCCCGACCCGTAGGCGCTTGCCACGTACACCCGGCCGCCGGACACCTGCGGCTGGATCTCGAACGTGCCCTGGCCGCTGCTCAGCAGGCTGGTGTCGTTCCAGATCACCTTCCCGGTGGCGGCATTAAGCGCGAACACCGCCGACGGGGAGGTCCCGTACACGACGCCGTCCGCGACCGCCACGCCGTCAGGCCCCGGCCCGGTCTTCTCCGCGGTGTTGAGCGTGTACTCCCAGAGCAGCTTCCCGGTGCCCAGCGAGATCGCGTACACGTTGGCGTACAGGTCCTGTATGTACACCACGCCGTTCACCACCACCGGCGCGGCGGCGAACGAGCCGGCATAGCTCACCCCGGTCGCCGCGGTGCCGGTCAGCTTGAACGTCCAGGCCTCGCGCAGCGAGGTGACGTTCGCCGACGTGATCTGCGAGCCGGCGGCGTCCCTGGTGTTGGCGAGGTCGCCGTTCGGGTACGGCCACGACCCGGCCGGCTTCGCCGAGCCGGAGAACGTGCTGGTGACTGGTGCCGGCGGCGAGGAACTGCACCCCGCGATGACCCCGCCGGCCACGCTGACGATGCTGAGCAGGCCCGCGATGACGCGGCCGACCCTGGCGGTGCGCTGCTTCATTAAGACCACCTTCTTACTCCCTGTGCTCCGCTCCAGCCCGAGGCCGGCAAAGTTGCGATCACCACTCGAGATAATCTGATATCAGAATGATAGATCAATGACATCAGCTTCGTCAACGGCGGAAGCCTGGTTTGACGGAGTCCGTAGACGCAGCTACGGTCACAGCGTCGATCGCCCCAAGGGAGCCGAAGGAACGCCATGGCCGACCTCGCCGAGTTCGCAGCAAGCCTTCTCGATGGCACGATCGAGGTCGTCGACCTCACCTCGCCACTGCAGGCAAGCACTCCCATCCTGCAACTCCCGCCGCAGTGGGGCCAGACACAGCCCTTCGAGCTTGAGGAGATCAGCCGCTACGACGACCGTGGCCCCGCCTGGTACTGGAACAACATCCGGACCGGCGAGCACACCGGCACCCACCTGGACGCGCCGAACCACTGGGTGACCGGCAAGGACAAGGAAGACGTCGCCCAGATCCCGCCGCACAAGCTCATCGGCCCCGCCGCCGTCATCGACAAGGTGAGGGAAGCGACGGAGAACCCCGACTACCTCCTCGACGTCCCCCACCTGGACGCCTGGCAGGCCGAGCATGGTGAGTTCCCGGCCGGCGGCTGGCTGCTCTTCCGTACCGGGTGGTCGTCCCGGGGCGACGATCCGGAGCGGTTCGCCAACGCCGACGACAACGGCGCGCACACCCCTGGTGTCACCCCGGCCGCCGCCGCCTACCTGGCCAAGACCGGCATCCTGGGCTTCGGTGTCGAGACCGTGGGTACGGACGCGGGCCAGGCGTTCGGCTTCACCCCGGCGTTTCCCTGCCACGACGCGGTGCTCGGGGCCGGCAAGTACGGCCTCACCCAGCTCCGCAACCTCGACAAGCTCCCGGTCACCGGCGCGATCGTGATCGCCGCCCCGCTGCCCATCGTCGCCGGCTCGGGCTCACCGGCCCGGGTCCTGGCCCTGGTCGCGCGATGACCGAGACGACCGTGGCCGGCTGGATCGGCACCGCCCTGGCCAGGGACGCCGGCGTGCAGGCGGTGTTCGGCGTGGTTGGCAGCGGCAACTTCCACGTCACCAACGCCCTGACCGCACACGGCGCCCGGTTCATCCCGGCCCGCCACGAGGGCGGCGCCGCCACGGCCGCCGACGCCTACGCGCGGGTCAGCGGCGAGGTCGGAGTGCTGAGCGTGCACCAGGGCCCCGGCCTGACCAACGCGCTGACCGGCCTCACCGAGGCGGCCAAGTCCCGCACCCCGCTGCTCGTCCTCGCCGCCGAGGCCACCCAGCCGACCTCCAACTTCTACATCGACCAGGCCGGCCTCGCCGCGTCGATCGGCGTGCTCCCGGACCGGGTCACCGCCGCCTCAACCGTCCGCAACGATCTCCGCCGCGCCTACCGCACCGCGCTCATCGAGCGCCGTACCGTCCTGCTCAGCCTCCCCCTGGACGTCCAGGCCCAGCCGCTGACCGATATCCCGATGCCCGAGGTGCGGATCTGGCCCCGCCTCTGGCCCGCCCCGGAGACCATCACGGCGCTGGCGGATGCGCTGGCCCAGGCCGAGCGCCCGGTATTCCTGGCCGGCCGTGGTGCCCGCAACGCGAAGCAAGAACTCAAGGATCTAGCCGAACGGGGCGGGGCCCTCCTGGCCACCTCCGCCGTCTCCCGTGGCCTGTTCAACGGCGAGCCGTTCAACCTCGATGTGAGCGGCGGCTTCGCCACCCCGGTGGCGGCCGACCTGATCGCCGGCGCCGACCTGGTCATCGCCTGGGGCTGCGCGCTGTCCATGTGGACTACCAGGCACGGCACCCTGATCAGCAAGGACGCGACCGTCATCCAGATCGACGCCAACCCGGGCGCGCTCGGCGTGCAGCACCGTGTCGACCTGGGCATCCCCAGCGACGTGACCACGGCCGCGCGGGCCGTCATCGCCGAACTCGACCGCCGCGGCCAGCGCGCGCAGGCCTACCGCACACCCGAGGTCGCCAAGCGTCTCGCCGTCGAGGGCCGATGGCGCGATGTCCCGTTCCAGCCCGAGACCGAAGAGGGCAGGATCGACCCCCGCACCCTCACCATCGCCCTCGATGACCTGCTGCCCGCCGAGCGCACCGTGGCCACCGACTCCGGGAACTTCATGGGCTACCCGGCCATGTTCCTCGGCATCCCCGACGAGAACGGCCTGGTCTTCACGCAGGCGTTCCAGTCGGTCGGCCTCGGGCTCGCTACCGCGCTCGGCGCCGCCATCGCCCGCCCCGACCGCCTCACGGTCGCGGCCCTCGGCGACGGCGGCGCCCTCATGGGCAGCAGCGAACTGGAAACGGCGGTCCGCCTGGGCATCAGCGACCTCGTGGTGGTCGTCTACAACGACGAGGCCTACGGCGCGGAGGTCCACCACTTCGGCCCGCACGGCGACCCGCTGCGCAACGTGGTCTTCCCGCCAACGGACATCGCCGCCATCGCCCGCGGCTACGGTTTCGAGGCCGCCACGGTCCGCGGCTCAGAAGACCTCGCAGCGGTAAGGTCCTGGCTGACCGGCCCCAGAGAGCGCCCCCTGCTCATCGACGCCAAGGTCACCAGGCGCCACCCCTCCTGGTGGCTAGAGGAAGCCTTCCGCGGCCACTGACACCGGGTGCGCCGCGTTGGCCGGACGCGCTCGGACAAGCCCCGTGCGGACGAAGTCCTCCCCGGGTCGGCCGCGACTTCAGGCCGTCTGACGGGGCCAGCGTGGCCACCAGCCAGGCACCCGCCGGCGGTAAGCCTCGTACTCCGCGCCGAAGCGCTTAGCCATCGTCGGTTCCTCCCACCAGCGGACGAACCCGACGACGAACACAACGACCGCGAGCAGGTAGATGAACAGCGCGGGCCTGCCGAGCAGCAGCGCCTCCCCGATGATCGCCACGAAGTACGACACGTACATGGGGTTGCGCACGTACCGGTACGGGCCACCGACCATCACCTTCCGCGACGACGGAGGATCTGTCGGGAACGGCGTCCCGGCGCCCTCGACGGGGAACCGCGCGAACGTGGAGACATTCACCAGGACGCCAACCGCGATCAGGGCCACGCCGAGGACCCGCACCGCGAGCGGCCATGGCGGCGTGCCCGCCTGGAAGTGGGTGATCAGCCACGGGCACAGCACCAGGATGATCCCCGGCCCCGCTGGGAGTGACAGCACGGTTATCACGGCGGACACCCACCGCGGCATAGTGTCGTGTGCTTCCTCGTGTGGTGTCATCGGCGCCACCGGCACCCCCTCCTCGTTCTTCGTGAGGGACGCGCTGTCCACCCGGGAAACCCGCTCACACCCCGCGGGAACTACAGACATCCAATCTGGCAATACACCGCGCAAGAAGGCGGGTCAACCCAGCATCGGCCGGATACGGATGACTCGCCCGGCAGCACCGGGCATCCCGGACAGGCCGGTAACCCCGGCGGCCCCGTCGCTCATAGCTGCCTCGCGATCATGTCGACGATCTCGGCGGACGAGAGCCCGTGCTCCCGCGCCTGCTCAATGAACCCCCGCGCCGCCGCGGCAAGCTGTTGCCGCGGCGGCGAGGCCGAAGACACCATTGCCCCCCGCCGCGGACGCAGTTCGATCAGGCCGGCGTCGCGCAGCGATCCGTACGCCCGCAGCACCGTGTGCACGTTGACGCCGATGTCCTCGGCAAGCTCACGGGCCGGCGGCAGCCGCTCGCCCGCCTCCAGGGATCCGTCACCTAGCGCCGCACGCACCTGCAACTCGATCTGCTCATACAGCGGCCTGGGATCGCCCGCGTCAATCCGGATCAGCATCGCCCTGTCCAGGAACGCTCGTCACGGGATCCGGATGTCGTGCACCAGTGCCGCCTTCGCAAGCTCATCGGCGCCCGGAGCCGGGCTGTCCATATCCAGCCTGCTCACGGTCGCCCAGTGATGCCCCACGGGCAGTACTGCCACCGCGTCAGGCCGAGCCGCACGGCGTTGAGCGACCCGAGCGGGATCCAGATCGTCGTGGAGACATGCCCGGCCGAGCAGCGCACCGGCGCATCGAAGCTCGAACATGACGTCCTCCTTTTGTACTAATTATTATAGAACAATGAGGAGTATCGCATGCGGCTCACGCTGAGCTCAGCGCCGTCACCGACGAGGCCGCGCCGGGTGCGGGCGCCGCCTCGGCACGTTGATCGATCTGGCCGATGATGAGGGCGGCGGTCACGCAGGCCACGATGAGAATCGCCGCGGCGGCGGCCAGCGGCACGCCCCAGCGCCCGCCCCTGCCCCACTCGTCGGGGTCGGCCGCTTCGCTGGCGTATGGCTCAATCGGTTGGCATCGCACATAGGAATAGACCTCGGCGGCGGCCGTTAGGCTGCCTCGCCAGTACAACGAAATGGCCTCAGTTCGCGCCGCTGCCCACGGAGAGGGCCCGCGCCCGCCAGGCGTGCGGCATCTCGCCGACCGACCGTGGGAGAGCCGGGAGAAGTACGCCTGGTCCCGGTACCCCCAGCGTGCGGCGACGCCCCCCGGTGCTACCAGAGTTCCGGGAAATCGGTGAAGATCTCGGTATCGGGCTGGGTGGCGGCTGGATTGTGCAGGTGCTCGAAGGCGCCGCGGTAGAAGAGCAGCGGCGGGTGCCCGTGGGCCTGGAATTCCT
>Ga0335073_10002679_pt1 | contig 24448 bp, 20 predicted proteins | sample Lox_Sample_22_FD_207093 | JGI IMG/M metagenome (GOLD analysis project Ga0335073, IMG submission 207093) | Soil microbial communities from Loxahatchee National Wildlife Refuge, Florida, United States - Lox_Sample_2.2 | ecosystem: Environmental > Terrestrial > Soil > Wetlands | place: USA... | reverse complement strand
CCGAATCCCAGTGAGATGCCGAAGGCGACGTCGCGCACCGAGAGGCGCAACGCATTCATACACAAGCAGAGGAACGCCAGCAGGCAGAGCTCGAGAATGCTCACCGAGTGCATCATGCCAAAGGCAATATCCGGGATGATCAGGATGCCGCGGTGAGAAGAGAAGGAGATGGTTGAAAACGTTACGATCACCGAGGCCAGGATGATCCAACGGAAGATCACAATTCCGAATTTCATCAGGCCGGCGAACGGCGAAAGGGCCGAACGGAAGACCTCAATGCAGATGAAAAACAGAATCCCGGCGCTGACGATGTAGACGCCCCAATAGGAGAAGAAGTAAACGCTATACCAAGCCTGCGAAGGGGTCGCCTGATTTCTCGCCAGCAACAGAAAAAACAACGGAGCAGAGGCCAAACGTAACCCGAGGTAGGCGCTCATCGCGGGAAACCGGCGCTGCAGTTTCCGCCTCCAAAAGAGGAATGCCACGATGGCGACCAGCAGGAACTCGGCCGCGCTCATGATCGACATCGCAAGACGTGAGGACATAGACACTTAAGCCCGACTCTGGGGACTGGTCCAGAATAGCGCTAAATGTTATGCCGCTCAACCGGAAAAGCGTGGTATGTTGCTTGGCACTTTCGTGCCATTACCGTAGAGTGTTACCGGATCCCGGACGGCGCGATGGCGCAGGTCGGAACGCCGGGTCCACAGCCAGGGATCGGAAACGCCGACGTGGGCGACTGGTGGCTCGGAAGGGCGGGAGCCGACTTGGGAGTAACGGCGGCAGCGGCGCCACCGGCAACAACGATCATCACAGCCAGAATGCGAACGGTGAGTTTCATCACTAGTAACCTCTTTTTGGGATTTCGATGCCCGGAAACCATCTCTACACCTTTCGCATCATAAGTTAAAAGTATCCATAAGTCCATCTTTTTCTTGCATATATACAATGAGTAACAGGTCAGGTTACTAACGTCATATGCCCCGAACGTAATTGCGCCCTGATATTCACCGTTCCCTCACCGCACATGGCCCGCGCGGAGACCCCTCCGCATGGTAAAATTCAAATAGGCGGAATTCGCGCAAAGTCCACGTCTTTCAGCGGTTAGTCTTATCCTTTGGCCCCGGAAACCGGCTTCCGGAAACCGCGGTTTTGTGGAACTTGAATGCGATGGCCCGGCGATCGGATGCATATGGCGACTGAACCAATCGGCAGCATGACCCTTCCTAGCGACAACGGTAGCTACACCGGCGAAAACATTAAAATTCTCGAGGGCCTGGAGGCTGTACGCCTGCGTCCTGCTATGTACATCGGCTCGACCGGCGAGATGGGGCTGCACCACCTGGTCTACGAGGTAGTGGACAATTCCGTGGACGAAGCGCTGGCCGGCTATGCCACGAAGGTCGAGGTTACGATCCACGTCGACAATTCGATCACGGTCGTGGATGACGGTCGCGGCATTCCCGTCGATACCAAGACCCTGCCCGACGGCAAGAAGATGTCGGCGCTCGAAGTGGTGATGACCAAGCTGCATGCCGGCGGCAAGTTCGACTCATCGACGTATAAGGTCTCCGGCGGATTGCACGGCGTGGGTGTGAGCTGCGTCAACGGGCTCTCGCAGGAATTCAACGTCGAGGTCTGGCGCGACGGCTACACGTGGGAGATGGACTTCAGCTGCGGACTGCCCACGAGCGAGCTCCGCCAGTCGGGCATCAGCAAGAAGCGCGGGACGAAGGTCCATTTCCTGCCCGACAAGACGATCTTTTCGACCACCGAGTACAACTACGACACGCTGGCGCAGCGGCTGCGCGAACTAGCCTTCCTGAACAAGGGCCTGGAGATCACGCTGACCGACGAGCGCACTGCCGATCCGAAGACCGGCGAAGCCAAGCGCGCCGATTTCCGCTATGCGGGCGGGATTGCTGAGTTCGTCAAGCATCTCAACCGCGGCAAGCAGGTGCTGCACGATAAGCCGATCACCATGGAGGCCTCGCGAACGGGCGTGGAGATCGAGATTGCGCTGCAGTACAACGACAGCTATTCGGAGACGGTGTTCAGCTTCGCCAACAATATCAATACGGTCGATGGCGGTACGCATCTCTCCGGCTTCCGTACGGCGCTTACGCGCACCATCAACGCCATCGGCCAGCAGATGGGTCTCTTCAAGGACCTGAAGGAGTCGCTCTCCGGCGACGATGTGCGCGAAGGGCTGGTGGCCGTGGTCAGCGTGAAGCTGCCGCAGCCGCAGTTCGAAGGACAGACCAAGGGCAAGCTCAACTCCGACATTGCGGGCATCGTACAGGCCTTCGTGAACGAGCGGCTGGGCATGTTTCTGGAGCAGAATCCGCCCATTGCGCGGCGCATCATCAACAAGGCGATTGATGCGGCGCGTGCGCGTGAGGCAGCGCGCAAGGCCCGCGACCTGACCCGGCGCAAGGGCGCGCTGGACGGTGGCGGCCTGCCGGGCAAACTGGCTGATTGCTCCGAGCGCAATCCTGACCGCTGCGAACTTTATCTGGTCGAGGGTGAGTCGGCCGGTGGGACGGCGAAGCAGGGGCGCGATCGGCGCTTCCAGGCGATTTTGCCGCTGAAGGGCAAGATCCTCAACGTCGAGAAGGCGCGCTACGACAAGATGCTTGGCCACGAAGAAATTCGCGCCATGATTACGGCGCTGGGTACGGGCATCGGTAAGGATGACTTTGATCCGGCCAAGCTGCGCTACGGGAAAATCATCCTGATGACCGACGCCGACGTGGACGGCTCGCACATCCGCACGCTGCTGCTCACGTTCTTCTTCCGGCACATGACGGAACTGATCAAGCGCGACAACGTGTACATTGCGCAGCCGCCGCTTTACAAGATCAAGAAGGGCCGGTTCGAGCAATACATCAAAGACGACCGCGAGTTTGTGAAGGTGATGGTGAACCGTGCGTCGGAGGGCATGGTGGTGCGCCATGGTGAAGCGGCCAGCAAGATCGAAGGCGCAGAGCTGACGCGGTTCATGAGCACGCTCAACGAGTATCTCGGCTTTGCGGAAAAGGTAGACAAGCGGATCCGCAACGAGAAGCTCACAGAGCTGCTGGCCCGCGCCGAGCTCATTCATCGCGCGGACTTCAGTTCGAAGAAAGACGACGAGATTCCCGAAAAACTGGCTGCCTTGCGCACTGCCCTGGCCGAGCGAGCCGACGAATTTCAGATCAAGCTGAACGAGCCGGTTCGCGACGAGGAGCATCACACCTGGTCGATCTGCTTCACGGATTCGCAGGGCGCCACGCGCTGTGTCGACTGGAACCTTGCCTCTAGCCCCGAGTACCGGCAGATGATGGCGAAGTATACGCAGATCAAGGAATTTCTCGAGCCGCCATTCCTGGTGGAATACGCTTCCAAAACTGTGGCCACGACGGATCTGAGCCCCGAAGAAGAAGAGCCCGATGCGGAAGGTGCACCGCCTCCAGGCAGCGCACAGACCCGGGTTGAGTCGAAGACCTCGAGCCGTGCGGCCCGTGCGCAGCGTGAGCCGGTGGAAAAGCAGACGGCACGCGAGCTGTTCGACTACATCGTGGAGCAGGGGAAGAAGGACTATCAGGTTCAGCGCTACAAAGGGCTGGGCGAGATGACCTCTTCGCAACTCTGGGAGACGACGATGGACCCCGAACGGCGTACGCTGCTGCGTGTGAAGCTCGAAGATATCGCCGAGACCGACGCGATCTTCACCACTCTGATGGGCGAAGATGTCGAGTCGCGGCGCAAGTTCATCGAAGACAACGCGCTCGACGTGAAGAATCTCGATATCTAGGGCAGCGCTGCAGCAGGCCGGCCACATTTGTCCGAGCCGGCTTGCTTCGAGAGAATCGGTTTGGGCTGTCATGAGAAGCCCATGGTTTGCCCGATCGGTCATTGACTCGATCAGTCATTAGGATCTTCGCGGATCGCTAGGAGTTCGCAGGATTGTCTGCGGACTCCTCCACTTTCATGATCTGATCGATGGCGGGATTCTCAAGCCGCTGCACAATTCCGCTCGGCCAGCGAATCTCTACGTGGTCGATCTTTGTCTCTGAGCCAAGTCCAAAGTGCGCGCGGCGATCGCTCGATGACATGAAGCCCACGCTGGTGGTCACGTGGTTATACAGCATCCTGCCGGATCCTGTGGTGACCTTGATGGCGGCGCCAATGCCGTCGCGATTGCTCTTATGTCCGCGCAGGTCGAACATGATCCAGTGATTTTTTACAAGAGCGTTGTTCATCAGAATTCGCGGCTTCTCGCCGAGTGACGTCACCACCAGATCCAGAAAACCGTCGTTGTTCAAATCGACAAATGCCGAGCCGCGCTGGTAGCCAACGAAAGCGAAGTCCGGACCCATCTTGTCTGTGACGTCGGTGAAGGCTTTGCCGTCCTCATTTTGAAACATCGTGTCGTGCTGCCGAGAAGAGTCCGTCAGATTGTCGACGTCTCCATTGGCGGAGTAAATATCCTTCCAGCCGTCGTTGTTGTAGTCGATGAACCCGATGCTCCATCCGGAAATGTTCCGGGAGAGCGTACCGAGCCTGGTGGTCCAGGTTACGTCGTTGAAGGACTTTCCCTGCTCATTCTTGAGAATGGCGAAGACCTGCCCGGCCAGGTCGTTGTAAATGATGTCGACGCGGCCATCATTGTCGAAGTCTTTCGCGTCCGAGCCCATGCTCGATACGGGACGGCCCTCCTCGTTGTAGGCGACGCCGTACTCAAGGCCAGCCTCTGTGAAAGTTCCGTTGCCTCGATTGAGGAAGAGAAAGTTGGGCTCAGTATCGTTGGCGATGAAGATATCCATCAGTCCGTTGCCGGTGAAGTCCGCGATCGAGATGCCCATGCCCTTGCCTAAAGCTTTGCCGATGCCGCTTGCTTCGGTGACATCCTCAAAGCGGCCATGGCCGAGATTGCGATAGAGCCTGGACTCGACGCTTTTGTAAATGGTCGGGCTGCAATATTCTTCGGTCGTAGCATCTTTGAGGCATTGCTTATCGGCTTGCGGAGTCCAGGTGGTGTAGTTGGTGACAATGAGGTCCAGCAGCCCATCGTTGTCGTAGTCGAACCATGCCGCGCCCACACTCAGCGCGCTTTCCGGTTTATGCTCGAGTCCCGATCCGGCAGTGACATCAGTAAATGTCCCATCGCCATTGTTGCGGAAGAGGGCATTTCTGCCCGCGCAGCAGATGAAGAGATCTTCATGGCCATTATTGTCATAGTCTGCAACGGCAACACCGAAACAATAGCCGAGATTGCTTCCTGTCAGGCCGGCCTCGGCTGTGACGTCTTCGAAGGTTCCGTCGCCCTTGTTGCGTAGCAGGCAGTTGTAGTAGTCGGGCGAGGTCTTTTCGAGTGCGGGCAGCTCGGCTCCGTTGGTGAAGAACAGGTCCATGAGCCCGTCATTGTTGTAGTCGATCGCGGCGACACCGCCGCACATAGGCTGCGGAAAATACTTTCTCCCCGTGAAGTTGTTATTGGTGCGATAGGCAAAGTGCGAGCGGCCGGAAACATCGGTGAACCAGCCGGGGCCGGCTTTCGGTGGATTGCCGGCGAGTGGATTCTGTGCGCCGGAGGATCCTGCCGGTGCAGACGGCGAGGATGCCTGGCCCAATGCAGTGCGGAGGCCCATGGGAACGGCGCGGCGGGCAGCCAAGCCGAAGATACAGGCCGCGATCGAGGCAAGGAGACTTCGGCGCCGCGCATGGAATGGGGGAGCGCCTGCTCCACGTGCTTCCGGCTTGGGAAGCCGCCTGAAATCTCTCGAGATGAGCTTTTGCCAAATCCGGTTCATTCAATTTCCGATGGAGAGTGGCGAGAAGAAAATGAATCTGCGCATCCGTGGTGCCGAGCTCGGGCAGAGCCAGCGCTCGTTCTGCTTCGACTGCGCGTTCTTGAACTGTCCCTCATGATCCAATGCCTTTGCCAGTTCATAGTGTGCATCGCGGGACCCTGGATCTGCTGCGATGGCCTGCCAATCTTTTTCTACGCCTTCCTTGTGATACTGCCAATTTGAAGTCGTTCTGCAGGTAGAACAGCAGGCCGAGATAAAATTGCGCATCTTCAGAGTTTGGGTTCACCGTGATCGCGGTGATCAGGCAACTCCTGCCCGTGAGCGATTTCAGAATGCGCTGGGCAAAAGTTGCCTAGCGATTCTTGCGTAACGTGATTCTCTTGGTTCACAAGCCACGCCGAAGGTGTGAAATAACTGGCCCATAAGTAAGATTGGGTCAATTCAGTCGCTGCGCTAAAGTGGATGCGTAGAAAGGTAGAAGTACATGCACAACGATGTCTCCATTGCAGCATTGATCATCTTCGCCGCTTGCCCACTCGTCGCATTCTCCATCCGGACGTATATCGCCCGATATAGAGCAGAGGAATCAGAGCGGGCGTGGAAGATCGTCGCGAAGTTTATTGTCTGATCCATTCATCGGGCATAAGGGCTTGCGCGGTCCCGGGCAAGACCATGTTGCAGGCCCAGGCCGAATGCGTTCCTCGCATTCGGAGATAGCCGCCAATTATTTATGGGACACCCTCGGTCGCTACGAAAGTGGCGCGAGCTTTGTCTTTTCGCACCCGGTCCGCGGGGAAGATCTGGCCGTGGATGACCACGTAGACTCCGCCGCCGAGCAACTGCGCGGCAAACAGGCTTTCGGTCAGGTTCTGCAGGCCGTCGCTACCCTCGAATCCAAGTGGGGTCATGGCTCCGGTGAGAATCACCGGAATATTCAGCGCGGGAAACTCCCGCTGGATGTAGCGGCCCGTCTCGACCATTGTGTCGGTGCCGTGTGTGATCACAACAGGACACTTCTCGGCAAGGATCTGGGCTATCTCGGCCACGAGATTGCGCCGGTCTTCGAGCGTCATCTCCAGGCTGTCCTTGTTCATCAGCGAGATCACCCGCACGTCGCAATCCGGTAGCCGCAGCCGCTGCAGATACTGACCGATCTTGCTGGTGGTATTCAGCACTGCGCCGGACTGCTCCGAGTACATTTTCTCGATGGTGCCGCCGGTGGTGATGAGGTAGATGGTCCGCATATTCAGTCTCGATGACGTCGAGCGCGAGGCTGGCCAGCGAGGTCTCCTTTTACGAGGATTGCATATCTGGTCCGCCGGGTACATGCCCTGGAGCACCTGTCGATGCTCCGTGCGGGAAATCCCGGCGCACGCCGGGCCGGCTGTGTCAACGTCCATATATACTTTGACGAGTGAATTTGTGCCGGTTCCGGAACGCCGTTTTTCAGCGTCGCGGGAAGACAACTCACCGCCCGGCAAGTTGCATCTACTTCTTCACCTCAGTTGGGCTGCCGATCGCTCGCGTCCTTTCCTAAGCGCCCTCTTTGATCGGCAATGGTGACCCTCAAGCGATTGAGCAGTGTTAGGAGGAACTGCACGTGAGCCCATTGGACGTAGGCCAGGAGACCCTTCCGTCGATAACTCACGGATGCCAGCCGGCTGAACAGTCGAGGGCCGATCTCGTCCACTTGGTCTTTCCGGGCGATAGCGAGATGGCTGCCCGCATGCGCATTTATGACTGGGAGAAAACTCCGCTTGGTCCGGTTGAAAATTGGCCTCAGAGCCTCAGGACTTCGGTCAGCATCTGCCTAGCGTCGCGGTTTCCGATCGTTTTGTACTGGGGACCGGAATACGTGGTCCTCTACAACGACGCTTACAGCCAAATCCTGGGCGCAAAACATCCCTGGGCGCTGGGCCAGACCTGCCGTAACTGTTGGGCTGAGATCTGGGACACGATCGGCCCTATGCTCGATGGCGTGGTAAGCACCGGAAAAGCCACGTGGTCCGATGATTTTCTGCTCATGCTGGAGCGCTTCGGCTATCGCGAAGAATGCTACTTCTCCTTCTCCTTCAGCCCGGTCCAGGTTGAGAGCGGGCTGGTCGGGGGCATCTTCACGGCAGTCATTGAGACGACGGCCAACGTGATCGGCGAGCGGCGGCTGCGAACGCTCCGCGATCTCGCGGCGCGCGCTGTAGCGGCTACCAGCGAGCAGAATGTGTGGCAGACTGCCGCAAGCACGCTGGCTGAGAACGATAAGGATCTTCCTTTCGCCGTTCTGTGTAGAGTTGCGGAAGGCCGATTGCGCGTGACGGGCACGTCGGGGATCGACTTCAGGCACCCGTTGTGCGAAAACCTCTGTCATCCCGACTCAGAAATGTCGCAGAAGGCGATGGATGTCTCGCGGTCAGGGAAATACGCGGAACTGAAAGATCTCGCTGCCTTCCTCGCGGAGCTTCCCTTAGCACCCTGGGACACCTCACCGAACACGGCTCTCTTGCTGCCGATTGCCGCAATAGGACAGGGGGCATCCGGAGTTCTGCTTGCCGCCATCAGCCCGGCCAAGGCATTGGATGAGAGCTATCGCACGTTTTTCGAGCTCCTGACGCGGCAAATCGCGACGAGCATCGCGGATGCGCGCTCGCATGAGGATGAGCGCAAACGGGCCGAAGCTCTGGCGGAGCTGGATCGGGCGAAGACGCTGTTCTTCAGCAATATCAGTCACGAACTGCGTACGCCTTTAACGTTGTTGCTTGGACCTACGGAGTCAGCCCTCGCTTCCAAAGACGGCGCTCTGAAGGGCGCAGAGTTGGAGATGGTTCACCGCAACGAACTCCGGCTTCTGAAACTGGTTAATACGCTTCTCGATTTTTCCCGCATTGAAGCCGGCCGGGTACAGGTTGTTTACGAGCCTACGGACCTGTGCAGTCTCACCGTGGACATAGCCAGCGCGTTTCGATCGGCGATGGAGAAGGCCGGCCTGGCATTCACTGTCTCGTGTGATCCTATCGACGCGCCGGTCTATGTGGATCATCAGATGTGGGAGAAGATTGTCCTCAATCTTCTGTCGAATGCCTTCAAGTTCACCTTCGAGGGCGAGGTGCAGCTGACTCTCAAACGTAATGGCGAGTCCATTGAGCTCACGGTTCGTGATACGGGAGTGGGAATCTCCTCAGATCAGATGCCGCGGATCTTCGAGCGCTTCCACCGGATCGAGAATGGGCGCGCAAGAACCTACGAGGGCACAGGGATCGGCCTGGCCCTGGTGGAGGAACTTGTCAAACTGCACGGTGGTTCGGTGCATGTGAAGAGTTCGCCCGGTGTAGGAAGCAGCTTCCTCGTGTCGATACCCACAGGCACTGCGCACCTTCCGGCAGAACATATTCAGGCAGCGCGGTCTGAGAGTTTGAGTGCAGTTTCCAGTAACGCCTACGTCGAAGAAGCCTGCAGGTGGCTGCCCGATTCTGTGAGCGTGAGCCCCATTTCCCGATTCGAGAATCCGGTGGATGGCTCGAAGACTCTGCGTGAACGCGATGCGATCGTCATTGCGGATGACAACGCGGACATGCGTGAGTATCTGACGCACCTGCTGCGGGAACACTACATTGTTCATGCGGTTGCTAATGGCGAAGAGGCGATCAAGACAACGCGCCAACTGCGACCGGCGCTGGTGCTGGCGGATGTGATGATGCCGGGAATCGATGGCTTCGGGGTGTTGGACGCAGTTCGGAGCGATGAAGCGCTGCGAAGCACACCAGTGATTCTGCTTTCCGCGCGCGCGGGAGAGGAGTCTCGCGTCGAAGGCTTGCAGGCGGGGGCGGACGATTATCTGGTGAAGCCGTTCACCGCGCAAGAGCTCGTTGCTCGGATAACGACTCACGTAAAGATGGCCAATCTGCGCCGGGAAGCGGCGGAACGGGAGGTACGGCTTCGCGCTGAAGCTGATATAGCCCTGGCAGCTTCTGGTACCGGCACATTCAGGTGGAATCCAGAGACGGATCGTATCGAGGTTGACGCAAACCTCAAGCGGCTTCTTGGATTTGCACGGGATGAATTGGTCGAAACCATTGATGACGTTCTTCGCTGCGTGCATCGGGAAGACCGCACGCGCTTGAATTTTGCGCTGGATGCGTGCCGGTCCGGCGCCGATTTCGAAATGGAGTTCCGGGTCGCGTTGCCGATGGGCAGCTCCCGGTGGCTTTATGGCCGAGCCAAGACGCAGTGCAGCGAAGGCCAGCCCGCCTATTTCGTCGGCGCATGCACGGACATTACCAGCCGGAGGAATGCCGAAGAGTTGCTGCGGGAATCAGAACTTTGGCTGGCGGGCCAGAAGCAGGCGTTCCAGGCTGCGGTGAACGGCGCGCCTCTCTCGGAGTCTCTCGACGTGATGGTCCGTACCGCTGTGAAGCAATTTCGCGGCGAAGCGCGGTGCGCCTTTTACATTGCCAACGCCGCCGGCACCGCGTTACATCATGTTGTTGGAATGCCGGAAGAGTATGCGCGGCAGGTTGATGGCTTCGAGATTGGCCCGGAGTCGCTGGCATGCGGTCTTGCTGTTCATACAGGTGAGCCGCAAATTACTCCAGACGTTTGTGAAGATCCGCGGTGGACACAATGGCTGTGGCTGGCCCAACAGTTTGACTATCGCGGCTGCTGGTCTTTCCCCTTGAAGACGTCTACCGGAAGAGCAATCGGCACCTTCGCGATGTATTTCAAGCGGCCGCGCAAGGTGACTTCGCGCGACCTTCAATTTGCGAATGTGCTGACTAATGCCGCGGCCATCATCATTTCGAAACACCAGGAAGCCGAAGAGCGCGCGCGAGCTGAGCGCGTGTTGCGCGAGAACGAGCAACGTATGCGCCTGGCGCAGCAGGCTGCAAGGATCGGGACATTCGAGTGGGACATCCGGACCAATGAAAACCGCTGGACGCCGGAACTTGAAGCCATGTATGGATTGATCCCCGGAACCTTCGGAGGAAGATGGGAAGACTGGGAGCGGATGATTCATCCAGAGGACAGGCCCAACGTTCTGAAACACGCCGATTCAGCTCTTCGCACCGGCGCCCCCACCCAGGCCGAATGGCGTGCTGTGTGGCCCGACGGCAGCACGCGCTGGATATTGGGGAGATGGCAGGCCTTCACAGATGAGTCTGGGGCTCCTGCCAGGGTGGCAGGAATCAACATCGATGTTACTTCACACAAAATTGCAGAAGAAGCGCGGCGGCATCTGGCGGCGATCGTGGAATCGTCTGAAGACGCGATCGTCAGCAAGGATCTGAGCGGTGTCGTTAAGAGCTGGAATCCACAAGCAGAGCGCTTGTTCGGCTATTCTCCGCGGGAGATGATCGGCCAGCCGATACGAAAGCTCATCCCGCCGGATTTGCAGGCGGAGGAAGACAGCATTCTGGCCACGATCGCACGCGGCGAGCGAATCGAGCACTTTGAGACCGTGCGCGTTGCGAAAGACGGCAGGCGGATTGATGTCGCGCTGACGATTTCTCCCATCCGCGATGAAGCCGGACGAATCGTGGGAGCTTCGAATATCGCGCGTGACATCACGCAGAAAAAGCAAACCGAACAGGCTCTGCGGATGACGGAGCGGCTGGCCTCGGTGGGACGGCTAGCGGCCACCGTGGCGCATGAAATCAACAACCCGCTCGAAGCGGTAACGAATCTTCTGTATTTGGCGCGAAGCGCTGAAGATCCAGCCCAAATTCACCCGCTTCTTGCGCAAGCGGACGGTGAGCTGAGACGCGTGGCGATTCTCAGCAAGCAGACCCTTGGATTCTATCGAGAAAGAAACGGAGCGAGACGGCTGAGAATCGGGAGCATTGTCCAGTCGCTCGTCTCGGTGTTTACGTCAAAAGCCAGAAACAAATTCGTCGACATCAAAGCGGAGATTCGGCAGGATCCGGAGATCTGTGCCATAGAAAGCGAAATTCGGCAGCTGGTCGCCAATCTCTTGAACAACAGCATTGAGGCAATTGCCCGTGACGGCACCATCAGGGTTCGCGTCTCTGCCGGCCGCGCGTGGCATCAAGCGACGACACGCGGAGTTCGATTGACTATCGCCGATTCGGGACGCGGCATTGCACCAGAGCACCGCTCCAAGCTGTTCCAACCGTTCTTCACCGTGAACAAGGATGTAGGAACAGGGCTGGGCCTGTGGGTATCGAAAGGCATTGTCGAGCGGCATGGGGGAAATATTCGATTCAGATCCCGGACTCTGCCGAGTAAATCAGGCACCGTCTTCACGGTGTTTCTGCCGAGTGATACCAAACCGCGTCCAATCACATCATGATCTACGGGGGACAAGAAAGAGTGCGCAGCAGCCAGGGCGCACGGCGGGTCGATTCTTCGGCTCGATTTCGATGACTTTATGGTGGCGGGAACAGGCATGATCATCACATTCGGCGTTGCCGGAGCGGAAAAGCCATTGCTGGCATCGAGTCCATCTGGAAAGGCAGCTTTGGGAACGGCGCCTGGATGCCGGGAAGAAATTTGAACGGCGACGATGACAATCAGGGGCGCTATCTTCGCATGCCGGCGGGGAAATTCACGATCCGGCGCGTCCGCTTGTATCAATATCACTGAGCAATCACTGAGCGCGGGCGGATGAGTTGACCAGCGGCTAAATCGGATACATACCGGCCTGCACATCTTGTGCAGCCTGCAGGATATTTTCGGGTCGCCCCAGATCGCGCCAGTAGGCATCGTCGGCGTGGAAGGCGACAATCTTTTCACCCTCAGCGGCGAGACGTGCGTAGGCGTCGATGATGGAGAACACGCCGTCTTCGTTCATCATCGCGAAGATGCGAGGTGAAAGCACGTGAACGCCGGAGAATGCGAGAGCTTCGCATCCCGCAGGCAGTGCGGATTCTGTGGCGCGCCCTCGAAAGAGTCCTTGCTCGTCAAAGAGCAGCGGCCGCGACGTGCGGCGGTTCTGCACGGCCAGCGTGGCGAGCACGTTCTGAGCGGTGTGAAGCTGCACCATGCGCGCGAAGTCAATGGTGCTGAGAACGTCAACGTTGTGCAGCAGGAAGGGCTGCTCGCGATCGGCGCTGGATTCGAGAAAGAACCACGCCGCGTTTTTGAGGCCACCACCGGTGTCGAGCAGGATGTCTTCTCGAGAGACCTCGATCCTCATGCCGAAGTTGCGATGCGCTTCGAGGTATTCGAGCATCTTGTCCGCGAAATGATGTACGTTGACGATCACCTCTCGGACGCCGAATGCGCGCAGGCGAGCGAGCGTAATTTCGAAGAGGGGGCGGCCGGCAACTTCGACCAGAGCCTTGGGGCTCTCATCCGTGAGAGGCCGCAGCCGGGTACCGAGGCCCGCCGCCAGGATCATCGCCTTCATTGCGCAGCGCGCTCCACTGTGGCCCACTTTTCGAGCTCGACATGGCGAACGACGACTTCGACGTCTGCCACTCCGCGCAGATGTCTCGCTAACTGCTCGGCCAGAAACACCGAGCGATGCTGACCGCCTGTGCAGCCGAAAGAGACCATGAGGCTGGAGAAGCCGCGGTGCTTGTAGGTGCGCACGCTGGCGTCGATGAGCGAGAAGACGTTGGCGAGAAATTGGTGCACGCTCTCTTCGTGATGGAGATAGTCGATGACCGCCGTGTCTCTGCCGGTGAGGGTGCGGAACCGCTCTTCGCGTCCGGGATTGGGGAGGCTGCGTGCATCGAAGACGAATCCGCCGCCATTGCCTGAAGGGTCGACGGGCATTTCGCGATGAAATGAGAAACTGAAGATGCGCACCGTAAGAGTGCCGGTGGAATCGGCAAGGCTTTGCAGTTTTTCGGATTCGGAACAGGCCGCGAGCGCATCGAGCAATGCAGGCACCGCGATGGGTAGCCGGACGTGCGTAGCGAGCCAGCGCAGGTTTTTCAGGGCATAGGGTACGGACTGCAGGAAGTGCGGCTTGCGCTCATAGAAGCCGCGGAAGCCGTAGGCGCCGAGCGCCTGCAGAATCCGCACGTAGACGTACGCGTAGTAATGCTCAGTAAAGGCGGCGCGGTCGACCGGGATGAAGCCGGAGAGGCGATCAAGATAGTAGTCGAATAGCTCGTGGCGCAGCTCCGGCGGCAGGTTGGCCTTGGCGTCATAGAGAAGCGATGCGATGTCATATTGCAGAGCGCCCTTGCGGCCGCCCTGGTAGTCGACGAAGAACGGCTCGCCGTCACGCAGCATCACGTTGCGCGACTGAAAATCGCGATAGAGAAAGTAATCCTGATTGGCGCTCAAAAGAAACTTGGTCAGGCGGCTGAAATCGTCTTCGAGTGCCTGCTCGTTGAACGGGATGCCGGCGAGCCGCAAAAAATAGTACTTGAAGTAGTTCAGGTCCCAGGCGATCGACTGCCGGTCAAATTTTGCGCGCGGATAGCACATCTTGTAGTTCAGATCTCGGCCGGCTTCGATCTGAAAGCGCGGCAGTACTGCAATGACTTTGCGGTACGCTTCGGCGGCCTCCGGGTCGATGGCATCCCCATCGCGATGATTGCTCAGAAAATCGAAGAGTGTCGTGTCGCCGAGGTCTTCTTCGAGATAGGCGCCGTGGCTCAGGTCTTCGGCGTAGATCTCCGGCACCGGCAACCCATGTCCGCGAAAATGCCGGGAGAACTCGAGGAAGGCGATGTTCTCTTCGCGCACGGAGTGCAGAACACCGATGGCGCGCAAGGGTCCGCGTGCCAGCCGCACGATGACGCGTCCGGATCCGCCGAGGTTGCCCTGCAGTGGCTTCCTCAGCTCGGGCGGCAACCCGAAATGTTGCTCGAACAGTCTTTCCAGAACGTCCATGAACCTCTTTGGGCGAGCGTATCAGCCAACTTCACCAAGATATCCAGCGCGGGGAAGCACGTGCAAGGTGCAGCCGGCAGACCGCGACCGATAGACTAGGACTGGTTGCATCGACACGCTATGCCGACAAAGACGTCTCTCAGAGCTTGAAACGCTGCGGGAAAGTGGCGAACCCGTCGTGAATGGTGCAGAAAAGCATCCCTCAGGGGCTAAAGCCCGGGTTGAATTTGCGACTATTACGGCACGAGTAAACTCGTGCCCTTTCACAAAACTTCTCCCGAGATGCATTTTCAGTCGTGCCCGTTCACAGAAATCAGTCATGCAACCAGTTCCAGGACCCCAAAGGGAGAATGAATGAAAACTATAGCTCTACAAGGCATGATCCTGGCGCTGGCCTGCGCGGCGTCTGCGGCACAAAACCCGAATCCGCTCGCGGCAGCGCGCGTGTTTCCTTACGAGGCAATGTCCGCAAAGACCGCGCCTAACGGGGCGGTAGGCCGCGCAGTCTTTACCGGCACTCTGGCTACAGGAGAAGCGGTGGGCGTGCATGAGACTATGCAGCCGGCCGGCACGGTGCCCAACCCAGCGCATCGCATCCAACATTCTGAAGTGATTGTGGTGCAGGAAGGCACGCTCGAGTTCGACCACGACGGCAAGGCGGAACGCGCTGACGCGGGTAGTATCATTTACGTGGCTTTCGGCACACTGCACGCCGTTAAAAACATCGGCAGCGGCCCGGCCAAATATGTTGTGATCCAGATCGGCGGCGACACGAAAAAGTGATCGCTGCCAATTCCGGCAAGACCCGAGTTCGTGGAGAACGGCCCAGCATGCGGAATAACCGCATGTTCCCGTTGCAACAGGAGCCGTTCTCTGACTGCTTTCCATGCTCTCAAATCCTTGCCCCAAAGGAGTGCTCACATGTCTTCCCATTGCAAACCAGGAATTTTCAGCGCGCTCGCGCTGGCGGGCGCAATCGCGTGCGCCGGATGCCATTCCGGTTCGAACAACAATCAGCAAGCCGCGAATCAGCCCGCGCAGGCCGGACAACCAGCGCAGGCGGGGCAACCAGCACAGGCCGGTCAGCCCGCGGCTCCGGGCCAGCCTGTAGCTCCCGCGGCGCCGGCAACGCCTCCGCCACCCGCGGTGGTCGAACTTCCGGTAGGAACAGAGCTGCGGGTGCGCCTCGATGAGGACCTGGGTTCGAAAATCAGCCAGCCGGGCGACTCCTTCACGGCGACCATCGCCGATGATGTGCTGGTGAACGGCGAGGCGGTGATTGTGAAAGGCGCCCGGGCCGACGGCACGGTGATCGATGCCAAACCTCTGGGACGTTTCAAAGGCGGAGCCCTACTCGAGGTCAAGCTGGACCGCGTACACAGCAAATGGGGCAGCTATCCCGTGGCGACAAGCTCGATCTCCCGTGCGGAGAAGGGTAAGGGCAAGCGCTCGGCAGGGTTCATCGGCGGCGGCGCGGGATTTGGCGCACTGATCGGTGGCCTAGCCGGTGGCGGCAAGGGCGCAGCTATTGGCGCGCTGGCCGGCGGCGGCGCCGGAACGGCAGGCACCGCGTTTACGGGCAACAAGCAGATCGTTCTGCCTGCGGAGACCCTGTTAACCTTCCGGCTGGAGCATCCGGTGCACATCACCGAGCAACAACAGTAGGTACACGACAGTAATACACGAGAGCCTGCAGCGCGACTTTCCCCTGCGTGTGGCGCCCGCGCTCAGGCTTTCGTACTTAAGCTCCCCTGATTTGTCCGCGGCCGTTGCTCTTCACCATATACATGCGGGCGTCCGCAGCGCCGATGATCGCATGCAGAGTTGAGCCGTCGTCTGGCGCGCTGGCCAGGCCGATGCTGGCGCATACGCGCAGATGCAAGCCGCTCTTCATCTCGAAGCGTGTGGCCATCAGCGCTTCGAGTACCTTGCCCGCCTGCGCCAGAGCGGCCGCGGCGTCGGTTTCCGGCATCAGCAGGACAAACTCGTCGCCGCCATAGCGGAAGCAGAGATCTTTTTCGCGGCTGAGTTCCTGAAGGCGTTGTCCGGTGCGCGCCAGCAGTTCGCTGCCGATGAGGTGTCCGTGCACGTCGTTGACCTGCTTAAAGCGGTCCAGATCGAGGAAGGCCAGACTCATGGGCAGCTTGCTGCGGCTCGAGCGCTCCAGCTCGCGGCCCAGTACATCGTAGAGATGGCGCACGTTGAAGAGGCCGGTAGTGTCGTCGGTGATGGTGAGCTGCTGAATCCGCGCCACGTCGCGTGCGTTTTCGATCGCGATGGCCGCGTGATCGGCCAGGATGTGCAGAAAGGCGATCGTGTAGTCGGTCATCTGATCGGCGCGCGGATTGAAGATCTCGATCGCGCCATGGGTGCCTTTGCGTCCTCGTAATGGCAGCGCAATCACCGAGCGCACTTTGCGCGACTTGTCGAGGCGCGGGTCGTTTTCCGCCTCGGGGACGATGAGCGTTTCTCCGTGCTGCACCACCCAGCCGGCCACGCCTTCGCCTATCTTCACCCGCAGATCGCGCAGCGCGTCCTGTTCTCCGCCCGCGGCAATGGCGTAGTAGAGCTCCTGCGTCCGCTCGTCGAGCATCAGCAGCGTCCACAACTCCGCCTCAACCGTCCGCTCCATGTGATCGAGAATCGTGCGCAGGATCGTGTCCAGGTCGAAGCTCGAAGTAAGCGAACGCGCCAACTGATGAAACACGAGCAGATCCGCGAGGGGGATGCGTCCTTGCGTTTCGGTCGTCATCATCTCGCCTTCTGGGGAAGCCCCTTGCGGGAAAGTTTCTTGCGGGAAAGTCCCTTATAGGAAAGTCCCATGTTGGATTGTCTTTGACTCATTCTGCCACAAGTGAGCGTTTTCATCCGCCGGGGTGGGACCCAGTGGTAATGGCTCAGCCTCGCTGCAGATGCTCGAACCGATTCAGCCGCCGATGTGCACCATGGAGCGCGACGGCTTGAGGAACCCTGGTTCTCCGATGTGATGACGCGCTTCCTTCTGCTGAATCGTACGGAAGATGTAGGCGCGCAGTTCCTCGTCGTCTGCTCCGGCGCGCATGCGGCCGTAAAGATCGTGCTCGACCTGCGAAAAGAGACAGGTGCGGATTTTGCCGTCGGAGGTGAGACGGACGCGGCTGCAGGCTCCGCAAAAGGCCTGGCTCACGGGCGCGATGACGCCGATCTCGCCGAGGCCGTCGGCAAAGGTGTAGCGCCGTGCTGTCTCGCTGGCTTCGCGCGGCGGCAGCTCGACCAGAGGCATTACGTTGCGGTTGATGCGCCCGACAATCTCCTTCAGCGGAACCACGATCTCGGGCGACCACAGCCGACCTTCTTCGAGAGGCATGAACTCGATGAAGCGGACGATAACATCCTCTTCGCGCGCGAAGCGGGCGAAGCCCTCAATCTGATCGTCGTTAAATCCGCGCAGCAGCACGCAGTTGACCTTGAGCGGCGTAAGGCCTGCGGAGCGGGCGGCGCGAATGCCGCCGAGTACGGCCTGGTAGCTGCCTTCAATGCGCGTGATCCGCTCGAAGGTGGGCACATCGACCGCGTCCATGCTGACGGTGACGCGGTTCAATCCCGCGGCCTTGAGCGGAGCCGCGAGCGAATCGAGCAGATGACCGTTGGTGGTGAGGGCCAGATCGACCGGCTGTCCCCAGAGAGTGCGCAGACTGGAGAGCTCCTTGATCAGCTCAACCACGCCGTGGCGCAGCAGGGGCTCGCCGCCGGTGATGCGCACCTTGGTGATGCCGAGCCCCACAAAGAGACCGATCAGCCGCAGGTATTCGGCGATGGAGAGTTCGGGATACTGCGCGCCCAATTCGCCTGTGCGGCAGTAGACGCACTTGTAGTTGCAGCGGTCAGTAATGGAGACCCGGAGGTCGTGGATGACGCGCCCATGACTATCCGTGAGCCGTGCATCAGGAGTTACTGCGGGAATAGCGGAAACTGTAGCAGCAACCATCGGCAGTCACACCGCCTTGAGCGCGTTCGCTTGCTGCGGCCACTCTCTGGCAAGCCGCGCGGCCGAAATCGCAACGCTCAATCGATTCGCGGCATTCCCTTGCGCAGTACAAGGCCGGTGACGCCGAAGATCCCGATCAGCAGCAAGCACAGGAAGAAGTAGTAAGCCATGGGATGGCGCCAGCCGGGTGCATAGGACAGATCCTGCCCTACCCAGAGCAGCAGAACCGTGGCGATTACGCCAAACTGCCCGGCGATCACCAAAAACGTATGACCCAGGTCGCGCCGTTTGTCCAGAGCCTCTACCTGGTCGGGTGTCAGGTTGCGCTCTTCAAGGGGAAGCAGGGTATTCGCCATTCCGACTCTCCACGCGGACCTTGCTCATTGACCTCGGGCCGCTTATCTCTTTGATTCAATCACAAACCGCCGGATACGCGCCAGCCATGCTTTTGGACTGCGGGGCAAACGGCAAGGGATGACAGAGGCAGCCGACGGGATTATTCCGTAAGAAAGGCCAACGATTGCAATGTCGTGATCTCGAAGGGCTTGCGGCAACGGACATTGGCGCAGGCAAGTTTGTCGTCGCGACGCACCATGTAGGACTGCGCCTTGGCGAACCGTGCCCGGTCGCGCTCATCGGCCCCGCGGGGCAGTTGCGGCCGCTTGCGACGCACCACCCAGGTAACCCTGTATTCGCCGGCCTGCCCGCACTTCGGACAAGTGAGGGTGTGTGTCCGCTGTTCCGTTGTCTCGTTAAAAAAATCCCGCTCTTCCATTGCGACCCGGCCCTCCTGGTTCGACACTCCAGCCATGCAGACCGTTCGTGGCGCGAGCGTGCTCACCACCGTCGACCTTCGCCGGCAGAATCCCTTGAGGATGCTTTCCCTCCTGCGGGATTTACTTCATACTCATCCTTGCAGTGGCGAAACGCAAGCCATCCCGGTTTTCCGCCGCCAAGGCGGTGAAGGCGAACGCCCGCGAACGCGTGGGCCAGCCTAAACCTGCGCGAGTCATTGAGAAAGCGCCGCGGACGGGACGCGAAGCCAAGCACAAGTCCAAACTTGAAGAGATCATCCGGCAGGAGGAATAGCGTGGCACGAGCAGTCGGCGTGGGAGGCGTTTTTCTGAAAGCAAAAGACCCTCAGGCTCTTTCCGCCTGGTACGCGGCGCAACTCGGCATTTCCACGCAGGAGGGCGGTTCGCTGGCCTTCGACGGGCCGGATTCCACGGGGATGACGGTCTTTGCACATTTCCCTGAAAAGACGTCCTACTTCGGCGAGGGGTCGCAGCAGGCGATGGTGAACTTCCGCGTGGACGATCTCGACGCGCTGCTCGGGCAGCTGGCAAGCGCCGGCGTGCGGATCGATCCGAAGCGCGAGGATTATCCGTATGGACGGTTCGCCTGGATCTGGGATCCGGAAGGGAACCGCGTGGAGTTGTGGCAGCCTTTGTGAGCGGCTATTGCTGCTGCTGCGGCGGCGGCGCGTGCTGCACGCTGTAAGGTCCCGGCAGAATGGGGCCGGCAGGCTTCGCGGCTTCTTCCGGTGAGCCGGTTGCAGCGGTGCGTTTCGAGTAGATGCGGAACTGCACAACCAGGTCGAGCACCACGGGGACCGGCTCGCCGTTTTTGATGGCCGGCTCGAACTTGGCGTTGCGAATGGCTGCGACGGCATTCTCATCGAGGCCGAAGCCGATCGGCCGGGCTACCGCGATCTCACCCGGCTTGCCGTCGGTTCCGATCACCGCGTGATACAGCGCCATGCCCGCCACACCATTGGTCTGCGCGAATTCGTTGGAGCTGGGTTCAAAGGTCGTGAGCAACCGCGCCTTCGTGTCGACCGCACTCTGGCGCAAGACGGCGGCATTCTTGGGCCGATAATCGGTTTTGGCCGCAGCCGCTTCGTAATAAAGCCTCCAGAAGTCGGGCATGGAGGCCATCATGCGCTCGTCGAGTCCCGTGGAGAAGATGGCACCGAGCGCGTCCTTCAGGACTTTGGCCGCGTGTGCCGGAGAAGTGGTTGTGGTCACGCTGTCGGGATCGGCTGCCTGTTCGGCCTTGTCCTCGGGCGGTGCGGCGGATGCGGGCTCGGCACCAGCTGCGGTTTGACTCACATCTGCTGGCGCGGGCGCATTCGGTGCAGCGGGCTCGATTTTGGCTGCCGCTTCTTTTCTGGATTTGTCCTTCTTCGGCTTCACGACGATTTCGCGGTCGATGGTGATCTTCAGCACCTTCTTCTTCGGCGTGATGCGGACCCGATCGACAGCCTTGGTGGGGTCTTCGTAGGGCAGCGCGCCGAGAAAGTGCAGGCCGTAGCGCGCACCAATAAGCTCCACCTTATGCTTGGTCAGCCGGACCTTGTTGACTTCGACGCCGCACAGCGTGTAGGAGCCCTGCGCCGAGTGCCCGATCAGAACGCCGTGCTCATTGAAGCTGAGCGAGTCGTCGAGGTAGCCGCCGCGCAGATAGAGATCTTTACCCACCAGCAACTGCTTGACCTCATCTTCGGTGATGCCACTCGCTTCGGCAGCGGTTGCGGTTGCGGTTGCGGTCGCGGTTGTCGTTGGAGGCGGTGACGGGGACGCCGCGGGAGCTGTGTCAGGCTGTGCAGCGGTGGGAGAAGCAGCAGGTTCGGGCGCAGGCGAAGCAGGTTGCGGAGAACGGTTCTGTTGCGCTGGTTCGGCTGTCGGAGGTGCATCCTGGGCTGCGGGCTGTTGTGCACCTGCCGCAACGCCGAGGGTCAATGCGGCCCACAAGGCCGCGGCGCAGAGCCGTGCCGGCGAGCCGAGACGAAGTCCTTCAAAACTGCAACGTGCCGCAAGCATGAGGGAAGCCTATGAGCGCAACTGTATCAGGATTTTGTCCGAAGAGCCGTAAAGAATCCCGCGTCGCGCTAACACTTTCCGGTACTTGCTAGGAACCAGGGGCTGCCCGCTTGAGGCGGGGCAGCATCCGGCGAAAGAATCCAAGGGCACGCCGCGCATCGGGCTGTGTCCATGCGAGCCGCCGCAGCAACAGGCGCACGTCATGGCGGTTGGCTTCGCGCATCTGCAGTGGCGAGTAGTCGGAGGCGAGCATGAGCTGATCGATTACTTCGGAGAGCAGGTCGAGTTGGGCAGAGGATGCTTGTGGATGCGCATCAGCTTCGGTCGGGCGGGGAGCATGAAGCCGGATGGCCAGCTCATAGAGGCACACTGCGACGGCCTGGCCGAGGTTCATCGAAGGCTGGCGGGGATGGGTCGGGATTTCGGCGAGCAGGTGGCACCAGGAGAGATCGTCGCGCGTGAGGCCGCGTTTCTCCGGCCCGAAGACGAGGGCTGCGCGGCCGTTTGCATCCAGCGCGCGCTGTATATGCGAAGGCAATTCCGGCAGCGGGACGACCGGCTGCTCGGGTTTGCGGTGCGTAAGCGTTCCAGTACCCACGACCAGCGTGCAACCGGCCACCGCCTCCGCGAGGCATTGCGTGCGCCGAGCGTTTTGGAGCAGATCTTCGGCGCCAACGGCGGACTGCGCCTCGCGCCAGTGCGGTTCATACGGCGCGACGACGGTCAGGTGCACGAAGCCGAAGTTGGCCATGGCCCGCGCCGCCGCGCCGATGTTGAGCGGATTGCGCGGCGAGACCAGGACGATATCGAGGCGGTCGCGTTGAGCTTCGACAAGCAAGAGTCGATTGTAGAGCGGGCGGTCACTCCGTTGTTGCCTTGGCGCGCTCATGGCTCCCGAACCACTTTCTTTCGAATCCGTAGCCTGATTTGCGGCGAGATTGGCGCGGGACGGGAATGCGCAGGTAGACCATCCCGGCGGCCATCAGATCCTTGCATCACTCGACGCGCTGTAGACTCTAACCTACCGTGCTCTTTACGAATCCAGCTGCTGCAGCGCTGAACGAGATCCGCACAGCGCCGATCGTGCGCTTTTCGCTGCTGGCCTTTAGCTCGATCTTTTTCCTAGTGGATCCGTTTGCGGCGATCGGGTCGTTTCTGGCTATCACGGCGGGAGCCAGCGCTGAGCGGCGCAAACGGATGGCGCGCAAGGGTGCACTGACGTGCTTCATCGTGCTCACGACGTTTGCCGTGGCGGGGCAGCTGATTTTTCGCATGTTCGGCATCACGCTGCCGGCCTTTGAGATTGCCGGAGGATTGATCCTGCTGCTCATCGGTCTCGATATGCTCGAGGCGCGCCGTTCGCCCACGCAGGAAACTACGGGCGAGGCGGAGGAAGGGGCAGCCAAAGAAGACGCGGGTATCGTACCGCTGGGCATTCCCATGCTAGCGGGGCCGGGAGCCATCTCTTCGGTAATGGTGCTGGTGGGGCAGGTGCCGTCTCTGCTGGGCTGGGAGATGGGCGCAATTCTCGCTTCGATTGCGATCACCGCGTTTGTCAGCTACTGGGTGCTGGCTGGAGCTGATCGCGTGCGCGGCTTCATGGGCGAAACCGGCATTCGCATACTGGTGCGCATCATGGGCCTTCTGCTTGTTGCGCTGGCCATGCAGTTCTTTGTGAATGGCCTCACGGATCTGGGCATCATTTCGCGGCATTAGCAGATACTGCCAACCACGCGGTTCGTGCGCTTCGTCAGCCTTCAGGGTCCGGACTGCGCCGCGCCCACCAGAGAGCGCTAAGAACCACGCAGAGTATTTCGGCAAAGATGCCATCGGCAGGGCGGCCGAGGCGGAATGAAACGATGCCGGCCGCACAGGCCATCGTGGTGGCCAGCAAAGCCAGCCCGATCCGCGCCGTTTGTGGAATCAGAACGAATAGGGCCCCGGCGATTTCGACGATTCCAGTGAAGTAGCGAAACCATTGCCCAACCCCAACCTGGTCGAAGAACCTCACCCAGACGGAGCCGGGCTGCGAGGGAAACTTGTCGGCGCCAAAGAGAACAAAGGCTAATGCGACCCCGCCACGGAGAACCCAATCACCGAGACGGTCACGGTGTTCATGTGCACGAGTGGTCTCAAACATAGCGAACCCTCGCCGGTTCGGTAGCGCGTCCACGTTAGCACGGGAAAGAAGAGGCTTTCGCGCTACCGTGCACTTTTCCCACAGATTCTGGTGCTTTCCACAGGCTGCGGGTGCTTGTCATCCTGCGTTCCCGTTGGTATTCTCAAAAAGTCGCAAGGGGCTAACGGAATCAGCCGACAGCAACTTGCAACAGAGGGTAGCTTGTGCTACTCTTGGAAAGTTGGAAATCAGCAGTGGAGCTTCCGAGTGGCCTTTGGGCCTGCCCAAGTAAGGGACGTGAGAAGCTGGTTCGCTGGGTCGGGTGAGGTTAGCAAGAATACCCCTGAGCCCCTGTAGGGAATCCCTAGAGAGAACAAACCATTGCAAGACCCAGGAGAGTATCTCCTGCGAGCCATAGTGGCTCGGGCTAATTTGTGCTGGTCGCTCTTTGAGATTCTGCGCTGTGCGAACTGCTCCGCAGTTTCACTCTTTGGATTGGTTTTGAGGCCAGCCAAGGATGAATCTGAAGAGTGGAAGTGCCTGTGAATTGCCGCAAATAGGAGCTCACGGAGCACGAAGAAAAAATCGAATTTTGGCTTGACCGATATGCCGATCTTCGATAGTCTTAAAAAGTTCGCGCCAAAACGCTGGCGACTCAATGTGAGTCATAAACACCGGCGTAGCGCATCAAGTTCGAGGACACTCTGGCGTCACAGTCAGAGCCTCGATCCCAAGGATCCCGCTCAGGCGGATCATCCTCAAGGATCTTTGACAAATTGGTTGAACGTGCCAGTCGTGAGATGCGATCGAGTTTGGCTTGGTCGATCTCACAAGGTAAGGTGCCCTGCGCTGTTGAAGCGCGGGCACGGTCGAACTTATCCTGACCTCCGTCAGGTAAGTACGACATCAGGTTTCAAACGAGAGTTTGATCCTGGCTCAGAAT
>Ga0335073_10002678_pt1 | contig 24457 bp, 22 predicted proteins | sample Lox_Sample_22_FD_207093 | JGI IMG/M metagenome (GOLD analysis project Ga0335073, IMG submission 207093) | Soil microbial communities from Loxahatchee National Wildlife Refuge, Florida, United States - Lox_Sample_2.2 | ecosystem: Environmental > Terrestrial > Soil > Wetlands | place: USA... | reverse complement strand
GAGATCAGAGCGCCACGTGACGAGCCGCCCAACGCTGTATTCTCCCGTCCTGGTGCCACGCGATAAAGCCGCTGCACGAACGGCATGACTTCTTTCATCAAGAAGTCCGGATAGCGTTTTCCTTGCGGCCGCAGGACCGGCGGGTTCAACGAACGATAGGGCAGATATTCCTTCATACGCTCGCTTTGCGCATTATCGATGCCAATGATGATCAGCGGCGGGATCACTTCCTGCCGGATTAAGCGGTCAGCCGCCTCATCCACTGCCCACTTCACACCGGTGTAGGAAGTGGCATTGTCGAAGAGGTTTTGCCCGTCGTTGAGGTAGAACACGGGATACTGTCGCTGCCGGTTTTCTGGCGCTTCGTAGCGCGGCGGCAGCCAAACCCGCAGCATTCGCGTATTGCGAAAGATCTTGCTGGTAAATTCATGTAAGCGAAGGTCGCCGGTGATGCCCGGGTAGGGCTCTGTTTGCGGTACTCCTTGCGAAATTTCCGCCTTGACTTCGCTCATGATCGGAATTCTTCTATGCCCTGCGTCTGGAGCTGATCAGCAATCCCGCCGAGGTTACAGTGATCAACGAAATTAATGTCAACGATGAGAGACATAGGATGCACCACGTGGCCAACACGTATGCCTCGACGTAAGTCAGATAGAGTGCGAAGGCTAGCCCAGCAAGGGAAGCGGTGAGCAGAATCGCTGGAGCCTGAGCGCGCCTGCGATAAAGAGTCGCCAATCCCAGCAGAGTGCCATATCCGAGGATGCCGATAAGAGCATCCGGAATTCCGAGCACAGTCGAGTAGGTGCTGCGATTCACAACGTCGCAATTGAAATTTTCGCCGAAGTCACAATAGGAAGTTTTGGAGGTTGCGTAGTGGTGCTGAAGGGAAACGCTGGACACGACCATGCCCGCGACTGCCAGCACCGCGATCACGACAAACAGCGAACGCGACGCGGTGGTCATGGCAAGGCGCATCCAGTTTCCTGGCTGAGGAAGTCGAGCGGGTGCTCGCCTTCTACACGGGCCCCATCGGAAAATACCCAAGTAGGGAAGTGCTTGATGTCAGCGTCCGTGCAGACCTGCGCAATGCCCCGCGAGCCTTTGATGCCGCATTCCACATAGTTGACGTATTGGAACGAGGAACCAAACAGCTCCTTTTGCTCGGCGCAGTGCGGGCACCAAAATGCGCCGTACATCTTCGCACCCTTCGCATTCAGACATTGTGCGAAGCCGTTCAATCGCTTGCTTTGTTGATGGTGGACGAACATGAACAAACCCGCCACGATCGCTACAATCACAATGAAGATTCCGATTTTCGCAATCCATGGGTTAGGTTGCGATTCCCGCGTTCGTTCCTGCTGTTTTTTTCTTCTCTCGTCTGACATAGGCGATAAATTCTTATACCACGACGTTGAGTGCGGATGGCAAGACATCGAGTGTCTGGCAATGTAAGGTCATGACTTCGCCATCGACCATCACATCCACCGGTGCATCGAGATAAAATTCAATGCGTTTGGCGGCATGCCGTTCGGCGAGCGGGTGTTGGATATGGGTTCCGTCATATAGAGTTGGCAGGTTGCGAATGAGCCCGATCCGTCCGATCGGCCCCCAGCGAACGTATTCGATCAAACCATCATTGGTCTCCGCGTTGGGAGCGATCATCATGGTGCCGCCGGTGAATTTGCTGTTGTTGAAGGTCAAAAAAAGGCATGGCCGGCGGTCGATTTCGGCCTGCCCGTCGACGCGCAGAGGAAAGGGACGGCGCTTAAGCCGTGCCAGTGAAATCAGGATGGACGTTTGATACCCGAGTTCTCCCCAGCCGCTGAAGCTGCGCGCGCGTAACATGGCAACATCGGCGGCAAATCCCACGCTGAGCAAGTTAATGAAATGAAGAATGCCGTTTGCATGTTGCATTCGTAGGACGTCACAGGAACGTGATCGTCGAGCCAGCAACGATTCGAGAGCATGCTCGACGCCCCGATCGGAAAAGTCGCGCAGAAATGAATTGCCGGTTCCCAGAGGAAGAAGCGCGAGTACGGGAACAGTTTCGCCTTCGCGAGGGAAAAGTCCATTCACAATTTCGCAGGAGGTTCCATCTCCTCCAACCGCTATGAATTTTCGATAGCCGCGCGACCAGCCGTCGCGGGCAATTTGCGAGGCTTGGCCAGGGCCGCTGGTTTCGGTCACATCGACGCTGATCCCACCAGCGCGCAACCGCTCCAAGGCCGGCCCAACCAACTTCCGTCCGCGGCCGCCTCCCGCCGCCGGATTCACCACTGCCAAGAATTCGCCGCTCACAGTTCGATCACCGCGCTACGGTCAAAACGTCTGCCAAGTTCTTCGGCAAGGAGATTGCGTTTGATTTTCATGGATGCCGTGCGGGGGAAATCCTTGTCGTCGATAAGGTATCCGCCGGCTCGCTTGAAATCCGGTAGCTTGCGATTGCGGGTCAGGATCTCTTCTTTCAGCGCGTCAGTTAACGACTGGTTTTGCTCCAACCGCAGCAGCAACACGAGCATTTCTCGGCCGAGCGCCTTTCTTGGCCAAAGATAATTGGCGGCAAAAACGCAGTATTCTTTTACCGGCAAGCCGTCAAAAACAGTTTCAATGTCCTCGGGATAAACGTTCTTGCCACCCTCGGTGACGATCATGTTCTTCTTGCGTCCGAAAAGCTGCAGATGCCCGCTGGCATCGATGCGCCCCAGGTCGCCTGTCAGGAGCCATCCGCCGTCAATCGTTTGCGCCGTCAACTCCGCATCGTTCAAGTAACCGGCCATTACAGTGGCGCTCTTTGCAGCGACTTCTCCGATTCCTTCCGAATCCGGACTCAGAATGCGAAGCCCCACTCCCGGCAACGGCTTGCCGACGGTATCGGCTCGAAATGGCTTTAGATCGTTGACCGTCAGGACTGTGCAGGCCTCAGTCAGCCCATAACCATTGGCTACGGGAATCCCGAGATCGTAAAAGAACTGGGCCGTCGCCGGTTCTAAAAACGCTCCACCAGTGATCAATGCCAGCAACTCGCCGCCGAAAGCCTTGTGCACCTGCGGCAACAATCGGCGGCTTAGCCAGGCCTTCGGACGATTTTTCGTCAGCAGCTTATTGAGCGCGACCGAGGCGTTGAGAAGCGATCTTTTTGCCGGAGACAGCTGATCGAACTTCTCGCGCAGTCCTCGCTCGAGGTTCTTCAAAATCATGGGAACCAGAGTGACGTAGGTGATTTTGTAGCGCACGAAGGCGTCTCGCACAAATTCTGGCCGCAAAGTACGCAAATGGACCACGCAGGCTCCGCAAACAAAAGGACCAATGAATCCAACCATGAAGTCAATCGCGTGATTCGTCGGAAGAATGCTGAGATAACGCACGCCGGGCCAGAAGGGATACCACGCAGTGAGTGACTTGCACTGCTCCAGATAATTCTGGTGCGTAAGGATGCATCCTTTGGGCCGCCCACCGGTGCCCGAGGAATACACGATACAAGCCGTGTCAGAGCGCTGGCGCTTTACGAATTCAGGCTCGCCAGTTCCGTGAAATTCTTCCCATCGCTTGGCTCCAGCGAGGTCGGCCTTCGGCGGCGCTTCTGTTACCAGAACGGTCGTCAGTCGGTGATTCTGGAACTCCGGCTCCTGCATGATGGCGCGCCACAAATAATATTCGACGACGAGAAGCTTCGCGCCGGAATGTTGGAGCAATTGAAGATGCTCCGCTGCGGTCAGCTTGAAATCCAGGGGAACAAGAATGCCACCGGAGTAGAGGATGGCATAGGCCGAGATCAGCCACTTCGACTGATTGCTCATGATGATGGCGGCCCGGTCTTCTGCGTAGAATCCCGCATCTCGCAAGGCGCGCGCCAGGGGCAGTGCAATCTTCTTGAAATCAGCGTAGGTCAGGCTCGCCTTTTCTCGATCGCGATCGGTTTCGATCAAACACACTTCACTCGGCCAACGATCCAGCGCATCGCGCAAGGCTTCGCCCAAACAACTGTATTCGTCGAGATTCAGCATGAAAGGGTTATTTCATCACAGAGTGGGTATTGAGGCTCTCGCGACTTGTTGTTTTCTCCGTAACTCCGTGGTGAGTTGCTTACAACCTGGCCTGAATTTTGCCAGCCAGCGTGCGGAAATCGGAGACTCCCTGCAATTCATAGTCCGGCAATTCAATGCCGAAGTGATTCTCCAGCTTGGTCAGCAGATCGAGCGCCTGCAGACTGTTGATGCCAAGTGTCTTGAAAAAATCGTCATCGGGAGTCAGCTTGTCGCGCGGCACTTTGAACTGGGCCGAAGCCAGGCTCAGAATCTCATCCAGCGTTTGCTCAGAAGTAGGCATGACCTAATTTAACTTATCGCTGACAGATGTTCACGGCAGGTACGGCTGCGCATCCGTGCTCTCCACAAATTTTCGCAATCCCGCTTCCACCGCCGGGCGCATAAACAGCTCACAAAAGATATCGATTTCGTGCAGCAGTTCACTGTAGGGAATCGGCTTGATAAATTTCTTTGCCGCTGCAACGGTGTCGCGATCGAATTTCGCCAACTGCGCCGCCGTTGCACGTGCAGCTCCGAGCGCCTCGCCTTCTCCTACAAGTTGGCTAACGAGCCCCGCCTGCTGCATTTTGGTGGCGTTGAAACTTCGGCCCGTGAGCAGCAAGTCCCGGACGACCGCATTCCCTAAATCCCGCTTCAGACGCGGAATTCCACCGAACCCGGGAATCAACCCTAATCGCAACTCGGGAAAACAAAAACGCGCCATCTTGTCGGCAATAATCAAATCGCTGACCAATGCCAGCTCAAGTCCACCGCCGAAGCATACGCCGTGCACCGCTGCGATGGTGGTTAGGGGGCACGCATCGATCGCATTCAACACCCGATGAATCCGCTCGAGATACTCGCGTACCCCTCTTGCCGCCTCGGTCCGTGCCATCTCTTGCGATCGGCGATAGAGCTCCCGCAAATCGGCGCCTGCGCAGAACCCGCATGGGAGCTGGCTGTAAATAATGAGTGCATGGGCCTGACCCTCCAAACCCCGCAGCGCATCGACAAATTGCTCGAGATCCGACAACGTGGCTGAGCCGATCTCGTTGCAGGGATCGCGATGCAGCGCCAGCTCGATAACGCCGTTCGACAGCTCCCACGAAAGAGTTTTGCCTGTGAACTGGTTCATCGTGTCCGCAGCAGCGGATCCCTCACTACCTTCGGGATGAGAGAGCAAAGTTTTGCTGTTCATACTGCTTGCTTCACTCGGTACAAGTCTTCGATTTCCTGGCTCAGCCGGCTCGCGATCAAATCGCGCTTCAACTTTCCGTTCGCGGTTAGTAGACCATTTTCAATGGAAAACGGCTCAGCGTGGATATGAAAGGCGCGAATCTGCTTGTAATGCGGTAAGCCAGGATTCACCGCGTCGATCGCCGCCTGGACCACAGCTGCACTCAGGTCTCCGGTCAAAATTGCTGACAAATATCCCCGGCCGTTTCCAATCAAAACCACTTGCTGCGCTCCCGCCAAATGGCGCAGGAGATCATCTTCTATCGGCTCGGGCGCGACATTGTGCCCGGAGCTGAGAATCACCAAGTTTTTAATACGTCCGATAATTCGCCAGTTTCCGAAGGCGTTCACTTCCCCTTGATCGCCGGTATGAAACCAGCCATGCCGCAAGACCTTGGCAGTTTCTTCCGGACGGTTCCAGTAGCCGGGAAAAATATTCGGTCCGCGAACAATGATCTCGTCGTTCTCGCACAGCTTCATTTCAATGCCGCTGATGGCAGGGCCGACCCGGCCAGCGTCGACATGTTTTGGATCGTCCATGGTACAGATTGCGGTGGTTTCAGTCAGGCCGTAAACCTGCAGAACCGGAATTCCGAGCATCATGAAGAAAAGTTGCGTCTCAACATTGAGCGGCGCGGAACCGCAAATTAACGCTTTCAGATTACCGCCAATCATCTTCCTTCGGATGGCCGGGAAGACTAAGGCCTTAGCCAATCCAAGCCACATCGCATCGCCAAAGTTCGCCTTGCCCTCTTGCTTTCGCATCCACGCGTTCTTAGCACGAGAGTAAATGCCGAGGATGAGGCCGCCGGTCTTCCACAATTGTTCATCGACCGCTTTCCGCATGCGTTCGAGCAATTGGGGAACGTTCAGGAAGTAGTTCGGAGAAGCCCTTCGCATATCGGCTGCAAGTTTCGTGAGATCGGTATTCAAGGTGAGCTGCGAGCCGCGCAGCAGGCAGGTCAGCAACATGATCCACGATCCGGCAAAACAGAAGGGCAGGTAATGAAAAACCTGATCTGGACCGGAACGCTTGTCCATTAGCGAGTCGAGCCGCGCCGAGGTGCAGCTGAGCATGTGAGCGACATTTTCGGCGGTGAGGATCACACCCTTGGCTTCGCCGGATGTTCCGGATGTGTAAATGATAGTGACTGGATCGGAGCCATTCATTGAGTCGCCCACTCTTTGCCTAGCGTCGCTTACGAGGTCAGGTTGGGGACCATCCTCCCGGGTGCCGAAAACTTCCTCGAACAAAACCTGCGGCGGGGCCTCTGGCCAATTCTGCTTGATTCCATCCCGCAAACCGGCATCGCCACAGACGATCAGCCGAGGAGAGCAGTCTTTCATCATGGCCACGAGTTCCGCCGGTGCCTGGCGAGCATAGAGCGGAACGACGATCAGACCCTCGGCCATGAGGGCGAGATCGATGGCAGCCCAATCAACGCTGTTGGGCGCTAATAGCGCGACCCTACTTCCTTTGTTCAGATTCTGCGTTGCTAGAAAACGCCGAGCCTGCGCGATTTGCCGTAACAAGCCACGCCCCATCAGTCCCCAATTTGCCTCGCCTGCTTCCTGGTCATGTAGCTCCAAAAGAACAGTCTCATCAGCCACCTCTTCCAGCCGCGCGAAAATGTCGTCGAGAAAACTCATGTAATAGGCTAACTGTTAGCCTCGATCAGGCTGTGCAAGCCGTGACTCATCGGCGGCAAATAATCTTCCCACGACCATTCGCCGGTGCGCGTCGGGAAATCCGGATAGCGCCGCCGGACTTCTTCTTCGAAATAGACGCCCATCTGGGCCATCACTTTCAAATTCCGCACCACAGTCCGCGCGATTCCGTCGGCGATGCGCTCGCCATCGCCGGCCAGTTTCTCCAAAGCCGAGAGCAGCTTGGGTTCCAGGTCCACGTCGTCGACATTCATCAGTAAATCCTGATGTCCACGTTCGCGCATGAGGTTGCGAATGCGCTCGTCCATAGTAATGCCCGCCGACGGCACGAGCCCCGGCATCGAAGTCACGATGCCGTGATAACGGGACGATGCCATCATGTGGCAAGAACGAAGAATGCTGACTAGCTCATAAATGTTGTACTCCTCGGAAGTCAACACCGGCACGCCGCCGAGCTTCTCCGAAATGCGGTTCGCCGGACGCGCATCCAATCGCTCGGTGGCTACCAGGATGACGAACACATTCCGCCGCTTGCGGAAGGCATCGACTGCATTCGCGATGGCAGTCAGATAATAATCGTAGGCCCGCTGCGCATCCGGTCCGGAATTATGAAAATAGACCGAACGATAGTGACTGTCGTTGTAAGCTCCGGTTACACCGTGCGCGACGAACTTGGCTACCGATGCTCTGACCGGCCACTCAAAAGGATTGATCGGGCACACCACCAGAACAGGAGTTTTTCCGTCCCATCCAATGTGGCGCAAAGTCTTCTGCCCGTACTCGGCAGGATGCGGTTCGAAGGTCCAGGCCGTGTCGGTTCCCAATTCCGTCGGCACGCCCAGATCGCGGAGCAGGGTGCGGGATTCTTCATTGCGCGTGATGATCAGAGAGTTCTTGCAAAAGCGCGCGCACATCTTGCGGATCAACGGATCCATATGTCCGGCTTCCGCGCCATAGCCAACAGACAATTTGTTCTCCGCGGCTGCGATTCCAAGCGATCCGATCATCATCGTGGTCAGAGCGTTGGCGAACTTGCTTTTGAACATCGACCCTTCGCACGCCACCACGCCATGGTGTCGCGGCACCTCGTCAGCCAGGAACGGCGGAAAGATGTCGGGCAAATGCACTTGCCGCGTGCCCTCAAAATAGCCTTGGGAAAACTTGAAGTTCTGGGTCATCACGCTAAGGTCGGCCCTGTCTGCACCGAGGATGTGGCGAATCTGCCGCAGCATCTCCTCGACCCGCGCATCGGACCCCATGTTGCGCGTGCCGTTATATCCCGCAAACAGGAGCTTCAGCCTTTCCCCTCGCCGCCAGGGTTGGCCTCGGCCCAGGATCCATGCCACTTTTGATTTCTCGATCGAGGCGCTCACCCAGGCCTCGAGCAGGAAGTCCATCATGCCGCGGAACCTCCAGCCTTGGCCGGCCAGTCCTGATAGCGATAAGTGAAGTTTCCTTCGCGGCTGAACTTCAGGAGAGGAAAGCTGTATTTGGAAAATGGCACGGGCTTGCGGCCCAGCTCAGTCGTCACTCGCGTGTTGTCGAAGACCGTATTCCAGACCAAATAGGGCATGAACACCTTCATCAGCGCAGCTCCGCGCGCGATGCCACCTTTGCGGTTCGCCAGGAAGTTCACCGATCCCGTGAACGGCTTTTCGAGCGTGGGCACGAATACCGGTGCGCGCTTCTGCTGCGATGCTGCCAGCGCTTCGGTTAGTTCGCGAAACGTCTGAGAATCGGTTCCGGAAGAAAGATGATAGGTGTCGTATTGAGTTTCCGACTTTTGATGCAGCGTCGCGATGGCGTCGGCCACGAAATCCACATTCACAATGTCCACCTGATCGCTGGGCCGGAAGGGCAGCGCCGGCAATCCGGCAAGAAAAACAAACGCCCGCACCATGTCGAACTGCGTGGTTTCGGCTCGGCGGCTGTCGCCAAGAACGATGCTTGGACGAAAAATGGTGATGGGCACTTCCGGCAGAAGATGCCGGATCATGTGCTCGCAGAACTTTTTGGTTCGGGCATAAGGATCGTAATCCGAGCGATCCCAATCGATCGAACGATCCTCCATGACGACTTCGTTTTGCCGTTTACCCGCCACCGCAACCGTGCTCACGTGGCTGAAGCGGTGCAGCCCGTGATAGTGATGAACGCGCATGCCCAGTTGCAGGACTTCCAGCGTGCCGCGCAGGTTCACGTTCAAACAGCTCTTCTCGGATTTTCGGTTCAGGGACGCCGCGCAGTGAATGACGGAATCAGTGGTGTGAATCAGGCGATCATAATCGTCGCGTGCCAAACCGAATTGTTCGCTGGTCAGATCGCCGCGAAAAATTCGAACCCGCGTCTGCAGGTGCTCATAAAAAAGCGGAAAATCCATGTGCAACTGCAGCGCATGCCAAAGGCGCAATTCCGCTTCGTGCGGGTCGCGAGCACGAATCAGCAGATTCAGGGAAGCGCCATGGTCTTGCAGCAAGTTGGCGGCAACGTGCGCGCCGATGTAGCCGGTGGAACCAGTCAGGAATATCGCCACGATGCTCCATTTGTGCCGGTCTTGAGGGCGGCGTCTTCGAGTTCAGCCGGGGCAAGTTGCAGGTTGCGCGGTGGACGTGCTTCGAGCGGACGCCCCTCGATTAAGGGATAGGTCCAGCGACGTAACGCTGGCACGTGAATGTTGATCCAGAATTCCCACCAGTCGATAGATCGAGTCTCATAGCCAAACTCAGCGCGTTCTTCCGGCACTAGCGCCTCCGACAGCTTTTCCACGTTGTCGGCAATGAAATCATGCTCGTTCAGCAGAATGAACGGCTCAAAAAGCTCAATGAGCTTTTCCACTTTTTCCAGGTTTCGTTCGGTTCGCGCCAATGGCGTCTTCTTGAGCGGCAACGTCGACATGATTCGTTGAATCGATTGCACGATCGCGCGTTGCGCAGGCGCCGACATAAGCTGATAGCGTTCCTTCGAAACCGGAATCGCGTCAAAGCGTAAGCGCAGCCAGCCTTCCAGGCCCTCCTGTGCGCGGTAATGCTTGCGATGCGCCAGTGAGGTGAGTTCGATCGACCGCCGCATGTCGCATGGATTGGTGACCGAGGTCGCCAACTGATAGACGGAATCGTTTCGCCGCTCGATGATCGCCGCCGCGATCAAAGTCATGCCGGCACAGACGTGATCGACCGGAATGATGTCGAGCCGCTTACGCTCGTTGGTGGGAAGCTGGCGGAAATATGTTCCCAAGAGGTAAGAGAGCGAAGCCGAAGTGTTTATGCCCTCGTTCCATCCACGAAACGGCTTTCTGACGGAAGTCTCGACGATAGCCGGGCGCACAATGGCGATCGGCAAACCCGCGCCCAGTTTAGCAATTAGCGATTCGGCGAGCCCTTTCGAATACGTGTAGGTATTGGGCCAGCCCAATTCGCGAGCCCGTTTGGATCCGGCTTCGGTCAAATGTTGCCGTAGCCAACGCACCCGGTTTTTACGAATTTGATTCTCCAGAGCTGCGCCATGCAAATCTTTGGCGGCGTGCTCCCGTTGCATCGCCTGCTGCCGAAGCTCAGCGGTGACTTCTGGACCCTCGGCCTTGGCTTCCGCTTGCTTGATGAAATCTGGTAGGGACCGCCATTCGCGCTCGGCGTCAAAATCCGCGATGCCTGCGGGGGTATAGTTTGGCCGAAGTTTCTCGTTGACTCTGCCGTCCCGTGCCCCTGCCACATAGCAGGTGGAAAGATGCAACAAACCGGCATGATCCGATTTGCGCAAGAAGTTCACGACATTCACGGGAGCATCTATGTTGGCCGCGAGCGCGTCGCGCAGGTCGGGATTGAAATCGGTTAGCCCTGAGCTGTTGATGATGAGATCGAGCTGCCGATGAAGCGAAATGGCGACCTCCGGTGCGAGTCCCAACTCTGGCCGGGTCACGTCACCTTCGATGACTTCCACGTGGGCCGCGAGAAATTTCGCCAGCCCAGCTCCGTAGCGCGAGTACAGAGGATCAAAAACTGGCGAGTCTTCCACCATCTTTTCGAAACGACGCGCGGCCGAAACCGACTTTTGCCGGCGAATCAAAACGTAGATTCGCCCGATCTCGGGCAGATCCATCAACGTATTGGCCAGCCACACCTTGCCAATGAATCCGGTAACGCCGATTAACAAAACGTTCTTTCCGGCCAGCGCATTTCGCACTGAAAGCGGTTGTGGCGGACGAACGTCGGTAAAAGTCACCAACGGGCGGTCGATAATTTGCACTTCTCGCGCTGCCGGAATCACCGCCGACTCGAGCACATCAGCGCTGGACCATCCAAGATCGTGAATGAGTTGTTCCGCGGTTCTGCTCCCGTCAGGGCCTGCGCCGGTGATGCGGGCAAAAATTCCGCGCGGCCGCACTACCGGATCCAGCAAACGCCCAGTCGCCATACCGTCGCGAAATTCCAGCCGGTTGGCCACTAGCCAATTCACACCGAGAAAGTGAGCCAGCGGACGCATTACATGTTCCAGCCCTTGGCTGACCAGCACCAATTCCTTGCCGCTGGCGATTAAGGCTTTGAGCTGACTGACGCCTTCGGGCTTCAGCTTTGGCTTTAATTCGTACTGGAAGTATTCATCGCCCAGCAGGTCGAGCCGGTCGCGGCTCACGTGCCGCAGCACGCTGTGCACGACGCGCGTAGCAAATATCCGATTTAGCGCATATAGGAAGGGGCGAAGCAAGGCCATTAAGAAGACCAACCCGCGCCGCACCCAGCGCTCGGCGAAGGTCTGCGAATTCCAGGTAAAAAATGCGATGGGGCGGACGGTAGTCAGCTCCAGCAGACTGCCTTCCACACGCCAGTACACGCACGATTCTGTATCCCTGCAATTGCGGGTTGGATCGACTTGGTTCAAATTATGCTTTGGCTCTAGTCCTGGAAGTCGACTATCGATTCAGGAAACATCATTGTAAACAATCGGACCGAAACCATGAACAGCTAGAAGTGCTTGAAAAGCAAATAGTTCTCAATGACAAGAGTTCACTCGCCGGTCAAAAAGCCATATTGGGCAGGGTTGAGCGGCACAACACTCAACCTGCCTTGGCGCACCAGCGGAGAATCGGCAAATGTTTTGTTCGCCTTGACCTCTGCCAGGGTCACGGGCTTGCCTAGCTTCTTGCCAACTTTAATCTTCACTTTTGGATTCTTGGGGTCGGAGTCATCAACGGTAACAACGGTGGCCGTCCCCACCGCGCTTTTGTGATCTCCAGTTTCATAGATCACCAATCGCTCGCCAGGTTTCATGCCGCGCAGGTTCTTGAGAGCCACCGGATTCGAGACCCCGTCCCAGATAGTGGTCTGATCCCGTTGTAAATCGGCAAAAGAATATTCGGACGGCTCGGTTTTGAGAAGGTAGTCCATGAATTGTCCTCGTTCGGTTGCTGAAGCTACTGCGGCGGCTTTGGAACGTCTTTCTTTTCCTCGGGATGGTCTTCGTAGATCGAGTACTGACCCTCGGGACGCTTGAGCTTGATCGTGATACTCATTGTGGGCTGGTCAACTTCGTAATCCTGCCCATAGGTTTGCAGTCCTTTGGCCAAGACTTGAACCCGCAACTTGCCGTAGGGAATGCCATCGTAGCTGGCTTTGCCGTCTTCGTCCGTCTTGAGCTCGAGCCCTCCCTTTTCCTGCTTGCCCTTATCGCTGACTGAATGCATAATCACGGCCGCGTTATGGACTGGCTTGCCGTTGTAGTCTTTGACGATTACAAAATTCAGAGTAGCCGTCGGGCCAGGGTCATCACTGGCCCATAGCGTTCCGCCAAGAAAAGTTAGCCCAGCAAGAGCTAGCGTCCACCCCAAGACCCGCTTCCGCATCTTCCAATTCTAAGCGCGGTTGGCTCGGGTTGTCATCGCACTGCCATTGTCAATTTGCGGGAAACTGGGATAATCATCGCTTGCATTGCTTGCGCCGCACTGTCGGCGCCAGCCAGAGATGAAGCGCATTTTACGAATCTTGATTTGGGTGGCGATCAGCGCCGTGGGCGCTGTGGCACTCGGCACGATCGCGCTCCATCGTGGCGAGCAGATCAGCGCCATGTGGCTGGTGCTAGCGGCGGTGTGCACGTATTCGCTCGGGTATCGCTTTTACAGTAAGTTCGTCGCGGCAAAGGTGCTGGGTCTCGATTCTCACCGCGCCACACCCGCCGAGCGTCTCGACAACGGGCGCGACTTCGTTCCAACCAATAAGTGGGTCGTCTTTGGCCATCATTTTGCCGCGATCGCCGGCCCTGGGCCGTTGGTCGGGCCGGTACTGGCGGCACAACTTGGCTATCTGCCTGGAACGCTCTGGATTCTGCTGGGCGCCGTCTTCGGCGGTTGCGTGCAGGACTTCGTCATTTTAGTTTTCTCGATTCGTCGCGACGGCAAATCTCTGACGGAAATGGCGCGGGAAGAGATTGGCCGGTTGGGCGGGTTAGTAGCTTATCTCGCCATTCTCAGCATTATCGTGATTTTGCTGGGCGCGGGTGCGCTGATCATCGTGAACGCACTGAAGTCCAGCCCATGGGGCGTTTTTACGATCGCGCTCACGATTCCGATCGCGCTGCTCATGGGCTTTTACATGCGGCGAATCCGTCCGGGCAAAGTTCTCGAGGTGTCTGCGCTGGGATTTGTGTTGGTGATCTTGGCGATTTGGGGAGGACAATGGGTCTCGCAAACTCCAGGAATCGCCCGCTGGTTTACTTTCACCGCCCCGACGCTGGCCATTGTCTTGATGATTTACGGTTTTGCCGCCTCGGCGATGCCGGTGTGGCTTTTGCTGGCTCCGCGCGATTATCTAAGCACTTTCGTCAAGCTGGGCACGATCGGGTTGCTCGCATTAGGAATTCTCGCCGTCCGCCCGACTCTGCACATGCCGCCTCTCACGCGTTTTATCGATGGAACTGGCCCGGTATTTGCGGGCAGCGTTTTTCCTTTTGCGTTCATCACCATTGCTTGCGGGGCGATTAGCGGCTTTCATTCGCTGATTTCAAGTGGCACCACACCCAAACTCATTCGCCGCGAGCCCGAAGCCCGCATGGTGGGCTATGGCGCGATGATGGCAGAATCGATGGTTGCGATCATGGCGATGATTGCCGCTTGCGTGTTGCAACCGGGGACCTATTTTGCGATCAACAGCCCAGCCGGCGTGGTCGGAACGGCGCCTGAAGCCGCTGCGGCGACGATCACCAATTGGGGGTTTCCGGTCACTGCGCAAGGGATGCATGCTTTAGCGCAGGCGGTTGGAGAGCAAACTCTTTACAACCGTACCGGCGGCGCGCCGGCGTTCGCAGTCGGTATGGCACAGATTTTTTCCAGCAGCCTGGGTGGTGTCGTGATGGCGATCTGGTATCACTTTGCCATCATGTTCGAGGCTCTCTTCATTCTGACCACACTCGACGCTGGAACTCGCGTCGGCCGCTTCATGCTGCAGGATGCACTCGGGCATCTTTGGAAACCGATTGGCCGCACCAGTTGGTATCCGTCGATTCTTGCCACCAGTGCGCTGATCGTGGCCGCATGGGGATGTTTTCTATGGCAAGGAGTGAAGGATCCCCTAGGCGGGATCAATTCTCTCTGGCCCCTGTTCGGCATCGCCAATCAATTGCTGGCTACGGTGGCCTTATGCGTAGCGACAACGATCATCATTAAGATGAAAAAAGCACGTTATGGGCTGGTAACGCTCGCGCCGCTTGCCTGGCTGGGTTCTGTGACGTTCACCGCCGCGTGGCAGAAACTCTTTGATCCCAGCCCACGCATCGGATTTCTAGCGCACGCGCGGCATCTCGCGGCTACCGCTGCGCCCGGGCACGAACTTTCACAGCTCATCTTTAATGATCGCTTGGACGCCTTCGCAACCGGGACCCTGATGTTGCTGGTCGCGATTGTTCTGGCGGAATCGGTTGTGCTCTGGATGCATGTCCTTGCCGGGCGCAAAGAAGCCGCCGTGAAAGAATCGCCCTTTGTCATGACGCAATTTGCCGCCGAGGAGCAGGGATGAAACAGGCTCGCCTCACTGTTAGCCCACAAGGAGTTCGTACAGGCTGGCTGCGACGAGCGGCAAGGCTTCTGCTGTCGGCGGTGCGAGAGATCTTTGATGAGGCGGCTTACGAACGTTTTCTCACGCGGACTAAGGTGGCTTCATCTGTTAAAGCCTACGAAGCCTTTCGCAAGGATTACGATGTTTTGAAGGCTAAGGGGCCGCGGTGCTGCTAGCTTCCGATCGAGAAGAAGCCCGCCAAGCGTCATCGGTTTATCAACAAGGAACTCCACCAACCTGCGGTAGACTTCTCCCATGCGGGTATTGGGTATCGACTGTGGAACCGAATACACCGGCTTTGGTGTGGTCGAACTCGGTCGCGACGACAACCTGATTTGTCTTAGCTGTGGGGCAATCAAACTTTCTCCGCGCGATCCGCTTCCAGCACGCCTGGCGACAATCTTCGATCAACTCAATGCGGTAATCGCGGAACACCAACCTGACAACGTCGCGATCGAAGATGTTTTTTATGCAGTGAATGCGAAGTCAGCCTTGAAGCTAGGACAGGTGCGAGGCGTAGCCATGTTGGCAGCGGCATCAGCAGGGCTATGCGTCTCGGAATACGCGCCGCTCACAATTAAATCCGCCGTTGTCGGCTACGGCAGAGCAGAGAAGCCGCAGGTGCAACACATGGTAGCGCGATTGCTGAATCTGGCTGAGATTCCCGAGCCGCCCGATGCTGCCGACGCTCTCGCCATTGCTATTTGCCACCTACATACTGCCGCCACGCTGGGACGCCAGTCGGCGGTCGCTCGATAAATCGCGAATGAAGAACGCTCGCGCCGGAACTTCGGTATTTGGCATAATCCTTTTCATGCTCGTCAGCACGAAACGCAGGCTCCGGCGAAACATGCAACGGTTAGTCTTTTGTCTGGCTTGTTGTTCCTACGGGTTGAGCCAGGCAGGCCCGGCGTCGCCGAGCGTTTCATTCATTTTCGACTTTCCCGGTTCGTTTCCCGCGCACTACGGCATCAATGTATCCGCCGATGGCCATGCATCGTACGTTTCTGACGGCAAAGTTTCGAAGGACTCCGATTCCGATCAGCCATATTCTGTCGATTTCATGGTTTCGCAGACAACTGCGAAGCGCATCTTCGACTTGGCCCAGCAGGCTGACTACTTTCAAGGACACCTAGATTCCAAGAAGAAGAACATCGCTTCGACAGGCGACAAAACCCTGATTTACCAAGATGCAAACCGGAATTCGACTGCCAGCTACAACTATTCCTCGATTCCGGCGGTGCGGGAGTTGACCACTTTGTTCCAAAATCTCTCCGCGACACTGGAGTTCGGCCACCGACTCGACTACGACTACCGATACCAAAAACTGGCACTCGACGCCGAAAGCAAAGCAATGGAAGACGCGGCTGGCCGGGGAGAACTGCTGGAATTAAGCGCAATTGCTCCCACGCTACACAAAATTGTCGATGACCCTTCCGTGATCAACGGCGTGCGTGCCCGGCTCGAACGACTGCTCAACCATGCAGATGCGGCGGGAAAGTAGATTTGGGTACCTCAGCTTATCGAGCTTTCAAAAAGACAAGACTTTTACAACACTTTTCATTGAAAAGTGTTCTAATGATGACAGAGGGGCCGTCTCGGAGGTGGGTTATGTCTAAGCCCAGACCAATCTTTTCGTTCTTCCTTGGATCGATTCTTATTACGCTGCTCGCGGCATCTCCGTCCTTCGGAGACTCCAAGGCACGTGTCGTCCGGCTCAGCGAAGTGGCAGGCAACGTCGAAATTGACCGCAACAACGGTCAAGGTTACGAAAAAGCCTTCCTGAATCTGCCGGTAACCGAGGGAACAAAAGTTCGCAGCAACAACGGTAGGGTGGAACTGCAGTTCGAGGATAACAGCACTCTGCGTCTCGCTCCTCAGACCGAGATTGAAGTTACCAAGTTATCGCTGCGCGATTCCGGGGCCAAGGTAACGGCCGTCCATCTTGTGGAAGGGATGGCGTATGTCAATGTCGTCGGGACGAAGGGAGACGAGTTCACCCTGAACTTTGCCCGCCAGAAAATCGCTCTCACGCAGCCCGCGCATTTCAGAATCGCTCTCGGTGATGCCGATGCTGCCGTCGCAGTTTTCAGCGGCGAAGTGCAAGTCACAGGACCAGCGGGGACAGTCAGTGTTGCCAAGAATCACACCGCTCGCTTTGATCTGATCGATGACACCTACAAGCTGGCCAAGAACGTCGAGGAGAATCCCTTCGACGGCTGGGACAAGCAGCAGAATCAATATGAGCAGCGCTACGCCGACGCTTCCTATTCCAGCTACTCGCCGTACGCTTACGGCTCTTCCGATCTGAATTACTACGGAAACTGGTACAACTTGCCTGGCTATGGCCAAATGTGGCAACCGTATTTCACTGGCGCCGGTTGGGATCCCTTCATGGACGGGTCTTGGACCGCGTTCTCGGGCGCCGGCTATGGATGGGTGTCCGCCTATCCTTGGGGCTGGCTGCCGTACAACTACGGCGCATGGAACTACGTTCCTCTCTACGGATGGATGTGGCAGCCTGGTGGCGCTTGGATGGGCGGTTATTCGCTCCCAGTCTTCGCGGGTTATCCGCTCGGCTATACTGCGCCGCGCGCCCCGATGTTCCCCGGGCCAAGAGTGATTGCAGTCAACCGCGGATCGCAGTCAAAGGTCTCAGAAGGTTTCTTCAGCGCTCCCCGGCTCGAGATTCCCGCCAACTCCGCGGGTTTGGGAATTCCGCGAGGGGGCATTCAGAACCTTGCTCAGGTTTCAGGATTGGCGGCACAGCACGGCTTGGTGACTAGCCGCGTACATCTGGATCCGGTGATGAGTGCCTGGCATGAGAACGGCTTGGGGAATCCGCGTGCCTCGTCTTGGGGACCCCGCGGATCGTCATTGGGATCGCGAGGGTTCGCTTCCTCTGGATCGATGTCTGCACACAGTAGCAGCGGAGGCGGCGGGCATATCGGCGGCAGTGGCGTCGGAGGACACCACTAAGCTTAACCAGCTTGCGAGTTAAGGGCGGCTCGAAAGAGCCGCCTTTTTGCTGCGTAATTCCCGGTTGTTATGTTCTCCCGCCACTGAATGTCACCAATCATTTCCGCAACCAGCGAACAATTTTACAAAGCCTTTACCGCGCGATGACTTCATGAAATCGACAATTGGTTCTAATCGCTTACAACCCACGCTGCCACTGGCAGGTTCTCCTGGCGCGCGGGTGAAGGAGCGAAATGAAGAAATCTCTAGTGGTGGGCTTAATCACGATAATGTTGGCATTACTGTCTACGATTTGGAGCGGCGTGTCGGCGCAGACTCGACAAATCCGCCAGACTGATAGTGCTCGCGCAACTAATGCAGCCTATCGTGATGGGTTGTTCTTAGGAAAGTTGGACGCACGCTCAGGAAACAAACATCGGGCTTGTTTGGGGCGCTGGAGCGCGCAATCGGATCGAGTCGCGTTTGTGAGTGGCTATGAGGATGGGTACGCGCAAGCAGCGGCACCAAACGTTAGTCAAACCAGGGATTGAAAATTGTGCCTCAGCGCACTACGACGCCTGCGTATCCGACGACCATTTCGCGGTCGCCGGAGACATCGCCGGACGTCGCGTACTTGACGAGTTCGGCAGAAGTCGCGCCGAGCTTCTTGGCCGCGGTCAGCATCACTGTGGCGGGTCCGTAGCCGCACATGCTGACGTCATCCTTCGTGACCACGTCAAACAAACCACGGGGGTCCAGAGCCAGAATGCGATCGATGGCTTTGTGATCTTTTATTCGCGTGATGGCGTCGTTCTGATAGTGGTTCATGTCGCTGGACGCAATGATGAGCGTCGGCTCACTTTGTGCTCTTAATACGTTGGCGACCGCTTCTCCCAGTTTTTCGAGGACTTCGAATTGGCCGGTGCCCAAAGCAATCGGCACGAAGGTGAAGTGGGACCGCCGTAGCTGCAGGAAGGGCAGTTCAACTTCGATCGCGTGTTCGCTGCGGTGGGCCTCGTTGTCTTCGTTAAGCAGGGGAAATTGCTGTTTCAAAGAATCGGCCAGTTGCGAATCGATACTTACTGAGCCGATTGGCGTATTCCACGCGCCGCTGCTCACAATCGCCAGCGGCCGTCCCCGCCCGGTGTGGTTCGGGCAAAGCACCAGGCAATGCCGGGGAACTTCGATGTCGGCGAATACTGCTCCTGCAACCGGTCCCGAATAAATGTAACCCGCATGAGGAACGATGCAGCCTAACGCGGGACGAGGAGAAGCCGTGGGCGAAAGGTACGAGGACAGTTCCTCCAGCAGGGCATTGCGATCCCCTGGATAAAAGCGCCCGGCCACGGCGGGTTGGCGAACGGTTTCCATTCCGCTAGCTCATTCGCACGACTAAATTGTAATCCTGAATGGAGCAGGTCCGAGTTCTGTGCTCACGGACGGGTTCCATTGGATAACCCGCGGAATAACTCCGCCATCCGTTCCAGAGACAAGGCCTCTGCCCGCGTATTCGGCTTGACGCCCGCCTTTTCCATCGCCGCGCGCAGGGTCGCTGGCTTGTGTTCATCTTTTAGGTTGTTCCACAAGGTTTTTCTCTTTTGTCCGAACGATCGCTTCAAGAAATCGATGAATCCTTTTTCCGGCACTTGCAGGTTTTCCAACCGCGGAGCGATGGTCAGCCGGACTACTGTGGAATGCACTTTTGGCGGCGGTGAAAACGCGTTTGGCGGCAGGGTGAACAGCTTTTCAACCTTTGCGTAAAGTTGCGTTGTGGCGGAGAGCAATCCATATTCGCTTTTTCCTGGCGTTACGGCCAGACGGTCGGCCACTTCTTTCTGTAACATGAGAACAATCTGATTGAAGTATTTCCGCGCTTCAAATAACCGCAAAAGAATGTCGGAAGTGATGAAGTAAGGAATATTGCCTACGACCTGCGCTCGCTCGGGTTCGTGATTCAATCCGGGTCGAGTGCTGCCCGGCTTGGGGCCAAAGAGGGTGTTGAAATCTACTGTGAGAATGTCGCCTTCGATGATTTCGAGGTTAGGGGACAGAGCAAAATGCATCCTTAATTGTGCAGAAAGCACACGGTCGGTTTCGACGGCAATGACCCGTCGTGCGCGCCTGGCCAAAAGTTTGGTTAGAGCGCCGCGCCCGGGGCCAATTTCGAGCACGGTACTCTGCGAGATATCTCCCAATGCGTCGGCTGTGCGCTGGGCCGCGGATGCGTCGATCAGGAAGTGTTGCCCCAGTTTTGGTTTTCTTTTCGGACGCGCGGCTGAGACCTTCGGCACGTTGACCCTCTTTCTTTGTGACATTTACACTAAGAAATTGCCCGACAGATATTTCGTCACAGGAATGCTTTGCATCGAACTGGTGTTTCTATCATAGCCTGTGACGGGATTTTAAGCGGGCGCGGAGGCCGTTTTCATGCATATCGCTTTTGCTGCTTCGGAATGTGTTCCATTTTCAAAGACGGGTGGCTTGGCCGACGTGGTTGGCGCATTGCCTCGCGCACTGGCGACTGCTGGGCACCAGGTCAGCGTCTATGTGCCGCGTTACCGGCAGACCAAACTTACGGATGCCCAAACCGTGGTGCGAAGCATCACGATTCCGTTTGACGATCATTATCGTTTTTGCTCGGTGGTCAGCGCGGGCAATCAAGGGGGCGTGCGCTTTTATTTTGTCGAGTACCCGCCATTTTTCGATCGCGATGCTCTGTACGGCACCTCTGCCGGCGATTTCCCCGATAACGCCGAACGCTTTGCGCTGTTCTCACGCGCGGTGCTCGAGGCGTCCAAGATCCTGGGCGTGCCCCATGTTTTCCATTGTCACGATTGGCAGTCCGCCTTGATTCCGGTCCTGCTGCGCACGCAGTACGCGGAAGACCCGGCGTTCCGCGACGTAGCTACAGTATTTACGATTCATAACATGGGATACCAGGGCTTGTTTTCGCCCGATACTTTGCCTTTGCTCTCGCTGCCTTGGGATCTGTTCACCATGTCGAAGATGGAATTTTTCGGCAATGTGAATTTTCTCAAAGGCGCGTTGGTTTATTCGGACTTCATCACCACGGTTAGCCGCAAATACAGCCAGGAAATACAGACCACCGAATTCGGCTTCGGACTGGAAGGTGTTTTGCGCGATCGCGCAGCAACAGTAACCGGCATTCTGAACGGCGTCGACTACGATGAATGGAGCCCCCAGACCGATAAGTTCATCGCGGCGAAGTATTCGCCGGATGATTTGTCGGGCAAGGCGGATTGCAAGCGCGATCTGCTGGCCGCGTTCGGAGTTGCTGGGGCGGATCTGCGTTTACCTGTCATCGGCATCGTCTCGCGATTTGCCGCACAGAAAGGCTTCGATCTCATTGCGCAAATCATGGATCGCCTGGCGCGCGAAGACATGATCGTGGTCGCTCTCGGCAACGGCGACCGGCAATACGAAGAAATGTTCCTCCGCCTGCAGAAGCAATTTCCGCAGAAAATCGCCGTGCGCGTGGCCTATGACAACGCTCTGGCCCACAAAATCGAAGCCGGAAGTGACATGTTTTTAATGCCTTCTAAATATGAACCTTGCGGGCTAAATCAAATCTATAGCTTGAAGTATGGAACGGTGCCTGTCGTGCGCGCCACTGGCGGTCTCGATGATACGATCGAGCCTTGGGACGCACGCACTGGCCGCGGAACCGGCTTCAAGTTCAGCGATTACAGCGGCGAGTCACTGTTGTTGACCGTTAAAGAAGCGCTGAAAGCTTTCCGCGACCAGCCTTCGTGGAGGAACCTGATGCGCAATGGCATGAACAAGGACTTTTCCTGGAACGCCTCGGCGAAGGAATATGTCCGTGTTTATGAACGTGCTCGCCAGTCGCGCACAGCTCCCACTCCCACGGCGGCGTTGGCAGCAGTCTAACTTTTCTTAGCGCGATGGAGGACGGGTCTCCCCGCCCGTTCTTTCACGCTGCTAAAATTCTGGAGGCGCTTCCATGCAGCCTCCGGCCCAAACCATTTTCCACGTCGACATGGATGCCTTCTTCGTCTCCGTGGAGGAACTCTTCGATCCTTCGCTCAAGGGTAAAGCCGTAGTTGTCGGCGGCCAGCGCAACGAACGCGGAGTCGTCTCCGCCGCCTCCTACGAAGCCCGCAAGTTCGGCGTGCATTCGGCCATGCCGCTGCGAACAGCAGCCAAACTGTGTCCGCATGCCATCTTTGTGAACGGACATCCCGAGCGCTATCGCGAGTGTTCGGAAAGAGTTCATCGGGTGCTGAGCTCCTTTTCGCCGCTGGTCGAGATGGCTTCGATCGACGAAGCCTATCTCGACATGAGCGGCACCGAGCGTCTGCACGGACCCTGCTTTTCGGCCGCACACAACTTGCATAAGAAAATCAAAGCTGAAACCCAACTGAACTGTTCCATTGGAATTGGTACTTCGCGTCTGATCGCCAAAGTTGCTTCGGCCAAGGCCAAGCCCCACGGAATCCTTTGGGCCGTTCCGGGTCAGGAGGCCAAGTTCCTGGCGCCGCTTGATGTGCGCGACATTCCCGGCGTCGGGGAGGTCACAGAAAAGAATTTGAATTCGCTGGGAATTTATCGGGTTGGCGATCTGGCCCGTTTTGACGATACCTATCTCGAAGATCACTTCGGTAAGTGGGGACTCGCACTCGCCGGCAAAGCGCGAGGTGAAGATGCCGGTGGCTGGTTTGATACTGCGGTCGGAGCAGATCTTGATGCCAAGTCGATGAGCCACGAACACACCTATAACGAAGATACTGCGGACCTTGAGAAAATCGAATCGACTTTAATGCGGCTGTCGGAGATGGTCGGCCGCAGACTACGCGAGGCTGGCTTTCACGCCCGAACCATCCAGCTCAAGCTGCGCTACAAAGATTTCACGACTCTCACCCGCGCCCACACTCTGCCGGCACCTACGCAGCTCGACACCGAAATTTTCGAACAGGTACGAAACCTGTTTCGTAAGAACTGGCACGCAGGAAGGGAAGTGCGACTGCTTGGCGTGCAGGCTTCGCATTTCGACATGCAAGCAAGTCAGGGCGAGCTCATCGAAGCCGAGCGCCGTCAACGATGGCGGCAAGCACTCTCCGCCGCCGACCGGCTCCGTGACAAATTTGGAGAATCGAGCGTCACCCTGGCGACGGGCATGAAAGGCGGCTTTCGCGAGCGCACACACGAAAACCCGGTGGGACTTCCAGGTAAGGGGAAGGCAAAAGAGGGTGGCCAGTGAGATTGAGACTTTACTGTGCCGCAGCCAAAAGCGAACCCATTCCTGGTTTGTAGCCGTAGAAATCCGCCAGTCCCTGCAAATGCTCGATGATCTCGTCATCAAACTGCTGCTTGAGAGCCGAGGTCAGGATGTTGTGCAGAGCGTTAGGGTCGCGTTTGAGATCAAACAAGAAACTCCGCGCAGGGGAATCGTATGTCGTATAAAGCAGCTTGCCATTGTCCATGAGCAATCCATAAACCGCTCGCTCGTCGGACGCGAGAAAAAGCTCGTTCCGTCCATTTGTAGCAAGCTCAGTGCGAGTCGTCATGAATAGAGGATGCCCGAAAAGCGGGTTCGATCGAATCGGGCGATGTCCGAGTAGGTAGTACAGGGACGGCGTGATATCCGTCAGCGCCGAAAGATGCGTGTCGTCGTAAACGAAGCTGTCGCGCATATTCTTGGGCAAGTGAACGATCAGTGGAACACGCATGACTTCGGGATAAATCGAGAGCGAATGACTGAAACGTCCGAATTCACCGGTGGCATCGCCATGGTCGGAAGTCACGATGATGATGCTGTTGTCGTACAGGCCGCGGGATTTGAGAAACGAAAAGAAGTCGCCCAGGCAAGTGTCCACCTGCCAGACTTCGTGCGCGATTCGATTGTTGAAGCCCTCCCTTATGCGCCAATGGTCAGCGCTCGCCATGGGCAAGTCATTGCGAGCAAATTGGTGGACGTTCTTCGGTTGCGCATAGAACAGTATCGGCTGCTTGTCGGCTGAGCCGCTTGCTAAGAGGGGTTCGAGCTGCCGAATGGTCGAGCAGACCTCAAGTTGATTCCACAGTTTCTTGTCCGTGTCCAGTTTGATGGTGTTGCCGGCTGGCGACAACAACTGCCGCAAAATTTCATCGTAGCTCACCACCATCTGATATCCGTCGGCTCGCGCCAGTTTTTCCAGGCTATTCACGCGGCTGAACGGTTGCACGTAGTGTGCATGCAGCAGCATCGCTCCTGCCCAGATGGCAGGCTCCGAAAGGGACGTTCCGGCGTACTGAGTGTAAACATTGTGAACCACGATGCTGTCGCGCGCGAAGGCGTCCAGCCGCGGAGTGAAATCGACTTGCGGATTGAAGGCTCCGAGGTAGTCGGGCCGCATGGAATCAATCACGAAAATGAAAATATTGGGCCGAGCGGAGGTTGTGGGCGTGAGTTGATCGACCAAGCGAAGGTCTGTTTTCGCTTGCGCATCACGGATATTGGTATTTTCGCGCAGGATGCGGCACAAGTCGGCGCAAGCCTCCTCGCGAGTGTTGCCC
>Ga0335073_10002677_pt1 | contig 24459 bp, 24 predicted proteins | sample Lox_Sample_22_FD_207093 | JGI IMG/M metagenome (GOLD analysis project Ga0335073, IMG submission 207093) | Soil microbial communities from Loxahatchee National Wildlife Refuge, Florida, United States - Lox_Sample_2.2 | ecosystem: Environmental > Terrestrial > Soil > Wetlands | place: USA... | reverse complement strand
CGTGTACCCATCACTGAAGATCAGAAGGCCTGAAGGCTAGCGTGACTAGCCAGACCTGAGCGCCCGGCCGAAGTCACGGCCAGTTTGACCTTTCGAGGGGAACGCACAGCCAGCACGGCGGCGGGAGGCGGGGCTCAGCGAAAGGCGTCGGCGTGGCGTTCGCACCAGCCGCGGAAGGTCGCAGGGGCTGTTCCGGTGATGTTCTCGACGTCGTCGGCGATGTTGACGGAGCGGCGGGCGCGGAAGACCTCGTTGAGGCGTTCCATGAGCCGCGCCTGCTCGGGCGGCGTTCCTCGCTGAATAGCGGCCTGGGCGAATTCGTGCGGGGTGACGTCCTGGAAGTCGACCGGGCGCCCGGTCACCTCGGCGATGATCTCGACCCGTTCGCGCGCGGTCAGGGCCTGCGGGCCGGTGAGGAGGTACCCCTTGCCTGCGTGGCTGTCGTCGGTGAGAGCGGTCACGGCGACGCGTGCGATGTCTTCGGGGTCCATCACGGCAAGCACGCCGTCACCGGTCGGGTCGGCGACCTTGCCGGCCCGGATGGAGTCGCGCCAGGCGAAGGCGTTGGAGGCGAAGGCACTGGGCCGCAGGTAGGTCACGCCAAGGCCGGACTCGCGCAGGATCTGCTCCCGGGCCGCGAAAGCAGCCCCCATGGGGTTGGCGTCCAGCGGCAGCAGCCGCGCCCCGGCGGAGGAGAGCAGCACGATCCTGGGCGCCGCCGCGTCTCGCGCGGCGGCGATCATCGTCTTGGTCTGATCGGTCCCGGTTCCGATGTGCATCAAGAAGATGGCCTCGACGCCCGCAACCGCCTTCGACACGTGTCCGCCACAGAGAACCCTCGCCCTTAGCCTGGGCGGCAATGAGTCGGTCCGCCCGCTCACCTACCAGTTCACCCCAGCCCTGCTCGCCGGCGAGCGCGCGTCGACCTCGCCGCGGGCTAGTCCGGCGATCAAGGGCGGCGTGAACTTGCGCTTCTGCCGCGAGTAGTTTGTTGCCTCGTTCTGTGGCCGGGCAGGGAAGCCAGTCTCGTGGGCGGTGGTTCATTCAAACCTTGACGTGTCGCCTGCTCCGCGCCGCAGGATCTCGGGCTTGTCCTGGGAGTAGTCGATGACCGTTGTCGGCTCGGTGCCGCACTCGCCCGAGTCGATCACCGCATCCACGGCGTGGCCGATCTCGGCGTCGATCTGCCACCCTTGGGTCATGGGCTCGTCCTGGCCCGGCAGCAGCAGGGTGCTCGAAACGAGCGGCTCACCGAGTTCGGCCAGCAGCGCCTGGGTCACCACGTGCCGGGGGATCCGCACCCCGACGGTTTTCTTTCCCCGGTGCTGCAACCGGCGCGGTACCTCTTTGGTCGCGGGCAGGATGAAGGTGTAACTGCCCGGGGTTGCTGCCTTGACGGCCCGGAACACCGCGTTGTCGATCTGCACGAACTGGCCGAGCTGAGCGAAGTCCTGGCACACCAGCGTGAGGTGGTGGCGGTCATCGAGGTGGCGGATCGATCTGATCCTTGAGATGCCGTCGCTGTTGCCGAGCTGGCAGCCCAGCGCGTAGCAGGAGTCTGTCGGGTAAGCGATCACGCCGCCTGCGCGGACGGTATCGGCGATCTGGGTGATCGCGCGCCGTTGCGGGCTGGCCGGATGGATGTCGAAGTACCTGGCCATACCAGGAGCCTAAGGGTCATCGGTCCCCGCCGGACGGTCCAGCGCACGGCTCAGCCGATCACTGTCGCCACCTGCGCCGACGTCCCCTCCGGGCGGCTGCACCACCGCGGCCCAGAAGGCCGCCGCCAGGCCAGCCCGCTCTCTTGCGCCGACGAGGGCCGGGACCGGGGCACCCGGGGACGAGGGCTCCCCCAGTAAACCAGCTGCCTGGTCGCAGGGGCCAGACAGCGACGCGGCCGCACGGAGGCCCTGGGCCAGGTACGTCCATGTACGGCCGGTGCCGACGCGGGAAGCGCGGGTGTCCTTTGACATCGAGCTTTCCTTTTTGCCAACTAGTCGTCCTCGACTCGAGCCCTCAGGGACCCCCGCCGAACTGGACAGCGCCGAGGAACTCCTGAGCCCGCCCGCGTTGCAACCCGTTACCTGGTGGGACGGCTGGTGTAGCGTCCAGGGACAGTTGGCTGCTGCTAGGGAGCCTGATGTCCGCAACGCAAAGGCTGGCTGCCGCAGGAGTTCTGGTCACGGCAGTGCTGACCACAGCGTGCACCGGGCCGGCACGGCTGGCGCCCACGGCGCCGCCGACGGCGGGGGGCGCCCATGGCGGGGCGGGCACGGGGAGGGTGGTCACGTTCGGCGCGACAGTCCGCGCTCGCGTGCCGGTGACAGCTGCGCTGAACGCGGTCTCGTGCTCGTCGGCCCGGGTCTGCGTGACCGTCGGCTCCACTCCGTCGAAGAGCCCCGTCGTGCTGCGCTGGAACGGCACGAGATGGGCGGACGTGCCGGTGCCCAGGCCGGCGGCCGACAGCCTGTCCGCGATCTGGTGCGGATCGGCGACCTCGTGCCTGGCCGTCGGCGCCACCGAGCTCAACGCGCCGGGCAGCAGGAGCGCGCCGCTGGCGGAACTGTGGAACGGCCGCGCCTGGACGGTCCTGCCGGTGCCCAGCCCAGCGCACACGGTTCAGTCCTCGCTGACCGACATCGCCTGCACCTTCCTCACCGCGTGCATGGCAGTGGGGTACTACACCACGGCCACAAGCGGCTCTCCTCCCAACTACGCGCTGGCCGAAGGCTGGAACGGGGAGACGTGGCGGCTCGAGCGCGCCGTCAACCAGACGCCGGGAGTCACCACGTTCTCCGCAGTGAGCTGCTCGTCGGCCAGTGACTGCACCGCGGTGTTCGAGGGTGACCTGGCGGCCGAACGGTGGAACGGCACGGTGTGGACCGCGCAGGATCCCAAGCCGTCTGGTGGCGCCGGCCCGGGGGACTTCAGCTCGGTGTCCTGCCCTGCGGCTAGCAACTGCATCGCGGTGGGCGACTCGGGTGGCGACGACGATCAGGGGCAGAGCGAAGTCTGGGACGGCAAGAGCTGGGCGTGGCCGGACCTAGCGCCCACTGAGTCGGACGGGTCCCTGTTCTCCGGCGTGAGCTGCATCTCCGCCGCGTCATGCCTAGCTGTGGGCGGCGCCGGCGGGCAGGTTGGCGAGGTCACGCTGGCCGGCCGGTGGAACGGCAAGTCCTGGTCCCCGCTGCAAACCCCCAACGTGCCGCCGCCGGCCGTGGACAGCATGCTCGACGCGATCTCCTGCGCCTCGCCCACCGCGTGTATGGCCGTTGGAAACAGCGACCAGGGCGTCGGCAATAATGCCTACCCCGCACACGAACGGGCGCTGGCCGAGTGGTGGAACGGCACGAAGTGGCTCATGCTGCCCACCCCGTCAGGCCGCTAGCCCGGAACCGGCCGCAGTCGCGGTCGCGGTCGCCGAAGATCAGCAGGGTCGGCGCTTGCAGTGATCGCAGTTCGTCGGTCCACCCGGGAAACTCGTGCACCATTGCCGAGGTCTTGGCCGCGAACTCGTCGAAGTGCGCGGGGTCGGCAGCAACCGCGTCGTAGACGTCGCGCATTGCCTGGAAGTGGGTCGGCGTCGGCACAGCGATTCCCACAGTGCCTTGATCGTCATCGGGCGGCCGGTGTCGGCGGTGTGTCCGTGGCCTTGGAGCTCCACCGCGATCAGCTGCCTGCTCGCCGCGGGGTTCGAGCAACGGCCCGAGATTGAGATCGATGGTCATCAGGCCGCCGTGGAGCAGTACGAGTGGCCAGCCGGTGCCGCGCGTCTCGTGTAGAGCTGCAGGCCGTTCACCGATACGTACGTCATGCCGGGCGTCGCAGGCCGTGGCTTCGTGGTTTGACGAAGCCGTTCAGCAATTCGAAGCTGGCCGCCGCCATCCGCTCGAAGCCGCCCATTGTCAGGGTGCTGTCATGGCTGCGTCAGTGGTCACTGGCTGGCCGCCGTTGCACATTGTTTTGAAAAGCGTAACGGCCGCTGGCCGCCGAAAGGAGCATTGAGATGAGTACTGACAACGGGGGCGACGCCACGGCGGGTCGCCAGGCGAGGCCCGGCTGGCGCGGGCGCTGGGGCCGGGCGCATGGCCGCCGGTTTGGCCGATACGCAGCCCTGGCCACGGCCGCTGCGGTCACGATGATGACCGTGGGCGGTGTAGCGCTGGCCAGCGCGACTGCCCCGGTCAAAATCAAGGCCTGCTACAAGTCGGGCTCGGGAGCGTCGGCTCTGGAGCACGTCGCCGCCACGGCCGCCTGCCCGACCGGCTACACCGGCGTCACCTGGAATCAGGCCGGCCCGGCCGGGCCGGCGGGCGCCACCGGGCCGGCGGGCGCCACCGGGCCGGCGGGCGCCACCGGGCCGGCGGGCGCCACCGGGCCGGCGGGCGCCACCGGGCCGGCGGGCGCCCAGGGACCGGCCGGGCTCGCGACGGGACTGGCTGGCTCCAACACCACCGAGACGGCCCTGAACTCGGCAGGCACGTACCAAACCGTGCTCCAGACCCCGGACGTGACGGTGACTGGCACCTATTACGTCACAGCCAGCGTCACCGTCTTTGTTGCCGCCGGCGACGCTGTCAGTTGCGTTATAGGCGGGCAAAATACCAACAATGCGGCGGTGGTGGGCTACACCCCCTCCGACCAGGTCTACGCCATCCCGGTCGTCGCCTACGGGCTCTTCCAGCAAGGCGAAGACCCCACGGTGGAATGCACCGACGTGAACTCCACCAGCGGCAGCAACTACTACTCGGGCGCCATGACCGCAACGCTGGTCACCGATTCCAGTTCCCTGGGCGGCACCCTGCACACGATTCACTACGGCCAGGCAACCGCCGGCCCCGTCCTGCCACCGAACCCACTGCGGCCGGGCCGGGCGGACCGGACGACCCGGCCGTAACAAGGCCAGACACGAGCGCCTCCGGCTAGCCGGAGGCGCTCTGCACGGTGAGCAGCCTGCCAAGCGCGATCTTCTCCGGCACCAGGATGCCCAGCGCCAGGGCGAGCAGGTCCAGACGACTACGAGGGCCTGCAAGCGCATGACGCCGCGACGGGCACGGCGGCCATGGCCTACACCACACCCCCAGGGCTTCAGCGGGACCATCACCGCGGCCGACGACATCATCGACGCGATCGATCTCGCCGGCACCGTTTATGCGATCAGCGCGAGCAGCGGCATTACGCAGTGGCACGCCACGCTGCTCCAAGACGGGCCGGGCGGCGCCAGCCTGGTCTTCGCCGACGACGCCCTCTACGTAGGCGCCGGCACGGGAGGCACGCTGTTCTCGCTGAACGCCGCCACCGGGTCGGTCAACTGGGCACGCGAGGTAGACCCTTACCGACGGCACGGTCTACCTCATCACTTCCAGCGGGCTGCTGCAGGCCTACGCCGCCTCCGACTGCTCGAGGCTGTGGTCAGCCCGGCGGGCGGCGCGGGCACTGAGGGTGCCAGCCCAGCGATGGCCGGCGGTCAGGTGTACGTGTGCGCTGGCTCTGAACTGCAGTCGCTAGATGCAAACAGCGGCAAGCAGATATGGTCGTTCGCCCTCCCGTCGGGCACAGGCTTCGGCAGCAAAACCCCGGCCGTCGCTGACGGTCTTGTCTTCTTCGGCTGCGACGACAACAACCTCTATGCGGTCCGGGCATGACCGCGGGGTTCCCTGAAAGCGTTGACACTTGTGATTTGAGCTGATCTTGCCTATCCCCGGCCCCGGGCGGTCTGGAAGACCCTTCCGTCTGGGGTGGTGCCGTATCGCTTGATGTGAGCGCACAGCAGAGGCGGCGGACGAGTTCGGGCGGGATTGGCCCGTGATGGTGCTGTAACTTTATGGCCGGGCAGGGAATAATCGCGGCATGGGCGATGAGCCGCCCAGTGGGTTCGGGTCGTTGCTGCGGCGGCTTCGAGTCACAGCCGGTCTGTCGCAAGAGGCGCTGGCGGAGCGAGCTGGGCTCAGCACTGCCGCCATAGCAGCACTGGAGCGGGGCCGACGCAACCGGCCGCGTGCGTTCACTCTCGCCGTGCTGGCCGACGCGCTGGCCCTGGGCTCAGAGGATCGTGCCCGGCTGGTGTCGGCCGCATCCGGGTCGGCAGTCTTGCCTGGATCTTTGGGCCGCTCGCCCAGCAACCCGACGCTGCTGACCAATCTGCCGGCGCAAGTGTCGAGCTTCATCGGCCGGGCGGCCGAACTGGCTGCGGTGCGGGGCTTGGTGGCCGGGTCGCGGCTGGTCACGCTGACCGGCTCGGGCGGGGCGGGCAAAACCCGGCTCGCGCTGCAGGCGGCGGAAGGGCTGCTGAATGGCGCTGGGGAGGGGGTATGGTTCGCCGATCTGGCGCCGCTCGGTGACCCGGGCCTGGTGGCGGTGACTGTGGCCGGTGTTTTGGGGGTGCGTCAGGAGCCGGGACGGCCGGTGCTGGAAACGCTGGTGGAGGCGGTGGGCGAACGGAGCCTGCTGGTGCTGCTGGATAACTGCGAGCATGTCATCGGCGCCTGCGCCAAGCTGGCCGACGGACTGTTGCGGGGGTGCCCGAACCTGGCACTCCTGGCGACCAGCCGCGAGCCACTGGCCATCGACGGGGAGCACGTGTACCGGGTTCCATCGATGGGAACCCCGGCCGACGGGGCCGACGCCGGGGCGATCCGGGCCAGTGAGGCGGTACGGCTGCTGGAAGACCGCGCCGCGTCGCAGGGAGTGCGGCTGGCGTGGGATGAAGCGGCCGCGGTGGTGGCCGGGCGGATCTGCCGACGGCTGGACGGCATCCCGCTGGCCGTCGAGCTGGCCGCGGCCCGGTTGCGGGTGATGCCAGCGGCTGAGCTAGAGGCCCGGCTGGATGAGCGGTTCGCGCTGCTGACCGGTGGATCGCGGGCCGCCCTGCCGCGGCAGCAGACGCTGCGGGCCATGGTGGACTGGTCATGGGAACTGCTGACCGGTGCCGAGCGGGCGGTGCTGGCCCGGTTGTCGGTGTTCGCCGGGGGGTTCGGCCTGGCCGCGGCCGAGGCGGTCGCCGCGGACCCGGACGTGCCCGCCGCCAACGTACTGGGGCACCTAGGCGGCCTGGTGGACAAGAGTCTGGTGCAGTTCAGTGACGCGGGGGCTGGCCCGGGCCGGTACCGGCTGCTGGAGACCGTACGGCAGTACATGGCCGGGCAGCTGGACGCGCTGGGCCCGGCGGCCGCCGGGGCTGCCCGGACCGCCCACCGCGACTACTACCTGGCCCTCGCCGAGACGGCCGCCCCGCAGCTGGTGGCGGCCGATCAGGCCGCCTGGCTGGACCGGCTCGATGCCGAGATGGGCAACCTGCGCGCCGCGATCGCCGAGAGCCTCACCCAGGACGACCCCGGGCCGGGCCTGCGGCTGGCCGCCTCCTTGCGCGAGTTCTGGCAGGTCCGTGGGCACGTCGCCGAAGGAGTCGGCGTGCTGCGGGCGCTCCTGGACGCGCCGACCGCCCAGGGCGCGACGCTGCTGCGCGCCCGGGCACTGGCCGCCGCGGCCAACCTCGCCGAGAAGACGGACGGTTACTCGATCGCTGCGGACTACTGCGACGAAGCCCTGACCATTGCCCGCGCAGCGGCCGACGACCACCTGATGGCCGAGTTGCTGCAAGTACAGGCCTGGCGCCTGCTGCGCCAGGGAGAGCCCGGCGCCGCGCTGCCGCTCATCGAGCAGGGCCTGGCCCTGGCCCGCCGCCTCGGGCAGCCTCACCTGACCGGCCGCGTGCTTACCGCCCGGTTCTACGCCACCTACATTGACGGGAAACCCGCGGAGGCGGTCCGCGATGCCACCGAGGCCCTGCGGCTCTACCGCCAGGCCGGAGACCGGCTCCGGGCGGGAGCGACGCTCGGCAACCTCGGTTACATCGAATTGTCGGCGGGCGACCTGGACGCCGCCCGTTGCCACCTGGCCGAGGGGCTCGACATCGCCCGCGCCCTCAACGCCCGCGACGGTATCGTTTTCGGGACTCTCAACCTTGGCCTGGCCGAGTACCTCGCCGAATCGCCGGGCACGGCCGAGGCTCTGTTCGCCGAATCGCTCGACCTGGCCGGGCGCATAGGGATGAAGCGGCAAACCGCCTACCCGCTGATCGGCCTGGCCATGACCGGCCGCAACGGGGCCGACCCGGGCTGGTCCGCCCGGCTGCACGGCGCGGCCGACCAGGCCCTCGCGGATCTGGGCGAGACCCTCGAGCCGCTGGAAGCCCATCTGGCCGACCTCGATCGCCAGCGTCTGCGCGCCGCGATGGGCACCGAGGCCTTCGAGGCCGAATACGCCACGGGCCGCACCCTCGACCCGGCGCAAATGCTGCCAATGCACGGACGTAACGGCCGAGCAGGCACGGGCGGCCCCGCCGATCCCTGCCGCGATGCCGAACCCGGCCCACGTGCGCACCCAAATGGTGATTCTGGACCCGTGTCACCCGGCTAGCGCGAGCACCTAGCTGGATCTCGAGTCACAGTCCGTAGCAAGCGCTGGCTGGAACCACGGTCATCTTCACCCTGTTCGCGCTCGGCTGGCTGATCCTGCCGGTCTTCGCGTTCGGCCTGGACGGCACCCTCGACCCCGCCACGCTGCAGCTGTACCCGGTGCGTACTCGCCCGCTCGCGGCCGGGCTGCTTGCGGCCTCCGCCTGCGGCGCCTGGCTGGCGGCCAACGTGATCGCGCTGCTCGGAGTGATGGTCGGCCTGGCCCGCGGCGCACTGGGCCTGCTGGTGGCAGTCGTCGCGGTGGTGCTCACCGGAAGCCAGGTCCGGGCCGACGACGAGTTGCCGTGCACGAACACCACGGCGCGGCCGTCCCCCTCGCTTTGCAGGAACGCGATTTGCTGACCGTCAACAGTCACCATCTGCTCGCCCACGTGCCTTACGTCCCCAGCTGACCGCCCTCCTCAACCACCAGCGCCCGTCCCCCTCACCGGTCAGCCCCAGGCCAGGGACCTAATCGGAGCGCAAGCTCGGCCGCTTCCTGCCGGGGTAGTCGGCTGTCGGGTATCGCCGGGCTGTAGCCCGGAAGGAGCGCAATCCGGCCTGGTGCGGCAGCACGCCGGGGCAACCGTCATAGGGACCACAGGGCCTGGGTTGGTGACAGGCGTGCGGCCTTGAGGGCGGGGAAAAGCCCGGCGGCGGCGCCGATGATGACGGCGGCGGCCAGGCCGCCGGCCCAGGCTTGGGTTGGGACCACGACCGACCAGCCCTTGGCGTGGGCGTAGATAGCCGTGGCCAGTGCGCCGGCGCCGATCCCGGCCGCGCCGCCGAGCAGGGCGAGCAGGACGGCCTCGGACAGGAACTGGATGCGGATCTGGCCCCTGGTGGACCCGAGGGCGCGGCGCAGCCCGATCTCGCTGCGGCGCTCGAGCACCGAGATGACCATGATGTTCGCCACCCCGACGGCGCCGACCAGCAGCGCGACCGCGCCCAGGCCGAGGAATAGGGTGTTGAACGCGCCCGCGGCGTCAAGCTGGGCGGTCAGCGCGGACGAGGGCTGGGACACGTCGACCTCGTTGGGGTACTGCGGGTTGGCCTGGTCGGCGAGCAGGTTGTCGACGGCGTTGACCCTGCTGGTCTGGGCCCGGACGTAGATGGTGGACGGGTTTCCGTCGAAGCTGAGGTAGGTCTGGGCGGCCTGATACCCGATAAGGACCGAGGAGTCGATCCCGGGGGCCAGGATGTCGGGCTTGAGGATCCCGGCGACGTAGAACCACATGCCGCTGGTGCCGGGCTGGGTGATCCAGATCTTCTCGCCGGGCCAGAGCCGGTCGACGCCCAGGTAGGCGGCTGCGGCGGCGCCGAGCACGCAGACCGGCTGGCGGGCGGTGGCGGGGTTGAGAAACTCGCCCTGGGCGATCGAGGTGCCCGAGGCGGCGGGCAGGCCCAGGCTGGCTGCGTCGACGCTCAGGCTGTTGGTGTCGACCGGGTTGATCAGCGGGGTGCGGTAGGCGGTGACGCCGTTGCCGGCGAAGCCGCTGATGGTGGCGGTGGACTGGACGCTGGTGACGCCCGGCAGCCGGGCGATCATCGCGGGCGCCGTGGTGGGGAGCTCGGCGGTGCCGCCGGTCAGGCTCTGCCCGTCCTGGACGGTGAGCAGGTTGGTGCCGAGCTGGCTGATCTCTGCTTGCAGCCCGGCGGAGGAGGATTGGGACAGGCCCAGGACCGCCACGATCGCCGCGACCCCGATCGCGATCCCCAGCGCGGACAAGCTGGCGCGTAGCTTTCTGGTGCGCAGCCCGACGGCGGCCAGGCGGGCCAGGTCGGCCAGGCGCAGCCGGGCTGGGGAGGGCGGCCTGGCGGCGGTGGTGGTCATGGCTGGGGCTCCTGTGTGGTGGACGGAGGCCGGACGGGGCGATTCCGTGCGGCCGATGCGAGGGCATCGGTGTCGGAGGTGATGCGGCCGTCGAGCATGGTGATCTGGCGGGGCATCCGGGCGGCGACGGCCTGATCGTGGGTGACCACGATGATCGTCGCCCCGTCGGCGTGCAGCTCGTCTAGCAGGCCGAGGATGGACTGGCCGGTCGCCGAGTCGAGGTTGCCGGTGGGCTCGTCGGCCAGCACGATCGCGGGGTGGCCCGCCAGCGCGCGGGCGATCGCCACCCGCTGCCGTTCCCCGCCCGACATCTGCGTCGGCCGCGCAGCCAGCTTGTGGCCCAGCCCGACGCGGGCCAGCGCCGCCGCGGCGCCGCGGCGCCGCCCGGACAGGCCCACGCCGGCGTACAGCAGGGCGTCCGCGACGTTGTCCAGCGCGGTGGCGTGCTCGTTGAGGAAAAACTGCTGGAAGACGAACCCGATGGCGGCCGCCCGCAGCCCGGATAGGTCCCGGTCGGACAGGCCGGCCACGTCCAGGCCGGTGACCCGCACCGCCCCGGCGGTCGGCTTGTCCAGCGTGCCCATCAGGTGCAGCAGCGTGGTCTTGCCCGACCCCGATGGGCCCACCACCGCCACCAGTTCCCCGGCCGCGACGGCGAAGCTGACCCCCCGCAGCGCCGGCACCGGCGGCGAGCCGGGGTAGGTCTTGGTCACCTGGTCGAGCTCCAGCACCAGGCCGGGCCCGCCATCCGGGCCGGACCCGGGCATGGAGGCGTGACGGTTGGCGTGTGGCGCTGCTGGCGTGGCCGCGCTCATGTGGCCGGCACCACGACTTTCTGGCCGGGGGTCAGGTCCCCGGCCACCTGGACCAGGCCCGCGGCGTCGTCGAACACCCCGGGCGTCACCGCGACCAGGTGGTGCCGGCCGCCGGAGCCGACCACCTCGACCGCGTACCCGCCGTTGGACTGGGCCAGCAGCGCGTCGACGGGCACCACCAGCGCGTCGCTCGCCGATCCGGTGGTGATCGTCACCGCGACCGGCGCCTGGTTCAGCGACCCGGCCGCCTTCGGGTCATCCAGCGACACCTCCACGGTGATCGTCGCCGCGTTCCCCGAGCTGCCCTCATCCGAGCTGGAGCTGCCGGGGCTGCCCGAGGACGAGCTGCCCGAACTGCCCGTGGACGAGGTGGCGACGTTGCTGACCGACGACACCACCCCGGGCGTGCTGGCGCCGTCCGGGAGGGTAACCGACACCGGCTCCCCGGCGTGCACCTCGCTTTGCAGGCTGGCGTCCAGGTCGATGGTCACCTGCGGGGTGGTCGAGGACGCGGTCAGCACCACCGCGCCCGCGGTCGCCGTCCCGCCCAGCACCGTGTCCGTGCCGTACCCGGTGACCTCGATCGGCCCGGGCAAGAACACCGCCTGCCCCAGGTCCAGCGACCCGGTATGGGTCACCCCGAGGTGGGCCTGCAGCAGCTCCACCCCGTAGGCGGTCTCACCGCTGTAGTAGTCCCAGCCCGAACGGGCGCCCAGGTCCGCGGCGGACAGGTACCCCAGCGTGACCAGGTCGGTGTTCAGCTCGGTCACGTCCGGCCCGGTGTCGCCCTCGGCCAGGTCCCGGTAGGCCGGCGTGGTCCCGTACAGCAGCATCACCGGGTCGCCGGACACCGCGTACAGCACCCGGCCCTGGCGCACCACCTGGCCCACCGCCGGCAGCGACGTGTACGTCCCGCCGCCGCCCGAGCCAGTGCCCAAGCTGCCCGAGCCGGCGGACGGGTCCTGGGCCTGGTTGACCACGCTGTAGGACCCGGCATCGCCCAGCGTGGCGTCTTCCTGGGTCTGCTCGGTCAGCGACTGCCGGGTCACCGTCGCGGTCGACGTGTGATACGAGACCCCGCCCGTATCCGACGAGGCACGGGCGCGGAACGGGTCGGTGACCGCCAGCGCCACCGCCGCCGCGACGACGACAGCCACCGCGCCGCCCGCAACCCAGCGCCGGCGGCCACCGCGCCCGCCGGCCGCGGCTTCCGGGTCCTCGGCCGCCGCCCTAGGCCGCCGGCGGGCTGCCCGGCGCTCGGCGACACTGCTTTTCACGACCCACCACCTCTGGGAAGGAGCGACCGGCAGGCCTGCTCCGCGGCCGGGAACTGCGGCAAATCGGCGTCAGCCTTGGGGATTTGGCCGACGGCGATGCCGCCACCGGCGGTCGAGGGGTCGGGGTAATTCGTTATCCCGTGCGCGCGCATGCAAGCGGCATACTTCAGGCCCTGGCTGAGCGTCTGCTGATACTGCTGGGGGCTGATGGTGTTATTCGGGGCGAGCTTCTTGCACGTCTTGGCGGCCTGCGCGAACTGCGGAGAGCCGAAATCGACCTCCTTCCAGACGTTGGCGGTCATGAGGATCTGGCCCTGGCTATTGGGGTCGGGGTAGTTCGCCACGCCGTTGGAGCGCATGCACTGCGTATAGGCCAGCGCCTTCGCATACGGGCTCGACCCGGCCGAGCCGGCCGAGCCGCCGCCACAGGCCGCAGCCAGCAGCGCGGTCCCGGCCAGCAGCGCGGCCAGCAGGCCCGCTGCCGCCCGCCGCGGCCCGGTGCGCCGCTGCCGGACCCCGTGGTTGCCGTCTTCGTTCACGTTCATCTCCTTTGTGCTGGTTAATGTCGTGGCGGCGGGACCCGGCGGAATCCCGCCGGGACGACGACCTTCAGGTTGGCGAGGCTGGCCGGGGTGGCCCGGAACCAGCGGAAGTCGGTCACGCTCGCCCCCGGGTCCGCCTGGCGCACCGGCAGGTAGGTCTTCGGGTCGATCCACAGCACTACGCCGTTGCTGCCGGTGAGCTTCATGGCGTCGATCCCGTCAACCCGCTGATGTCCGTCCTTGGTGTACGCGCCGCAGCTCAGCTCCTGGAGGATGACCGACTTCCAGGTCTCGTGGGCGGGCAGGAACCCGGGGCTAAAGCAGCTTGGCTGCGCCGGGGGCCGGGCGCGCGGCTTCAGGGTCACCGTCACGCGCCACCAGGCCCGGTCCCGGTAGTTCACCGCGAGCGTGGCCGTGCCGTACGGCCCGCTGGCGGTGTTCTGCTCGACGGCGACTGGCTGCCCGGCGGCGTCCAGAGCGGTCATCGTCGACTCGTTCTGGTAGCTCCAGGCGATCATCACGGCCGCGGCCACCCCCGAGCGGAGCGAACGGCCACCGCCTGACAAGTCCTTCCAGTTGCCTGGCTCGGGTTCCACGACCGCGCCGGCGCCGAGAACGGTGCGCGCGTAGCCCACCAGACCGCCCCCTGCCTGCGAGGCCAGCGCGTGCCGGACGTGGGTGACGTAGGCGGCGGTCTGGACCTGCTGCCCGCTGCCCGGGCCGAAAGCCCCGGTCAGCCCGGCCACGCCGACGGCGGTCAGCGCGGCGGCCACGCCGGTGGCGGTGGCGGCCCGGGCCACCAGCCGCCGCTTCCTGCGGTGCTGGTACGCCCTCAGCGCCAGTCCCACTGGAGGCCGCACGTCCTCGACGAACCGTTCCATGCCGCCCCGCAGCAGCTGCCTCAATTGTGCATTCATGACGTCTTCTTTCCTGCTTGCTCGCTGCGCCGGCCACTGCCGGGCTCGATGAGCTCACGAAGCCTGCGTACCGCTCGCCAGGTCTGCGACTTGACCGTGCCGACCGAGCACCCAAGGACCGCCGCGGTCTCGGCCTCGCTGAGCTCCTCCCAGTACCGCGCCACGATCACCGCGCGCTGGCGCGGCGGCAGCTGCATGAGCAGCCGGACCAAGGCATCGCGCAGGTCCACCGCCACGGCCGGGTCGGCCACCACCATGTCGGTGCCGTGCCGCAGCAACCGCAACTGCCTGCGCCAGGCACTCTCCCGCCGCCAGCCGTCCGCCGCCAGGTTGTACAGCGTCCGCCGCAGGTAACCTTCTGGGCTGCCGTGGATCGACCCCCAGTGCTTCAGCAACCGCTCCAGCGCCGCCTGCAGCAGATCCTCGCCCGCCTCCTTGCTCCCGGCGAGCAGCACCGCGGTGCGCAGCAGTGGCTCACCGCGTTCGGCCAGGAACGACTCCAGGTCCGCGACGGCCGGGTCGGGCTTCATCCCAGCAAGCTCCCTCCTGTCGTCAACCAAGTACGAGGCAACCTGCCAGAAGGTTGGCACCGGAAAAGAAAACGGACGTGGGTTCATGTGTCTATCCGCCTGCGGCAAAGACCCCGGCGGCGGCGCCGATGATCACCGCGGCGACCGGCGACCTATGGCGCCACCCTGAACGCAGGCGCGAGCGCCGATCTCGCAGCTGTGATGGCGCGCAGAACAGGGAGATCGGCACACTGATGGCGAATATGTACCTCGCGGCCGTCAAAGCGCCTATTCGGCAGGCTACGCACTGAGTCCGAGATCAGATCACGCTCAGTGACTTGCGCCCGCCGGTGCCCGGTACGTGAGATCCGCCGGTATGCTCGGCCAACCTCGCGTCCTTGGTGTTTGCCACGGACACGCCGAACAGGCCGATCTGCATCCAGATCACCCGGCGTTCATCGCGACGTCCTTCTGATGTCCTATATGTGCTCCAAGGCACATCACAGGCCGAGCGTCACTGGCGTGTCCGGGATGTCTCCGGCGATAAGCGCCGCCAGTGGTGTAGCGATGTCACGAGGTGAGAACAGGTCGGTTCCGCGGTAGCCGCCGATATCCCCGTGCCGCCACCACCGCATTCCGCTGATGTGCTCGGCGGCGAGCTCGTCATCAGACAGCGCGCCGCGGGGGTCGAAGCGCGTGGTGCGAACGAGGAAGTAGTCGTTGACCGCCCCGTCGTAGCCGTCCGCATGGCCGGGAACGGCGACTTCCTGGTGCCAGACGTGAGGCGGGTCGGCGTCAATGACGAGCCCCGTCTCCTCGCGCAACTCCCGGCGCAGGGCCACGAGCGGCGTCTCGCCAGGCTCGATGCCGCCGCCAGGGGCCGCCCATACTACTGTTGCGCCCGCTGGCACAGCCGGATGCGGGAAAGCGAACCGGCACAGCAGGATACGGTCGTCATCGGCCAGGACGATCGCCCGGACAGCACGTCGTAGCCTCGCCAAGGCAGGCATCTCGCTCATAAATGAATGATCAGGGCGCCAGCGCAGGGACCGCAAGCCGATCATCGTGGCTGCTCGTAATCGGCGTTCGGCACGGCTGATCATCCGCGGCGGCCCTCCTGGCATGGTGCCTCCTTCTAAGAGCCGCCGATACGGCTGCGCCCGCGGGGCGGACTCTTCGGGCCGAGGGCGCAGATGTGACCCTGCGAGCGCTGCGCTTCACTAGGAGCTCGAACCGGACCCGGGTACTCAGCACCGTCCCAGGTCCCAGGTGGCCGGTGTGCTGGAGCCGCAGGCTAGCGGCTGGTTGATCGGAGTATCTCCTTACCAGCGTTTCAGCAGCTCCCGGACCGCATCGGCTAGGCGGTCGTAGTCGTCTGGGGTGTTGTACGGCGCGGCGGCTACGCGCAGGTACCCGGTGCCCTCGAAATGGACGGCCGCGACTTCGACGCGCTGGCGCGACAGTGCCTCGTAGAACGTGTTGGCCTGGCCGGGACCGGAAAGAACTCCGTCCGGCAGCGGTACCAGCCGCATCGCCGGCGCGGGAATGGCCGGGAGCCGCTCAAGCCGAACGCCGAGTGCGTCGGCCACCCGCTTCTGGCCGTCCGATACCAGGCCGACCAGCCGGGCTACGGTCTGCCAGCCGCCCAGTGCCTCCCATTGCGCCAGGCCGTCGGGGGCTGCCAGCCAGCCGGCGTAGTCCCATGTGCCCGGGTAGTCGAACGACGCGGCATAGCCGTCCTGAAGCTGCCAGCTGAGCACGGTCGGTGTGACCTCGGCGCCGGGCCGGCTCCACAAGATGGCGCTGCCGCGGGGGGTGTACGCCCACTTGTGCAGGTTCCCGATCCAGTGGTCGGCGCCGAATGCCGCGATGTCGTCGTCCAGCTGGCCGGGCGCATGCGCCGCGTCGATCAGCACCGACCTCCCCGGCCCCGCGACGGCCGCTGCTACCGCGGTGGTGGGGATGACGGTGGCGGTCGGTGAGGTGATCCGGTCGATCACGACCAGCCGCGTCCGCGATGAGCAGGCAGCCGCGTACGCCGACACGATCGCGTCATCAGCGGCGCCGACGGGATAGGTGGCCTCGACGACTTCCGCTCCAGCCCGTGCCGCGTGATGGCGCAGCGCCATGGCGACCGCGCCATAGCCGTGCGTGCTCATCACCAGCTCGTCGCGGGTGCGCAGCTCCAGCGAGCCGAGTACCGCGGACACGCCCTCGGACACGTTGCGTACCCACGCCGTGCGGGACGGGTCGATGCCGAGAAACCCGGCCGCGCGTTCTCGTGCCGCTGCGATGAGTGGCGGGAGCTCGACCCGGTTGAAGCGGTGCGGATTGCGCTCGGCACGGTCCCGCCAGGCCGCGGCCACCCGGCGCACTGCGACGGGCGCGACACCGAACGCGCCATGGTTGAGGTGAAGGACGTCAGGGTCGAGGCCAAAGGACTCCAGCAGCGCAGCATCCACCCAGGTGATTCTGCCAGCGGTGCCGCATCTGCCCGGCCGGACCAGCCCGCAACCGCCGATGAGCTGGGTTTCGCCTTGCCCGGTGCGCGCTGGCATCGCGGCTGCCCGGCAGCCCCAGTCGCATCGGCGACGGGGCCCTTCTAGCCTGGCGGCTCGGACGGAGCGCATCAGCGGATCGAAGGCGTCAGCTAACTGTCCGTCTCGCGCCCGCGAACCGGGTCGTAGCGGTGGATTACTGGTTTGCCGGCCCGGCTTGACATGGTGAAGACTGGCCCGGTGCGGGACGGCAGGCTGGCCCGGCCGCAGCGCATTTACATTATCGGCGGCGGCGGGTCCGGGAAGACTACCCTGGGCCGTCAGGTGGCCAGCGCCCTGGGGCTTGACCTGACTGAACTTGATGGCAGTTCTGGCGCGGGGGAACGCGCGCGCGGCTCGCAGTGGGTCATCGAGGGGATCTTCGTATGGGGTACCGCTGTGTGGCTTGAGCGCGCTGACCTGATCGTGTGGCTGGATCTGCCGTGGCGGGTAGCCCGCCGAAGGATCTTGACGCGCCACCTGCGGCTGACGGCGGCTGGCGCCAATCCCCATCGCGGGTGGCGTCTGCTGTGGCAGTTCCTGCGTTCCCAGCGCCGCTACTACACCGCACCGGCCCGCGAGCCCGCCGGGCCGGCCGACTGGGACGCGATCACCCGTGCCGCCACTGCCCGTCTGGTGCGGGGGCATGAAGCCAAGGTCACAGTGCTCCGCAGCCCCCGCGAGGTACGGCGGTGGCGCCGGGCCTTCACCAGGCGCTGGGCTGAGCTCGCGGAGTCCGCAGCATAGCAATCACCGAACGGCGGCTCGGGGTGTGCATTGGTGCCGGGGCATCTGGAGAGCGCGACCGTTGTGTCTGGGTCACGGTTCTTCCTGTCGTCCGGCCAGCGGATTGAGGTTAAGCGCGAATCTTTACGGGCGTGGTCTTGGGGCGGTTTCCGGGTATGGGATGGCGGTGAGTTTGTCCGGGTCGCGGATGATGTCGATCGCGGTGATCCGGCCGTCGTCCATGGTGAGCGCGACGACGCTGAGCACGTCATCAGCGTCGCGGATGACCAGTCCGGGGGCGCCGTTGACCAGCGTCAGCCGGGCCGATTGCGGGGGGCGCCGGGCGAAGCCGGCCAGCAGGCGCGCCACCTGGGCCGCGCCGCGAGCCAGGCGCGGCGCGGCGCGGACCTTGCTGCCGCCGTCGGCGCGCCAGACTACATCGGGGTCGAGCAGCGAAATCAGTGCCTCCATGTCGCCGCCGGCGCACGCCGCGGCGAATGCGGCGACAAGTTCTGCCTGCTCGGCGTGGGTGGGCGGGAACCGCGGCCGGCCGTGCTCAACGTGGCGGCGGGCCCGGGCGGCGAGCTGGCGCACCGCCGCCACAGACCTGCCCGTAACGTCTGCGACCTCGGTGAATGTCAGGCCGAAGACATCGTGGAGCACGAACGCGGTCCGCTCGGCCGGGGTCAGCCGTTCTAGCACTATCAGCAGTGCCATGCTCACGGACTCATCCAGGGTGACCCGGTCGGCCGGATCGGCGGTGCTGCCCGGGTCCTGGACTAGGGGCTCGGGAAGCCACGGCCCGACGGAGTGCTCCCGCCGTGCCCGGGCGCTGGTAAGCGCGTCCAGCGCCAGCCTGCTGACTGTGGTGGTCAGCCAAGCCGCAAGATCACGGACCTGTCCCGGGTCGGGCAGCCGCGCCAGCCGCAGCCACGCCTCCTGCACCACGTCCTCGGCCTCGGCCAGCGACCCGGTGCTCGCATAGGCCAGCCGCAACAGGCGCGGGCGGTGCGCCTGGAACACCTGGGCAAGCTCAGCCTGGCCGCGCGGCACTGCGGTACTCACCCGCCGTCTGTCCCTCCGCGCCCTGCTGACGGCGGCACGTCGCCTCCAGCCAGGCCGCAAACGTGATGGTCCCCCGCACGTCGGGATTGGGTGCGGTCAGCGCACCACCCCGCAGCAGCCGTCCGATCCGCCGCGGCAGCCAAACCGGAACCGCCACGGCCGGGCTCCTGGTGACCTGCCGCCAGGTGGCGGCCATCGCCCGGGCCGTGGACACCTCCGGCCCGGCGACGACCACCCGGCCCGCCCGGGGACTGCCCGCGGCGGCCCCGGCGACGACAGCCGCGACCTCGGCTGCGGCCACCGTTTGCAGCAAGACCGCCGGCACCGGCACCAGCCGCCACCGGGCGGCGGATGCCAGCGTGGCAGCGGCCAGCTCATGGAACTGGGTGGCGCGCACGATCGTCCACGGTACCGGCCCGTGCTCCAGCACCTGCTCTTGCGCCGCCTTGGCCCGGAAATAGCCCAGCGGCACCATCTCGCAGCCCACGACCGACACCCCGACGTGATGGGTCACGCCCGCGGCCTGCTCAGCGGCCAGGAGCCGCCGCGTCCCGCCAACCAGAAGCTGCGCGGCGTCCCGGGACGAGTCATTGCTCGCATCGACCACCGCCTGACAGTCGCGTAGCGCCTCCTCCAGCCCCGCGCCGGTCCTCAGGTCCACCCGGTGCTGCGGGGCGCTGCGGCTCAGCACACGAATCTCATGGCCACGGTCCCGCAGCTGTGCTGCCACCAGCCGGCCTAGCGTTCCCGTTCCTCCGATAATCGCGATCCTCATGCCCCGGTGACGACGCAGCAGCCCAATGTGTGACATGCGGCAACCCAGGACAACCGGATGCACAGCCGGGCTGACCCGCAACCCGTGACCGGATAGCAGCCGCTGCGACGGCCTTGAGCTGGCCCAGGCCGAGCGGCTGCCCGCTGCAGCGTGTCCGGGCGGTGCTTCCGATCGTCCTGTGCCTCGGCCGGTCCAGCTCGCGTCTGGCCGGGCTCAGGGCTGGCGTCGCGCCGGCTCCGGTCTGCGCCGCGGTCTCCAGCAGCTGTCCGACCGTGCATCGGCCTCGGCAGCTAAGCAACCCGCGCGCCACACGCTAGGCACGGTTAATTCGCGATGAGGACACAAGCGCTCCTTGATTCCGAATCTGCCTCCGCCGGCCCGTGACTGGGGACCTCGGGATGGGGGACGGAGCAGGCGAGGCGGGCGAGCGCGAGGCTAGTGACGAGCACCGCGAGGCCGGCGGCGACTCCGCCCGCCACGCCGGTCTTGGGCGCCTCGCCGAGCAACCCGATGCCCACGGCCACGCTGGCCGCCGGCGTGATCGCAGCGATGACCGGCAGCGTGACCATAGGCCGGCCAGCCTGGTAAGCGGTCTGGGTCAGCAATACGTTCCCCACCCCGCACACGACCAAGGCGTAGACGGTCCAGGAACCGGGCAGCGCTGCCAGGCCGTGGCTCGCCGCGCGGGAGAACGCCATAGTCACCACCGCCGAGCAGGAATCCGCCAGCCCTGCCGCCACCGCCAATAGGACCGCGCGGCGTCGCCCCGCGGCACGCAGGCCGACGGCAGCGGCCACCAGCGCGCTGACCCCCGTCGCGGCAGCGCCCAGGCCCGCCGCCACGGCGTAGTCCGGATGGCCAGCCGAGTGATCATGGCCAGGCGAGGTCAGCGCCAGAAACGCCGCGATGGCCGCGACGACGGTCAGCGCCGCGGCCCACGACGCTCGGCTTAGCGGGCGGCGCGACCAGACGCGTACGGTTGCCACCGCTACGACTAGCTCCGCGGACATCAGCATCTGCACGGTCGCCAGCGATCCGGACCGCAGCGCGGCCACGTGCGCGGCGAACCCGCCGATCTGCAGGGCGATTCCCAGCAGCCACAAGGGCTGGCGTGCCAGCAGGAACAGCAGCCGGGGCCGTCCCGCCGCCGACTCCGGTACCTCGGCCGCCTGCCGCTGCTGCACCGCCGCCCCGGCCCCATATAGCACGGCGGCGGCCAGCGCGGCCACAATCATCATGATCACCGACACCACGCTAGGGGCGATGCATCGTGTCAGGCCATCCGGAAGATCCCCCATTTCGCACGGAGGTTAACCCCACTCCTGTCCGGAAGATCCCCCATTCCGCACGGGGGGCCAACCCCACTCCTGCTGAAGGGCTCCCCTCCAACCGGGACGACCACCTCCCGCCGCGCGCTCTGCCACGCCCCCCGGAAGGGCTCGTTCCCTCGGCTATTGACGCGCGCACCGCGCCGTTATGATCGGCGGCTCGATTCCTCCCCTACTCCCCCTGTGGACTCCCGGAGACATCACGGCGAGCGGCGAAGGCCATGACGAGTATCCGGTGCCATCAGCGGTGAACGGTTAGCCCGCGGCGGCGGCGAGCATGACCGGGCCGGTACGGTGCCGATCCGCGGTCCGGCGAATGGGCGTGGTCGGATGACGGCGCCTGGTCCAGCCCGCGATCTAGCCGTTTGCGGGACGCGTCGGCCGCAGCCTGACGACCTGCCGGAGCCGGGCAAGGAGCGCACGCAGGTCACGGGAGTCCAGCAGGAAGGCGACAACGCCGAACGCGATGACCGCGGCGCCCGCCGCTAGGACGCCGATGCCGGCAGCCAGCAGCTTGTGGCTCGTCGGCAGCACGACGCCGACACCCAGGCCTGCCGCGGCGCCTACGGCCGCCGCGGCGAGCCCGGCCAGGGTCGCCCCGCCAACTCTGTGCATGGCCGGCTTACCCCGGATGCGGCGGGTAACGATGACCAGCGGGATGGCCGCGACGGCCTGGCCGATGGTGTTGCCCAGCGCCAGCGCGGCCACCACCAGGCGAGCCGGCACCAGCTCGACCAGCACGACCTGCGCCAGCATCACCAGGACCCAGCTGCCGGCCACCGCCACCGCGGCGACCTTGAGCCGCCCGATGGCCAGCATCACCCGGGACAGGTTGGCGATCACGCCGATGCCCACCAGGCCGGGAGCGAACAGGATGAAGCCCAGGATCAGCTGCGACACCTGATCCGGCTGCCTGGCAAGCACGTGCGCCGCCGGGACAGCGACCGCGGCGGTTACCGCCATGCCCAGGCAGGTCGCCAGCACGACCGCGCGTGTCGACCCAGCGCACGTCCTATCGAACAATTCACCGTCGCGAGCCGACAGAACCGGGAACGCGCTCACCACGATCGACACGGCCAGCACCGAGTTGATCGAGCTGAAGACCATGAACGCGTAGTTGAAGAGCACCAGCGCGCCGGTCGCGCCGCGGCCGTTGGCCAGCGCGATCGCCACCAGGGTGGACATGTCGCTGGCGACGAGCTCGACCACGCCGACCATCGCCAGGCCGCCGGCCCGGCGCAGGACGCCGGGCGGGAACCGCAGCGCAGGCCGCAGCCGCAGGTGCAGCCGCCAGGCCGGCACCGCGGCTGCCAGCACCAGCGCGGCTACCGAAATCGTCGTCCCCACCGACAGCACCAGCTGCGCCGCCATCGGCAGCCGGGCGAGCGGCAACCCCCGGCCCAGCGGCGCGAACGCCAGATAGGAGGCGATCAGCACCATACTGGAGATCACCGGAGCCAGGGCATACGCAGCGAACCGGCGGTAGGCCTGCAGCAGCCCGAACAGCACCACCGACAGCCCAAGCAGCACCACCTGGGGCGCGAATACCCGCAGCATGCCGGCCGTGGTCGCGACCACCTCGGCATGCGCGCAGCCGGCGTTCCGGTTGACCGGATTCAGCACCGCCGCAGCCGGCCCAGCAGCCGCCACGATCACCAAGGTCAGCGGCACCAAGATGAGGACCGACCAGGTCAGCAACGCCGAGGAGATCTGCCCGGCCCGGGCCTTCTCCGCCGGATCCGCAGCCGACCGCTCCGCCGACCGGGCCAGCACCGGCACCATCGCGCTGGTCAGCGCACCTCCCAGCACCAGCTCATAAACCAGGTTGGGCACCTGGTTCGCGGTGACGTACGCCGTGCCCAGGCACGTCGCGCCGACCGTCTGGGAGAACACCAGGGTACGGACCAGCCCCAGGACCCGCGACAGGATCGTCAGCACCGCGATCACCACGGCACCGCGAGCGATGCCCGGCGTGTCCTCCGGTCGGCTAGCGGTGTCCTCTCCGGTGACCTGAGCTAGCCCGGTCACGCGCCGTCATCCACTCTCGTCCACAGCCGCATCCCCGGACCTCGGCCACCTTATCTGGAATAGATTTGATACGACGAGAAGGTTACGACGCGGGAACGGCGTCGATCAGCGGAACGGCTGGTTAGACGGGCTGGACTGGGCACGTGGCCGGAGTCCTAGCAACGTGGTCGCCAGAAGGCGCTTTGGCGTTTCGTGGGCTGCGGCCGAGCCAGGCTATGAGCTGATCGCTTGGGTCGGCTTGGGCAGAGACAGGAACGGGGGCGGCCAGGATGGCAGCGCCCACTCCTCCGGCGAGCCCACCACCCCATCCAGGGACACCAGCGTCGACTCAACCAGCTTCCTCATCGCCTTCTCTCCCGTCCGGCTCGGGCCCTTGCCGCACCGGCTCACCAGCCGCGCCGTGATCGCCGATGCTCGCCAATACGGACCCGCACCCCGCGATAAAGGAATCGCCGGCCACCGGCGCCATGCGTCCGCACGGCTTCCGGGCACCGGGGGCCGCCTCACCCACCAGGCAGTCGACGGCTTCCCCGCCGCTGCGCGTTCCGCACCAGAAGCCTCAGCACGCTAAGACCGCGCCACGCCGCGCGGGACTAACCGCCCATCACGCCAGCCGGGGCTGGCACAAATCACCCACGCCTCACCGCGACCAAGGCGGCGACCGCGCCGCGCGTCGGCGCCTGGCCAGCGGTCGCAGGGGTCACCGGCGTCACCGTGGCCGTGGCAGGGGCCGTCACCGGTACCGCCGGATGTCAGCTGTGCGGCTGCCGGACAGTGTCAGAGCAGAACGGCACCGCCGTCGACGGTGAGCACGGTGCCGGTGACGAAGCGGTTGTCCATCAGGTAGAGGTGGGCGGCGGCGATGTCGCCTGGCTCGCCGACCGTCTTGGTGATGGTCCGCTCGGCGAGCGCGCCGAGCAGGGCCGAACGCTGGGGTTCCGGAGCCGCGTCCCACATCGGCGTGTGAACCGCTCCCGGGCGAACCGCGTTGACCCGGACCGGAGCCAGCTCAACGGCCAGCCCCCGGGTCAGTCCCTCGATCGCGGCGGCTCCGGCGGCCATGAGGGCGGCTCGGGCGGACGGCCGGACCGCGATTGTCCCGGACGTCAGCACGACCGAGCCGCCCTCCTTGATCCGGGGGGCCGCGTGCTTGACTGCGGCGACCGCACCCCAGAAACGGACGTCGAACAGCCGGCGGGCATCGTCTAGCGGCACCTCGTCCAGCGGACGCGGGGTGACGCTGTCGCCGGCGGTGTACACCAGGTGATCCAGCTCGCCGATCCCGGCGAGCGCCTCGGCCACCGACGCCTCGCTGCGGGCGTCGGCGACGACTCCGTCGCAGCCGCCGGGCAGCGCGGCCAGGGCGGCGTCGAGCCGGCTCTGGTCGCTTGAGGCGATCGTGACCTTCGCTCCCGCGGCCGCCGCGGCGGCCGCGGTGGCCAGTCCCATTCCCGAGCTGCCGCCGATGATCACAACGTGCTTGCCGTCAAGGTCCATCGTGCGTCCTCCGTATCCGATGTGATGATGTCTCACCGAGTCATCAGTCTATCGAATGCGATGACCCAATGAGACATCACTGTAAGATCGGGCTCATGCCGCGATGGGAACCTCAAGCCAGGGAGCGGCTCCGCGATGCCGCGCTCGAGTTGT
>Ga0335073_10002675_pt1 | contig 24463 bp, 20 predicted proteins | sample Lox_Sample_22_FD_207093 | JGI IMG/M metagenome (GOLD analysis project Ga0335073, IMG submission 207093) | Soil microbial communities from Loxahatchee National Wildlife Refuge, Florida, United States - Lox_Sample_2.2 | ecosystem: Environmental > Terrestrial > Soil > Wetlands | place: USA... | reverse complement strand
CAACGAAAAAATCACGCTGAGCGAGCCGAAAAAAATAGTGGAAACAATGATCAGCGGATCGACCCACAGCAGGGTCCAGAGCAGGGCCATCGGTTCATTGTACTGGGACGCGCCTCAGCGGTAGCCTGGCCAACCCCATCCCCAGCCAAAGATCCGGGAAAGAACCCACCAGATAATCAGGATGATGAGAATGGACCAGAGGCAGCCGCAGCCGGAATAGGGGCGATTATAGGCGACCCAAATGCGGCGATGCGGCGGAAGATTGGGGTCGTTCGGGGTCAATCAATCTACTGGATTGCACCGAGGTTCACGCCCCGGACGGCGCTATCGTCAAATGATCCAGGATTCGCGCCATCGGGGGGACGATCATGGGCGCTGAACGCGGGCACGCTTCGAGCGACGGGGCGGATGCGTCACAGTGAACGGCGAAACAAGCTGGCTCACAATATCAGCTTCGGGCAGCATTCACGCCGGCATCCATTGGCGCAACGATAGGTACATGTTGCTGCTGACCTCACCAAGCTCGACGGCACAGTCGCGACGATTAGCAACACGGGTCATCCATAGCCGGCCACCATTCCCGCCGCCAGGACGAAATCGCCAGAAACTCGACCGTTTCGATCCGATAGCCGCGCAGATCCGCCCAAAGCGCACCGGCTCGCGGTCCCGCCAGATCTGCGTAGCCGGTTCTGTCGGACGTGCACTGCGCAACATCCACGTCGGGCCTGGTTGAATGATAAAATAAGTTGTTCGTTTTGGCCAGGTAGCTCAGTTGGTAGAGCGCAGCCCTGAAAAGGCTGGCGTCGGCGGTTCGATTCCGTCCCTGGCCACCTTCTGTTTTCAAACACTTACAGCAACTTTTTGATGTTCAGACTCGTTCCGTGGAGTCCAAACGGAGTCCAATTTGGACTCCAGTCGCCGATGGTGACCATGGTGACCAGCTCGATTCTTGTGGTCACCACCGCATCTGCCTGATGCGAAATAAGTTGACGCCAGATGGTGACCATGGTGACCATTTTTTTTCGTTTTGTTGTCTCGTGTATCGCGAGACAACTTGATTTTTCCTATATATGGTCACCACCAGCGCGAGTCCTGAAAGCCGCACAATGTTTCGGCGATCAATGCTCTGACGAACCCGGATTCGAAAACGTGAGTCCCAGGGCCACCTCACTTCCCACGTACTGAAAAAGCGGTGGTCGGGCGCCGCGCTGCCAGGTCGCTCGCGCTTGAAGATATGCGGAAAACGGCGCGATGAAGGTAATGCGCGTGTAAGGACGCCCGCCAGCAACGACTTCTTCCGGAGTATTGAACCTGAAAGGATTCCTGCTGACATCGAAGAAGGGCTCCGCATAGTATTGCCACCTTACGCGGTACGAGAAATCGATCGTTAGCGGACGGTCGCCAAGGAAGGACCGGGTGAAATTATAGGGCAGACGCGAACTGGCATCCACTCCGACGACGCCGCGAAAGATGAAATTGGGAGGCGACACGCATGGTGTTCCGGTCACGGTCTGGCTTGCGACGGGCCTTCTCAACCCGGCCCAGATCCAAGAGTATTTCGGCGTGCCGGCGGCCGCGCCGGTCCCGATCATCGTTTTGTATCGCGAACTGGTGTGCTGCGATGTTGAAGAACCGGACCTGGCGCGCGCGATCGTTGCGCTGACGGATCCGGCTGAGCGGCGGGAAGTGCGCCTGCACTTCATGGGGCATGATGCCTGGGCGAAGCGCGGGAGTGCGAACACCGTAGTCGAACAGATGGAGCCGATCCTTTTGGCCCATGGACTACGCGCCTTCGATCGCGCAGATATAGACCGGGTGGGCGGCTGGCGGCTACTTTACAACGCCTGGGCGAGTGCACGGCGTCTGCGGAAATGGCCGGCCTCTGCTGGGCCATACCAGCCGCAAGCTGCTGACCCGCCGGCGCTGTTCATCAGCGCGGCATGCCCGGATACGATCAGCGCCGTTCCGATGCTGATCTGTGATGAGAAGAATCCCTTGGATGTTCGTAAGATGGCGGGACAGTTTTTCGATGATGTCATGGATGCTTTGCGCTACGGGGTGAAGTCGCATCTCAACGCGGAGACGGCCGATCCGGCCGAGGTTAGGGCGCGCGAGATTTGGCAGCGCTACCCGAACACGGCCGAAGGAAACACCAACCGCGCGATGGCGATGCTACGGCTACAGGCCGAGCAGCAGCGTAGCCGATTTATTCGAAGGAGGCCGCGAGCGTGAAGGACCGTCGCGGCGATCCCGCGCTGGTCGAGACCTTTGTGCTTCGACTGAGCTTCGCAGCATGATCGGAAGCGCGGCTCGCGCCTGCGCGGTCGCTGTTCAATCCCGGTAAGCGTTCGCTCGCGTGGGAGAACCGGCGCCAGGGTCAAGAGCAAACTTAGCCAGCCGCACCGATCAATTTTGCGGAGAGACTCTCCTAAACGGTCTGTTTTTGAGCGCGCGGAACTGGTCGCAAAATGTGCAAGTTAGCGATGGGCCCGACGCAAATCGATCGTTTTTTGATCGTTAATTAGCAGTTTTAAGCCATTTTTTCGCCCTTCAGGCCGACATTCTCGTTGAATGTGCGCCCCTGCCTGGCTAACATGTGACCGATGAAAACAGTCGGCTACGTTCGTGTTTCCACAGAGCGCCAGGTAGATTTTGGCGTCTCGCTCGAAGCGCAGGAAGCCAAGATCCGCGCCATGGCAATCGTGCGTGGCGGCGATTTGGACGAGGTCATCGTGGATGGCGGGGAGTCCGCGAAGGACCTGAACCGTCCCGGCGTCCAACGGCTGCTGGCGCTGGTTGACGCTGGCAAAGTAGACGCCGTAATCGTCGCCAAGCTGGACCGTTTAACCCGTAGCGTCAAGGACTTATGCGGGCTGCTGGAACTGTTCGAGAAGCGCAAGGTGGCGCTGATCAGCGTGGCGGAATCGCTCGATACGGGTTCGGCGGCGGGTCGCCTGGTGATCACCATCATGGGCGCGGTCAGCCAGTGGGAACGCGAAGCGATCGGCGAACGGACCCGCGACGCCCTACGCCACAAGCGGAGCCAGGGCCGACGCGTGGGTAACATCGCGTTTGGCTCCCGGCTGGCGGCAGACGGTGAGCACCTGGAAGCGGACGCCGGCGAGCTGGCGGCGCTCGCAGAAATTCGCCGGCTACGAGGCCAGGGAACCACGCTTCGTGGGATCGCCGCCGAGCTGAACCACCGGGCGTATCGCACGCGGCGCGGAACGCCGTGGCGGCTCGAATCGGTGGCTCGGGCGCTAAAACAGTCGCAATTTTCGCTCTAACCTGCTGATACTTCGGTAAGTTGACAGCGATTATATCGTTTGCTTCAGTACGGTGTCTGCCGGGGCGAAGGTACAGCGAAACTCCTTCGACGCGTCCTGGCGCGTTTGTGGGCCAGCGCGGGGCATTCTACGAAACTTAGCCGCTGGGCGCTTTGAATTGGCAGGGTTTACGCGAGCGGTTTGGACAGCCTACGGCCGGTTTCAAGTGACGCGACCGGTGGGTCACGTCACTTACTCGATGAAATCGGTACCGGTGACCAGGCAGCAACGCCGCCCGACTGGGCTGGGAATCCGCGTTCAAAAGGCGGAGGATCGGGAGCGCGTTGCCGATTTGCCCTACTTCGTCGAGGCGGTATGAACGCTTAGCGAGCAATTCGCCTGCTTGCGGTCGTGAATAAGGCCATTCACGTCGGAAAAAACAGAATTTAATCGACGCGCGATTATGCCCGCGAAGGGAACGCGAAAAATTGGCGGGCTCGGACTTTTTTTTATATACCCGACAAAACGGTCAGCAACCCATGGAAAATTAAGAATTACTGCTGCTGCTGTTGCTGAGATTCGATCGCGTCGGATTTGGCCGGTTCTTCCCACTCCGGCTCGGTTCCTGATTCGGGTTCCGGCGGCAGCGGGGAATCGGACAGCGCGACGCGAACGGAAACGGTCAGATCGCTGGCCGCTTTTCCTTTAAAGACGCCTTTCGCGGGCGGAACGTCGGCGTAATCGCGGCCGATGGCGGTGCGGATGTGACGGTCGCGCGCGATCAGGTCGTTGGTCGGATCGAAGCCGATCCATCCGATGCCGGGCAGCAGGGCTTCGAGCCAGGCGTGCGTTGCGCCTTCCGGGGACCGGTCCGGACGTTGCCCGTCCGGGAAGAGATAGCCGCTGACGTAGCGGCACGGAATTTTCGCGCTGCGCGCCAGCGCGATCATGATGTGCGCGAAATCCTGGCACACGCCTTGGCGCGATTCGATGGCCTGGTCGATCGGCGAATCGACCCGGGTCGATTTGGGAACGTAATCAAACCAGTCGTGTATCGCGGAGTTTAATTCGCGTAAGTACGAAAGCGGGTCGTTGCTGCGTTCGACATGCAAGTCTTCCGCTAACTGAGCGAGCGCGGGCGTCGGCTGCGTGAACAGGCTGGGCAGCAGCATTTCGCCGTAGTCGCCGGACGCGATCAGCGCGTCGAGTTTGGTCCATGCGTCGGCGCCGAGGCGCGCGGGCGGATCGTCGGGTGACTGCACCTCCACCAGCGCCTCGGCGATGATGCGGAGCTGGGTGTGCTTGCCGGGAACGTCGAAGTGATGGACGGTGTTGCCGAGATAATCGCGATAAGAATTGACCTGCGCGCGCGGGTCGATTGAAAGCTGAAAGCTCAAGGTTCGCTGCGGGCCTTCGGTTCGGGGGTGCATGCGCAGCTCCATCAGACTTTCGCTAACCGGCGAATCGTAACGGAACTGCGTCAGGTGACGGATGGAGTAGAACATGTCGTGTAGAGGTTTACGCCCCCAGCGCGGCCTCGACCGGATAATTGATATAGGTCTGGTAAACCGCGCTGTACACCTGCAAACATTGGCGGCGCACCGTGTCCAGATACGATTGCAGGCCGGCGCTCAAGATTTCATCCATCTGCCCGAAGGCGAGCGTGGCCTGCATGCGTCCGGCGATGCGTTCCACGCGCGAGGTGCGGCGATTCGAACCTTCCTGGCTAATGGTTTTAAGCGACGTCGCCAGCGCGTCGGCGGAAAAACGAATCGAGTGCGGAAAAACCGCGTTCAGGACCAGAAATTCGGCAATGCGATCGGGACTGATCTCGGCGGTGTAGGCTTTGCAGTACGCTTCAAACGCGGTGCAGGATTGCAGCAGGCCGATCCATTCCACCGGCTCCAGTTCGGCGGCGCCGTAGAATTCGCGAAAATGCACGCTGACCAGAGTGGAGACGGCGATGGCTCGCTCCAGGTAGCGGCCCGCTTGAATGAACTGCCAGCCTTCGCCGTGGGTCATGGTGGAGTCGGTGATGCCCTGAAACAGGTGCGCGCCTTCCTGGATGGAATGCAGAAAATCGCGAACATCGGCGGCCTGATCGGCGCGTTTGACGGCGTGGAACAGTCGATTCAACTGCTCCCACATTTCCGAGCTGATCAGCTCGCGGACCTGGCGGGCGTTCTCGCGCGCGGAGACGATGCAGGAAACGATGGACGACGCGCTGGTGGTCGAATGAATCAGCGATGGCGCGACTTCAGCGGCGGGCCATGCGGATTCGACGCCGAGCGATTTGAGCATGCGCGCGAGGTGACGGTCGTCGGAACCGGGGCCGCGTTCGAGCATTAGATACAGCTGGACGTTCAACACGCGCGCGGTGTGTTCGCCGCGTTCGAGATAGCGGCTCATCCAGAAAAGACTGTCGGCGGCGCGGGAAAGCATCAGAACATTTCACCCGTTTCCTCGGAAAATCCGTGATCGCGTCATCCGTGAAGCACCCAGGTATCCTTACTGCCGCCGCCTTGCGACGAATTGACCACCAGCGAGCCTTTGCGCAGCGCGACACGCGTCAACCCGCCGGGAACGATGGTCACTTTTTCTCCGCCGAACAAGATATAAGGACGCAGATCGACGTGGCGGGGCTGAATGGCGCCCTCGGCGATGCAGGGGGCGCGTGAAAGATGGATCGTCGGCTGCGCGATGTAATTGCGCGGATCGGCTTCGACGCGGCGGCAAAATTCCTTGCGCTGCGACGCCGTGCTTTGCGGGCCCACCAGCATGCCGTAACCGCCGGATTCGCCGACCGCCTTAACCACGAATTTTTCGAGATCGCCGAGAACGTGGGCGCGCTCGGTGGCGTTGGACATCTGGAAGGTCTCGACGTTGTTCAGAATCGGGTCTTCGCCCAGGTAGTAGCGAATAATTTTCGGGACGTAGGCGTAGACGGCTTTATCGTCGGCGACGCCGGTACCGAGCGCGTTCGCCAGACTCACGTTTCCGGCCCGATAGGCGTTGAAAATGCCCGGCACACCGAGCGACGAATCGGAGCGGAAAGCGATCGGGTCGATAAAATCGTCGTCGATGCGGCGATAAATCACGTCCACACGGCGCAGGCCCGCGGTGGTTCGGGTGTAAACGAAATTATCGTGAACGACGAGATCGCGGCCTTCCACCAGTTCGATGCCCATCTGGCGCGCGAGAAAGGCGTGTTCGAAATAGGCGGAGTTATAAACGCCGGGCGTCAGCAGCGCGATGGAAGGCTCGGCGCAGCCTTGGGGCGCGAGCGAGCGGAGGGTCGCCAGCAGCGCCTGCGCATAATGCTCGATGGCCTGCACGCTGCATTTTCGAAACAGCTCCGGGAAAATTCGCTTCATCACCTGGCGGCTGACCAGCATGTACGAAACGCCGCTGGGGACGCGAAGATTGTCTTCGAGAACCACGAATTCGCCGCTGGGAGTGCGAATCAGATCGGTGCCGGCGACGGTGACATAAGCGTCGCGGCGGACGTGGAAACCTCGCATCTGACGGCGAAAATGTTTGCAGCTATAAATGAGCTCTCGGGGGACGATGCCGTCGTTCAGGATGCGAGCTTCGTGGTACAGGTCCTTGAGAAAAAGATTGAGCGCGGTGATGCGCTGAACTAAACCGGATTCGATTTTCGACCATTCTTCGCCGGTGAGAATGCGCGGCAGCAGATCGTTGGGGAAAATTCGTTCGGTGCCTTCGTCGCGTCCGTAGACGGTGAAGGTGATGCCCTGGTGCAGAAAGGAAAGATCGGCGATCTGCTGGCGGCGGCGCAGCTCTTCCGCGGGCAGCTCCAGCAGCGCGTCGTAAAGATGCTGATAATGCGGGCGCACTTGTCCGGTGCGATCGAACATTTCGTCGTGCGCTCCGTCGAGTTCGTAATTCTGGAGAAAGGCCGGCAACTCCGGTCCGCTTGCAACTCCCGCCATGGCTTCCTTCGCGCCTGTTCGACGGGGAGCAGGTGATGCTCGTCAGGATGCCAGTTTAACAGATTTCAATTTAAAGGAGCTCCTCGATCCGGTGTTTTGTCGCGCCAAAGTGAAAAGTTCCTAATTGGCCAAAGTAGAAAGTTCCTCTTGACAGCCGAACGGCTGAAGGATGGAACGGATTGCGATGAGCCAAGAGGAACGAGACAAGTTGGAGTGGCTGAAACGGGCTAAGGACAAGGTCATTAGTCAGTGGTCGGTAACAGGGAGTACCAAGCTGGCGCCGTCTGGACCTGAGATTCGCCCTCGCTGGCTTGCGCCCGGGACTCCTGGGGAATATCATCGGTCCGAGAAAGGGGACCTATGCCTCATTATTTGCTCCAAGCGGCGTACACGCCCGAAGCGTGGGCTGATCTACTCACTCGTCCGCACGATCGTATCGATGCGATTCGACCGGTTATCGAAAAACTGGGCGGCAAGCTCCTGCACGGCTGGTTTGCGTTCGGCGACTATGACATTGTCGCGGTCGTAGAGATGCCGACCAATATTGAAGCCGCCGCGTTTGCTTTGGCCGGTTCCGCCGGAGGTGCAGTCAAGGCTTTCAAGACAACTCCGCTCATGACCGCAGCCGAAGGAATCGAGGCGATGAAGAAAGCAGCTCAATCCGGCTACAAGGCGCCCACTAAGCGTGCACACGCCTGACATCAGAGACGGCTCGCAAAAGCAGGAACGCCGCCCCGGCTGAGAGCCGAAGGCGGCGCTTCCGAACGAAAAAGACCGGCGTTTTCCTACTTGACGATGCGATAAGTCCGCTCCCCGGCGGCGTTCTTCGACGATTCGATCTTCTCGCCGCCCTTGCTGCCCAGGATGCTGACGAAGCCGCGCACGGTGTACTTCTGCCAGCCGGTCGCTTCGACGATCTCGGCCAGCTTCACGCCTTTGGCCCGCTTCATCATTGCAATCACCTCCGCCTTCTTGTTCGCGCGCTACTCGCTTCCACCCTTCGCGCCCTTCTGCGCCGTGGCGCGTTTGGCAGGCTTGGCCGGGGACTTCTTCGCCTTGCTCTCCGTCAGCGCCACGTCGCTCGCCGGTTGCGCAACCTTCTGCAACAGGCGCTGTACCGCCGCCCAGATCCGCGCCACCGCCGCCTTCCGGTTCGTGAATTTCTTCACCGGCTTCAGTTCCGTGAACGGTGCCACGCCCGCGAAGCTGTTCCACACTTCGACCAGCCGAGAGCCAGGCCACTCCGCGGCCAGCTTCGCCAGTTCCTTCTCTGAAGCGAACGATTGAATGTTTTCGCTGGCGGCCGGAACTTCGGCGTGCGCGGCGATGTTGTTGTCGGTATCGATGGTGAATGTCATGGTTTTCTCCTTTGGCCGCTGATGTTTAGCGGTCACGACATTCATCACTCGGGTTGAAGACGAAGGCAAGCGGAATCGACTTGGTTCCGGCGAAAATCTTTTCAGAGCCAGGAACCGTGCGCTGGAATTGCCCGGGCGGGCGTGCAGTTGCTCGTGGTCGCCACCGAGCTGTGGCCCAGCGTGGCTTGGACCAGGGTAATAGGCGCGCCATGGTCCAGGGCATGGGAAGCATGAGCGTGCCGGAGCCAATGGGGGCTGATCGCTTCTGCGACGCCAGCGCGCGTGGCCGCTCGGCGCAGGATCATTCGAACGCCCGCGATCGAGCCGCTTGCCCGTCCGCGAGGGAATCGTCACCGCGCCACACTACTCCCACTCGCCCGATCATTAATAGCCAGCGCGCCTGCACCGGACAAAGCCAGTGACTCCTGCTCCGAAGCGGCTTCGACCTGGCATTGCCCACGCTGCGGCACGCCGATGATTCCGGTGCAGCGATTTACTGCCGTCGAATTGCGCTGCCAGTATTTCGATTCATCATGAGGCCGCCATCCATCTCGCAACTTCGGCTATGCCTCCGGCAGGCCATCGCAGTGGTGTGTCCTGCCAGCCCTAGAAAGGCTCTGCGGGCCCGTCGAGCTCCGCTTGTACGCCTGCTTCAAACACACCAGCCGCTCGCACAATCGAATGAATATCGCCATTCACACGGATTCCAGGCGCCTTCGGTACCAAAGCGGCATTGAATCCCCATAGCTCCCGCGCCCGCCGCAACCGCCAGCGGCTTCCTTCAAGTCTCCTTATCGAAAATGCCTCGGCCCGGCCTTCTCGTCTGCGCCCCAGTATCCTGCGCCGAGGCATTTCCGATCAAGGCTAGCGACAACCCGTAAACATGGAAGGTAAACGCTGCGCTGTTAGTCGCGGCGAAACTTCTCTGGAACATATCGCGACGAGAATACGTAAAATACCCAAATGGCTCTGAGTCACGATCTGCGCGCGGGCGTTCGCCATCTGGGGCAGAATCCTGGATTTTTCTTCGTCGCGGTCCTCACACTGGCGCTTGGCATCGGCGCAAACGCTTCTATCTTCAGCGTAATCAATGTGGTTCTCTTCCGGCCTTTACCGCTGGAGCGCCCCTCCGAGCTTGTCTCTCTCAATGAGACTGTGGCCAACAACACCGTGCCCTTCCTCTCGTACCCGAACTACCGCGATTTTCGCGACCGCAATTCCGTACTGACGGGGTTGGCCGCGTATGGTTTTATTCCGGCGAGCGTTGGGCAACAGGGGAGCAGCCAGCGGATGTGGGGCTACATCGTAAGCGGAAACTACTTCGAACTATTGGGAGTCAAAGCGCTGGCCGGGCGGCTGCTCCAGCCGGAGGACGACATAGTTCGGGGAGGGCACCCGGTGATGGTTCTGACCTATGCGGGCTGGCAGAGGCGCTTCGGGGGCGACCCCAAGATCATCGGCTCGAAGGTCCGGGTCAACGGCCGGGAGTTCACCGTGTTGGGAGTCACGCCCAAGGGGTTTATCGGTACCGAGCTGATGATTTCTCCGGACGTCATCTTCCCGTTGGCCATGCAGAAAGAGTTGGAGGGTGGCGAAGGTTATCTGGACAAGCGGAATGGCTGGAGCGTTTTTGTATTGGGGCGTTTGAAGCCAGGCATCACCCGCATGCAGGCTGAGTCCGCGCTCAACGGGATCGCGCGGCAATTGGCGCAGGAATATCCGCGGCAAGACGACGGCATCAAGATCACTCTCACTCCTCCGGGGTTGGGGGGAGGATACCTCCGGGACGCGACCATCGGGTTCGCTGCTGCGTTGTTCGGTGTTTCCTGTCTGGTGTTATTGGTCGCCTGCGCAAATCTGGCGAGTATGCTGCTCGCCCGCGCCGGCGACAAGCGCAAGGAAACCGCTATCCGGCTTGCTCTGGGCGCTGGACGAGGGGTGCTGATCCGTCAACTGCTAATCGAGAATCTTCTGGTGGCTTTGCTGGGGGGCGCCGGCGGCGCGCTGTTGGCTGCCTGGATCATGAGCGCGCTGGCTGCCTGGCATCCTCCGATCGACATCCCGGTGGTGATTAGCGCTCCCGTAGACATCCGCGTGTTCCTGTTCGCCCTGGTTGTGTCCACCGTCACGGCGCTGTTATTCGGTCTACTACCCGCTTTTCAGTCGACGAAAACGGACTTGGTCCCGGCATTGAAGAATGAAGCCGACACGCCGCGATTCCGCTACTGGCATTTGCGCGACTACATGGTGGTAGCCCAAGTCTGCCTGTCGGTACTGCTGCTATTTTGTTCAGTGCTGGTGGTCAGGAGTTTGCAACGGTCGCTGGATGCGCCGATCGGCTATCAGCCCCATGGTCTCGCCACGGTCTCCTTCGACCTGAACATGCAGGGCTATGACGAGTCGCGCGGCCGCGAGTTCCAGCAGCGCCTTCTGGACAAAGTCCGCCAACTGCCCGGAGTCGAGTCGGCCGCACTCGCGAATAATATCCCTTTGACCGCGGGCGTCAGCTCCAATCACGTATATATCGAAGGCAAACCCCCTGCGAAGCGCCCCGCCGACGTGCCGATCGTTGTCGAAGGTGAGGTTAGTCCCGATTATTTCCACACCATGCAGACGCGTTTGATTTCCGGCCGCGAGTTCGACGCCAGGGACGAGCAGGGCGGCCGGCGAGTAGCCATCGTGAATAGCGCGTTTGCGGCGCAGTTACTGGATGGCGGTAACGCGCTGGGACACCGCTTCACCACCAACACAACCAAAGAACCCATCGAGATTGTGGGTGTGGTGGAAACCGGAAAATACTATCAACTCAACGAGCCCCCAAAGGCGGCCTTCTGGACACCGCTGGAAATCTCGTACAGCTCCAATGCTTCGCTCGTGGTACGCACGCGAAGGGTTTCCCCCGAAGCCGTGGTGGCGTCGATCCGGGGCGCCGTACGGGAGTTGGATCCCTTCGTTGCGCTGTTCGGCGCGGGCCGCATGGAAGATCAGCTATCGTTGATTTACTTTCCTGCCCGCGTCGCCGCGATTACGCTCAGCGCGTTCGGAGTTCTTGCGCTGGTGCTCTCGGCGACTGGAATTTACGGCGTTATGGCCTACGCGGTTTCGCGCCGGACCCGCGAAATCGGTATCCGCATGGCGATCGGCGCAACCCAGGCGCAGGTGCTGGCGTCGGTTGCGCGGCGCGCCGCCACTTTGATCGGCGCGGGTCTAGTTCTGGGCCTGGCAATGGCCTTAGCAGCCGGGCGATTGTTGGAGCGAATCCTTTATGGCGTGAAGCCCAGCGACCCGCTGACCTTCGCGATCGTATTCGCTCTCATGCTTGGCCTAGGCGCGGCCGCCACGTTTGTGCCCGCCCGGCGTGCGACCCGCATCGATCCCATGCAGGCGTTGCGGCAGGAATAACGGCGACGACCGATACGGCCCCTGGCGTCTGACGCAGTTTGTGCTATAAACGGCTCCGCAGCCCGCACCTGCGGCCTCGGGTCTGGAGATCAACCACTCCAAGAGACGGTCGACGGAGGTCCAAGTGAATGTTGTGATTACGCTTCAGTAGGTACCGAAACTAATACCAACAAACTCGCGACGAATTCCAAGACACACCCGTAAATGGGCATCATCGGCCAGTTGCACTTACCTCGGCGTGCGAGTCACATCAAGCAGAATCGCCGCGGATTGGCCATCCGGCTTGTCCCCCTCGTTACGGAATCCAGGAGCAGTATGATGATCTCGAAGTGCCCACCATCCATCTGAACGACATCATCGACGCCCTGGAAATGCAGTTTGACGAGTCCGTTTCTTATTTAGATCTCGATGCTGGTCAGGTTGTGACCGTCTATGAAGAACTTCTACGCAAGGCGGAGGAGCCCAGCGACGAGGAGCCGGACCTTCCTGACTGGCAGAAAGACGAATGGGCGATCGCCAAACGGATTGTTTCAACCGACCGCTTCACACCGCTTCCGACGAAGTTTGATGTGCACGAGTGGGGCATCATGCAGGAGTTTTCACGCGCAGCGGAGTCCGCAGGTGTTCGCGCCGAACTTTCGCGCGCTATCCACGGCGGCGGTGCATTCCGAAATTTCAAGGACACCGTTCGACGGCTTGGGATCGAGTCAGCGTGGTTTGCATTCCGCACCGATGCCTTGAGGCAGATCGCAGTCGACTGGTGCGAAGAGAATCAAATAATTTGGCAGTAGACGGGGTGCGGTCGGTGGACTCGCCACAGATGTTTTTATCTGCTGCCAGAGCCGACTCGCCGGGCTGCCAATTTATTAGACGATTCCATACTTATCGTCTGATAAAACCAAAGCCATAAAGGGTCCTTTGCGCAACCACCGCGACGCTTGCCCCACCTTCCGATAGGCCCGTTTGTCAACAGTTGTCGGAAAGAACTTCCCGTTTGCGTGATCACGTGAATTCATTGGTGGGGCGGCATGAAAACGGTTCCGGGGCGAACGGTTGAGACCACTCTCGGCATTCCTCGTCAACGTCTAGCCACGAGCGTCGTCGTATTAGTCTGAAGACACAAGATCCTGCCGTAAACCCAGATTTCGATGACGGCACCGTCGATTTTAATGTCGCTCGCCAGAGCAACGCCCTCTTCGCATCGGTAACTGTGCACCGCCTTTTCAGTCTTGAATCCCAACACGCACAATATGGCTCTTTCGAACGCATTTCCTCTCTTGACAATCGTCGAAGTCGGCACGCTATACGCGGTGTCGACAATGACGAAGTGGTATGTCAGTTCGAGCTTCGTTTAGCCTTGGAGGGATCCGAGCGTTTTCGCGTTGTTGATGGCTGTTGGCGCGAAAAGCGGGTGTCCCGAAACGAGCGTAACCACGCCGGAGGTGGCCTCAAGACGAACATCTCCCTGAATTCGTGCCTGTTCGGCAAGCGGGGGATAACGAACCGTCGCGGCTCTTGCTTTTAAGCCACCTTCCGTTTGCCCAAGAGCAGCGCAAACAAGAAGACAGCCGATTGTGCAGGTCTTTTTCAACGGCATGGCGCCACGGATTCCCAATTGTCCCGGTAGTATAGCATTGCCGGGTGCCGCGCCGTCGCCAGCAACAAGTCTTTAAAATGACCCAGCACATGCGGCCGAAAGGCGTCTCGCTCATAGCTCCCGATCAACAACTGCCCCAGATTCGGCACCATGGCGACTTGCTTGGTGGAGTCAACATTGAAATCGTTGAACCAGTAGTCGACCAGCACCTCCTCCAATTGCCGGTTGGAATACACCGCGCGATAGATTCGGGCCTCCCGAACGTCTTCGCCCGCTACCATGCGCGGCGTCCGCCGCATCTGCGGTTCCCGCCGGTACTCGGGAAAATAGGACTGGCTCGGGTGTTCTTGAAGGTTTCGCGTCACCGTCGCCTCTTTATCCTGATCCTGTTGACCGCTCCGATTCGCCAATCCATAATCAAGACAGGCGTTGGAGTTCGCCGTTAACCGCCCCGATCCGGGGAAGATGACTCCTGCTTCGCAATCGGGAAGGCGATGGTATGGAGCCGACAAACTCACTGAACGCCGCGCAGAAGCTGCACCTTCTGACGAGTTGCCAGCACGTTGACAAGCTGCTCGGCGAAATTGAATCGATCCTGATCGCGTCCGAATCGAAGTCGCCATTTCCGAAATACAAGCCGGATCTGTCGCGCGCGCAGGCCGGGGTGGTGGGTAATTATATCGCCCGCACCCGCGCCCAGATGCTTCGCGCGCTGGAAAGCCAGAGCGTGGAGCCGCCGGAAGCGAAGTTCGGATCGCTTCATTCGATCCGCGTGACGCTGGCCTTCGCTGGAATCGCGCTCGACGAGTGCAGCGCCAAGAACATGCGGGGATATGGAGAACTGCCGGAGACGCTCGCGCCCGAGATCAACGGCCTTGTGGATGAGTTGAAAGGCGTGATCAGCGGGCTGGATGCTTATCTGGCGCAGGGCCTGGGCCAGGATCTCGAAGCGCGGCTGGAGAAACTTCAATGCGAAGGCAGCGATCTCGGCCTGGTGAAGAGTCTCGAACGGATCATTCAGACGCATGGCCTGGTGGAGTTTCGTTCGGCGATCAGCCATATCGTCGACAGGCTGGAATGCGCTCGCTTCGAAATTGCATTCTTCGGGAGAGTCAGTTCCGGAAAATCGTCGTTGCTGAATCGTATCGTGCAGCGGGAAGTGCTGCCCGTCGGGGTCACGCCGGTGACGGCGGTCACGACGCGAGTGGTTTTCGGTCCCGCCGAGCGGGCTTCGGTGTGGTTCGCGGACCATGGCCCCGACTATTTCGATCTCTCGCGGCTGGCGGAATTTGCAACGGAGCAGCACAATCCCGCCAACGGTCGGCAGGTCACCAGAATCCTCGTCGAACTGCCCTGCGCGCGTCTTCAGGACGGCATGGTTTATGTTGATACGCCAGGACTAGGATCGCTCGCCACCGCAGGCTCGGCGGAAACAATCGCTTATCTGCCTCGATGCGACCTCGGGGTGGTCCTGGTAGACGCCGGCTCCACGCTTACGGAAGAAGATCTATCGACAATTCGCGCTCTCTATGATGCGGGTATTCCGGCTCTGGTGTTGTTAAGCAAAGCGGACCTGCTCTCGCCGGTCGATCGGGAACGCGCCCGCTCCTATGCAGCCGAGCACATTGTGTCGGAACTCGGTCTGGCCTTGCCCGTTGACCCGGTGAGCGCGAAAGCGGATCATTTGGAACTGCTGGAGGAGTGGCTACGCATGCGGATCCTTCCTTTTAATAGCCGCCACGCCGAGTTGTCGCGCGAGTCGTTGCAACGGAAAATTGGTGCGCTACGCGCTGGAGTTGACGCAGCGCTGCGCGCGAAGCTCTACCGCACTGGACCTGTTCGCGATGATAGGGTCGCTGCGCTCGAAATGGATTTACGCCAACTCGCCGGCCGTTTTTCCGAGGTTCGTTCGGCCACTCTCGAAATAGCCGGGGAGATTCGCGCGTCCCGGGATTTCGCGGTGAGATACGCGGCGGCCGCGATCGTCGCTGAATCGGCCATCGGTAACCGCAGCGCTTCGGCGATTGCCGCCTCGGCGATCGAGCGGTTCGCCGCCGAGAAAGCACGTCCGATCGCCGTGATGCTGAATGAGCTGGCGCATGACTCGGCGAGTTTGCTGGCGCGAGTCGCGTCGGAGTTGGTCTCTGGCATCGCGCCGGATACGAATGAGTTTGCGAATCTTCTCATGGAGATGCCGCGTCTTGAAATCGGCTTCAATTTGGCGATACGCCCTGGTTGGTTCGCATCCCGGCTCGGCGCGTCGTGGGCCCGGCGGCGCGTCGAAAGCAAACTGCGCGCTCAGATCGAAGACCGGGTCACTGCCGCCATTTCGAGTCATGGCAAGCAACTCGAATCGTGGCTCCGGCACACCGTCGCCGCGATGCAGAACCGTTTTGATTCCTATGCCGATGTATATCGCGCCGAACTAGACCGCCTGGCGAATCATCACGGCGTGTCTGCCGAAGAGGCTTCACAGATTCAGAACGACATCGAAAAAATAACTAGGGCGTGAAAGCATGTCGCAAGTCGACTCACGAGATTACATCATCGCCTATGAGCTGCATTCGCGCAGCGATGCGCCCGGCGACTTCGCCGCCTTGCCCGGATTTCAAGCCGGACTGTTCCTTCCGCGCGCGCGACCAGACTGGTTCGGGCGCTTTGCCTATCCGCCGCGAGTGATCGCCCTCGTCAATGAAGGTCTGTTGATCGTTCCGCATCCGGCAACGAAGGCGGCACGCGAGTTGCTGCGCTTCGACAAGCTGGCGTTCGTCGAATCGGGGCGCATCCTGCTCGAAGGCTGGATTCGGTTCGGGGGCGAAGGCTTCGACCGGTTGCTGTCCTTCAACACGCGCAGCGCGGCCGCCGTGGATCGATTCTTGCGCAGTTTCAAAACGCTTTTTCTCCCGGAAGCTATCTCTGAGGCGCAGATCGAAATCTCTCTGGATTTGAAATTTCGCAATGCACTGGCGCAGGAACTTGAGGCCGGCGAATCCGTTCGAGCATATCTATTTCGGCCCGTGGAAACATTCACACGCCGCTTCTACGGGGTCCAGCGAACCCGCACCAGGCCCGCCGATCTGCTGGCGTGCACCACGCGCCGTCTGCTGTGGATCACGGACCGCGATGGCCAAGGTCATGCGCCTTACGGTTCGATCGCGCGCTACGCTCCGCTTGCGAAAGTCACTTCGATTTCACCGCTTCAGGAAAGCGACTCGCGCGTTCTCCGTGTCGCGATCGGATCATCGGAATGGCGGATTCCGGTGGCTAGCGCGCAATGGGACGAAGCCTTCTTATTTTCCGCCGCTGTGGAGTGTGCCACGCAGTCCTTCAAGTCTTGACAGATCCGCGCCAAGGTCCGGGGCTTCTTGCTTAGCCGGTTCCGAAAATCCTGGAGCGCGTGCGATAACTGCCGGCACGCGCGCGAGATCGGCTCGATAAACGCGGCCCGATGTTTATCGGACCGATTTGCCATTTCGCGCCGGGGCGCACCGTTTAGCCATTCGTCAAAACCGGTCGTGGCCGGCTCGAATGCAGCGCCTCTTGCATCATTGCAAAAATCCTGCAAGAAGATCGATGCGCAGCGGCGCGAACTTGATATGTTTTCCGCTGTGATACTCGGGCTGCGCAGCGAGCCGGCACATGCCGACGATCTGGCCGGGATTGCCGCGCGCCGCGCGAATCGCTCTTACCCGAAAATCCTCCAGGTTGAGCCATTCCAGCCCGAAAAACCGGCAGGCGTCCGCAAATAGCCGCCGTGATTCCGGATTGGCCAAAGGCTCAAGCAGCATCTCCTCGCGCGGGTCCCACATGAGCTTCGCCAGATGCCCGATGTGTGTCCGCGAGCGCGCAGTCACAACCAGGCACGCGCCCGGAATATAGTAAAGTTCCTGCAAGAATCGGTACATGCGAGGCTCGATCGTTTCGACTTCGTCTAAAATCACGCACCGCGGGCTCGCGCGCAACATATTCAGAACCAGCGGCTTCAGATGAAGGCTGGTCGCATCGCACAATTGTGGGAACCGCGGCGACCGACACTCCAGCTGTTCGGCCAACGTCACTAACAGATCGTGCAATCGAGCGGGTCTCTTGATAAAGACGAAAGGCTCACCGCTTCCCGTCAGCGTTTCTTCAACTAGTCTGGTCTTCCCGATTCCGGCCGCTCCCGTAATCAGCCGCGACGCACGCGCCCGAAACGCCTCGGCGAGCAACTCGACTTCACGCCGCCGCCCCGCCAGTGCAATGCCCGGGTCAATCACCCGATCCTTCATGAGTAGCCATTCGTTTCTCGATACGGATCATCTCGCCGGCGGATAGAAACAGCAGGTATTTCGTCTCCAGTTCCGATACGCGACCGCCGTAGCGGTCGAAGAACCATCGTGTGACGACCGAGAAAGAATCCGAAGAAGCCCACCAGTCCCACAGCCGACGACTCTTTCCACTTGGCGCGGAAGACGTCTGGTTGCGCCGAGGGCTTCCCTTCCCGCCAGCGCGCCGATCGCCAATTGAGCCGCCGTTCCGACGACGATCTCAGAAAGTGCCGTGGAGATTTTCAGCCAACCGGCCACCGGAACAGCAAGCAGCGCCAGAAAGAGCCACAGAGCCGCGACGAACCAAACCTGATCCATCCGAAAACTCCTCCTCAACTTGTCCTGTGGTTTAGCTGCAACGGAGGACAACCAAAACTCCCACAGCCTGAACCACTATAGGAGTTATTGGCCGTTTCGAACGGCGTTAAGCGAACTCCACCGCTGCCTCCAGACTACAACAGCATTTTCCAGCCGGCAAGGTGACGTGATCCACGCGAATCGCACCGCCCGCAAACCTTGATCCGGCAGCGGCACAGACGTAACAACTTTGTCGGCGATAGATGGCTGGCGATAGCGCGTTCTCCCGGTGCGGCGAAATCGGCCCGTTGACGGACATTATAGGCGAACGGCGACGCTCATTTGGTGTCGTCGCCGCGCGGCCGAAGATTAGTTCGCGTCGGGTTTTTCAATGTGATCGATCACGATCACTTCGACTGAACCCTTTGCCGATATAAGCTCTAGCCCGAGCTGGTCTTGGAGCGCCGTAAAATACGACACACCCCTTACGTCCGATGCGATCGGTATTGAGGAGTCATCCGCTCCGGCAGGACTGACAGGTACAGGGTCGGCTTCATCCGGTAGCCAGTCCAGATGAAAATCGAAGTTGCCAGTTAAGCCGGTTTCGTCCACGACCTTTCGTCCGATGACGTTAGCGACGAAGTTCGTTAAAGTCGTCATGTCCGATCCATTGCCGTCTAAAGTGCGGTTTAGGCCGTTGACGCCCATGCGGGCGCCGTGGCACGATTTTTCGCCCGGCGTGAGCGGCCGGTTGAAGACTAATGGAGTGCAACTCGATTGCAGCATCTTCGGTCCCCCTTCGCAATTGTCAACTGATAGACCGAAAGGTCTCGCATCTCGCGATGGATTGTGAGTTTGAATCATCTTCAAGCAATGATTGAAGCATCGCGGATATCTCACCACTGGTCTGCTCCAAGGTTTTGCGTGTCGTTCTGTCAGCCTCGACTTTCGTCTTCGCGGTGACATCGCAGCAATCCGAATCGATCCATGCAGGACCGCCAAGGGCCTGAAACAATCGAATCCTGTAAACGACACTGATCAATAGGCGGACCCGCGCGTTCCCGGCCGTAAACATCCCGGGAGAGCGCAATGCTGCGAGTTCGCGGGCGCCACCGCTCTTATTAAGCTTTACCGACGCAACCTTCGAATTCTACTCGGGGCGGCGTCTGCCCCATCAAAACAGGCAATGTGAACCAGATCAGCGATCGCATGCGAGGACGACGCTTGCCGGGCGCTTCGTAACGCATACAGCTGCTCTAACACTCGACGGACCCAATCGGCCCTCGACACTTGTTAACTCCTCATATCGGCGCCTATTCTCTCCGCAACCGACTAAAGGAAACGAGCTTCGTTTCAATCGTCACGCAACGCCCGAGACGGATCAAGGCGGCTCGACGAACGCGGGAATTTTCGTCGCCACGAACGCGATCACCCAACAACGATCGTTGCTCCGAGGAATCGCAGGGCCGGACGCCCGCGTTTTGTAGAAAGTGGTTGCGACAATTCGGCCGCCGACGTATGCTCGTGCGAACCCAATGACAATCCGATCAGGGCGCTGCTCCGAGTTCATGCAGCTCGGCAAGCTGGTGCGCTAGCTACACAAGCGGTCCTGAAACTCGGCGCCGTGATTTGGGCGCCGTCAGACCATAGCTGCACGCCATCAGCTCTCTCACCTCCTCCCAATCCACTTTGCCGATATCCAGCCGCAGCGCGACCCAGCCGCGCGGCCCCACGTACTTCGGCAGATAGAAGCGCTCCGGCTGCGCGCGCGCCAGTTCGATGTTGTCGCCCGGCAGAGCCCGGCATGCGATCGACACGATTCCGTTGCCGTGATGGTTGTCCAGCAGATACGCAAAGGGCCGCTTGCGGACCAGAAACGCGGAGAATTCAGCTTGATCGTGCCGCTCGGTTCCGGGCAGTGCCCGGGAGATTTTGCTCAGCCGTTCGAGGAGCCGGCGTTTCACTGGACTCATGTCATTATTTTGAACTATTCGGCCATACGAACATCGCCTCAGTTTCGCAGATTTGATCGGCCGGAACTTACTGTGCCGTTGCACGATAATTCAGCACTCACCAACCGCTGCGCGCTGGCGAGGTGGGCGGCATCCTGGACCCGAAAGCAGTTCGGAAGCGGAGACTTCGCCGTTGAGATCGAAGCGTTTTCCGATCCCAGAGGACGGTCACGCCGGTATCGGAACGCCGTTCCGCCCCAGATACGTCGCATTAACGGCCGGTGTTCGGATTGCGGCCGTAGCCTTCATTAAGGTCAATCGTGATCGCGGAGCGGGAGAACCGCCCCGGTCCAAGAAGTACCCGACCAAGCGGGCCCTGCGAAACAAGGCGCCCAGGGTGCTATGCGATCGGGGAGGGCTATTCCTCGGTTACCCACCTCGATTTAAAACCCTTAGGAATCTCGTGGCGATAATCTGGAACAACCAGCGTGAGCTTCGGCCAGCGCGAGCTGCCCTTCCGCACCTGTGGACCGAGCATCGCCCCCCGATCGAGTACCATGTGCACCGGCGATACGCCGCCTGTGGTGTCGATGACGTCGAAGGAGATCGCGACCAGAAAATATTTTTCAGGAGCGAGACGATGCTCCAGATTCAAGATTCGCCCGCGCACCTTCGCACCCTTGGCCGCCGCAGGCTGACCCGCGTGTCGAGCCGGAACGGCCGTGGTCACGGTCGCAGAAACGATGTCACCCGCGGCCGCTTTGTCAAGATCGATTGGATCGTCAAGCGCCAGCGTGATCGGAAGCCCCGGCGGAAAAGCCGACGCGGTGTGCGCTGCGGGAGCCGGCGGCGGGCGATCCGCGGTACAGGAGGAGTAACTCACGGTGCTCTTGGTTTCATCGGCATTGACTAGCACGTTCTGCCACTCGGCCTCGACCGGATGCAGCACATCATCGGCGCCGGCACGCGTGGTCGCGTAATCGACAGTCACATTGGCCTCGCACATCGAAGTCTCAAGCGGGAGCGTCGATGTTTCAACGACCAGCCGTTTTAACATCAGCGAAACGGGATCAACGAAAAACCGTCCACCATCTCCTGTCGTAAACCAGTTGACGCCGGCGCGAGCGCGATAATGGCTGTCCCCTTCGGCCTCCCGGAACCGGTACACCAGACTCCCGTCTTGCGCGCCGATATATTCGATGGTGCTTCCGGCGCCCACGAAGAGGTCGGTGAGAAATGCGCCGAGAGGCCCGGTGCCGATTGGGCCATCGGCCAGCACCTCTTCAATTGCGTGCCATTCAAACGGCAACGGGTCCATCCACGACAGAAGCTCGCTTCCGGAACCGATGAAGACGCGAAGGTGCAGGCGATCAGTCGCGGTGAGATCCAGTTTGTAGCGCGACTTCTTGAAATCCACGTGGATCTGATCGCAGGACCGAGGCAGAGTCACGTGGCTCGCGCGTCGGAAGTAGCTGCGGTTGATGGTCTCGGTACAGGAAATCGCTGGAAGCTTTTCCAGACTCGCGAGCACCCGCGAGCGCGTGGCGACGAGCGTTTCCGCCGGATCGCGAGTCTGTGCATTGAGCGCAACCGAAGCCAGCGCAAGCCATCCGAGCCTAACGCCGGTCATTTCAGAGCCGCTTTGCCGCCTCTTCCGGAGGAACGTACAGGCGGGGTGTAATCGACGAGTTCGTCTACTGGATTCTTTGCCGCCCACGCGATGCCGCGCAGTAGTGTGCGCTGAATCTGGTAGTTGGCAAAATTGGCGTACGTGTGGCCCTGCATCCAGACAAAGGCGCGGGCAGGCTGTCCACCAGGGACCGTATGCTCGTACGTCCACATCTGCGGAACGACTTCGCCCTTATGTGTGCCGGCACTGGGGGTGCCCGCAATGACCGCGTTGGTGAGCACGTGGACCGGAGGGTCCTTCGACCAGGTCATCAGGAAGAACGCCTCATCCCACAGCGTCATGTCCGTCATGTCCTTCATGATCGGGTTCGATTTGTCGACGACTGTATAGGGGATTGGTGCGTCCAGTGTAAAGTTGACTTCGCCGTGCTTCTTGGCGCCACCCACCAAACTCGCGAAATACGTTGGATCCGGACCGCACAGGGAATCGTGAAAACTCACCAGACCGCCGCCGCGCTTCACGTAAGCATCGAGCATCGCCTTTTGAGCATTGCTTAGGTAACCGGCGTCGCCTTTGTAGATCACGACCACGTCGGTATGTTCGAGATCAGCAGGGGTTGGGGCATGCAGAGCGCCGTCTACGACCGCGCCGTGGTCGGTGAGAATCTTGCTCCAGTCGGCCAGGAACTGCGGGTAGTCATGCTGTCCAGCCCCGTGGGATTTGAGGCCCGACCATAGATAGATGTGCATGCCATTGGGGTTCTGGCCCTGCGGAAGCGGTGCGCCTCCTCTCGCCTGTGCCCAGACATCGGACAGCGCACTGCCTCCCAGGGTAAATAGAGCACCGAGCGCGATGTTGATCCAAGTTCGTCGGCTGATCACAAGTCACCTTCTCTGAACAGTCTACTGCGGTCTCGGTTCGGACTGCGCGAGCAACGGCACCAAACCGGGTTCTCTAGTTGCGCATCGTACCAGAACCGGCGAAATAGATTCAATCTAAGGAAGCGTGGTTGATAACTGCCTGATGCCCATGACCGTGTCAACTTCGTCTCTTGATGCCTGACGTCAACCATTGTCGCCTGCCATTCCGACGAGCAACGCACCGGAGTCCATCTCCTATCGACAGCAACACGGCTCTGAATCTTCAGAAATGTCTTGATCCGCCCAGACGAAACCATTGCGTCGATTCCGAGCTACTGCTTCCCCATAGGGATTTATGTGATGCTGCTTATTGGGTTCCTATAGGAGAAAATGTGTCCGAGAAGACAGACGTCCGACAAGGAACTCTGGCGTTGATGATTTTGAAGACCCTGGAAACGCTCGGTCCGCTGCATGGGTACGGCATCGCGCGTCGCATTGAGCAGACCAGCGGGGGACGTTTGTCCCTCAATTACGGCACGGTCTATCCGGCCCTGCTGAAGCTGGAACCGGAGGGTTTCATTGCCTCGGAATGGGGGTCCTCGGAAAACAATCGCAAGGCCAAGTATTACAAACTGACGCGCGCCGGCCGCACACAGGTGAAAAAAAAGGAGCGCGAATGGCAGGAAACGTCGGCGATTATGTCGCGTTTTCTCTCTGCTCGGGAACAACCGCGATGAGAACGTTGCGTTCCATTCTGTCGCGCCTGGGCGGCCGATTTCGGCGAGCCCAGCGAGAACGCGACTGGAGCGCGGAATTCGACTCGCACCTGGAAATGCCGATCGAAGACAACAAACGTGCGGGGATGAGTGAGCAAGAGGCGCGCCGGCAGAGGCGTTCGCGCTGGTGCCGAGCCTCGAGGTCGCCTACGTGTGGCATGCTTCGAAATTCACGCGGGAGGTGCTGGACAGGCTGCTGAGGATTGGCTCCGAGCTTCATCAGCAGATCATCTGGAACAAAGGCAGGACGGTGCTCACGCGGACGCTGTACTGGTCTTAACATGAGCCGTGCTGGTTCGTCCGCAAGCCGAAGACACCCTGGTACGGCAAGGCCGGCGAGAACTCCACTATCTGGGAGTCGCCGTCGCCGAAGTTCATCATGGGCGGGTCCGACGAAGACAAGTTCCACCACCCGGCGCAGAAGCCGGTCGAGCTGATGCGGCGCCCCATCCTGAATCACCTGCGGCGCAAGGAACTCGTTTACGACCCCTTCCTGGGAAGTGGAACTACACTCGCCGCCCCGGAACTGAATGAGCGCGTGTGCTTCGGTGTTGAACTGGACCCGAAGTACGTTGACGTGATCGTCACCAGGTGGCAATCTCTCGTCGACAAGAAGGCCACGCTCGATGGCGACGGCCGCACGTTCGAGGAAATCACTGCCGAGCGCAGGAAGGCCTCGGAATAAATCGCGCGCTGCCGCCGGGAAATTGCGGCGATCGAAGCAGAACTGCTCGCCGGGAATCCCGACGTCGCCGGGTTGTGCCTGGCGCTGTCCGAGTCGGGCGAGTTGCGCATCCTCCAGAACGAAGAACGCCGCCGGAACTGAATCCGGCGGCGCGAAAAAACGGGAATGCGGGCGATTCAGGATTTGACGGAGTAGCTGCGCTCCCCGTCTTCGGCCTTGGTGAAATGACGTCCAGACCCATCTTCTTGCGGATGGTCCCGGACAGGAACCCGCAAGGAATGCGGCTGCCAGCCCATAGCTTTTTGCAGTTCCTTGGACGTTGCTCCACCCGGCCGCTTCAGCAATTCGAGGATCGTGGCGGCTTTGCTGCCATCGCGGGC
>Ga0335073_10002674_pt1 | contig 24469 bp, 29 predicted proteins | sample Lox_Sample_22_FD_207093 | JGI IMG/M metagenome (GOLD analysis project Ga0335073, IMG submission 207093) | Soil microbial communities from Loxahatchee National Wildlife Refuge, Florida, United States - Lox_Sample_2.2 | ecosystem: Environmental > Terrestrial > Soil > Wetlands | place: USA... | reverse complement strand
ATCCCATGGGCCAGGTTGCCGTGGTACCGAAGAAAAGATGTTTCGAGGGGTGACAGTGCCAGACGACGGTTGAGTGTCCGGGGAAGTGGACGTCGAATATGGGACAATCGCGCGTGACGGTGCAGGGGGGAAATGTTGAGCTGAGCCGGGCATACGCTGAGGGTAGCGCGAAGTCGAAAGAAGGTCGCTAAAACTGGATTCTACAGGGGAATTCTGCGGCGGAGGGGGGAGCGGCTGCTGAAGTTTAAATAATCGCGACTGAGATGGAGGAAGATGCTGTTCGCGCAACACATTCGTCGGTTGAGGTACCGGAGGAACCTTTGGAGCTCGGATAGGAACTTCGTGGACAATGGCCGGCCCAGGAGCATAACTTGCTTTCCCCAATAGTATGTCCGCGGTCCTCCAAAGCACCCCATCTCGATCTTTCTTTTCAATCCCTCTCGACTCCTTTCGTCGTTCTATAAGACGCCCGCGATCTACCCAGCGATCAAGAAGTGCGTTTCGGCCACGCTCCGTATATTCGGCTTTCGTTTCGTTCGGGTAAACTTTGACTTGAATACGATCGACGATGTCGTGGTTCAGACCATAGTATTGTTTCGGGGTTCGAACGTTGGAGGAGACCGTAGATGGACGTGTTTCTACCGTGTGTGAAGCGGGATCCGGGGAAGGCATGGGCGGCTCGGAAACTCCCAAACTTTTCGAAGGCTCATTATACGGTGAGATGTTCACGACATTTTGTCGAGTCGGATGCTTTTGTCCACGGGAAGGTCGCGTGAATTGTCGAGGCTGCCTAACTTTGTTCCCCGGCTCCGCTACCGTGTGCCACTGTTCGAATTGTTCCGCATTACCGGTCAAATCAACCTTGTTTTGTCGAAGTTTTATGATCTTCTCCGACGTCTCGGGGTCTCGAATTTCTTTGGGCTGCAACAAGTCCGAAAACCCAACACCGGGAAGTGAATATCGATTTTGAGTACGTTCCTTGTCACAGGACAGAGCGGCATCGACACTGTATCTCCACGAATCTCTTTTGACGGCAATTGGATGGGGCACGACGAAACTGTTGCGCGTTGGCGGAAGGGCAGCTCGAAAGGAAGGATCATTGTTATGCGAGTCGGGGCCTGCAAAAGTAGGATTAAGGTCGTTCTGACTTGGCCGATTAATGGCAAGTCTGTCCCCGTTCTGTGGAACTTTGTCGGTAGCATCCTGGTGTTGGATTTCAGCGGGATTGCTCCGAGGCGAAATAAGACCGATGGTGCGGAATTGTGGTTTTATGAGACGGAGTTTCGAAACAGTCGCCTTGACTGGTGGTGCACTTTGTCTCCATGAGGTACGAGGTTCGGACATCCATTCCTCAACCGAGGCGGTATTAATTGAGACCCGATTTTCCTCTTGCAGACCGCCCTGATTGACGTCCACTGGAGTTGTCTTACTTGAGAAATCGACAGCTGGAGCTGGAACAATTTCCTCTTCCGGAGAGGTCGCTTCTTCGTTGGCGATATCGATGGTTTCGGGGCGAAATGCCGGTTCGATCCGCTCCAGGGGAACTGGCGCATTATTGCTGCTCTCCTGCGGAAGAATTCGTTCGGCTTGATTCCGAATTGCGATCGTTCGTCTGATCGGCTCGCCCGCTTCAACAGTTTTGATCACGTTTTGCGGCCACGATACTTCGATCTCCCTTTTCTTTGACGAACGGCGCGAGATGTGACGTTTGATGCTCAACGTGTCGAGCAGACTCTTGAAATTTTCTTTGACGCTCGTGATTGCTTTCGAATTGTTCCCCACCTACTCAAAATCAGCCGACCTTTAAGAAACTGAAAAACCATTTTGTTGGATTGGGTATTTTGAAAGGAGTTGCGCCTTATGTACATCACTGGCTGGCTGTCTCTGTGAATTCGGCATTTCACACTTTGTGGGAGTACGTGTGCCAACAACGAGAAAATTTTAGTGTGAAACGTGCGGACAAAGCACGGTCGAGTTCTCCGGAACGTGATCCCAGGGACTTTGTACTCCTGGGTCAGACAGTGTTGTGTCTCGCTTCAGGCGGTGGAAAGAACGAAGCGGCGGAGGCTTTGCCAGCCAGGCAGCGGGAACTACTAGACACTCAAGAGGCTGCGGGAGACACGGCTTTACATTGTGCGATTCGAGATGCATGGTCAAAAGAAGTTGTTGAGAAATTGCTGGAGGCCGGAGCCGACGTAGGACTGGAGAACGAAAAAGGAGATCCACCATTTCATTTGGCGGTAGATAAGAGTCGAAAAACTGTGATTGACATGTTTGATACGCGCAAATGCAAACCGCCAGAAACCGAACAGGGCTGGAAATTCCCACGCATAGAAAATAAGTAAGGAATTCGGTTTGCGCCCAGCGCGGAACTATTAATCCCCACCACTGGACAGTGGACAACCACGAAACTCCGCCTCCCGAACCCAAAGCGCAAGAGCGCAACAGCAGAACCAGACGACCCACCCCACTACAACTCTCACCAAATAGCGATCGAGCCAGTTCTCTTTTCCTCCCCCACGGTTGCTGTCGATTGCTTGCTCTAGGGGCCGCGGACTGTCTAGTTTTCTTGGTGAATGAGCCGAATTTCAATAATAAGACAGTCCCTTGTCTACATTGCTGCTACCCAACAATAGGATCCTGTCAGCAGGTTGGTGCAGATTGTCGGCGTTCGCAAAGCGCAATAAAGCGCAACACGCCGCGTCGTTAAGACCCATTTAAATAGCTTAGTCCCACAACACCGTCATTTATCGCCTGAGGCGTGGGCAAGTTCTGATCTACCTAACAAACACTTTCTCACAAGCAAAGCATCTAGCATTACATTTTCCCGGCATTTAAACCTCCTGTATTTACTTGAGAGAATGACTTTGATTAATAGGGTCTAAAATGCCAAATTCGGTGGCGCCAACTATGCGCCGCAAGAAACGCCGCAAGAAGAGGAGGGAAGTCTTTATTGTGGGTCGACCGCTGAAACTTGCTCGCACATTCTCCGTATCTTTCGTATCCGACGGAAAATTTCCTCTCTGTCACTGGGGTCTTTTCATGACCAACGAGCGTGACTGCGACAGACGTTGGACAAGGTACCAAGAGACAAAGGATCCCAACGATCGTCCGTCTCGAGGTACTTTATTCGAGTTACTCCGTCTCGAAGATGATAAAATCAGTTGCGAAAAGAAGGAAGATTTTGGTCTAGAGGACTGGGAAGCTGATTGGAACTATGTGTGCATTGTGTATGCCGGCCGAACAAGCTTCTCAGATCAGCTCCTTTCCAAAGAAGGTGGGTCCCGGTTCTCCAAAAATACTGAGGATAGCAATGAAGATTGTAACCACCCATCCTGATTATCAATTTTATACCAACAATTGTCAAAATTTCGTTCTTTATTTGCACGCCTTCGCTTGTCCCGATTCCGCCACTCCGAAGACCATCAAGCACGCCGTTCAAGATACATTGGACAGATTGTCACGACCAAATGATGGACGCGGTTCAACGCTGGTTGTTTTGGTCGTTTTATTTGATTAAGACATGATCGCCCGCGATCCCAATGGAAATTCTACAACTCAAACTCAAAATAAAACAAAATCACAACTTTTTTGGGGTTGTGTGTCTAGGTCCAGGCCTAGCGGGAATGTATGTTAGCGGACAGTGGGTTGTTCATGTCTAGTCATTCGTCGCTCCTTTTCTAGCTAGGTAAACAGTCGCTCTTTTATTCTGTCCTTGTGAAAGGCGCACCTACAGTGGAAACTCGAATCGCTTTCTCCTATGCACGTCACATCCCTACCACCTCCCACACGAAGTACAAATTTTGATATCATGTGACATGGCCAGCAGTGGCTCTGAGGTTCTCCGCTTTAAAAATTTACAAGACGTGAGATTGACGTTCCGGTTGACCGTTGTGACTCATTCTTGCCGGCCAAGTTTAGCTTTGAGTCGCTGTCGAATACGTTAATAATACTGTCGGATGGATCGACATGCTATTCCCATTGTGCTGTGGGAGGCTGCAGCCAGCCACGAATAGATACAGGCGGTAGTTTCCATAAATAGAATATAATATGATGCCTGTGCCACTTGGGGGTCTCTAAATACAGCGGCATCGCCCACTAGTTGGTATAGTCTGGCCCCCGCCTAAGAGTGAAGAACCGAAACCTCCCTGACATATATGTTATAACTCATCGATCAGTTGTGCAAAATATATTGTTCAGGGCAACACTTCACCCCATAGTGTAGTGCCACCACCAGGAGGTCTATTGACTCCAAATAAACATTCGCATATTTGAAGGATATGTCCCCTCTAACCTCTATCAAAATTTCGTGGCCATAGCTGTATTCGTTGTCGATCCATTCCATCTGCAACCCCAACCCCCACCCCCCCCCCCCGCCCCCCGGGTGACATCCACTGTGATGGGGAATACGTCACATCTCCATGAGAAGTAGGGTGATTATCTCCAAACAAAGGCTCGAATATTCGAGGGATAGGTGTTCTCTAACCTCCGTCAAAGTTTTGTGGGATTGGTTTTTGCCGCGAAGTTTTATCCGACAGCCATCCCCAGAGCGGGTTGCTCAGGGTCCGAAAAACATAGAAGACAGTGGACATAATGCCAAGATAATAACCAACGTCCGCCTTGCGGTGTACGATATCAAAACGCCGCACCGTAAAGTAAGGGTAGTGGGTGATGAAGCTCGACACAACCTTAGGAATTAGCCATGAAAACGAGGGAAGGACTATTCGGTAAAGACGCAGAGATATAGAACTATAAGTTGACGAGATAAAAGTGAGTCCGTGGGCGTAGGAGACCCTAATTACCCACAATATATCTGGTTACTAGTCGTTAAGTTATGGATTATGGCCGGGATGTTGTAGATCCAGGGCATGAACCCTGTTGTGACTGTCAAAAGCACAACGGGGTCCCACTTGTAGCCTATCTTTTCAATTCATAAGTCTCATTCTCATATCCTTCGTCTGTCAACAAGCCTCCTGCACCTATACCCTCCAACAGGTTATGAGCCCGGAGCTGTAATCAAATCAAACTCATCTATCGCCAAAAAATGTCTACATCTGACAATATCGATATCAAGAATCTCAACATCCAAAAGTTGAAAGATACAGAGGGATATCCAACATGGAAAGCTCGACTCAGTATCGCCTTACGTGCCATGTCGTTGTGGGGAATTGTCGATGGGACTCGGTCGAAGGATGAAGTAGCTGACAAGCCAGAGGAGTTAGCAAAGTGGACGAAGGACAACGATCGCGCGATGTTTTTTATCATGGCCTCAATCTCAGATGAAGTCCTCATGAATTTGAATCACAGCTCGGTGAAAGAACTCTGGGATTCAATCCTTTCGGCGTACGGAATTGCCAAGGAAGAAAAGGTCTACCATGTCTACCACCGCATCATTACCAGGAAGATGTCATCGTCAGATAACACCAGCGACCACATTGCGAAATACAAAACGATGTTTCAACAAGTCGAGGCGATGGACGAAAAACTCTCCGAACGGTTCAAAATCGCAGTATTGTTAGTTTCATTACCTGAAAGCTACAATGTGAAACGGCAGATTCTCTACGAGAAAGAGAGGCAAATGTTTCAGGATGTATGTGACTCAGTTATTGGACATGTCCCCGAGGGACACTCCACAGCCTCGGAGTCGGCAGACAAGGCGTTAGCGGCATCTGGAACTTCGAAGAAATTTGGCGGGAAGCAGAAGGGAAGGTATACAGGACCACCATGTGAGAATTGTGGGAAGGCGAGCCATTCGATCAGCACTTGCTATGAGATTCATGGTTACCCCGATAACTCCAAAGGTCGTAAAGCAAAAGGCAAGGCCGTTACTAACGGTAAATCTGGAGCGTCGACTGCTGCGGAGAGGGAATGGATTTTTTCTGCAAAAGTTTTGGAGGACAATGGTGGGGAATTGGAGACGGCACATTCGGCAAGTTTGAGGGGCTCAAGAGATGAGTGGAATACGGATTCGGGAGCAACGAGGAACATTACTCCGCATTTCGAAATTCTGCACGACGTTCATACCCTCAAAAGACCGATCAGGATCTATCTCGCAGCCCAAGACACCATCATGGTCGCCACCCAGGCCGGCACAGTTCGTCTCTGAACCAACTTCGGTGTGCTCATTCTCTCGGAAGTCCTCTACCTCAAGGACGCGGCTCAAAATCTGGGGAGCTTTACGTCATGATTTCCCGGAAATCCACTTACAATCCATCAACCACTACAGACCCTCGGTGAAATAACGACTTGCCTTCTGGCTTTTGACTACTGCTCCTGATTGCGATCCTTCTATAGCTGTCCCAGAGCTCATAGGCGCCTTTCATCCGTTGTAAGGGGGACAAACTTCGAGACCTTCTGGAAACAAACACAGTCCAACTTTGCATAACAGTCCGCAGAGGAAATGGATAACGTAGATTATAGACGGACGCAACGGATGAATAGAGTATGACTAGACTTGCTACAGCGCCTATTGATAATGATGCACCGATAATCCCAGGTATTTGGTACTTATTATAACTACCCATCCAAGTCCCGAATTGAAGCCGCCGCAAGCATGGCGACCGGATACTCCGCTGCAATTTTCATAAGCATACGTACAATGTACTGCCTGTGCTCCCGTCCGAGGACCTTGGCAGCTTGCCGGCTGGGAAACAGGAGGAAAATCGCCCCGGCTTTATAAAGTGAAGGTATAGACATGACTATCTCGTGTGCAAAACTGCAAATTAACCTAAGGAAATGTTGACGAATGCGTACCATATATCGGTGTCTGAAAGTATCGCAGACGGGAAAACGTAATCCATTAGGAACAGGTCTATTGTGAGGATACCAGCTCTACACAAATTCATCGAGTGCCCCACAAATGCTCCTTATTAGACACATGATAAGAAAGGTCATACATGTGATGTAGTCCAGGCGGATTTCATATGGAAATCCCAATAAGTCATCTTGCTCAAGCGGCGCAGCATCAAGATATTGCGCTGGGAGACTAATGGGTTCGTAATACTGAGGAAGTGATTGCTTCCAATCCGAAAATTTGGATTTCAAATCATTTAGCTGATCGACGAGACGCGGCATTTCCTCCACGGTCAAGAATTCGCCTCGTTTTTTGTAGCTGGTAAGATTGGCGAGCTTAGCGTACAATCCAAAGATCACGTCAAGTGGCTATCCGTCAGTAGAGGACCTCTAACCGGGGACTTACATTGTTGCTTTCCAATGACAGGAGACAATCCCATTCCTCCCTTCCGAAAATGGTTTCGTCTTGTATACTTACAGCTCTTATCACATCCATGCCTCTGACGTATTCTGCCAAGCCTCTAGTCGGACAGTCCATGTATACGTATTTCTCGGGGCCATTGCACTCGATGATTCTACACGCTCCACGGAGATGAGCTTTATAAGCATCAAAGTTTCGAGAATTGTGCATCTGGTTGAGTCAGGTTTAATCACAACGTCGGGATTTGGGTACGTCGAAAATTCCGAGCAGAAGCACAGTGACGAGAGTCTCGTCTTTCTTTTGCTTCGCCGAGTCGTACAAATCTCGCTGCAGGAATGTCAATGCATTTCCATATTGTGTGAGGGCTTGGTGCGGCGTTGTCTGCGCGCCCTGGACTCTGGCCAAGTAGTTCACCGCAACGGCGCGTACAGCGCTCGAGAGAGCCTTGGATGCTTGCATTGAGGTAGGAAGCATGTCGAGCCACGTTGCACTTGATGTGACATAAGGTAATGTCCGTAAGGCGCAGGCCTGTCTACAGCAGAGGACGGACAGATGAAGTTGTTCGACCTCATTATGCAACCGTTGGTTTTCGATTAGATTCCATTGTGTGTGGTTGGCTCCGCCTGTAACTACAGTCGTGATTTCTCGCGCCTTGTGGACAGTCGTTGAATCATGTGTAGAGGTATCTGTTGTTGGCGCTCGTAAGTTGTCGCAACATAACTGGGAGTCCGCAGAGGGAGTGGTTGATCTAGAAGTCTTTGCGGTAGAGGATTTGGAAAATCGGTTCGTGATATCTTCGGTTTCATCTTTGATGATTAAACGAGTGGACTGCTCAAATCCCAGGCACTGTCGGTGGTTCTTGGCGCATGGTCCACAGACCGGCCTGGTGTTGTCACATTTAATCCTTCGTCGTCGACTAGACAATCAGTGCGGCTCTGATGACATTTACCAGGTTTCACATGCACGTTGTGGTCTCATTCTCTGATCGTACTCAGACTTCGCGCCGGAGTTACAGGAAGGTTGTGGAGCGTCCCATGTGCGATGCAGAGGGTGACGTTGCACTGAATCGACTCGTACAGCAAACAGCGTCTGTGAGGGTCCGTTTGGGGCCGAGTTGGTCAAAGCAGAAGACTCTGTCTCTCAGAGGGGAGGAACCCGAACCCAAGTGGCCAAAAAATTATATGCGGTCGGGACCGGGGGGTGTCACTTTGGTCGCTGATCCGCGGCCGTTCGAGATTGGGAAATCAGGGGAACTGCGCCTCTTTCCACGAACAACGCCGCCAATTCGTTAGCCAAATTGCGATTGTACGAAGACTCGTTGGCGGACACTCGCTTTCCGGTTTGGCGAGTGTGATTGATCTCCGATCTCCGCCGTCAAAGTGCATTCACAATCTCAGTCTGATAGTCTCCGAGCTATCGACCCTAATTCGAGCTCGAAAAATTGTTATTGCAGCTGAAAGACTATGATGTTAACACATCCCACAGTCATCATGAAGATTCAGGGCCCAGCTGTATGTAAGTATGCTGTTGTGCCTTGTGTTCCTGGCGGAACTGGTACGGAAAAGAGTCCATCTCATTGACATTTAAACCACATTACTTATTTCAAACAGGAGCTAATTTCTAGAAGAATATTACACAAGGAAACTAACCGCAGCAACTGCTGGTCAATAAAAAACAATCCATCCAATACATGTCGCAAGAAGTATGTAGAGACAATTCATCCAAAACAGCTCTTGGCCAAGTTTCTGGGCGTCAGAGAGATTGGGGCTCGTGGAAGGCGGTTGGGATGAGATTGCGGTACGGGTTGGAGAATTGCTATTACTTGATGAAACCGTTGACGAAGGTGCCGGAACAGGCGCCGGTACGGAGGCGGCTAAGGGCGCCGGAGAACTAACAGGCGCCGGAGGGGGTACAGGAGCGGCAGGACTTGTAGCCGCTGCTGGTCCTGGCGCTGGTGCTGATCCAGGTGCTGGTCCAGGTGCTGGTGCCGGTGCCGGTGCTGGTGCTGGTGCTGGTGCTGGTGCCGGTGCCGGTGCCGGTGCCGGTGCTGGTGTTGGCGCTGGTGCTGGTGCCGGTGCCCCCAGGGACGGAGCCGGGGGGTTCGGCAATACTGCGGTCGGGGAAGGTGGTGCGGCTGAAATAGGGGGTTGAGGTGGAGCCCCCGACATAGGTGGTGGAGGAGGTGCTCCAGAAGCAGGTGGAGGCACACCTCCTGAAACAGGCGGTGGAGGCATATCCCCTGAAGCAGGTGGTGGAGGCACACCTGCCGATGCAGGAGGTGCTGGAGCGGGCGCACACTGTTGATATAGTGCAAGTATAGTCGATGCATCAGGCGAGTCAAATGTCTGTACGCAATCGGCGCAGCTGGAGTAAGCCGCCGAACCCGGTGAAAGAAGTGCTGAACAGGTACACGTGGCGGTTGTACATTGACTACTTTGAAAAACAGCATTTATGACTGATTCGCATTGACTCGAGCACTGAGAACAGGCGTTGGCCAACAATACCAATTCATCTGCTTCAGCCACGTCGGACGATGCCAAACAGTTGGCACAGGCACTGACGACGGCCGAACCTCCTGCATCAAGAATTGGGCATACACATGCAGCAGTTTCGCAGTTTAATCCGCCTGCGATTGATGCGCACGGACCGAGACAGGCGATACTTTGTCGTATTTGCAAATCGGTATGATTCTCTCGGGGTTCAAGGACTTTTGCCCCTTGGAAGAAACCGTCTGGTAATGTGAAGTTATAGTTCTTGTAGATGAGGTTACTCCCAAAGGCGTGAGATGCGAAAAAAAGGAGAAACAGCAAGACGTGCTAATAAAGTCAGCATTCTACGTCATTGTGAAAAATACCGAATTCATATCTCTCCGCCGAGAGACACAAGGTCAACGTTGTACTTTGAGAATTCCACTTTTCCGGGATGTGTATGACCACAGGTTTATATTGTTCGCAATACCGCAGGTAATGCGAGAAATTCTACAACTTATCCGCTGAGAACGCGGATCAAAAATTGGTTCGTAGCACATGCCCTCTATATTTGGTGGGGGTTGAACTTTAAAACCGAAGAACTGGTTGAGTCATGCGATGAAGCGCGAGCTTTTCGGCCCCAGTGTCGCCGGGAAATTCACGCGGCGTCCAAAGCGCCGCAATATCATGATATTCCCGCTCAACTCCTCACTAAATCCAAAAGTAAACGAGGATATTTCATTGAGTTTCGTTCCTTAAACCGGAAAGGTCGTAAATATCGATACAGTCGCAGGATGAACCATTCCATAGACATTATTAGAGCTTCAAGCCATTCTAGTTAGTTTCGCCGCAGAACCGTAGCTCGGAGGAACTGTTCCCCGGTGCCCCCACTAATGTGGTTGCATCAGTAAACCTTATTCCTGGAGAGTGAAGTAATAAGGTTCATCCGAAAGTTGGTCACAGGGTCATTGGTCGCTGACTAGAACGTGTCGGACGAGTTTATTCCCGAGTTCCGTCCAGCCTTGAGCTCATCCTCTCGGCTATTCTGACTAATTACTGTCGCATTTCGATATCAACTCTGCTAAAGAGAAGGAATTGATAATTGGAGCCCCGTAACGTACCGAGGCCTCACGAAGCCGCGTGAATATAATCCGTGGGCCTCAACGTTTTGACGTTAAGAAAATTTGACATTGAATGTATTGCATTCAGTTTACCTTCTTAGGGTTTTGTCGCATCATGTTATGGGTTCTGCTGAGTCGTCGTACGTTTACCTTATCACTCTAGTCGTTGATTTCGCAAATAGTCAAAAGTGTTCCCACTTCAGTCGATACCTTTTCGAATTCTGGGAAGAGGCAAAACGTACTTCTTTCACGCAATGTCATTGATATGTAGGATGAGATCTTTCAGTAAGCGGCCGCAGAGATTACCTGGTCTAAATATGTTAGACAATCACAGAATTCATCAGTAAGCAGAACGACAAAAATGATCAAACGTGACCAAGGGTGTACTCTCCTGAACGGATCGTACAATGCAAACGGCACCTATTTCAATATATTGTGTGATACAAGCTGGCAATATTACGACGCTCTGCACATAACTTACACTCTCGACTTTGCGACATGTATAAATGGGTGCGGAATGTGGAATCTCAACCGATCTCAGAATGAATGTGTTGGCGCGCAATGGACGAACGACATTTACGGCCCGATTGATGGGAATCTATGCACATACCTGTGGACGATGCCGAATGCTGATAAGTTTACACTCAATACCACAGACACTGCGCAACTACAAAATGGTCCCCAAAACACTGCAACGGTGCGATCCTTCAAATTTTAGTCTAATCTAGGGAATAACTCTTCCCCCGGCTACCGCACACTCGCAGTGTCTGGAGAGTTCTGAGACTGGATATTACCAGGCAGCCAATGGCGGACCAATCTTCGATGTCAACTGCAGTACCAATTACTATGATTACGATATTTATCTCGCCTTTACTCCCGATTTCTATTCGTGTGTGGATAAGTGTGTTCAGTGGAATCAAGACGCCTCACAAACAAATAGTTGCGTTGCGGTTTCTTTCGATTGGGACACTCAAGGACCAGCGGGGGGGAGCCAATGCTGGCTAAAATGGTCGGTAGCTGAAGCGGAGGTAATTTCTCACACAAATTCGGATAGCGCTGTGATCCGAACTCAGGTAAGTGACCTGGTTGTGTTCGTACAATTGATAGGCTAGAAAAGTACCTCAAATTCTCCGGGTCTGGCATCCGGCGACAAGATCCAATTGATTCTCGGATTAACCATCAGCCTTCCAGGCACGCTTGCCACGATTATTGGGGTAGTTTACCGGAGAGAATATAACAAACGTCAACGAAAAGACTCGCAAGTGGTAAATGAACACATTCAGCTGCAGACTCAACAAAATAACTCAAGTCCGATAGCTGAGATACCTTCACACAGTATCGACGCCGTCGGTGGGGACGGAACTGAGCCGGAGGCGGCTGATGGCACGGGTGATGTTGCAATTGCGGCGCAAGAAACGAGGCACGCTGTACAAGATTTAAGGACAGTTGAGAGAGATCACCTGGCATTTACCGAGCCGGTTGATACCGGGGAGACAGTGGAAGTTTAACCGTCTTGGATGTGGGGAGTTTGATGAGGCTAAATACATGGTGGCATGGTGAATGTGGAAGAATTCTCGTGACGGGAAGAACTGTTTGCGATCTCCGCAAACAAAACGACACGTTTGCCATGGAATTGCTGGAAATAAAGGAGACAGGGATGATATAGACTTAGGAGCAAGTAGTATTGTGTTGTTATTGATGCGAAATTCTGGTTATTCTGGTTATTGATAGCTATGGCGTATGCACTATTTTATCTAACGCTCTCCGTTCTTGGTTTACGGACGCCACGCAACTTGCAAAGTCATTACATTTCGTCCGCGATCGGCGAGCCTTTCGTACATTCCAAACCAACACCACTTAGCTCGATACCCGCGGTTCAAGTTCTCTTTCAGAATTCTTGAGGTTTGTCGTCAGATGGAGACCATTCGCAAAAGATTCATGACTCCGCGTTCAAAAAGGGCCGCGATAATTCCAGAAACGGATGACGAGTACTCCCAACTAGGATCCGCGAATGCCTCACAACCCAAGGACAACGACTCCAACTTAATTGTCCTCCATCTATCCCCCTCAAAACGAATTGTCATGTCCTCCAATGGGTCTGTTACACTATTCGACAAAGTTACGGCTACGGTTGTGTCGACATCTGAAAACCCGGCGACCAAAATTTTGGCCCTTGAATCCATCAACGACTTACTTGGACAAAACAACGATCGAGACTTGGATCCAAACCGCGAAAGCCCAGTAGTGGCTCAAATCATCCGAACTTTCGAGAACAAGAAAGGATGTCTTGATGCCATCGATCGTTGCTGTTTCGATGTGGAACATCGTCGCGTTCTTGGGAACTGGGCAAGTGACAGCTGGGAAGAGGACGCGCCGGAGGACGGTGAAGACTCCAAAGTTGGTGAGGACGAACCAGATAGCCCGGCCGGAAGTTTATTCTCAGATTCGGACGTGCAAGAGCTTCCGAATAACAGAGTTCGTCCTATCACACTTCGACCAAGGAGACCGGCGGAACAAGACATGTCGGCAAGGATTAAATCGGAAAAGCCTCCTTCCTCGTTCTCGAGCAAATCCAGCTCAGGAACGACCTCTGCATTCCTCTCTCGTTCCCGTCAAAGCTCGCCTCCTCGTCGTATTCGCGACCATTCCCCAAAACGACTCGAGCAATCCGCTGAACGCCTAACTCTCAAAGCACGTACAACTTCGTCCCCCACGCTTCGTCACAAAACATCTAGAATCTCCCTCCGAGATAAATATCGTCCCGATTATTCCAAGAAGCGACCTCATCTCACAATCGAAAACGTTTCCCCGGAGGACTGCCGCGTCAAACGAGTTAAATCCCACAATATTCTTCCCCAAGCCAAGTCCCCTGCCACAGCCGCGACCAAAAAAGCAACAGCAAAGAGGTCGCAAGAAAAACTGTCGTTGGCTGAAGTACTCAGTCCAATCAGGCAGCGCAAAGGCATGCCAGAGGGCGATGCCAGTGAATCAAACGCCGAATACGTTTCAAGGTATTGGAAGGCGACGGCATCTCAGTTTCCTGAATCAGTGAGAGAGTTGTCTACCGTCGATCGCCTCGCCTACTACTTTCGAGAGAGTGATCTCATGAGGAAGGAGCTTCAAATTATTAAACGGGACGAGGCGGAACGTCGCAAAAGCATGTTGTTGATGGCGGAAAAAATCAAACTTATGAATGAACCTGTTGTTCGAGGAACCATTGGGTCGGCGAAAGATCGATAAGAATCATTGAAGCTTTTTATGCCAATTTATAGGATATCCAAAATGATCGATAGCTGAAATCTAGTTTCCATTAGAGTAAATCAAATACCTAGCTACGAAACTCTCTACGGAAGTCCGAAAACCTCCTTCAGGGATCGTTTTCCGTTAGGCTGAATCCCACACGCTTTGAGGCAGTCCGCTACTGCGATGATTGTATCTGTCGGAAGTCCTGCACGAATGTTCTCCAAATCAGCTCCCGAAACGACCTGGTCTCCTCCGAGATTTGCACCAATAAGCTCAGGATCGAATGCGAGGAAATTCGCAGCGATACTGGAAACGCCAGGGTCGTTGTCGTTGAACCCGGCCGTAAAGACAGCTTTTTCGCATGTAGGATTGAATTCGAGATGAATTGATCCCTGAGGGAACAACGTTCCAGAGTAGGTCGTTAGGTTATTGGTGATCAGAAGAGATCCGGTTTCGGTGATGAATTGGGTGAAAACAGTCCCTTGTGTGACAATGATGAATTCGTTGGAGCGCGGGTGAGTATGCGGGGGAACGAGGCCGCAAGCATTTAGTGTGAATATCGCTGCTGCGGATTGTCTGCCAATCAAAGCTGGAAAAGTTGCGCCCGATGCTGCGACAACGGAACCGCCCGCACTGGGTGGAGGTTGAGTCCCCGGAGCTGGGTTTGCAAAGTCGAAAACGAATGATTGGTTACCCCCCGCTGCGAGAAGAGCTATGCGTTCGACGTCCGTTTGAGCGAGCAAAAGCTGAGTAGGAAGATCGGTTGCATTCACCCCAGAAGACTGCCGTTTTTCGAGGGGATCTGAGACCGGCGCACCGAATACGATAGCGGACAGTAAGAAGAAAAGTGCTAACTTGACGTGCATGGTTCTGAGCTGATTTTGCGACTGCGGGAAACGGGTCTTATAATCGTTCGACGGATCCATCGGAATATGAGATGTAATTAGTACATGGTGTCCGTTAACTGGGTTCGGATAGTCGGAGTCAGTTCGAACGCTTGCTCTGGTCGAGAAAGAGCAGAATTGCACCAATTGAGGCGTCAGGGCCGACGTGACCAACTTGGCCCGGGAATTAGCTCTCTAACAATATAGTGAAACTCGCAACCTGTTTATTTAAATAGTTTCTTCCCCGCATGAGCCGGCCCAACCTTATATCCGTCCAATGAAAGCTCGATATGATCGCGGAAGAATAGCCGGCGGAAAAGCTATTTCAAGCGCCCTTCCGAAACAGTTCCCGTTTTCGGTGTCTGGTTGCGACCGAGTCCCAACTTGATTTCCCGAACAATCCTGGACTCCGCTATTACACAGCTCGTCTCTGATGGTATCAACGACCCCTGTTGGAGAGACTCTTCGTCCTTCAAGGCGGCGGCAGTTAAGTTGAAATTTTTCCGTCCAATCGCACTCCTGACGCGGGGCGGGCGGCGGAATGCCCTTCTGCATTCTCGAGAAATGAGCACAATACTGTTACGTCCTCTTTTCGAGTGTTAATTGAGAGGAAGCTCGGCGACCTTAGAATCCCAAAAGGCAGAATCGCGGAGAATTGACATCGGGTCACTACGACTGACTCGGAGTTCCGCAATTAGTTGTCGAGAATTTCAATCTGATCAGCGATGACGGGAAAAGCTACGGGGAGGAATACACCCACACGGCTCCAAAATCATATCCGGGAGTGATTTCGGGAGGAGGCAATTTCAGTTACATCATCTCGAGCGGGTTTTCACAGAATAAGGGCATTCTAGGCCCGTCAAAAGGCATGTATGATCTACCTAATGGCAGACAACTTGCGTCAATGGCGAAGTTCCACCGTCCACGTAGGCAGTATCCTCAAACGGTTCAAGGTTTTGTCGGCAAACCCCTCTTTGAACAGCCGAAAAATGTCCGATATGCCCTGTCATGTTGCGCAATTTTTCGATTGCCGTTAACGAGGTATCATCCAAATTAGTCAATTCCGCCGATGATTGTCGGGGATATTGATCTAATCGCACAATCGCGTGCACGCGACTGGCCGCGCTGATTAGACCATACGACCGTTATCGCTGCGGTCTTTATCGCGACGCGGAGGACGTGGGTTCTTGGGCACTTACCTATTTGCAATTGGCTCTACCATGATGGGTAAAACCGGGGATGCAGATATCAAACATCAAGGATCCCGTCGTCCGCGGCAATGCCGCCAATATAAGGAGCGAAACGGGGAGCAAACTATCCGCTCAGTCTGAAGAGGATGCGTCTCTCGTTTCTACTTTCATTTACGCCTCTTGGTTCTAGCTTTTCGACAGCTGCAAAATATGTCATTTGCGACAACGATTGGTTCGGATCAGCTTCCTTTATTCCCCCGCTCATTTACTTGAATGCCGGGTACGAGGTCGGCAACGTCCCCGATACCGCTTATGGTAGATTCTCGGAATCACGACTAGTATTGGAAACACTTTCATGTACCAACAAGCACTACATGCTCTCAGGTTTCTTGAAATTGGGAATCTCACTTCGATACCGATAGTTCTCGGCGCAGAGTTGCCTCTCCGCAACACTTACGAACGGATGCAAATTTGGGAACAGCTTTACGGGAAGCTTGCTTGGTCTGGAGGTAAGTCCGATCATGGCAATTCTGACCCACAGCTTTCAATACTGAAAATTTGACGGAGGAGGCTGAAGGCTCCGATCCATCTGGACTGAATGTCACTCGCATTGTTTCCGCTGCCTTCCTCGAGGGATACCCGACGACCACCCCCCTCGCGGGGATCGACGCATTAACGTTTATGATCGAAATGGTCCACAACTACCCTGGAGAAGTTGAGATCTATGCTGCCGGCGCCATGACAAACATTGCCCTTGCCATTAAACAGAATGCCACCTTTGCGTCAAACTGCAAGGGAATTGTTATTCAGGAGGGCTATCTCGACGTCAATTTGCTTCAAGTAAACCGTCCATTAGAGTAACTAACGGAAAGGTTACAGTGAATATGGATTTATTTTCAGATTTCAATATATTCTTCGACCCTGAGGCCGCTTCAATCATGTTCGAAGCCCCGTTCCCAAACGTCACCGTCGTCGGGTAAATCCCATCACCCATATATGCTGATTGCAGTGATGTTTCGAATTACAACTCCGTCAATCAAAGTTACCTGGATGAGATTGCTGAAGTCCAAACCCCGTTTACAGAGTTGATGTACAAGTACTACGGCACCTTGTTCCCCCTCTGGGACGAATCGTTTCTCCCCTTAAGTGGATCGCTAATCATCAGCGCCCGCCGCGGTTCAGGCCCATCCCGAGATCGCCACAGAAGTTGTCGTTGCATATATGGACGTCGATACCGCCTATGACGGTCCATCTTACGGAATGGTATTCCCCCCTCAAACTGAGATTGACAAAAGTCCCATGTTTGGTCCGAAGCGTATGCCCCCGATTACACCAGAAATGTGACTATTGTGCGACAAATGGACAAGAATGCTCTTTATGCAATTGTCAAAGAGGCAGTGCAGGCTTCTTATTGAGGACAGCCTAGGATAATCGGCTTTATGATCAAGATCGGTTAATGATACAATAGAATGATATTCAATTCAGACTTTCTCTGTTGCATTGCCCGCCTCCTGCGGTTCTTCTGTAATCGTTGTTATAATTTCCCCAACTCCGTCAGTCTCATTGACAGGCAATGGAACGCGCCTGTCAGAACCCAAATTTGCACTGAATCTCTCGATTTCTCTGCTCGCCGGCCCTTCAACAGCTCGACATATTCTTTTCGCCAACCAAAGGTAAATGCTCGAAAGAACTAAACCTACAATAACGACCGCAAGAACACCCCCCACAATTTCAGCGTCTTGCGATGAGCTGTTGCTCTGACTCGGACCCATCGTAGTCGTGATGGTTGCGTTAGTAAAGTTTGTCGTAGTGTTCGTAAAAGTCGGCGTGGATTTGGTGACCTTCCCAACCGACCAAATGGATTCGTTTTGTGCATTATAAAGAACGATGCCTCCTTCATCCTCCACGACTAATCTCGAACCATCATTTCCACTGGTATCGGTTGACCACAATGACAACCCGTTCATGTTGAAGACCACGAAATTGCCATCGGGTTGCATAATCGCATCCCAGATGTTCATATTCCCAGAAGTGTTGGATGCCCAAACGACTTGATTGTTGCCTCCGTATTGAACCAAATTCCCGTCTGCCTGCAGGTCCAATCTGAACTTTACGTTTGCGGAGATGAGCGATCCCTGGGACATGAGGCCCTGCCCAGACAATAGCTGGTTCAATTGCGGTCCCGGCAGTTCCGGCGTAATTGGGACGAGTGTTTCAGTTGACCATAGAGTGGACCCGTCGGTGCCATTTATTACTGCATTGCCGTCGCTGTGGAGAACCAAGATTGCGCCGGGATTGCTTTTCGTGTTTGATGCCCACAAAGCGGTATTGGTGTCATCGTAGACAACAAGATTGCCGTTTTGTTGCATGATACAGTCGACAGCATTGGCGTACGTCGAATTTGAGGACGTCCAGTATGGTTGATTTTGAGGACCGACGAGAGTCAATATGCCGTCATGGTCAAAAGTCATGTGAAACCGTCCGTCGGCGGAAGCGAGAGATTGACCAGGGTACAGGCGATCACCCGAAAGCAAGCTATCGCGAGAGTAAGTCGACATGGTCGCTGACATTAGCGACACCGATTTGAGACTTTGTATTACCACCTTAACCGCGTTGTACCCGACGCAAGGCGGCAAGTGATTCAACGCTCATCATGATTGCGGATAATACTTGGTTAAATAGACTTCCTGGAGCGGCATGCAAACGCGAGAGAAATCCAAAGCCATTCATCGCCTGATTGAATCAGGTCAAACGGCGCCGAGAGGTCGATGACGGCCATGTGCCAAAATCAATTGCTTGAAGGTAACGGTTCGATTTTGTCGATCCCCCTTTTCCCATGCCGCTCCGTTTTGCGCCATCAGGCACTTGCGTATCCAAAAGATAAGTAGCCGAAAAGAAGTGGAAGGCTGAAACTTGAATTGCAACAAGAACCGTGGGGCTTCATTGCTGAGTTGGATCCAAGGCGAGAGCGCGGATTTGGTATTGTGCAACCGAGCCTCAGTATGATCTACTAATAATACCGGTTCTGAAACCCTGATTCGAGAATAAGAGAGGTGGACTGTATAAAAGTAGATCGAGTAGCGTGGGAGAACGTGGTAAAAATGTGGCCCAGCTACTAGAATTTGATCTCCTAATTGGGCTGTCTAAGATCAATTCGACCCATCGAGGGGTTAAACCGAACCTTATTTTCGAGGGTCTTAACGCAACCCTTGTCGGGCCATGGCACTCAAAATTATCCTCAGGGCGTTTCAGGTCCCTCAAGAGGCAAAAATTGTAACAAGTTCTCGTATTCAATTGATGTCTTCATCGGGTTAAAGTGTAACGCGGTTCACCCAGCGCTCGGTTCCCGAGAAAGTGATCGCCCGACATGTTTCCGGCCAACGGCGCCGCGATTGGGTTTCTGCCAGCATTTGAATTCTTTTGATCGTCAAAACAGGAATGCAAACCCAAACGGATGTAAAACATCTCATTCGCATGCTGATCCTCGATCCTGTTGGCGTATTGGTAAAGTTTTAGCAGCCTGTCGCTGACCTTGTGATTCCTCGCTATCAATCTTTCCGCGGCCTCGTCCGTCCACTCACAGCCACTAGATTACAGCTACCAAATCAATCTAATATTATAACGCATCATCCAGTTCCCAAGGGAAAATCCCTCGGCTAAGCTAATCACGACAGGACGACGTATCCACTCATTCTCTGTGGCTGACGAACGCACAAGTCAGCACCAATCACGCAGCCCCAGCAAATTTAAGAATGGCCGATCCCCGATCCCACCAACACGCACACATCACGGCCTGTGCTTCCTCGCCTCCAATTCCGTTTCGACATCTCTGGGGACAATGTCGGACGGACCGATGAACCATGCTTCATCGGCGCCACCGGAAACACTCAGCCATAGTCCATCGGCCACAGGGACAGAGCCCTTGTCACGCTCCTCAACTTTCTCCAAAACAATACCGCTCCCAAACAAAGTCGTTCACGTCGTACGAAACCCGCGGGAAGGATACAGGTTGAAGGATGTAGAATGGGTTATTCAGGGATCCCAAAAGCATGTAAGCACCTTGATTGTACCAGTTCTAATCGTAGCTTGAATATCTTCGTCAGGCAGCCGACCAGTTAGGTTCGAAGCGGTCCGAATTGAAGACGAAATACCTGGACGTGGTTGACGAGGTGGAAATCCTGAAAAACGACCTGGATGCGGTTTCAAAAGATTTGGATCGACTTTCGAAAGGGAACAATGTGGAACTACATGCGACATTCGACAAGTTTGGGAAAACTGCCAATTTGCAACTGCATGATGGCCCCCTGTCGGAGGAAGAAGGTGAGGAAGATCCACCGGGTAGTACTGGACTCAAGTTTTGGAAAACACCCACAGTGCGTCAGGTATTCGATCGTTTTTGTGCGCATGTTGATTTCAGTACTTCCATAAGGGCGTTTTATACCGAAGTGTTGACATGGAGGAAACACGGCCGATGGAACTGTTTATTGACTTATTTTATGTTGGCATCATCGCCATTAATGCCTCAACTGTAGCGCAAACTCCCAACAGTTTCCAACTACACATATTTGCTTTGACCTTTATGTACTTTCTCTGTTGTCTCTTCTAACTGTAGTCCTTCGTGGCGAATATGGACAGACCTGCGCGACTTGGTATCCACATTTGACACGGATGACGTGGTACAGCGAATGGGCATGCTGTTCGTTCTTGCATGTCTCCTTGGCTTTACAGTCAACATGACCCAAGCCTTGGAAACCACCCTCACTATGCTTGTATCAAAATGTTGCTTCTTTATCTAATGAAAGATCGCCTTTTACGTCACGGCTCGTTTGTTCCTTGCCGCTCTTCACGTTATTTTTGCCGTGCTGTTAAAGCACATGAGACCAATTCTCCTGGCTATGGCCGCCATAAATGTTGCCGCGGCTTGCGTTTGGATAGGTAGTATCTACGTTGTATTACCTCAACGATATGCAATGTTGTGGGTTGCAATTGGAATTGGTATGTCAAGGAGAGGCTTTTCTGATTTTAGATTGGTTCGGATATTTGGGGATAATTATCCTCGTTCGTACGTCTCATTTTATTTCGAAACGACTTGCAAAGCTGTTGACGGACACATTCGCTTATTATCCTGGTATAGACTTCGAACTCTACCCTTTTGCTAATCTCCAAGCCGTCAATATCGAGCACCACGTAGACCGAATAAATGCGTTCATTACTCTTGTTTTCGGTCATATCATTCTTTCGGTTCTGTACCAATCATCTGCTCATTTTGGGCTCAACGCGTAGCCCCTCATCCTTTGACCTAATGGTAGCTATCTTGGGAAGGCAATTCTGAGTATGTGTATCGCTTACGGATTGAACTGGTTGTACTTCGACGTCGACAATGCAAACCTTGAGTCTCACGCCATTCGGCGGCACATTATCACTAGTATGATTTACGGTTTGGCACATCTGCCCATGATTATGGTATGATGCCGATGGGAAATATTTTGCTGACGGAAGGCCATCACTCTTGTTGGTGCGGCTCTCGAATACCTAGTTATTGCATCCGACTGTCCAGATGCAAATCCCGAACAGTTGACGGAGGAATATTCCGCACGATCCGTCGATGAAATCAGTAACGGTCTGCGATGGTTCTTTTGTGCGGGACTAGCCATGGCATTGTTCTGCATGGGTATAGAACTGTAAAATCTTGATTGACTTCTAGGCGTAATATCGCTATCGCATGTACATTTGAGCTCCTCCAGATTAAATCTCCGGAAGCGATACCGTCTTGCCATTCGAGGTAGCATCTGTCTGACCATGGTCCTTCTGCCGTTGTCACATAGTCTCAACAGTTTGCAACTCATCGGACTTGTAAGCGCACTGTTGTGGTTTATCGTCGGAGTCGAGACTTGGGGCAATGCCGAACGCTGTCATGTGTGGTTCGGTGAGAAGGGCAAGAGACAACAATACATGTGTAAGTACAATATCAAATGCTATCAAGGGGAGGAAACCGAGCCTCCGAATTTGGAGAAGACGCTAAGTGAAGACGGAGATTTGATATTTGGTGTATAGTTATTTAGGGGCTTTCAACATGGGAATTGGATTCATTGCCTTTAGATGGCGTGGCGTATTTCACCGTGTTACTAGCGCATCAATCTGTTTAATTTTTCGGTGCAACTGCAAATACTAATCTGCCAATTGTCATTAATAGTGAGTAGTATAACACTCTCTGCACCCATTGTCTCCCTTTTAGGAAAATTCGGCAATCGGAATACAACTGTACCTCGCAAAACAAAAGTATTATGTTCATCTCGCTATATTTACATTCGATGCTGCAGGCTGAGAGTGACCTATCCTCCACTGGCAAAAAAGCCAACTAGATAGCCCCTTCAACTATATCCCATCCATCGCTTCTGCACTGGTTGCATGCATTTCGGACTAGATGCAGTTGGCTCGCTACAGACCTCATTTAGCACAGGTTCAGCCTTTCCGGGCTCAGTGTTTCACGTCTCCTTTTTCGCGGGGTTAAACCAAGGTTGAGAACGATGACGCTGAAATTTATTTTGAGTGGTGTATTTCGGGAATGGATATTGTACAAACTGAACGCGTATCATAAATCTCGACAAATGCGCCGATCTGCCAAGGACCTCGCATGCAATTTATCCTTCCCTTCATTCAAGATAAGCAGGCAGAGATCAGCAACTGCATCACGAGTTTCCGAACTTTGCCGGAATGGAAAATTATTGGCCAATAAAAATCGTATTTTGGCCTCATTATCCGCCGGACGGGAGTCGAAATAGCGATTGGGCCAATCACAATTTGCCATTGCCGCTTGGACCGCTAGTTAGCCTGTGGCCGGAATCTCTTCACACAAATCCCTCCTGAAATCCGTCCCTCGAGTGCCGAGCATTAAAGATGTGATGTGCGCAACATTACTGTTCTGATGCTGTGTTCATGGATGCCCTACCTTACCAACAGACGCCGCTGCCAATTCTCCTCCCCCTCTCTGCTTTTTTGTTAGCATTGCATATTGTCGCATGGCCACTAGACAAACTTTTCTCCTGTGGGCTCCTCGGACAAATGTTGGTAGGAACGATATGGGGACCTGTCGCGGCCTGGTTAGATAACGACGTGGAGACTACAGTGGTCAAGCTAGGGTATGTCGGCTTAATACTCCTCGTGTATGAAGGTACTCCTGAACTTGACATCTGCTGAGTCGGACTCAGGAGGCCTTACCACGGACATAAAGTTACTTAGAGAAACGTACGTGTATTCGATATTAGTCGCTGTCACGGGCGTACTGCTTCCAATTGCCTTATCCTTCCTTCTTATTCCTATTACATCTCAATGGATTCCGATCGGGAAATTGACAGCATTTGCCGCCGGAGCTTCGCTCGCTTCAACCTCTCTTGGAACAACGTATGCGGTACTTTTAGCAACTGACTTAACGAGAACGAGGGTCGGTACGATATTGGCGACGGCTGCAATGCTCGACGATGTTGTCGGTCTCGTTATGTTCAAAGTCATATCATCTCTCGCCACGAACGTGGACGCACAAGCCGTCCTTCAACCCATCGGAGTCTCGGTTGCATTCTTGTTGCTCGCCTTACTTTCAGCAAGTCCTCTGAAAGAATATTTTCTTCCCTTATTGAAATCGATCTCATACGTGGACACAGAGCCCAGTAAATTGGTGATTACGGGAGCGACAATAATGGGCTTAATCGCTGCGGCTGGTTATGCGGGGACGTCAGTTCTATTTGTTGGATATCTCGCTGGTGTCTCCGCGTCTTACATCTGTCACGATGGAGCTCTCGAATGTTATAATAAGTAAAGACCGCCTGAAATGGTTTTGACGTCCAGGTTTTACAATCCAGTTACAAAAGGACTTCTGCTCCCTTTTTTCTTTGTACTGCATCTCTTTGACGATGAACTGACCGAGGCATCCATTGGCTTTGCTATTCCCATACGAGAGTTGTTCGAAGGAGGAATTGTATGGCGCGGTATCGTTTATGCAATACTCATGGCGCTCGGGAAGTGCGCAACTGGTCTATGGTTACTGGTGCCACCTGCAGCAGGCAGATTTATCGCAAAAATCAAAACATCTACCTTATCACAAACGGTCGAATCCTCAAACAATGCAAAATATATCACCGGGACGGACGAATCCAATGCCCCATCTGTCGCTGCGTCTCCGATAGTTCCGTTGGGTCAGGACACCATTCCTCCGTCCGATATCCTCCATCCGGTCTTGACACCAGAGCTTTCTAGCGACTCTGAAGCTCAAAGGGGTCCAGCATCCGCTCATTCGTCCCCCAAACACGGCACTTTTCAAGCGGCCATATTACTTTCAGTTGCAATGACGACACGC
>Ga0335073_10002670_pt1 | contig 24495 bp, 24 predicted proteins | sample Lox_Sample_22_FD_207093 | JGI IMG/M metagenome (GOLD analysis project Ga0335073, IMG submission 207093) | Soil microbial communities from Loxahatchee National Wildlife Refuge, Florida, United States - Lox_Sample_2.2 | ecosystem: Environmental > Terrestrial > Soil > Wetlands | place: USA... | reverse complement strand
CGGAGTCGACATCTGGGCTCTCCACGCAACCTCCCGGCGCTACCCCCAGAACAGCATACCGCACCATTCACGAAATTCCATGGAACCTGCTACCACCAGTCGTAGGGCATGAACGGCCGCCTCAGCCTTCTGCCCCACCAGCCGAGAGGGGTGAAGAGGGCGAGGGCGAGGGCGCCCTCCCCCCAGAGGGCGAGCAACCAGCCCGGGCGGCCCCGCGCCATCGCCCAGGAGAAGGCCATCAGCACGAGCAGCGACCCGACGGCCGCGAGCCGCCCGGGCCACGACAGCCCTCGCAACCAGCGGAGCCCCGGGGGCAGCTGCGCCTCCCGCTCCTGCGCGAACTCCTCCGCAAAGGCCTTGCCGAGCGCCTGCTGCGCCGATTCCGTCAGGGGGGACGGCTGCGACGCGGCCTGCCGCGCGGCCTCCGCCTCACGCGCCTGCTCGACCTGCTCCCGCTCGAAGAGCTCTCGATCGAAGGCCTCCTGCTCGGGCGTCGTCAGGCTCGCCCCGCAGTGCTCGCACTGCGGGCTGTTGCGCTGGCTGTCGGCGCCGCACAGGTAGCAGCGGTGAAACAGCAGGGCCGCGCCCTCGGTCTCGAGGGGCAGCTCTGCCTCGAAGCGCTGCCTCGTCAGCCCCGTGCATGGCCGGGCTGCGGGCCGCCTCCTCCGCGAAGGCCGCGCTGTGCCCCTCCGCGCCGCCTGCGGCGTGCTCCTCGGCCACACCCGCGACGCGCTCTGCCGCCTCGTGCGGGATCGCATCGTCAGGGCCTTCGCGCCTCGGTCGCTCGAGTCGCTGGAAGCGACGCCGATCCATCAGCCGGCCTCCGCGGGCACCACGACGGTGGGCCGGGCCCCCTCCTCGGAAGACGCAAACCGCGTGCGATCGCGCGCCCAGTCGCGCAGCGACGCCACCTGCTCGCGCATGGTGTGGGCGAGCGGCATCGTGTCCCGCGCCGCGCGAGCGAGCTGCTCCTGCGTCACGTCCGCGCCGGTGCCGAAGGCCTCGTAGAGGGCCGCCACCACGACCTGCTCGATCTCGGCGCCGCTGAAGCCGTCCGTGAGGGCCGCGAGCGCGTCGAGGTCGAACTTCGCGGGGTCGCGCCGCCGCTGCCGCAAGTGGATGTCGAAGATCTCCCGCCGCTCGCGCGCGCTCGGCAAGTCGATGAAGAAGATCTCGTCGAAGCGCCCCTTGCGCAGCAGCTCGGGCGGCAGGGCGTCGATGCGGTTCGCCGTGGCCACCACGAACACGGGCGAGGTCTTCTCCTGCAGCCAGGTCAGCAGCGAGCCAAAGACACGCGACGCCACGCCGCCGTCGCTCGCGCTCGAGTCCGCGCCCGAGAGCCCTTTCTCGATCTCGTCGACCCACAGCACGGCCGGCGCCGCCCCCTCGGCCACGTGGATGGCGCGGCGCAGGTTCTCCTCCGACGAGCCGATGAGCCCGCTGAAGATGCGCCCCATGTCGAGCTTGAGCAGCGGCAGGCTCCACTGCGAGGCGATGGCCTTGGCGGTGAGCGTCTTGCCGCAACCTTGCACGCCCAGGAGCAGGAGCCCCTTCGGGTCCGGCAGGCCGAATCGGCGCGCCGCCTCGCTGAAGGCGCGACCGCGCTGCGCGAGCCAGGCCTTGAGCAGGTCGAGTCCGCCCACCGCTGCGAGGCTGCGGTCCATCGGGTAGTACTCGAGCAGACCGCTCTTGCGGATGACCTGGCGCTTCTCCTCGAGCATGAGGCCGATGTCCTCGGCGCCGAGCCGCTGGTGGGCCGCGACGGCCTTGGCGAAGGCGTTCTCGGCCTCATTGAGGGTGAGGCCCATGGCCGCCTTGATGAGCTGCTCTGCCTGGTCGCGGTGGAGGTCCACGGTGACGCGGTGGTCCTGCCGCAGCACCTCGACGATCTCCTTGAGGAGCTGCGCCAGGTCGCGGAACGTGGGCAGCGGCACGTCGAGCACCGCGATCTCCTTCTCGAGCTCGACCGGCACCGTGAGGACGGGCGAGAGCAGCACCGCGGTCGTGTAGCGTCCCTTCAGCTCCTGCCCGAGCTCGCGCAGGGCGCGCACCACCTTCGGATCGTCGAGGTACGGGTGGAAGTCCTTGAGGACCACCAGCGCGGGGTCGGAGACCTTGCCGACGGCCATCAACGCGTCGAGCGGCTCGCGCGTCTTGTCGACGTCCACGGTGGCGTGGCCACCATGGGAGCTGCCGGAGCGCAGCCCCTTGATCACCGACCACGTCCAGAGCGACTTGCCCTGGGACTGCGCAAGCTCGGCGAGCAGCGCATCGAGCCGCTGCTCCTCGGGGCTCACCACCTGGATGAGCGGGTAGCGCGCCCGCACGAGGGTGTCGAGGTCCTGCATGAACTTGGGCGGCGCGGGCGGCTGGGCCGCGGGGAGGGTGCTCACGCCCCGCAGCATAGCACCCGGCCAGCCGGGTGTGCGCCGCGGCCGGCCACCGCCGTCCGCCTACCAGAAGAGGCGGCGGCGCATTCGCCCCCGAAACAAGCTGCCGAACGTGAGGAGCGCCAGGCCCGCGACGATCTGCGCCCCCAGGATGAGGCGGTTCACGTCGATGGCCGGCCGCCAGGAGAGCTGCCCCTGCCGGAAGACGTACGCGCCGGTCGGGATCGCCGCGAGGCCGAAGCCCACCCCCTGCCCGCCGGGCTTGCCCTCCCCGGCTCCGTTGCCGCCCCCGCCTCCACCGCCGCCGCGCAGCTTCGCCACCGGCACCATCACCATCTCGCCCTCGCGGATGGGCTCGCCGAACACGTGCTTCGGGCCCACCTGCTCGCGCACCTGATCCAAGACCTGCTGCATGTCCATGGCACGTCCCTCCCGGCGAGGAAGGTCGAGACGGGCAGCGCGAAAGTCAAGGCCGCGCCGCGGCTACAGGTGGCGTTCGGCCGCGGTCTGGGGCAGGTGCTTCTTCACCAGGCCCAGCAACGCGGCGCCGTCGAGCAGATCGACGGGCGTGCCCTGGGCCGTCGCGCGGGCCTCGGCCGTGAAGCCGCCCGGGGTCACGACGATCGCCTTGCCGGCCATCTCGGCCCGCGCCGTCTCCAGGGCGATGCGCACCTCCTCCTCGCCGACCATGCCCAGCGGCGGGTGGAAGACTCCGCGCACGTAGATGCGCGCGCCGGTGATGGGCGTCGGGTTGACCGCGAAGAGGTCGACGTCGCCCCCACGCAGCGTGGAGGACTCCACGTCGAACTTCATCTCGGAGAAGACCAGCGTCAGCAGCTTCTGGAACTCCTCCGGACGGAGCCGCGCGATCCAGCTCTCGCCACCCGGCGTGAGGACGCCGCCCACGGGCGGCGCGGTCCGCGAGATCAGAGCGATCACCACGAAGCCGGCGGCGAGCCCGACGAGCGCGATCAAGATGATGGACATGAACGGCTAGCGAGCGAGGTGGCGAGCCTCGGCCGCGAAGGCCCCCCCGGGCGCCAGCCTCAGATATTCGCCCATGAGCTTCTTCCCGTCTCGACGCTTCGCGCGATCTCGCAGGAGAAGCTGGCCGGCGAAGAAGTAGGGCGGCGCGTACGAGGCGCTCGCCGAGAGGGCCCGGGCGAACAGGTCCTGGGCGGCTGGCGCGTCACCCCTCGCCAGGGCCAGCCGGCCCAGCTCGGTGTCGGCTTCGGCGAGCCGCTGGCCATCCGTGTGCTGGGCCACCGCCTGCCAGGCGGTCTTCGCCTTCGCGGCGTCGGTCTTTGCAGCCCAGTAGTGCGCCAGGTCGTAGAGCGCGTCCGCGTTGTCGGGATCGCGGGCCGTGGCGGCCTGCCATTGCTCGCGCGCGTGCTCGGCGTCACCCGTCCGTTGCAGCGCCTCGCCGAGGAGCACCATCAGCCTCGCGTCCTGCGGCGAACGCGTGAGCGCGTCGCGCAGCTGCTGCACCGCCTTGGCCGCGCCAGCGGCTCCCGGCTCGGCCAGGTAGGCGCGCCCCAGGTCGGCCAGCGCGACCGGCCGGTTGGGATCCAGGTCGATGGCCTTGCGGAAGGACGCGATCGCCTTGTCGAACTGGCCGGCGCGCAACAGCCGGCGGCCCGCGATGATCGGCATGTCGACGTTCTTCTGATCGAGGTCCATCGCCAGCTTCTCCTCCTCGGCGGCCGGACCGGCCTTGCCTTCGGCGTAGAGGAGCTGCGCGTGGACGAATTTCTCGAACGACGACTGCCGCGGCGACATCGCACCGGGACCGAGCTTGTCGAGGTGGTCGACGAGTTTCTGCGCCCCGGCGACGTCGGGCGGGGTCTCTTGAAGGTCGAGCAGCGCGAGCCCGAGGTTGCTGGGCACGTGGTCAGGATCGATCTGGAGCGCCTGCTGGAAGAAAGCGGCGGCGGACGCGGCCGAGTCGACCCGCGCGTCGAGCGCGCCCAGCATGGAGGTGACGCGCACGTCCGCCGGCGCGAGGTTGTGGGCATCGACGAGGTTCTTGCGGGCCTCGGTCAGCTTGCCCTCGCCCATCTGGACGATCCCCAGCGTGCCCGACAAGAGGTCGCTGTTGTACGAACGCTGGCCGCCCGCCGCGTCGTGGAGCACGTCGGAGAGCCCCTGCTCGGCGCCCTTGGGATCGCCCGTGAAGTACTTGAGATAGGCGTCGGCGGCATAGATGTACGCGTGGGGTTGCCCCTGCGCTTTCGCCTTCGCGAGGTAAGTCTGGGAGCGGGTGAGGTAGTCGCTGCCTTCGCCGTTCTCGCCGTAGCGGAGCGCGTCGATGTACGCGACGTAGGCGTCGGCGGCGAAGTTGGTGGGGTCGAGATCCAGGACCTGCTGCGCGTCCTTCTCGGCTTCCTGATAGCCCGCGTAGTCGTCCTTGGCGAGCTGGTCCTTCGTCTGCTTGAGCAGCTTCGTCACCTTGCGGTCGCGCGCGTTCTTGTACTGGGTGTAGCCGAACCAGCCGAGCAACGCTGCGACGCCGATGAAGAAGATGGCGAACGAGATCTTGGCGCTGCTGCTCACGCCGCGCTGGATGCGCGCCTCCATCGATTCGTCCTGCCAGTGCGAGGTGTCGACGGCGACGGGCATCTGCCGGATGATCGACGGGCTGCGGACCGGCCCCTGCAGCGGCGGCCCGGACGGCGAGCGCGCCGGCGCGATGGATCCGTCCGCCTGCGGAAATCCGACGCGCGAGAGGCTCCGGACGGGTGCCGGTGCGCTGATGCCGGAGCGGCCGAGCTGCAAGGGCGGCGCCTGGATGCCCGACTGTCCGAGTGGCATGGCTTGCGCGAGCTGGATGGGGGGCGGCGGTGGCGCGGGCGGTTTCACGCCGTACCGGGTCATGAGATCGAGCACGGCCGCGTCGGCCGGACCTGCGGCGTGCGCCTTGAGGAGGGTCTCGGGCCCTCCGGCCTCGCCGGTCTTGAGCTGCAAGCCGGCGAGCATCCGCAGCGCCGCGAGGTCGTTCGGCTGTGCCGCCGTCGCCCCGTGCAGCTCCTCGATGGCCTTCTTGTCTTTGCCCTGCTCGGCGTAGATCCGCGCCAGCAGCACGCGCGGCGTCGCGTCGGCGGGCCGCGCCTTCACGCCCTTCTTGGCGACGACCATCGCTTCCATGAAGCGGCCGAGCGATAGGTAAGCCTCGGCGAGCGGGCGGTACGCGTCGGACATGGGGTCCTGGGCGAAAGCCTGCTCGAGCGCCGAGATCTCGGACGCCGACGGCTTGGGGCCGCCAGCCGGTGTGGCCATGGACGTTTACCTCTGCCGGTGGAGAGTCTCTATCTACCAGCGAGAGGGATGGAAAGAAAGCCGGAAACCCGTCCGAGCCCGACCGGCCGGGGGCGGCTAGCGTTCCACCCGCTGCTTGACGGCTTTCACGACGGCCAGCGCCGAAGAGACGTTCACGCCCACCGTCACCGTCTGCTGCGAGTCCTCGATGGCGGACAGGATCTTCGAGAAATTGCGCGTCGCGGTCGTGAAGTAGAGCAGGCAGGCGGCGTCGCCCCTCGGCACGAGCCGCCAGATCGCGAAGCTATCCTCCAGGTTGCCCTCCAGCCACCGGCCGCGGAGCGTGAACGCCGCGGGGTCGAGGTCGTAACGGAACGTGTAGCGCTCGTTCCTGCCTGGGAAGGGGATGGCGATCTCGAAGCGCACGTCGATGCACGTGGGCCCGCGGGGCGTCGGCGTGCTCGCCACCAGCTTGGGCATGAACGTCTTGTGGCTCGCAAAATCCGTCGCGACCTTCCACACCTCGCCGGCCGAGCGCGCGATGCCAACGATGGCCGTGGCCGAATCGAACTTGCCGGCCGCCGTCGACTCCACCAGCACGACCGGGCCGCGGGTCAGCAGCTCCTCGAGCTCGTCGCCCATGGCTCAGGGCTTCTTCTGCGCCAGCTTCGCCTTGAACAGGTCGCCAAGCGTCCCCAGTCCCCCCGGCTTCGGCTTGCTGGGCGCGAGACCTTCGCGCGGCCTGCGCGGCCGCTCCCGGCGGGCTTCCCCCTCGCGGCCGGCGGCCTGCTTGGCGCCCTCGGGGCGAGGCGGTCGCCGGGGCCCCCGCGGGCGTTCCGGGCGATCGGCCGCCGCCAGCAGCGCCTTCTCGGCGAGGTAGCTCTCCACCGTCTTGCCGGCCTCCACCGCCTCGACGGCGGCGCGTGACAGACGGATCCGAGGGCTCGGGTCGACCGTCACGTCGAGCACCACGGCCTTGATCTTCGTCCCCGCCGGCAGCGCCTTCTCGAGCTCCTGCCCCTTCTCGACGCCGGACTCGCTGACGTGGATCATGCCGCGCCCGCCGCCCTGGATCTTCACGAAGAGTCCGTAGGGCTCGATGCGGTCGACGGTGGCCTCGACGATCTGCCCCACCTTGAGCCGCTCGTGCGGCTTGAGCTTGGCGAGCGCCTTGCGCTCCTTGGCCTGCTGCCGCTTCTCGCGGTTGGCCGCGCGGCGCGCCTCCTTCTCCCCCTCGGCGGCCGCGAGCTCGGCCTCGCTCGGCAGGCGCCTGAGCGAGAGCCGCTTCTTCTCCTTGTCGATGCCCAGAACCTCGACCTCGACGTCCTCGCCGGGCTTCACCACGTCGCCGGGCTCGACGACCTTGAGCGGCGAGAGGGCCGAGAGGTGCACGAGGCCGGTCACGCCCGGCGCCACCTCCACGAAGGCCCCGAAGGTGGACAACCGTGCGACCTTGCCCTTCAGCTTCTGACCCTCGGCCAGCGTCTCGACCGCCTTGTCGAACGCCGATGGCTCGACCGCCTTGCGCGAGAGCGAGATGCGATCGCCCTTCCCGGGCTCGTGCTTCACCTCGAGGACCTTCACCTCGATCTCGTCGCCCTTCTTCACGACCTTGTGCGGGTCGGTCACGCGGTCGTGCGACAGCTCGGAGACGTGGACCAAGCCCTCGAGACCGCCGATGTCCACGAAGACGCCAAACTCGCGCACCGACGTCACCTTGCCCTTGAGGACCGCGCCGGGCACCGCGCGCTTCCTGGCCTCGGCGACGCGCGCGGAGGATTCGGCCTCCAGGAGCGCCCGGCGCGACAGCACGACCTCCTTCTCGCCACACTCCTTGACCAGGAACTTGAGCGTCTCGCCCACCAGCTTGCCCGGGTTCTCGCTGTGGCGGACGTCGACCTCCGCCATGGGGCAGAGCGCGAGGATGCCGCCGCCGAGATCCACGTCGAGGCCCACGGAGCCGCGTTGCGCGAGCACCTTCCCCTCCACGGGCAGCGCCTTCTCCTGGGCCTCGCGGAGCAGCGCCTGCGGCGAGAGCTCGGGTGCGGCCGGCGCTTCCGGAGAAGGCGGCCGTTCGGCCTCCGGCGGCGTCGGACCCGGCGCCTCTTCGGGCGTGACCTCCGGCAGCTCGGCGGATTCGGTCGACATGCCCTACCGGTAGCGCGGCAGCCGCAGCGGAATGTCCAGGAACCCGCCGCCGCCCCCTTCGCGGGCGGGCGCGGTCGCGAGCGTGCGCATGGCCGCGACGACCGCCTCCTGCTGCGGGACGCTCGCGGCTTCCAGGGTCCAGGCCATGCCGATGCCCGGTACGTCCGCGCCGGCGAGCAGCACGGGCGCCGCCTCGAGCTCCGCGAAGGCACGGTCGATCACCCCGCGGATGACGTGCTCGCCGAAGTTCGTGACCTCGGTGTCCTCGTTGACCACGAGGAGGCGGTGCGTGCGCCCCACCGACGCGACAATCGCGTCCCAGTCGAGCGGCACGAGCGAGCGCAGATCGAACAGATCGAAAGAGAGTCCCTCGGCGGCGAGCTCGTCGGCCGCCCGGAGGCAGACGGGCGCGAGCCGGCCGTAGGTCACGACCGTCGCATTCCTGCCTTCGCGCAGCCGCTTCGCCTTGCCGAAGGGCACGAAGTAGTCCTCGACGTCGGGCCACTCCGGCTTCCACTTGGAGCGATCCCCCAGCGGTGCGTCGATCATCGCGTGCAGCTGCCGCTGGTCGGCCGGCTCGCCCGGGATCAGCTCGTCGCCCTTGGTGCGCAGGAGCGCCTTCGGGGGGAGGAACATCACCGGGTTCGGGTCGCGGATCGCGGAGAGCATCAGCCCGTAGGCGTCGATCGGCGTCGATGGCAGGACCACCTTCCAGCCCGGGATGTGGGTCATCACGCTCTCGAAGCTGTGCGAGTGGTAGATCGACCCGTGGATGCCGCTCCCCACCGGCGTCATCACGACCATCGGCAGGTGGTAGGCGCCGTTGCTGCCCCACGAGGCGTTGCCCGCCAGCTTGAGCATGTCGATCGCGTTGAAGATGTAGTCGCAGAACTGGATCTCGGCGACCGGGATGCGACCGGTCATGGCGATGCCCATCGCCATGCCCACGATGCCGCGCTCGTCCAGCGGCGAGTTCCACGCGGTCTCGAGTCCCTGCGTGCAAGTGAAGACGCCGCCCAGCGGGGGACCCACGTCCTCGCCGAAGACGTCGGTCACCCCCATGCGCGCCTCGCCCACGTGCAGCGCGAGGCGGATGGCCTGGGCCATGGTCGCCACGGGCTAGCCCTCTCCTTCGTAGAAGGTGTGGCGGTGCAGCGTCGCGGGATCCGGGTACGACTCCGCGCGCGCCTGCTCCAGTGCGGCCTTCGCCTCGACCCGATACTTGTCCCAGACCGCCTTCGCCGCGTCCGGCGCGAGCAGCTTCTCGGCGGCGAGCTTCTGCTCGAAGTCGGCGATGCAGTCGCGCTCGCCCTCGACGCGCGCGCCGCCGGTGGAAGAGCTGTGGCCATTGAGTCGGCTGACGTTGCCCTGCAGGCAGTAGGGCCGCCGCTCCCTGCGGACGTAGGCGAACGCCTCCTCGAGGGCGGCCCAGCTGGCCTCGACGTCGTTGCCGTCGACCATGGCGTGACGGATGCCGAAGGGCCCGGCGCGCGAGGCGATGTCCTGCATGTGCCACTGGGTGGTCGACTCGGTGCTGATGCCGTAGTGGTTGTGCGCGATGAGGATGAGCACGGGCAGCTCGTGGCTCGGCCGCGACGCCCAGTTGAGGCAGGTGGCGAAGTCGCCCTCGGCCGCGCCGGCGTCGCCGCCGTTGACGATGGAAATCCCGGTGCCGCCCTCGCGCTTCTGCACCCAGGCCGTACCGATGACCATGGAGTGTTGCACCTCGATCGTGGGCGTTCCTGGCACGACGTTCCAGCCGTGCCGCGCGTAGTGGTTCACGAAGTTGCGGCCGCCGGAGTAGGGATCGGTCGCGGTCGCGCGCATCTGCCGGATGGCGTCGATCATCTCCGCGCCCATGGCGGTGAGGATGCCGCTCGATCGGTAGTGAAGGTGCAGGTAGTCGAAGGCCGGCCCCTCGCCCTTCTGCACGAGGAGACCGACGGGGACGTTGAACGCTTCCTCTCCGGGGCCACCGATCCAGAAGAAGCCGTCGCCCGACCTCGTCATCGCGATGAGCTGCTCCTCGAGCACGCGCGACTTCACCATCAGGTCGTGGAGGCGAAGCTTCTTGGCGGCGTCCATGGTTCGTCGGCCGAGGCCCGGCACCTCCGGGGTCCTCGGAGCGGCGAACGCTACCGCGGGAGACCGCGCCCGCGCAACGGGGTTCGCACCCCACGGAACGTTCGCGCCGCCGGGTCGCTTGGCCTACAATCGCAGCCATGAAGCGGAAGCTGCCGGGGGTCGCCGCGCTCGCCGCTGGCGCTCTGCTCGCCGCAGGCAGCAGCGGACCCGGAGTGGAATGGGCCGTCGACCTGCTCAACCGGACTTTCGATCCGGGCTTCGTGATCCGGATCATGGCTTCCCCCGCGGCCCAGATCCTCATCGACGAAGGGTCCCCCGTGCGGCGCTTCGGCCCGCTCGCGGGGCTGGCCCTCGTCGCGCTGGGCGTGACGCTGCTCGTGCTGGCACGGGAGCCCCGCGCACCGGCCGAGGAGCCTCCGGTCGAGCCGCGCCCTGCACACCCCGAGCCCATCGAGCTCGCCCCGGACCCGCCGCCCAAGCCCGCGGCTCCGATCGACCTCCCGCCGGCCTTACCGCCGCCCACGCCGGACTGGTTCCAGAGCTCGCCCAGCCTGGCGGCGCAGGCGGACCGGGTCTCGGACCGCACGCACGTCTCGGCGAACGCGGCGGCGGCGGCGGCCGGGCCCGTCCGCCTCCCCGAGCGCTACCGGCTGGTGAGCCGCATCGGCTCCGGCGCCATGGGCACCGTCTACCGCGCGCACGACACGGTCCTCGACCGGCCGGTGGCGATCAAGGTCCTGAGCACCGAGCTGCAAGATCCCGAATCGCGCGAGCGCTTTCTCCGGGAGGCCCGCGCCCTCGCCGCGCTCAGCCATCCCTCGATCGTCATCCTCCACGACGTCGGCGTCGAGGCCGAGACCCCGTACATGGTGATGGAGCTCCTGGAGGGCATGCACCTGCGCGACGTGCTGGGCGACCTGCCGTTCCTCCCCGAGCGTGACGTGCTCGCATGGGGCGCCGAGGTCGCCGACGCGCTCGCTTGCGTGCACGACCACGGCCTCGTCCACCGCGACGTGAAGCCGGAGAACATCATGCGACTCGCGGCGAGCGGCCGCGTCAAGCTCATGGACTTCGGCATCGCCCATGTCGTGCAGAGCCGCCGTGGCAAGCCCACCCAGCCGAGCGGGACGCCCTATTACATGGCCCCCGAGCAGATCAAGGGTGGCGCGCTCGGCCCCTGGACCGACATCTACGGGCTCGGCGCGACGCTGTTCGCGCTCATGGTGGGCTCGCTGCCGTTCCCGGAGGGCGAGCCGCTCTACCACGCGGTCCACACTCCCGCCCCCGATCCGCGCACGTTCAAGTCGGACATCAGCGCGGGGTCGGCGGCGCTCCTGCTCGCCTGCCTCGCGAAGGAACCCGCCGCGCGGCCGCAGCGGGCCGCCGATCTCGCCGCCGGACTGCGCGAGCTCGCCGGTCCGCCGGCCCCCGACGGCATCATCACCCGTTAGGGCGACTGCACCACGGCCTGCGCGGTGCCGGTGAAGCCGATCGTGATAGCCGCGTAGGAGCCGCTCAGACCCGATCCCACGCCCGTGAAGCCCGTGAGCGTGCCCAGGACCGTGACCTGGACCGTGTCGCCGGGCGTCGTCGACCATTTGTCGATGGTGAGCGTGCCGCTCGTGGGGCCAGTGCCGACCTGCGAGGCTGGCCCGCAGCCCTCATCGGTCACCGAGGTGGCGACGTCGCTGGTGCAGGTGTTGGTGAGGCCGAGGAAGGCCTGCGGGCACGTGCCGCTGGCGACGCAGGCGGTCCCGCCGTCGGGCGTGGTGCCCCCGGGCAAGGCGCCGTCGCCTGGCGTGCCGTTGTCGCTGATCTGCAGGCAGGGATCGGTGAGCTGCAGGACTTTGCCATCGGCGTAGCTGCAACCGCTCGCGTTCGAGAAGTCGATGTACAGGCCGTCGCCGTCCGAACCCCAGACACTCGTCGACTGGGTGGGCGCGAAGGCGAGCGCGAGGCCCTGGGCCGAGGAGGCCTCATAGCAGCTGCTGGTCACCGGGCTCCCCTCCACGGTCGCGACCAGGCTGCCCGGGGCGCAGCCACCTCCGCCGTCGCCTCCATCCGGGTTCCCCTTCGGGGACGAGCCGCAGGCGGCGAGGACGACCGCCAGACCGAAGATCGAGATGCGCATGTGAGGACCCTCCTCCAGGCCCGACGATTTAGTCCTTCAGAGAATCGGTGACAAGAGCCGCGCGCCGCCTTCCGCCGCCTTGATGAAGAGCGAGCGCCGGCCGAACGCCTCGGGATCGAGGCGCCGCCCCGCCGCGAGGTCGCGCTCGAAGATCGCGCCCAGGCGCTCGACCTCGGGACCGCCGTAGAGCAGCGCGTTCACCTCGAAGTTCAACCGGAAGCTGCGCACGTCCATGTTGGCCGTGCCGACCGAGGCCCAGGCGCCGTCGACGACGAGCGTCTTCGCGTGGATCATCCCAGGCGAGTACAGGAAGATCTCGACTCCCGCCTGGAGCAGCTCGTCGAAATAGGAGCGCCCCGCGAGATCGGTCAGGCGCTGGTTGTTCCTGCCCGGCATCAGCAGGCGCACCCGCACGCCGCGCATCGCCGCGGAGACCAGCGCGACGGCGATGGCCTGGTCGGGGACGAAGTACGGCGTCGTGAGGTCGATCGTCCGTCGCGCCGTCGCGATGGCCGCGAAGTACACCTGGTAGATGGCCTGGCCACGGTCTTCCGGACCGCTCGGGAGGATCTGCACGCGGCTCGCGCCGAGCCCCGCGACCCGGGGCGGCACCGCTCGCGGCGGCTCCCCGGTCGTATATGCCCAGTCGTCCGAGAAGACCGCCTCGAGGTCGGCGGCCGCCGGCCCCTGGATGCGCAGGTGCGTGTCGCGCCAGGTGCCGACGCGCGAGGCCCCGGTGTACTCGTCGCCGATGTTGAGGCCGCCGGTGAAGCCCACCTCCCCGTCCACCGCCAGGATCTTGCGGTGGTTGCGCAGGTTGAGCGTCCAGGCGCGCAGCGGAGACAGCGGCAGGAAGGTGCGGACCTCGGCGCCCGCGTGGCGCAGCGGCTTGAAGAAGCCGAAGCCGCCGGCGCAACCGACCGCGTCGAGCAAGAGCCGCACCTGCACGCCGCGCCGCGACGCCGCGGTGAGCGCGTCGCGGAAGCGCTGCCCCGTGTGGTCCTTGCGGAACACGTAGTAGGCGGCGTCGATGGATTGCCGCGCCGCCTCGATCGCCGCCAGCTTCGCCGGGTAGGCCTCGCCGGCGTTGACGAGCACGTCGACCCGGTTGCCGAAGCTGACGGCCGCCATGCCTGCCTCCCACGCCGCGGTCGCGAGCGGGCGCAGCGCCTCGTCGACGCCCGCGACGTCCGGCGGGGGCTCGGCCTCGCGGCGCCCCTCGAGCAGGCGCTGCCGCGGGCGCGCCGAGCGGCGCACCGTGCCCCGGCCGAAGACCCAGAAGAGCACCACGCCGATCGCAGGGAGCAGGAGCAGGCCCAGGAGCCAGGCCAGCGTGACCGCCGGCTCGCGCCGCCGGGCGAGCACGAGCGGGATGCAGGCGAGGTGGAGCACGCCGATGGCGATCCCCAGGGCGGACCCGAGGAGGCCCCAGGCCTGGTGCACCGGACCGCTGAAGAGCATCGACTCAGCGCCCCGGTTCGGCCTTCGCGAGGTAAGCGAGGACGATCTCGCGCAGCACCGGCGCCCCGTCGAGGCGCTTCACCGCCTGCTTCGGCACCGACGCCATCGCGCTCTTGAGGCCGTCGCCGCCCGCCGCCAGGAAGTCCACCGTGGCCAACCGGTAGCGCCGCCCCGGCTCGAGCCGCCGGCCATCGGCGAAGGTCGCGCCGGTCCAGGCGCCAGGCTTTCCCTCCAGCGCGAGCCCCGCGACCTGGGGATAGCCGTGGCCGCTGCGGGAGATGGCGCTCGAGAGCTCGAGCAGCTTCGCCCCAGTGACCGTCGCGACCACGGCGACGTTCTCGAAGGGCAACGCCTGGTAGAGCGCGCCATAGGTGAGCGGGCCCTTCGGGAGATCGGCCCGCAGCCCCCCCGCGTTCAGCAGGGCGGCATCCGCGTGCGCATAGCGGCGGAGCGCCTCGGCGACGAGCGATCCGAGCGGCGACGGCGCGTTGTAGTCCCGCACGAGGGGCGCACCGGCCCGAGGCGCCGGTCTTCCTGGGCCGCCACCTTCGCGAGGTAAGGCGCGATCGCGCGTGCCACCGCGGCGTCCTCGACCACGGGCTCGCCGAGGAAGCGACCGCCGGCGACGATCGCCACCGGCGCGTGCAGCATGGAGGCATCCGCGTCGAGACCGCCGCCCGGTTTCGCGCAAGCGGTCAGCCAGCCGAGCTGGCGGCCGCCGTAGCCGGCTTCGACCGCCGGCACGCCCGCGATCCAGTTCGCCATCAGCTGGTGCGTGTGGCCGCCGAAGGCCGCGTCCACGGTGCCGGGCGGCAGCGCGTGCAGGAGATCCTGGAGCTGGCCGCCAGCGCAGCTCCCTTCCCCGGCGCTGCCGCCGAGCACGTCGCAGCGGCCACCCACGTGCGCCAGCAGCACGACCAGCTGCGCGCCCTGATCGCGCAGCCGCCGGGCCTCGTCGATCACCACCGGCGCCGCATCCCGGAACTGCAAGGAAGCCACGTTGCGGGCCAGCGTCAGCGACGGGGTCTCGGGGTTCGCGATCCCGACGACGCCCACGCGCAGGCCCCCGGCATCGAAGACCCTCCCCGGCAGGAGGTTCCGCCAGCGCGGCAAGGTGCCCGTGGCCTTCTCCGCCACGTTCGCCGCGAGGAACGGGAAGGCAGCCTCCGCCAGGCGGTGGCGCAGCGCCGAGAGGAGGTCGGTGTCCGGCGCCTCGGCGCCGAAGTCGAACTCGTGGTTGCCCAGGACCGAGGCGTCGACGTGCAGCGCGTCGTAGGCGGCGATCACCGCGCGCCCGTGGGAAAGGTTGCTCGCGAGCGTGCCCTGGAAGAGATCGCCGGCGTCGAGCAGCAGCACGGGATTCCGGCGATGCCTGAGAACGTCGACGTAGCCGCCGAGCCAGGCCACGCCGCCCTGCTGCTTCTTGCCTTCGCCGCTGGCCTCCAGGTGGCCGTGCAGGTCGCACGTCTCGACCAGCTCGACGCACCGAGCAGCCCCCGCGGCGGGCGGCGCCGGAGCGAGCACCGCGAGGGCCAGGGCGAGCGCGAGCATCGGCCCCGCAGCCTAGCACGGGCCGCGCGTCAGCGCGCCAGCAGCGCGCGCGCCTCGTCGGCGGCGGGCCCTTGCGGGAAACGCGAGAGGTACGCGCGCGCGGCGGCGGCAGCCGCGTCCCGGCGCCCGAGCGAGGCCTCGCAGCGGGCGCGCCCGATGAGCGCACGCGGCGCGGCCGGGCCGTCCGCGAGCGCTTCGAAGAGAGACAACGCCTCCCTGCAGCGACCCGACGCCGCAAGGCTCTCGGCGCGGTCGATCACGGGAAGGGCCACGTCAGCCTCGCCGGCGCCGGGCGAGTTCGCCGATTCCATGGGCGAGCCTTCGCCACCGCCGAAGCTGCGCAACGATTTGACCTGCGCCCCGCGACTCACCGCGCCGCCGAGCACGTCTACGGACGCGCCGAAGAGCCCGGGGCCCCGCTGCAGGGCCACCCAGCCGGCGCCGGAGACGATCGCCACGGCCAGCGTGCCCGCCGCCCAGGCGAGGCGCACCCTCGGCTCCGGCGGCCGAGGGGCTGGGGCCGACGCCGCAGACCCGGGCACGCGATCGAGGGCGCGCACGTGCCGCTCGATCCTCGCGAGCGCCTCGGGCTGCAGGGGATCGACCGCGCGCAGCTCCTCGAGCAGCGCGGCTGCGTCGGCCTGATCGGGATCCTCGGGCGGCCGTTCCTTCCAGCGCGGCGGCCAGCGCGGCGGCTCGCTCACGGTTCCACCTTCGATTTGATGCTCAGGCCTGCTGCGTCGGCCTCCGCCCGCCGGCCGGAGCCGTCCTCCTCCAACCGCAGCTCGTGCACGCGCTTGCCCAGCTCGGCACGCGCGCGGTGCAGGATGACCCACAGGTTCGCCGCGGTCACGCCCAGGCGCTCCGCGACCTCCTCGCCGGGCAGCTCCTCGAGCTCGAAGAGCACCAGCGCGGTCCGCTGCCGCTCGCTGAGCCGGTCGAGTGCGCGCCGGATGAGCGCGCGGGCCTGCCGCCGCTGCAACTCGCTCTCCGGCGTGGCCTCGGGCGCCGGGGCGTCCGCGGGTGCGCCCCGCCAGAAGGCCCGCCAGCGCTCCCGCCGCCGCTGCCGCCGGACCACGTTCTCGGTGATGCGGAAGAGCCAGGTGGAGAGCTTCGCCTCGCCCCGAAAGCCGCCCAAGTGCCGGTGCACCTGCGTGAAAACCTCCTGGACCACGTCCTCCAATTCGAGCCGGGGCCCGCCGAGCCGCGCCGCCCAGCGGGCGACGTCGGCGCCGTGGCTCCGGTAGACCTCCTCGACGGTCGGCGCGCTCAACCCACCTCCTCAGAGTCACGTCGGGCGAAAACCTTTCGAGCGAGACAGAGTGTACGCGATGTAAGGTCCTTGGGCCGGCCGGCGTCTCGGGGGAAGGCCGGGTGCCCCCTTCCCGCCCGGTTCGAGGAGGCGCGATGCGCATCTTGATCCGGGTCGCGGTGGCCACGTTGCTCGCGCTCGGGGCGGCCACCGGCGCGGGGCTGCTCTACGAGGAGTCGCCCAGCCCACGCCGCTACTCCCATACCATCGCAGCGCCCAAGCACGGCTTTTTCGATGGCGACCAGGGCCTCGTTCGTCAAGCTGCCTGAGGGATGAGCGTCTTCGGACGCTGAGGGGCCGGGCGCCCCTCGACTTGTGCAAGGCCGGCCCGGCACGTAGCCTCCGGGCGTGCGCTGGACCCTCTGGCTGGCCGCCGCCGGACCTGCCCGCACCACCGCGTGCAGCTGCAGCTCGTGCACGTCCGACTCGCAGTGCGCCACAGGGACGTACTGCGACACCGTGGCCACGCCCTGCGCCGGCAGCTCGATCGCCACGCTGTCGGGAACCTGCCGGCGCTAACCGCGCCCGACCTGGCGCACCAGCTGCAGCGCGCTCACGGTGAGCAGCGCGAGCGCGAGCAGCACGTACATGAGCGGCGCCGCCGAGCGCTGCCGCAGCTCGCCGCGCCCCGACCCCGCGGTGACGACCTCGTCGGCCCGCACGCGGCCGGTGATGCTGAAGTCGGTCCACGGCTGCGCCTCGCCGCCGGGCGGGTGGAAGTGCTCGACGCGGCGGCGGTGCGCCGCCCACAGCGCCGGGATGTCGCTGCCCGGCAGACCGCCCGCGAGGTAGTCGGGCCGGTCGATGGTGGCGCGGCGGTAGTCGGACGTGAGGACGGCCTGCCCGCCCTCGAAGGGCGTGAGCAGCGTCACCGCGATGGCGCCGCCGCGCGCGTCGACGTCGGCGAAGGCCCGCTGCGCGGGCGCGGCGTACACGAGCTCGGCCCAGCCGGCGGAGAGCGGCGGGCTCACCTGGATGGCGCCCACGCGCGCGAAGCCGAGCTCGGTGAGCCCCTTGTGCACGCGCTCCATCGCGGGCTCGCGCTCGGGATCGAGCGATCCGTCGTCGGACGTCTCGCGCGTGCGCAGCAAGCCGGGCCACACGAAGAGCAGCGCCGACGGGAGGTAGCGGAAGAGGAACCAGGCGGCCGCCGCGGCGGCGATGAGGATCTGCCAGCGCAGCATCAGGGTCGCAGGCGCGTCACGCCCGGGCGGCCTTCTCGACTTCGGCGAGCACGAAGTCGGCGACCTGCCGGGTCTTCTTGTCCCCGCCCGCGTCCGGGGTGAGCTGGCCCGCGGCGACGGCGGCGCGCACCGCGCGGTCGAGGATCCCTGCCTCCTTCGGATGGCCCAGGTGGTCGAGCAGCAGCGCGCTCGTGGCCATGGCCGCGAGCGGGTTCGCCACGCCCTTGCCGGCGATGTCGGGCGCCGAGCCGTGCACCGGCTCGAACATCGGCGTCGAGTCGGGGTTCAGGTTGGCGGAGGCGGAGATCCCGAGGCCGCCCACCAGCGCCGCGCCGAGGTCGGTGAGGATGTCGCCGAACAGGTTGCAGGTGACGATCACCTCGAACGTCTCCGGCCGCTCGATGAGCTTCATCGCGAGCGCGTCCACGTACAGGTGCTTCTTCTCGATCCCCGGGTACTCCGCGCCGACCTCCTTGAAGACCCGCTGCCAGAGGTCGTGGGCGAAGCGCAGCGCGTTGGCCTTGTCGCTCATGCACACGCGCTGCTTGCCGTGGGCCGCCGCCCACTCGAACGCCGCGCGCACGATGCGCTCGACGCCTTTTCGCGTGTTCACGTCCTCGTTGACGGCGATCTCGTCGGGCGTGCCCTTCTTGAAGATGCCGCCCACGTCGGCGTAGAGCCCCTCGGTGTTCTCGCGGAACACCGTGAAGTCGACGTCCTTCGGCTCCTTGCCCTTGAGCGGGCAGAGGCGCGCGTCGTAGAGCGTGACCGGGCGCAGGTTCACGTAGAGATCGAGCTTGAAGCGCAGGCCGAGGAGGATCTCGCGGCCGTGCCGGTTGTCGGGGATGCGCGGGTCGCCGATGGCGCCCAGCAGGATGGCGTCGTACGCCTCGCGGAACTCGGCGATCTGCTCGTCCGGCAGGGTCACGCCGTCGCGCAGGTAGCGATCGGCGCCGTAGTCGAAGGGGACGAGCTGGAGGTCCAGGCCGCGCGCGCGGTTCAGCGCCTCGAGGACGCGGACCGCCTCCCCGATGACCTCCTTGCCGACGCCGTCGCCGGGAATGACCGCGACCTTGGCCACGGCGATGGGTCGTACCTCCGCCTTCTCCCGGCGTCAATCCCGCGCTGGGCGGGCTCGCCGGGCCTTCGGCTTCCGGGCGCGGGCGTCGGCGGCGCGCGCGAGCTGCGCGTCGAGCGCGGCGAAGAGCTCGGCGTTGCCGTCCTGCGCGTGCTCGGCGAGCGCCCGGGCGCAGCGCGGCACCTGCTCGAGGAAGCCCTCGACCACCGCGGGCGTCAGCTCCGCGGCGTGCGCGCCGTAGCCGAGCCGCTGGAGGTACAACGCGTTCAGGACCTGCTCGAACTGGCCCTCGACCGGCACCGAGAGCATCGGCTTGTGCAGGTGCACGGCCTCGCTCATGAGCGTGTAGCCGCCCCCTGCGATGACGGCGCGGGCGGTGCGCAGATCGTCGATGAAGCCGGCCTCGCTGAAGGGGAGGTAGGTCAGGTTGCCCTCGACCACGTCCTCACGCAGGTCGCGGCGCAGCCCGTAGAGGCGGCACGGGAGGCCCGTCTTCGCGAGGATCTCCGGCAGCGCGCGGTTCGTGGTGGCCGTCTGGTAGACGAGCAGGTGCTCGCCGGCCTCGGGGCGCGCCGCCAGGATCTCGGGCCGCAGCACGGAGGGGACGAGCGTCGTGCGCGGCTTGCGCACCTCCGGCCGGAAGAACGTCGTCACCAGGTAGTGGAACGCGCCGGGCAGCTTCGCCTTCACGACGCGCCGCGCGAGCTCGAACGGCTTCTCCCGGCCCGCGAGCAGCGCCGGGTCGTGGGCGCAGCGGTTGAGGATCTGCATGTTGTCCAGGCTGATGACCGGGATCCGGCGGTTCTTCGCGAAGAGGTAGCTGAAGCTCTCGAAGTCGCTCACCACCACGTCGGGGGCGAAGCCCTCGACGAGCTCGAAGTAGCGGCGCACGTTCTCGGGCCAGCCGCGCACCGCGCCGCGCAGGTTCTGGACGACGGTCTGGAAGGTCTTGGTGGCGTTGCCCTCGTAGGCCAGCGTGAGCCCCCAGATGCCGTGGACGTTCTCGAAGCGCTTCGCCAAGTAGTCGCGGGCGCGACCCGAGACGACGATGTGGACCTCGTGCCGCCCGACGAGTTGCTCGAGGACCACCCGCGAGCGCGTCGCGTGGCCCATCCCTTCGCCCACGACGCCGTAGAGAACGCGCACCGAGACCTCCGGGCGCGCAGCATAGCCCATCGGCCGAGGCGGCGGCGGTCCGCTTCACTGGCTGCAGATGTAGAGGCGCGAGCCGATGAAGCCGCCCGGGACGTCGACGAGCGTGCGGATCTGCTCCTGCGCGCCGAGGCCCGCCGGGCAGCTGCAGCCGCCGGTGTACGGGTTCGCGGCGCGGCAGCCCACGCCGCCCGCCACGGGGTCGTCCTCCTCGTACGCGCCTCCGAACGTCTGCGGCGCGTAGCCGGTCGTGCACATCACGAGCGTCGAGCCGATGAGGCCGCCGGCGGTGTCCACGATGACGCGGTAGCTGGTGCCGCCCGACCCGGCCGGGCACGAGCAGCCGCCGGTGTAGGGGTTCGCGGCGCGGCAGCCGGCGCCGCCCGAGACCGGGTCGTCGAGCTCGTACGCGCCGGCCCAGGGGCTCTGGGACGAGGTGGCGCCCGTCTCGCAGAAGTAGACGAGCGAGCCGTGGTTGCCGTTGCAGTCGTCGATGACGCGGTAGCCGGCGCTCTGGCCGAAGCCCGCGGGGCACCCGCAGCCCGCGCCGCTCGCGAAGGGGTTCCCGTTCTCGCAGGCCGCGCAGCAGGGGCACGAGGAGTCGTTCACCTGGAAGTGGCCGGCCCAGTTGACGCAGGCGTACTGCGCGTAGGCGGCGAAGGCGCCGGCGCAGGCCGTGCCGCAGCCTCCCGAGCAGACGGCCGTCTGGTTCGGCTGGCTGGCGCTGCACGCGATGCCGCAGCCGCCGCAGTTCGAGGTGGTGTCGTCGGGAGTGGCGACGCCGCCGCAGCAGAGGGCGCCGGGCCCGGCGGGAGTGCCGTTCCCGACCGTGCCGACCGCGGCGCAGGCACCGGTGGCGACGCAGGCGTAGCTCTCGCAAGGGTTGCTGCCGCTGCAGCTCTGACCGGTGAGCACGGGGTAGCTGCACGCGCCCGCGACGCAGCTGCCGGCGCCGTAGCAGGGGCCGGGCGGCGTGGCGCAGCCTCCCGGGCACGCGGGCGAACCGGAGTCGGGCGGCCCAGCGTCGCCCCCGCCATCCCGCCCGCCATCCTCCGTACCGCCGTCGCGAGGGCCCGCGTCGCCCGGTCCGGCGTCGCCGCCGTCCGGCGAACCGACGTGCGCCACGCAGCTGCCTGCCTGGCAAGCTGTCCCCTGCGGGCACGCGACGCCGACGCAGATTGCCGCGGCGCAGCCTCCGTCCACGCAGACCGCGCCGGCCGGGCAGGCGATCGCGCCGCACGAGCTGGGCAGGCACGACCCCGCCGCGCAGAGCGCGCCGGCAGGGCAGGAGACGTCGACGCAGGTGGCGTTGAGGCACTGGCCCTGAACGCAGACGTCGCCGGTGCCGCAGATGAGGCTGCCGCAGCTCGTCGGCAGGCACTCGCCCGCCGCGCAGACGGCGCCGGAAGGACACACCGTGCCCACGCACGCGGCGTCGACGCACTGGCCGGCCACGCAAACCTGCAAGGGGCCGCAGGCCTGCACGGCGCACGTCGAGAGGTAGCAGCTGCCGGCGAGGCAGACCGATCCGGCGGCGCAGCCCGCGCCGCAGCCGCCCGCGTCGGGGCCGCCCTCCCCCACCTTGGCGGGACCGCAGGCGGCGAGCAGCGCGGTGGAGAGGCAGACGCCCCAGATGGTACGCATCTACGCGGATCATAGCGCATTTTTGCAGCGCGCCGGCCCGCGCGGGACGCACCGCCCGCGCCTTGACCGGTTGGGACCCCTTTGTTAGATCACGCCCGCGCCCTTCAGCCCGACCAGGCGCGAGCACATGCCCCTCCCCTTGCTCGGCCCCTCCCGGCTCTCCTCCGATCGACTGCGCCAGAGGGTGCAGGAGCGGCCGGCGCGGCTCCACCAGCTGGCCCTTCTCACCGCGGCCGTCACGTTCCTGCTGGTCATCGCGGGCGGGCTGGTCTGGGCGACCGAATCGGCGCTCGCCTGTCCAGACTGGCCGCTCTGCCACGGCCAGGCCTTCCCGCACCTCGCGGGGCGCGTGCTCTTCGAGGTCTCCCACCGCTACGTCGCGGGGACCGTGTCGGTCCTCGCGGGGCTGCTCGCCGGCCTCTCCTTCCGCTTCGGCGGCAAGGTCCGCGCGGCCTCGCTCGTCGCCTTCGCGCTGGTGCTGGCCCAGGCCGTGCTGGGCGGGCTGACCGTCCTCCTGAGGCTCCCGCTGGTCGTTCGCGTGGCGCACCTCGCCACCTCGCAGGCCTTCTTCGCCGCGGTGCTCTGGACGGTGTTCGCGACCCGCGAGCCGCGGCCGTTCGAGCGCTCCGTGCCGCGCGGGGCGCGCGCGCTGGCCGGGATCGCGGCGCTCGCGGTGTACGCGCAGCTCCTGCTCGGCGCGTTCGTGCGCCACACCGGCGCCGCGCTCGCCTGCAACGCGAGCGTCTTCACCTGCTTCGGCGCCGTCTGGCCGGCGCCGCAGGACGGCTACGGCGCGTTCGGGCCGGCGCAGATGGTCACGCTGCACAAGGGCTTCGCGCTCGTCGTGGGCGCGCTGGTCCTGGCGGCGACGGCCCGCACGCTGTCGCGCGCCCCCGCGGGGTCGCTCGCCCGCAAGCTGGCCTGGGCCGCGGGCGGGCTGGTGGTGGCGCAGATCCTCCTGGGCGCCGCCTCGGTGCTCTCCTACCTCGCCATCTCGCTCGTGACCGCGCACCTCGCCACGGGCTCGTTGCTGTTCGCCTCGGTGCTCTCGCTCTGGTTCGCGCTGGCCGAGGTGACCGCGCCCGCCGCCGCGGCGGCCCCCGCGGCTGCCGCCATCCGCCACGCGGAGGCGCTCTAGATGGAAGCCGTCCTTCCGGCGGTCGCCCCGCGCCCGGCCACGTTGCGCGACCTCGTCGCGCTCACCAAGCCCCGCGTCACCGGCCTCGTCATCGCGACCACCGCGACCGGCGTGTGCCTCGCGCCCGGGCACCTCTCGGCCTTCCGCGTCGCCGTGACCCTGCTCGGGACGGCGCTGGTCGTGGGCGCTGCCAACACGCTCAACTGCTGGCTCGAGCGCGACGTGGACGCGCGCATGCTGCGCACCCGCGGCCGGCCGCTCGCGGCCCGGCGGCTCTCGCCGGCCACGGCGCTCTGGGTGGGCTTCGGCCTCGCCGCGGTCTCCATCCCCGCGCTCGCGTTCTTCGTGAACCCGCTCACCGGCCTGCTCGCGGCCCTCGCGCTCGTGAGCTACGTGTGGGTCTACACGCCCCTCAAGCGGATCACGCCCAAGGCGCTCGCGGTGGGTGCGGTGCCGGGCGCCATCCCGCCGCTCCTCGGCTGGACGGCGGTCGAAGGGCACCTCGGCGCGCCCGGCGTCTGGCTCTTCCTGGTGCTCTTCCTGTGGCAGCTCCCGCACTTCCTCGCCATCACCCTCTACCTCCAGGACGACTACGCGCGCGGCGGGCTGCGCGTGCTGCCGCTCGTGAAGGGCGAGAAGGCGGCGCGGCGGCAGCTCCTCTACTACACGGCGGCGTTGCTGCCCCTGACCCTGTGGGTGCGGCCGCTCGGCCTCACCGGCAAGATCTACTTCCCCGCGGCCGCAGTCCTCGGTGTCGTATTCGTCGCGCTCGCATGGCGCGGGCTCTCCCGCGAAGCGCTGGAGGCGCCGCCAGCCGTGCGGGCGCGCTGGGCGAGGCGGCTCTTCGCCTACTCGATCGTCTACCTGATGCTGCTCTCGGCGGCGCTGCTCGCCGACGCGCGGGGGCTCCTCTAGATGCCCGAGCCCCTGCTGTCGGCGGAGGGGCTCGCGCACGCGTACGGCGACCGGCGCGTGCTCGACGGTCTCTCGTTCGAGATCGCCCGCGGCGAGATCTTCGGCTTCCTGGGGCCGAACGGCGCCGGCAAGACGACCACGTTCCACGTCCTCGTGGGGCTGCTCACCGCCCAGGCGGGGACGTTCCGCCTCGAGGGTCGGCCCGTCGTCGCGGGCGACCGGCGGCTGCGGCAGAAGCTCGGCGTGGTCTTCCAGGCGCACAGCCTCGACGCGAAGCTCACGGCCCGCGAGAACCTCGCGCTGGGGGCCGCGCTCTACTCCGTGCCGCGCGCCGAGGCGCGGGCCCGCGTCGCGCAGCTGCTCGCGCTCGTCGAGCTCGAGGACCGCGCCGACGAGAAGGTCGAGCGCTTCTCGGGCGGCATGCGGCGGCGGCTCGAGCTGGCGCGGGCCCTGGTGCACCGCCCGGAGATCCTCGTCCTGGACGAGCCCACCTCGGGCCTCGACGAAGCGTCGTTCCGCCGAGCCTGGGGGCAGCTCGAGCGCCTGCGGCGCGAGGAGGGCCTCACGGTGCTCGTGACGACCCACCGGCCCGAGGAGGCGGAGCGCTGCCAGCGGCTGCTGGTCCTGCACCACGGCAAGGCCGTGGCCTGCGACACGGTGGACGCGCTGCGGCGGCGCGTGAGCGGGGACGTGGTGGAGCTCGAGCTCTCGGAGGGCGAGGACTTCGGCAAGGCCTGGGCGCTCCTGAACCAGCGCTTCGGCATCGAGGCGCGCGAGGGCGAGCGCGGGCTGCTCGTGGAGCGCGAGCGCGGCCACGAGTGGATCCCGCGGTTGGTCGAGGCTTTTCCCGCGGGCGCGCTCCGCTCGGTGAGCCTGCGCCGGCCCTCCCTCGCGGACGTCTTCCTGAAGCTCACCGGCCAGGAGCTCGAGCGGGACGAGGACGCGAAGCTGGAGGCCGCATGACGACCGCCGTCGCCGACCTGGCGGCGCAGCCGCCGCGCCGCGCGCCCTCGTGGCTCGCGCAGGAGCTCGCGGTGGTGGGCGTGCTCTG
>Ga0335073_10002669_pt1 | contig 24500 bp, 24 predicted proteins | sample Lox_Sample_22_FD_207093 | JGI IMG/M metagenome (GOLD analysis project Ga0335073, IMG submission 207093) | Soil microbial communities from Loxahatchee National Wildlife Refuge, Florida, United States - Lox_Sample_2.2 | ecosystem: Environmental > Terrestrial > Soil > Wetlands | place: USA... | reverse complement strand
CCGTGCCGCATTCTGTGCAGTGCTTGACCGCGGGCGCCACCGCCTGACCGCAGCCCATGCAGAACTTCGCCCCCGTGGGGTTGGGCGTGTTGCAGGACGCGCACACCGCGCCGACAGCCGCGGTGGGCGGAGCGGCCGCCGTAGCCGGGGCGGCGGGCGGGGGAGGCGGCGGAGCCTGCTGGGGCGGCGGCGCCTGCTGCTGATAGCCGCCGCCAAGGCCGCCGCCGAGCCCGAGGCCGGCCGCGAGGAACGCCCCCTGGACGGCGCCGCCGCCCTGGGCCATGCCCTGCCCGGCGCCGAGCGCCATCTCGCCCGCCGCGTACTGCTGGAAACCGCCAGCAAGCTGCGAGTACCTGGTGTCCTTGGCGAGCTGCTTGAGCTGGGCCTCGTCCTCAGGCGCCATGTTGATGTCGAAGTTGCCCATCCGGGTCAGCGCGATGCCGTAGGCCTCGAGCTGACCGTTGGCGGAGGTGATCGCGGCCTGCTCGATCTCGGGGGAGTGCACCGACAGGCCGAGGATGGGCCAGCCGTTGGCGACGACCTGCGTGGTCACGTTGGTGCGCAGCACCTTGAGCAGCTGGTCGCTCACCCACCCGGCGATCCGCTCGTTGTCGGTCACGTCGACGGTCGCGGTGAGGTTCGTGATGAGCCGCGCGGGGTCGATGACCCGCAGCGCGTAGTCGCCGAACACGCGCATCGTCACGATCAGCCCGCTGCGCGGGTCCTGGACGTCGTCGATCCGCCCGCCGAACTTGAATGGCTGGTACTCGCGGGTGCCGATGAAGTACAGCTCGGCCCGGTAGGCGTTGCCCCCGGTGGCGAAGTCAATGAGCGCTCCCAGGCCCGGAAGCTCGTTGGCGTCGATCTGATGCCGCCCCGGTCCCATGGTCTGCACGACCTGGCCGGTGTTGACGAACATGGCCACTTCGTCGGCGTTCACGATCGCGTGCGTGAAGCGGCGGATCGTGACGTCGGGCCACTTGAAGACGATCTGGCCCTTGCGATCGTCCGGAACGGCGATGAATTCGCGCGAGAACAGTGCCATGTGCAAAACATACCGTTAAAAACATGCTCTGACATGCCCAGCGGTAGTCCGTCTTTACCTGCTATGTTCCTTCGCGTGGAAGCTATCCAGTGTGGGTGGTGTCACGCGCAGAACCAGCCGGGAACCACCAGTTGCATGACATGCGGCGCGCCGCTTGACGTACGGGACAAGGTCAGCGATTCCGGGTGGCGCGAGGCGCCCCGTTTGCGCGATATGACCGAATTCCGCTTCTCTCAGAGCACGTGCCAGGTTGAAGGGGAACTTGTTCCCGTCGCGGAACTCAACCTCCACCCGCAGGACGGTGCTTACTTCGAGCACCACGTGCTGCTGTGGAAAGACGAGTCGGTGCCGCTGTCCTCGATGAAGACCGCGGGCGGCATGAAGCGCACCATTGGCGGCATGCCGCACATCGTGACGGTCGCCAACGGGCCTGGCCGGGTCGCGTTCTCCCGCGACGCGCCCGGTGAGCTGGTCGTCCTGCCGTTGCACCCCGGCATGGAACTCGACGTGCGCGAGCACGCGTTCCTGCTCGCGACGCACAGCATCCAGTACTCGTTCGTGCAGATCAAGGGGCTGGCCAACGTGCTGCACGGCGGCAGCGGCATGTTCATGGACCGGTTCATCACGGCCCAGTATCCGGGCCTGCTGATGCTGCACGGCAACGGGAACGTCCTCGAGCGCACGCTCAAGCCAGGCGAGAAGATCCTGGTGGAGCCGGGCGGCTTCCTGTACAAGGACTCCACGGTCAACATGCAGGCCGTGCAGATGCCGCTGCGGACGGGAATGCTCGGGCGGCACAGCATGTACCTGGCGGAGATGACCGGTCCTGGGCGGATCGGCATCCAGTCCATGTACGTCCACCACCACTCGTCGGAATAGCGGGCGCCGCTGATGAACACGTACGTCTGCCAGTACTGCAGGCAGCCGAGCGACCCGTCCCAGCCGACCTGCCCGATGTGCGGCGCGCCCGTCGACATCACGAAGAGCGTGAGCGACTCCGGCTGGGTCGAGCAGCCGCCGATCAGGGACATGGCCAGGCTCCAGTTCGGTCAGTCGCACGTCCAGATCGCCGGCACGACCGTCCCGGTCGCGGAGTTCGCCCTCGCGCAGAACGACTGGATCTACTTCTCCCACCACAACCTGCTGTGGGCCGACCCGAACGCGCAGCTCGGCAACATGTCGCTGCGCGGCGGGTGGAAGCGGATGATGGCCGGCATGCCGGTGATCATGGTGGAGGGGCGCGGTCCTGGGCACATCGCGCTGTCGGACAACCACGCGGGCGAGGTCATCGCGCTGCCGCTGCAGCACGGTCAGGCGATGTGGGTCCGCGAGCACAGGTTCCTGTGCGCGACAGGGAACATCCACTACGACTGGCAGGCGACCAACGTCTGGTACGACACGGGCGAGGACTCGCAGCACCAGGACATCCACTACCCGATGGGCCAGTACGGCGACATCTTCGCCGCGCAGGACCGGCCCGGCCTGCTGCTGCTGCACTCCCCGGGCAACACGTTCATCCGCGACCTGCGGCAAGGGGAGTCGCTGCTCATCCAGCCGAGCGCGCTGCTCTACAGGGACGTGACCGTCCAGGCGCACATGCACCTGGAGTACCCGCGGAACATGGGCTTCGCTTTCTGGCACCCGAGGTGGAGCTACCACAAGGTCTGGGTCCGGCTGACGGGCCCCGGCCGGGTCGCGGTCCAGTCCGTGTACCAGCCCCCCGAGGACGCCGAACTGATCAGGAACAGCTCCTACACGACCGTCTACCGCTGGTAACCCGCTTCGCGACGGTTGGGATAGCGGGGCCCGCGCAGCGGGTACCCACGAGTCGTGGACCGGACTGACCCCCTGGCGGACTACCGGAGCAAGCGCGACCCCGCGCGCACCCCCGAGCCCGTCCCTGACCCGGCGGTCAGGGACGGCGCGGCCCTCGAGGGTGGCGCCGCGGGCATCTTCGTCGTGCAGGAGCACCATGCCCGGCGGCTGCACTGGGACTTCCGTCTTGAACGCGACGGCGTGCTGGTGTCATGGGCGCTGCCCAAAGGGGTTCCCGACGATCCCGCCGTGAACCACCTCGCCGTGCACACCGAAGACCACCCGATGGAGTACGCGACCTTCCATGGCCAGATCCCGCGCGGCGAGTACGGCGCGGGAGCGGTCACCATCTGGGACCACGGCACGTACGAGGTCGTCAAGTGGGAGGACCGCGAGGTCAAGGTGAACCTGCGCGGCCAGCGGCTGTCCGGGGGCTACACGCTGTTCGCGACCGGCGGCAAGAACTGGATGATCCACCGCGAGCGGCTGCCGCTGCCGGCCGGGCTCGCGCCCATGCTCGCCGTCCCCGGCAAGCCGGCCCTGCCCGCCCCGGGGGAGTGGGCCGTGGAGATGAAGTGGGACGGGGTCCGCGCGCTCGCGTTCCTCGAGACAGGCGCCTTGCGGCTCGTGTCACGGACGGGCAAGGACATCACCGCCACCTATCCGGAGCTGGCCGGGCTGGCGCACGCCGTCGGGCGCAAGCAGGCGCTGCTCGACGGGGAGATCGTCGCCTTCACCGGCGGCCGGCCGGACTTCGAGGCGCTGCAGCCGAGGATGCACGTCTCATCGCCGGCGCAGGCGGTGCGCCTGGCGCAGACCACCCCGGTCACCTACCTCGTGTTCGACATCCTGCAACTGGACGGCCGCCCGCTGACCGCCCTGCCCTACGCTGACCGCCGCGAGATCCTCGCCCCGCTTATCCCGAACGGGGGGCGGTGGCTCTCCCCGCCGCATTTCCCCGGTGCGGATCTCGACGCCGTGCTCGCCGCCTCCGCCGCGAACGGGCTCGAAGGGGTGGTGGCCAAGCGGCTCGACTCCCGCTACGAGCCTGGTGCGCGGTCAGGCGAGTGGCTCAAGATCAAGAACCATCTCCGCCAGGAAGTCGTGGTGGCCGGCTGGAAGCCGGGCAAGGGCAACAGGACCGGGCTCATCGGGTCGCTGCTCGTCGGGGTGTACGGGCCTGAGGGGCTCCTGTACTGCGGGCATGTGGGCACCGGATTCACCGACGCCACGCTGCGCATGCTCACCCGCAGGCTCGCGCCGCTGCGCCGGCCTGACAGCCCCTTCGACGGGCCGGTGCCCGCCGAGTATGCGCGGCCCGCGGTCTGGGTAGAGCCACGGCTGGTGATCGAGGTGGAGTTCGACCGCTGGACGAACGCGGGGCGCATGCGCGCACCCGCCTATCAGGGCTTGCGTGACGACAAAGACCCCGCCGACGTGGTCAGGGAGACCTGATGCCGCCACAGGACAAGGTGCAGGTGCAGGTGGACGGCCGCGCGCTGACGCTGACCAACCTCGGCAAAGTGCTCTACCCCGAGGACGGGTTCAGCAAGGCCGAGGTGCTCGACTACTACCAGCGGATCGCCGCGGTGCTGCTGCCGCACATCCAGGGCCGCCCGGTGACGCTCAAGCGCTACCCAGAAGGGGTGGACGGCCAGTCGTTCTTCCAGAAGCACGCGCCAGCCCATCCTGACTGGGTGCGGACCGAGGACGTCGAGTCGCACAGCTCGCGAGCGCGCGACCCGGGCGCCGCGATCGCGTACCTGGTGCTTGACGACCTGCCCGCGCTGATCTGGGCGGCGAACCTGGCGGCGATCGAGCTGCACGTGCCCATGTGGCGGTTCCCCCGTGGCGCCGGCGAAGAAGCCCGGCCCGACCTGCTTGTCTTCGACCTCGACCCCGGGCCGCCCGCGACGATCGTGGAATGCTGCCAGGTGGCGCTCGGGCTGCGCCCGCTGCTCGAGGCCGACGGGCTGGCGCCGCTCGCCAAGACCTCGGGCGGCAAGGGCCTGCAGCTGTACGCGCCGGTCAAGGGCATGACCGCCGAGCAGGCGAGCGAGCTGGCGCTGTCGTTCGCGCAGCGCATGGAGCAGGGCCACCCGGACCTGGTCGTGTCACGGATGACCAGGACGCTGCGGGCGGGCAAGGTCCTCATCGACTGGAGCCAGAACAACGGCTCGAAGACCACGATCGCCCCGTACTCGCTGCGCGCCCGGGTCCATCCGACCGTGTCGGCCCCCGTCACCTGGGACGAGGTGGCCGCGTGCCGCGCTCCCGCCGGCCTGTTCTTCACCGCGCCCGACGTCCTGGCCCGGGTGGCGGACCACGGCGACCTGTTCGCGCCGCTCGTCAGATGACCACGTCGCCGCGCCGTTCGGCCAGGAGCAGGAGCGCGTAGGCGGCGAGCGTCGAGTCGTCGGTGATCCGCGCGTCGCGCACCATCGCCTCGAATTCGTCTCTGGCCACCCACTCGTGCCGGATGCCCAGCTCTTCCGGCTCCGGGTCCGGCGGTCCCGGCACCAGGTCGGTCGCGAGGAAGTAGTCCGCGTACTGGGTCGTCATGCCGTGCGCGGCGGTCAGCGAGCCCAGGTGCGTCAGCCTCCTGGTGCGCAGCCCGGTCTCCTGCGCGAGCTCCATCCGCGCGAGCTGCTCGGGGGTGCCCGACTCACCGTGCGGGAAGCCGCCCTGGGGGAACGACCAGCTGCGCCGCCCGACCGGGTAGCGGTACTCCTCGACGAGGTGAAAGCCGCCGTTTTCCGCGGGCACGACCAGCGCGAAGTTGGCCCGCTCTATGACGGCGTACGTTCCCCGGGAGCCGTCCCGGCGCTCGATGTCGTCCCTGCGGAGCCGGATCCAGTTGTCTGCGTAGATGACGTCGCTGGCGATGGTCCGGATCTCCGGGCCGCCTCCGTCCGGGTCGGTGTGCACCGGATCATTCTGCCCTGGCCAGCCGGCCAGCGGGTTACCGCGAACCGAATGAACGCCGTAGCGCCGAGCGCGCCGGCGAGGGGAAGCGTGACCAGCGCGGGAAGCTGGTACCGCCAGGAGAACTCGTACACGTCGGCGCCGAGCAGCGCCGCGGCACCGAGCCCGGTGGCCAGGAGGCAGCCGAGCGCCAGAGCCCGCTGGCGGCGGAAGGCGAAGCAGCCGCCCGTTCCGGCGATGAGGAACGCGAGCAGGAGCGGACCTGGCGTGAACCCGCCGTGCAGCTGGTACGCCCGTAGCGCGCGGGCCAGCGGGACGGTGGCGCGGGGCTCCTGGCTACCGAGTACGGCGCGATCCGCCGCGCGATACACCGGGTAACCCTCCTGGAACTGCCACCGGGAGACCGGCGGATCGCCCGCGGCGGTGTCCCTCGTCAGCGCGAAGACCTTGACGGCGTCCCCGGCTATGTCGCGGGCCACCCGCAGCGGCTGCTGGAACAGGACCGCCTCGTCGAACCGCGCCGCGGCCGCGCCGCGGCTCACGCCGGCCGGCGGTTCGTAGCTGAACACCGCCGACACCGGGTCGGTCGCCAGCCCGTCGGTGCCAAGCGCCGCCGCCGTGGCGGGCGACGGGCACAGCGGCCGCTCGTAGGCGGGGATCCGCAGCGTCGCGCAGTCGGCGGCATGCGCCATCCGGCCGTAGAGGTAGGCGTCGTCCATGTCCGACAGCCGGAAGCCGTCGCCAAGCACGCCGGCCGACAGCGCCATGTACGCGACCACGGGCAGCGCGAAGACCACGATCGCCGCCGCGGCGCGCACGGCCCGCGGCCGCCAGCCGGGCGTCGCCGCAAGCACGTAGGCGAGCAGCGGCGCCGCGAGCACCTCGCCGACCTGGCGCACGGTCGCGCTGACGCCGAGCAGCGCCGCGCCGCCCGCCAGCCTGGCCAGGGCGTAGCCGCGGCCGGTGCCGGAGCCTGGCGGCCACAGCAGCAGCGTCAGCGCCGCGACGAGGAGCGCTTCGAACGCCGCGTCCGGCATGATCATCTGTTCGGCCTGCACCTGGTACGCGTCCAGCAGCACGGGCGCCGCGGCGAGGGCCGCGAGCCAGCGCGACGCGCCGTATCGCAGCGCCAGCGCGTACAGGCAGGTCGCCATCGCCAGGCCGAGCGCGTGCTGAAGCGCGGCGACGCCGGCCAGCCCGCCCCCGGCGAGCAGCACCGGCCGCAGCAGCAGGTAGCTGTAGCCGAGCGGGTCGAGGCCGCGGGCGTCGCCGCCGAGGTACCGGGCGGTGTCGATGTAGACCAGGGCCGGGCGGTACGCGAGCGCGGCGGCCAGGCGCAGCGCCAGCCCCGCGGCCAGCAGGACGCCGAACAGCCAGTGGCTTCGCGCGTTCCCGCGGCGGCGCGCGGTCCAGGCCAGCGCGAATCCCCGCTGCCGCGTGATCACCAGGGCATCGTAGATCCGCGCGCGGCCCGCTGGTAGCCGTCTCTAGCTCCCGTTCCGGATAACGCTGGAGATTTGACCGGTGATAGCCGGTCAAATCTCCAGCGTTCCGGTTCTGTCGGTGCGGGTTCCTAGCATCGAGACATGAACCTGCCCGCCTGCCCTGCATGCCGTACGTGCCGCGGGCCGGTGCAGGCCAGGTTCGCCCGGTGCTACCAGTGCGAGCTGGCCGCCGCGGCGGCCTCAGCGCTGCTCGCCGACGTGGTGGTGCCGACCGGGTACGCGGTCAAGGGCGCGCGGCTGGCCGATGACCTGCGGCGGTACAAGTCAGGGCGGGCCGGGGCCGCCGAGGCCGCGGAACGGCTGCGGTCGCGGCTGGCGGCCTTCGTGCGCGATCACGGTTCCTGCGTGTGGCGAGCGGCGGGCATGCCGGCCGGTCCCGCCGTCGCGGCGGTCGTGCCGAGCGGGCAGGGGCGCGCGGGCCAGCATCCGCTCGCCGGGATCGTCGCGTCGTGCGTGCCGCTCCCGCTCGCCGGCCTGTCGGTGGTCCCAGGGCAAGCGGCGCGCGGCCGCGGCGTCAGCGTCGGCTGGCTGCGCGTTTGCGGCCTGGCGGCCGGCGCGGATGTGCTGCTCGTCGACGACTGCTGGGTGTCGGGCGGCAGCGCGCAGTCGGCGGCGGCCGCGCTGAAGCTGGCCGGCGCGGCCCGGGTCGCCGCCGTGGTGCTCGGCCGTCACGTGGATCCCGCCGACCCGAGGTCCGCGGCACTGCTCGGCGCGCTCCGCGCGGCGCCCTCGCGCGCGGGCGAGTGCGGCCTCCCGGGCTGCGCCGGGCTGACCGGGGCCCGCTAATCCCCGTGCAGGATCACGCCGCGGATGATCTTCCCGTCCTCCAGGTCCTGGTAGCCCTGGTTGATCTCGTCGAGCCGGTACCGCCGGGTGATGAGCTCGTCCAGCTTGAGCTGCCCGGCCCGGTACAGGCGCAGCAGCCGCGGGATGTCATGCAGCGGGTTGCACATGCCGAAAACGTGGCCCTGGATGCGGCGCTGCCACCCGACCACGCTGCCATTGGCGGCGAGCTGGATCTGCTGCTCCGTGCTGCGCCCCACGGACGTGATCGTGACCTGGGCTCCCTTGCCGACGATCGCCGCGGCCTGGGTGACCACCTCGGAGCTGAGCACGCCGATGGTGATGATGGCGTGGTCCGCGAGCTGTCCGCGAGTCAGTTCGACGACAGCCTCCTGGGCCTCGCCCGCCGCGGCGAACACGTGCGTGGCGCCGAACTCGAGCGCCTTCGTCCGCTTGAACTCCACCGGATCCACCACGACGATGTTCGCGGCGCCGGCGTAGCGCGCGCCCTGGATCGCGTTGCTGCCCACGCCCCCGGCGCCGAAGATCACGACGGTGTCCCCGGCGGCCACCCTCGCCGCGTACACCGAGGTGCCCCAGCCGGTGGGCACGCCGCAGCCGACAAGCGCGGCCACGTCGAACGGGATGTCCGCGTCGATCCGGACGCAGGAGTTCTGCGAGACGACCGCGTGCTCGCTGAACGTCCCGAGCATGCAGAACCCGCCCAGGTCGGCGCCGTCGTCGTCGTGGAACCTGAAGGTGCCGTCCGCCAGCATCCCTGTCATCATCTGCGCGCCCCAGTCGCAGAGGTTCTGGTGGCCGGTGGAGCAATACCGGCACACCCCGCAGGCGGGGATGAACGAGCAGACGACGTGGTCCCCGACGGCGACCCTGGTGACGCCGGGGCCAACAGCTTCGACCACACCGGAGCCCTCGTGCCCGCCGACCAGCGGCAGCCGCCCCGTGCTGTCGCCGGTCCGCAGGTGCTCGTCGGAATGACACATGCCCGACGCCCGGAAACCGATCCGGACCTCACCCTGCCGGGGTTCGTCAAGCTCGAGCTCGGTGATCTCCCACGATTTGCCCGGTTCCCTGATGACCGCTGCCCTGGTACGCATGTTTCAGTGCTACACCCCGGGCTTGACGGCGACAACCCGCTCGACCCACCCCAATCGGGACCGCTCGCTGTGGCTGACCACGAAGCCCTGTGCCTTGACCAGCGGCAGCGGGCGCCGCGTCTGGTAGTCCCCGCTGGTCCGCCTGGTCACCTGCTCGAGCAGCCGCTGGGCGGCGAGCACCCACCACCGGTCGCTGGCGACGTGATCGAGCAGGATGAGCCGCCCGCCCGGCCGCAGCACCCGGTGCATCTGCGCGATCGCCGCCCGGTCGTCGGGAATGTTGCACAGCGAAATCGTGCACACGACCGTGTCGAATGACCCGTCGCCGAACGGGAGGGCCTGCGCGTCCGCCGTCCGCAGGCTGGCGTCGAGGCCGAGTTCAACGGCGCGGCGTTCCGCCACGGCGAGCATGCCCGGGCTGAGGTCGATCCCCGTGAGCCTTGTGCCCGGCGGATAGCAGGGCAGGTTCCGCCCGGTGCCCACGGCGACTTCCAGCACGTCGCCCGCCGCCTGCCCGCAGGCCCACTGCCTGCCGTCGGGGAACAGCATGCGCTCGGTTCGCTCGATCCGCCGGTCGTAGCTCGCGGCGAACCTGTCCCAGAACCTGCGCGTGCGCGCCAACTCATCGCCCGCCACCGGCCACCTCCCTGGCGACGCGACACTACACGCTCGCGGCGGGACTTTCGCGTGTCGCGATGTGACGTAGCTCCCTGGCGGCACGCCACGGGCGGCCCGACCCTTCCGGTAGGGGAATTCCTAGCTTCCGACCGGAAGGAGTGGTCGAGATGCTGCCGGAAGTCACGCACCAGGAACCGACGGACAAGGGTGACGAGCAGGCCCGTGGTGAAGCCGTCCGGGCGATCGGCCGGCGGCGCCGGTTCTGGTCCGGCACCATGTTCAGCGGCATTGCCATGGCCATCGTGGTCGCCATCTGGGCGGTCACGGAGTACCACAACGCGGGCGGCTGGCCCACACAGGGCTTCAGCCAGAGTTCGGGCGCCGCGAACGTGTGGAACATCTGGATCGTTTACCCGCTGATCGCCTGGGTGCTGCTCACCGCCGGGGCTGCCTGGCGCGCGTTCGGGCGCCGGCCGATCAGCGAAGACGAGATCAAGCGGGAGATCGCGCGCCAGTCGGGCAGCCAGCGCGGTTGAGCAGGTGCCCGCGCGGGCGTGAAACGCACGCGCGGGCACGGTTCCGCGTTGGCCGTGCCGGTTCGCGGCGCGCCGTACGCTGATTCGCATGGCCGCGAACACGACCGCGAACCCGCCCGCCGCGAAGGCGCCCGCAGCGAAGACGCCCGCGGCGAAGACCACCGCCGCGAAGGCGCCCGCGGCGAAGACCACCGCCGGAAAGGCGAACGCCGCGAAGGCGCCCGCCGCGAGGACGCGCAAGCCCGAGACCCACGCCGCGCTCGTGCGGCGCGCGCGCAAGATCAACCGGGTTCTGGCGGAGACCTATCCGGACGCCCACTGCGAGCTGGATTTCGAGAATCCCTACCAGTTGCTTGTCGCGACCGTCCTGTCGGCGCAGACGACCGACAAGCGGGTGAACCTGACCACGCCCGCGCTGTTCGCCAAGTACCCGGCGCCAGCGGACCTGGCCGCCGCCAACCCTGAGGACGTGGAGCAGATCCTCAAGCCCACGGGGTTCTTCCGCGCGAAGACCAAGTCGGTGATGGGGCTGTCTGCCGCGCTGCGCGACCGGTTCGGCGGCCAGGTCCCCCGCAAGCTCGCGGACATGGTCACGCTGCCCGGCGTCGGCCGCAAGACCGCGAACGTCGTGCTCGGCAACGCGTACGGCATCCCCGGCATCACGGTGGACACGCACTTCGGGCGGCTGTCCCGCCGGTTCGGGTGGACATCGAGCGATGACCCGGTCAAGGTGGAGGCGGAGGTGGGCGAGCTCATTCCGAAGTCGGAGTGGGTGATGCTCTCGCACCGGCTCATCTGGCACGGCCGCCGGATCTGCCACGCCCGCAAGCCCGCGTGCGGGGCCTGCCCGGTGGCCGACTGGTGCCCGTCGTTCGGCCTGGGCCCCACGGACGCGGCGACCGCCGCGAAGCTCGTCAAGAGCGGCCCGTTCTCGTGACGATGCCGCAGCCGCCAGACGGCAGGGGCCGCGCGCAGGACACCGGGGCGCCCGGCTGGCTGCTTGACCTTTCGGCCGCCGCGGCCGCCATGGACGTGCCGCGCGTGCTCCGCCCGCCAGCGCTCGGCGGCCGGCGGTCGGCGGTCCTGGTTCTGTTCGGGGACGGCCCTGGCGGCCCCGATCTGCTGTTCATCCAGCGCAACGAGGGGCTCCGGCGGCACGCCGGGCAGCCGGCCTTCCCGGGTGGCGCCATCGAGGACGACGACGGCGGCCCGGTCGCCGCGGCGCTGCGGGAGGCCGCCGAAGAGACCGGCCTCGACCCAGCCGGCGTGGACGTGCTGTGCACGCTGCCGGAGCTGTTCATCTCCCGCAGCGGTTTCCGGGTCGTCCCGGTGCTCGGCTGGTGGCGCGCGCCAAGCGCGGTGCGGCCGATGGACATCGGGGAGGTCGCCGCGGTCGAGCGGATTCCGGTCGCCGACCTCGCCGACCCCCGGCACCGCGTCATGTTCCGGCATCCCAACGGGCGCACTGGCCCCGCGTTCCGCATCGGCTCGATGCTGATCTGGGGCTTCACCGCCGCGCTGGTCGACCGGCTGCTCGCCCTCGCCGGCTGGGAGCGCCCCTGGGACGCCACCAAGGTCCGCGAACTTCCCGAAGGCGCCGCCTGAGGCCCGCGCGCTCCCGTGGGCGCCACGCAGGCCACACCAGCCCCGGCAATGCGCCCGCTGAGCCAGCGAAGAGGCCTCTGGCCATCATCTCCGCAGATGTGGGATACTTGGGGTAGCTATAGCTACACTTTCCATCCCCTATCTTAGGGCAGGGCAGGTTTATGGTCGATAAGGCCGATCGCGAGTGGACCCTGCTGATCAACTCGCAGCGAGGCGTCGTCGGCAACTCGCAGACGCGGGAGATCGGCATCTCCAAGGGGACCGTCAGGCACCGGCTGGAGTCAGGCCAGTGGCGGCGCGTGCATCGAGGCGTGTACGCGACCTTCACCGGCGAGGCTTCGCGTGAGGCGACGCTGTGGGCCGCGGTGCAGCGTTCGGGATCCGGCGCGATGCTCAGCCACGAGACCGCGGCTGAGGTACACGGCCTGACCGACAAGCCGAGTGCGGAGATTCACGTCACCGTGCCGCACAGCCGCCGCCCGGCGCAGGACAAGCCTATCGAGGGCGTGATCATCCATCGGTCGGACGTGAGCCGGCCGCAGCGCCTGCCCCCATGGCAGCTGCCGCGCACGCGGGTGGAGGACACCGTGCTGGACCTTGTCGCGGCGGCACCGACATTCGACGAGGCCTACGCCTGGATCTCGCGTGCGCTGTCCCGTGAGTTCGTCGCGGTCGTCAGCATGCGGGAGGCGCTGGCCACCCGCAGAAGGATCCGCTGGCGGGCCTGGCTGACCGAAGCCCTCGCCGACGCGGACGAGGGCATCCACTTCCCGCTGGAGCGCCGCTACGCCCGTGACGTCGAGCGCGCCCATGGCCTGCCCGCCGCACAGCGCCAGGCGCGGCGGGAGATCAGCGGCAAGGCGCATTACAAAGACGTCTGGTACGCCGGCTACGGGATCGGTGTCGAACTCGATGGCGCCGCCTACCACGCGCCCGAGCAAGCGCGGCTGGACAGGCACAGGGACAACGTGAACCTCGCCGCCGACGACGTCCGCACGTTCCGCTTCGGCATCGTGGACGTCACCGAGCGCGCCTGCCAGAGCGCGGCCATGGTCGCCGCGTCGCTGCGCCGTAACGGCTGGAGCGGCCAGCCGCACCCCTGCCGCCGGCCTGGCTGCCAGGTCAGCGGCTAGGCCAGGCCGCCAGCCAGGCCAGCCCGCCAGCCAGCCAGGCCAGCCCGCCAGCCAGCCAGCCAGGCTAGGCCGCCAGCTACGCCAGGGTCTCCAGCTAGGGCAGCAGCAGGTGGACGTCGCCGAACTCGTGCCACAGGTAGCCGTGGGACAGGGCGGCGTCGTAGCAATCGCGCAGCAGGTCTTCGCCGTGGAAGGCCGCCAGCATGCGCAAGTGCGACGACCGGGGCTCGTGCAGCCCGGTGAGCAGGCCGTGCGCCACCCGCAGGCCGGTCTCCGGGCCGACCACGTGCGACGTCCACCCCGCGACAGGGCCGATGCCGCCGGTGGCCGGGGAAGCAGGACGCGCCGCGGTCTCCAGGGCGCGGACGACCGTCGTGCCGACGGCGATCACCCGGCCGCCGGACCGCCTGGTCAGGTTCACGAGGCGCGCGGTGGCCGGCGGCACGTCGTACTGCTCTGGGTAGGGGTCCTCGCCCGCCTCAAGCGACGAGACCCCGCAATGCAGCGTGACGGGCGCGATCGCCACCCCGCGCGCTACCAGCTCCGTCACAACGGACTGGCTGAACGGCCGGGCGGCGCTCGGCATCTCAGCGCTGCCAGGCACGCGGCCGAACACCGTCTGGTACTCCCGCAGCGGCCACCGCTGTCCCGCGTAGGAATAGCGGATCGGCTCCCCGTGCCGGGACAGGTACGGCAGCACCGCCGTGGACAGCCGTGCCCGCCACAGCCGGGCGGTTGCCTGCCCCGTGATCGTCAGTTCCGCGCCGCCAGGCAAGGCGATGACCGAGGGAGGCGCCACGGGACCGTTCGGGATAGTGGATGTTCCTGACGGGATCCGGGGTTCCACCAGCCAGCTGCCGTCAGGCAGGCCGGTCGAGAAGTGGATGACCAGGCCCGGGCCCGCGGGCACGGCGGCGGGCAGTGTCCGGGACGTGTTGACCACGAGCAGGTCGCCGGGGAGCAGCACCCTGGGCAGGCCGGTGAACCGGTGATGGGTGACCGTCCCGCTCGCGGCCCGGCTGATCAGCAGCCGAACGCCGTCCCTTGGCAGGCCGCGTGCCTCCGGCGGCTCGTGCGCCTCGAGCGCGGCTGGCAGCGTGAACTCGACGGTGGCGGTCATGCGGGCGCCAGCTCGAAGGCGCGGTAGCGCCCGCTCGGCAGCCGCTCGGTGACCAGCCGCACGAAGGCGGGGACCACCGCTTCCGGCAGCGGCCTGTCCGAGATGTCCTCGCCAGGGAACGCGGCCTGGTGCATGTCCGTGCGCAGGTCGCCCGGGTCGACCCACCAGACGCGGATCGCGGTCTCCTCGGCGGCGAGCACGCTCGAAGCCTGCTCGAGGGCCGCCTTCGCCGCCCCGTAGCCGCCCCAGCCCGCGTAGGGCTCGACCGCGGCGTCCGACGTGATGTTGAGCACGGCGCCGCCGCGCTCGCGCAGCACGGGGAGGAACTGCTGGATCAGCGCGACCGGAGCGATCACGTTCGCCTCGAACGCGGCGCGCAGCTGCCCGGGCGGGTAGTCCGCGATGGCGGGCAGCGGGGCCGCGCCGAGCGTGCCGGCGTTGTTCACCAGCAGGTCGATCTCGCTGGCGGCCTGCCGCAGCGCGGCCCTGTGGGCCGGGTCGGTGACATCGCCCGCGAGCGCCGTGACGCCGGCGCCGGGGACGCTGGCCCGGATTCCGGCTGCCGCCTGGGCCAGTGCCCGCCCGTCCCTGGCGTCGATGACGAGGGCGTAGCCCGCCGCCGCCAGGCCCGCGGCGAGCGCCCGGCCAAGCCCCCGGGACGCCCCCGTGACTAGTGCTGTCTTCATGCTTGCGACGCTAGGTTCGCCGCGGCCCGGCCGCATCGGCCACGGGGCGCGTCCGGCGCTGGCACATGGTCCTAAGACCAGCGGCGGATCCGGGCCCGCGCCCGTGGCGATACCGTCGAAGAGTGGAAGGCTACGTCGCCGAGCTGCGCCGGGTCAGCGAGGCGGTGCTCGCGGTCAGCAGGCAGCTGACGGCCCGTGACGCGCTCGCGGTCATCGTGCGATCCGCGCGCACGCTGGCCGGCGCGCGCTACGCGGCACTTGGCGTCCCGGACGACCGGGGATCGTTCGCCGAGTTCGTGGTCGACGGGATGACCCAGGCGCGGCAGCGCGCGATCGGGCCGCTGCCGCGCCAGCACGGAATGCTGGCCGCGCTGCTGACGTCAGGCACGCCGCAGCGGCTGCCTGACATCAGGAAAGATCCGCGGTTCGAAGGCTGGCCGGCCGCCCATCCCGAGCTGACCGGGTTCCTCGGCGTGCCGGTGAAGAACGGCGACGACGTGCTTGGCATCATCTTCGTGGCGAACAAGCGGTCCGGCTCGTTCACCGCCCGCGACGAGGAGTTGCTGACGCTCTTCGCCGCGCACGCCGCGATCGCCCTGACCAACGCCCGGCTGTACGAGCGGAGCCGCGAGGCGTCGGTGCTCGAAGAGCGTGCCAGGCTGGCGCGCGAGCTTCACGACGCGGTCTCCCAGCGGCTGTTCTCCATCAGGGCGCACGCCAGGGCCGCCCAGGTGCTCGTCGCGAAAGACCCCGGCCAGGCCGCCGGCGAGCTGGCCGCGATCGCCGAGCTGGGGGCGCAGGCGCACGGCGAACTGCGCGCCGTCATCGACGGGCTCGCGCCGCCAGAGCTTGACGGGCTCGCCGAGTCGCTGCGCAGGTACGCGCTGCTCGCCGGGCGGGCCCACGGCATCCCGGTGCGGCTCACCGCGTCCGACGTCCCAGAGCTCGACGCGCGCGTGCAGGCGGCCGCGTACCGGGTGGCGCAGGAGGCGCTGCACAACGCGCTGCGGCACTCTGGGGCGAGCGAGGTGCGCCTGACGCTGTCCCGCACCCGCCGCGGGGTAGTCCTGGAGGTCAGCGACGACGGCACCGGCTTCGACCCCGGGCTCTCCGCCGGCGGGCTCGGGCTGGCGTCGATGCGGGAGCGCGCGGCCGCCGCCGGCGGGCAACTGCGCGTCACGTCGGCGCCGGGGGCAGGTACGACTGTCCGGCTGACGGTGCCGGCGTGACCGGCGACGTGCCCGAGGGCCATGACGGCAGTGGCGGCAGTGGCGGCGACATCAGCGTGCTGATCGTGGACGACCATCCGGTCGTCCGGCAGGGGCTGCGCTCGCTGCTGCAGGTGCAGGACGGCATCGTGGTGGCCGGGGAGGCGGGCGACGGCCAGGCCGCCGTGTCCCTGGCCACATCGCTGCGCCCGGACATCGTGCTGCTTGACCTCAAGCTGCCTGAAATGCCCGGGGGAGTATGGGGGGACGGGCAGTCCCCCTATATGGGGGGCATCGCCGTCCTCAACGAACTGCGCGGCCGCGGGCTGCGCGTGCTCGTGCTCACGAGCGCGACCGAGCCGGCCATCGCCGCCGACGCGGTGCGGGCCGGCGCCGCTGGGGTGCTGTACAAGGACATCGACCCGGACGCCCTGGTCAGGGCGATCCGCTCAGTGCGCGACGGCAACGTGCTGCTCGCGCCAGAGGCTCTCGGCTCGCTCGTGCAGGGCTCCAGGGCGGACACGCTGACCCCACGCGAGCGCGAGGTGCTCGCCAGGATCGCCGACGGCAGGTCCAACCGGGAGATCGCCCGCGCGCTCGGGCTGTCGGAGAAGACCGTGAAGGCGCATGTGAGCTCGGTACTGGCCAAGCTCGGCGTGCAAGACAGGACCCAGGCGGCGGTGTACGCGGTGCGGCATAACGGGGGAAGACGAGCGCCCTAGCTGACAGTACAGTAACGGAATTCTCACGGGCGGCGATGGAGCTTCGGCACCGGGTAACAGCGGATACGGTGGACCCGTGCGCGGTGATCTGCTTGACCTAGCCCTGATCGTGGTTGCGGCCGCGTTCGCGGTTTCCGGGTACCGGCAGGGCTTCATCGTCGGCTCGCTCAGCTTCGTCGGCTTCGTGGGCGGCGCGGTGCTCGGCGCCGAGTTCGGCCCGGCGATTTCGCGCGCGCTTGTCGGCGGGCAGACCCAGCAGGACGTGGTCGCGGTCATCTTGCTTGTCAGCGGCGCGATCGTGGGCCAGTTCGTCGCGTCGTCCATTGGCGCCGCGATGCGCCAGACCATGACCAGCCGCTCGTCAACCACCGTCGACGCCGTCGGCGGGTCCGCGGTCAGCGTGCTGTCGATGCTGCTCATCGCCTGGGCAATCGGCTCGGTGCTGACAGCGTCGCCGTTCCCCGAGGTCGTGCAGCAGGTAGACAACTCGATGGTCCTGAGCACGATGGACCGGATCATGCCCTCGCCCGCCAAGACGATGTTCTCCGAGTTCAGGAGGCTGCTGGCGAGCGGGCCGTTCCCGCAGGTCTTCAGCGGCATCGGCGCGGCGCACCTGCTGGCCGTGCCCGCCCCTGACCCCGCCGTGCTGAACAGCCCCGGGTATCAGGCGGCCCGCACCCGCGTCGTCAAGGTGCAGGGGACCGCGACGAGCTGCGACCGCAGCATCGAGGGCTCCGGGTTCGTCTACGCGCCTGACCACGTGCTGACCAACGCGCACGTCGTCGCGGGGGTAACGCAGGGACCCGTGGTCACCAGCGTGAGCGGGACCATGTACCGCGCCTCGGTCGTCTTCTACGACCCGCAGGTCGACGTCGCGGTCCTCTACGTGCCCGGGCTGAACATGACCCCGCTGCAGTTCGCCGGCCAGGCGCAAGGCGGGGCGGACGCGGTCGTGGCCGGCTATCCGCTCGACCACCCGTTCACCGCGGTCGCCGCGCGGATCGGCGACGTGCAGTCGGCCGTGGGCCCGGACATCTACCAGACCGGGCAAGTCGACCGGCAGATCTACGAGATCCGCGCCCAGGTCGAGCCGGGCAACTCCGGCGGCCCGCTGCTCAGCCCGTCGGGCACCGTCTACGGCGTGGTCTTCGCCGCCGCGGTCGGCGTGTCCGACACGGGGTTCGCGCTCACCGCGGCGGAAGTCGCCACCGACGCCCAGGAGGGCGCGCACCAGACCGTCCCGGTCTCGACCCAGGAGTGCGACTAGCGCTCGCCAGCGCCCGCGTCACCTGAGGCGGGCTGGCCGGGGCGCAATTCGAGTCGCAACTCCTCGACGGGGACCGCGCCGACGCCGCCGCGCTCGATGCGGTCGGCGACCCTGGCCGCCCCGCTCGCGACGAACTGCGAGTCGACGCCGTACGGCAGCGCATCGCCCGGGTAGCCGGCGACCCGCTGTGCGCCGCGCCTGAGCAGGGACACGGCGCCGCGGGCGTTGCCGCGGCGGGCGTGGGTGAGGCCGACCGCGATCTGGGCCAGGCCCCGCCACAGCTCGCGGTCAGGTCCTGACGCGGACTTCCACGCCGCCTCGAAGACCTCGTGGGCGTGGAACGGCCGGCCTTGCGCGAGCAGGCTGGCGCCGAGCGCGCCGGCCTCGGCGGGCGTGACGGCCAGGTCGTCGGGGACGGGCGGCGCCGCGTCGCCGGCGGCGGCCCGCGGCAGCGGCCGGCCGAGCTCGTCGCGCGGCCGCGCGTTCCGCGGCCGGCCGCCCGCGTCCCTGTCGCGCGCCGCGCCGCTCACGGGGCTGCGCTCACGGGGCTGCGCTCACTGGTGCTGGGCTCACAGAGCCAGGCTCAGCTTCGCGGTCACCGGTCGGGCTCGGGGTCGGCCAGCCAGCCGAGCAGTTCGGCGTCGAACAGCGCGGGACGCTCTTCGTGCGGGAAGTGGCCCGCGCCGTCGATGACCTTCCAGCGGTAGGGCGCCTCGACGTACCTGCCCGCGCCGCGCGCTGTGTGCGCCGGCAGGCACGAGTCCACCGCGCCGTGCAAGTGCAGGGTCGGCGCGGTGATGGGGGAGCGCATGTGCCGCGCGTACCGTATGCCGTCCGGGCGCAGGCTGCTGCGCACGAACCAGCGGTGGTACTCCAGGGACGTGTGGGCCACCGGCGGGATCCGCATCGCCCGCTGGTAGACGCGGACGGTTTCGGCGTCCGGCCAGCCTGGCGCCGACCAGGACGCGAGCATCTCGCCGACCAGGGTGCCGCCGTCTCGCGTGAGCTGGCGCTCTGGCAGCAGCGGAAGCTGGAACGCGAGCGGGTAGCCGCCGCGGCGCAGCGGGCCGAGCGACTCCGGCGATCCCGGAGTGCGCGTCACCCCAAGCGACCGGGAGATCCGCAGCGGGCTTGACAGGACGGCGGCGCGCATCCGCAGCGGGTGGCCCATGGAGACGACGGCGAGCCGCCTGACCGCCTTGGGGAAGTAAGCGCCGAGCGTCCACGCGACCAGGCCGCCCCAGTCGTGGCCGACGACGACCGCGTTGGCCTCGCCGAGCGCGCGGATCAGCCCCGCCGCGTCCGCGGCGGCGGTGATCAGGTCGTAGCCGCGCGGCGGCTTGTCGCTGCCGCCGTAGCCCCGCAGGTCCGCGGCGACCGCGCGGTACCCGGCATCGGCCAGCGAGGTCAGCTGGTGCCGCCACGTCCACCAGAACTCAGGGAAGCCGTGCAGCAGCAGCACGAGCGGCCCCTCGCCGCAGCTCGCGACGTGGAAACGGGTGCCGTTCGCGCTTACAGAACGATGCTGCCAAGGCCCGCCGATCTGGATGGCGGGGTCGGATGGCATTGCCATCAGGCTCAAACCCCCGGTTACTGGTGCGCCGGCAGCTCGGCGCTGGCGCCCCCGCGGATGCCGTCCGGGTTCGCGACCGCGGGAGCGGACCCGTTCGGGCTCCCGTTCCCGTCTGCCCGGCGCAGCATCTCCAGGTCATCGGAGATCGTCTGCCTGGTCATCTTCATGCCGGTCACCCGCCGCACCTTGAAGTACGCGATCAGGCAGGCGAGGACGCCGAGCACCACCCAGATGAACGCGACGATCAAGAACGCGGCCCAGTGCGGGATGCCCCCCGCCACGAGCCCGTACGCGGCCGCGATGCTGACAAGGATGATCACAAGGCAGCCGACGAACATCGCGATCGCCGCGAGCGCGGCTGCCAGCCCGATCCGCCGCGCGTCCATCCGCAGCTCGCTCTTGGCGAGGTTGATCTCATACCGGATGAGCTGCGAGACATCCTTGGCCGCGAGCGCGACGAGGTCCCCGAGTGACTGCTGGCCGTCGACGCCGTCCGGCGTTCCGCTGCGGGCCATAGCGTCCTCTCCCATTCATGCGGCTGCGAAGTGGTCCAAGGCTATCGCCCGTGCTCCGCGTGCTCGGCGCCATCCCCGCGCTGGCCCGCTTTACCCCGGTTCCGGTGTCGCCCCGGCATGCGAACGGCGCCCCCCGCGGGGGCGCCGTCGCCGTTAGCACGTCAGCCCGGCTACCAAGCGTGCACCTGTTCTCTGCCAGCCAGGTCGGACGCTAATGTCCTGACCTGGCTTGACACGCCTCCCGCGGCTGGTCGCGCGTGGGTACCTGACTGCCGTGCCCGGACGTTCATCCAGTCCGTACGACCTTTGTACGACGAAAGCACGTCAGGCGAAAGCCCGGAACGTGATCAATTCGTGATCTCGATCAGTAGTCCTCGTAACATGCCGTTAACTGGTACTTAGGCCGCGCCGCCCGCCCCGGCTGAGTCCGCCCGCCCGGGCGCGGCCCTCGTCCCCGGCGCACGTGCACTGGGCCGGCCCTGGGTGCCGACCGCACGTTCGCCGGGCGGAAAATTATTCTCCCTGGATGAACAATCCTGCGAAACGTCTGTTCACGATGAACCCGTATATGTTGTAATTCGGTTGCACGGGTTCTTGGTTGCCGTCTGGCGGCTATGCAGTACCGCCAATACGGATAAGCTTTCCCGTAGAACGGAACCGGCCTACCCCCCCAGGGCCGGACCGTACGCGGCCCCCGCTCTCCCCCCCGGCGGGGGCCGCACCTATTCACGCGCGGACTGGCCATCCGCAGCCGTCTTTATTTCGCTCCCGCGAGCAGTACGCCGAGCAGCGCGACAGCCCCGTCCTTGCATAGCGGAGAGTTGCCATTGCCGCACTTCGGGGATTGCACGCATGAGGGGCAGCCCGACTCGCACGGGCACGAGGCGATCGCGTCCCTGGTGGCGCTGAGCCAGCTTGCCGCGGCGGCGAACCCGCGCTCAGCGAACCCTGCCCCGCCTTCCTGCCCGTCGTAGACGAATACCGTCAGCTGCCCGGTGGCCTGGTGGAGCACTGTCGACAGCCCGCCAACGTCCCACCGATCACATGTAGCGAATAGCGGCAGCATTCCAATCGCGGCATGCTCGGCCGCATGTGCCGCACCACCGAGATCGGTGCCCTCAAGTGACACCAACTGTCCGTTCGGTATAGTCCACCAGATCGCTGTCGTGGCGAGGGTCCGTAGCGGAAGGCTGAGCGGCGTTTCCGGTTCTCTAATTTTCGATTCCGAACGAACAGTGGTGTATCCGGTTACCTGCCGCTGTACGCGCACATCGCCGAACGCGATCACAGCGTTTTCCCAGGGAACTTGCCGCCGCTGCAATTTCACGTCAATTTGCGTGACGTCTCGCGCCTGCGTTGTGTATCCGGGATCACGGCACTCCACAAGGGCGACTCTGTCCGCTAGATCGAGCGTGCTGACCACATACAGCTCGCCCTGATGAAGGTAGACCGCGCCGTCGTGGACGAACCGGTGCGCGGACGGCTCGTCCATTGTTCCCACGAGACGGCCGGTGGCCTCTTCCACCACGCGGATCGGCAGTCCCGGCTCGCCGCGCAGGCTGATGTTCCGTGCCGGGCTGCCGCGCTGGGCCGGATGCCAGCCCGACTGCCGCTGGCGCAGGTCGCCTGCCTTGGTCAGTGCGGCCACCGAGTCGGCCGCCCCCGCGCCGAACAGGTCGAGATCCGGCCCTGTGAGCGGGAGTTCGGCGGCGGCCGCCACCAGGTGCGGCGACAGCACGTACGGGTTGGCCGGGTCGAGCACGGCGGGCTCGAGCGGATGGTGCAGCAAGGTGGCCGGGTGGTGAATCAGGTAGGCGTCGAGCGGGTCGTCGCGGGCGATGAACACGGCCACGGCGTGGCGCCCCGCGCGTCCGGCGCGCCCGGCCTGCTGCCACAGCGACGCCCAGGTGCCCGGCCAGCCGGCGATCAGCACGGCGTCGAGTCCAGGGATGTCGATGCCGAGCTCGAGCGCCGTGGTGGCGGCCATGCCCGTGATGCGGCCGTCGCGCAGCCCCGCCTCCAGGCCGCGACGGTCGTCGGCCAGGTAGCCGGACCGGTACGCGGCCACCACGTCGCCGTAGCCCTCCCCGAGCGCGTTGCGCGCGGTGAGCGCGACGGTCTCCGCCCCCCGGCGGGACCGGATGAACGCCAGCGCCGGCACCTCCGCCTTGACCAGGGCGGTCAGGAGGTCGGCCGTCTCCGCCGTGGCGGCCCTGCGGGCGCGCTGGAAGCCGTGGGTGTGCAGCAGCGGGGGCTCCCACAGCGCGAACGTGAGCGGGGCACGCGGGGAGCCGTCCTCGGTGACCGGCACCGCGTCGTGGCCGGTGAGCAGCCGGGCGCAGGCGGCGGGCTCGGCGATGGTCGCCGACGCGAGCACGAACACCGGCGGCGGGTCACCAGGAACCCGGTGGTGCGCGGCGACCCGGCGCAGCCGCCGCAGGACCTGCGCCACGTGCGATCCGAAGACGCCCCGGTACCCGTGGCACTCGTCGATGACCACGACGCGCAGCCGCCTGAAGAAGCCGCGCCACCGCGTGTGGCTCGGCAGCATCGCGCTGTGCAGCATGTCGGGGTTCGTGAGCAGGTAATTCGCGTGGGCCTGCGCCCACGCCCGGTCCGCCATGGTGCAGTCGCCGTCGTAGCAGGTGGCGCGGACACCGGGGACGCCGAGTTCCCGCACCGACTGGAGCTGGTCAGCGGCCAGCGCCTTGGTGGGCGCGATGTAGAGCACGGTGCCGCCATCGAGAATCTCCGACAGCGCGGCCGCCAGGTAGCCGGCCGACTTACCTGAGGCGGCCGGCGTGGCGATGATCACGCTGTGCCCGCCGCGGGCCAGTCCCGCCGCCCGCGCCTGGTGTGTCCACGGCGCGCTGATGCCGCGGGCGGCGAGCGCGCTGACCACCTCGGGACGAACCGAATCCGGCCAGGAGGTGGTTTGCCCCGCCCGGCCGGGTATGTGCTCAGAATGCACCAGTTCCCCGGCACGCTGCGCGGTCCGCAGGACCTCGAGCGCGATGCTGTCCTGACGGGATGGCGCGGTGGCGGCCGACGGGATTGGAGTGGTGACGGACATAGGCCTTATAAGTGTGTCATCCGCGAGGTCCGTCATCCGCTAGGCGGATGCCGGACACCGTGATTTCGTATAGACATGACACCGGACCGTGGTTGAATGCCGAGCAGGGGCCGGCCCCCACGCTCCCGGACACGTCAGCCCGCGCGCCGGGGCGGGACGTTGGAGATGACGCCTTCATGGCGCTGGAGGATTTGTGGATCTGAAGCTGGGGCACTACAACAAGGACGGCATCGAGGTCGTCGACGTCGAAGGTGAGATCGACGTCTACACCGCGCCGCGCCTTCGCGAGCTGCTCATCGATCTCGTTAACAAGAAGAACTACCAGCTGGTAGTCAACATGGAGAAGGTCGAGTTCCTCGACTCCACGGGCCTCGGGGTCCTGGTCGGCGGACTCAAGCGGGTGCGAGCGCACGACGGGTCGCTGGACCTGGTGTGCACGCAGGAGCGCATCCTGAAGATCTTCCGCATCACTGGCCTCACCAAGGTCTTCGGAATCCATGATTCGGTCGACGAGGCCATCGCCGCCCGGAAGGCCGAGAAGTAGCAAGACACATCGATATGGCCACCGTCGAAGTCACCTTCACGCCGCTGCCCGCGCATGTGCGGACCGCCAGGCTCGTCGCCACCGCGGTCGCGCGCCGGAGCGGCGTCGATGAGTCGCTCCTTGACGAGGTGCGCCTCGCGGTGGGCGAGGCGTGCTCTCGCGCCGTGGAGGCGCACCAGAAGCACTGCCCGGGACAGCCCATCCGGGTGGCGCTCACCGACGACGGTGAGCGGTTCGAGGTCGTGGTGACCGACGCGGTACCCGCGGACGTGGCATTCGGGGACATCGCCGCGGCGGACGAGTGGCCGGGCGGGACACCCGCGGGCGGATCGGCGCACACCGCGTTCGCGGTCGCGGCTCCGGCGGGCGGCAATGGCACCGCCCCCGGCGCCGCGTCCGCCGCTGACGCGGGCGCGGGGGCCGACAGCGCGATCCTGCAGCTGCCCACCGGGGTGGGCCTGGCGGTCATCTCAGGGCTCGCCGACGACTTCCGCATCTCGCCGGCCAGCGAGGGGACAAGCGTCGCGATGAGCTGGAAGCGCCGCTCCGATTCCCGCTGAGGCACGCCTGGCCCAAGGTCACCGGACACGAGCGGCATTGTGATTTCGGGCACAGTATCCTGGGCAGCCGAGCGGCACGGTCGCGGCAAACCAGGGCGCAGCTTGGTAAACGTGACGCCTCATGCAGTTGGGGCAGGCCACAATATGAC
>Ga0335073_10002668_pt1 | contig 24501 bp, 19 predicted proteins | sample Lox_Sample_22_FD_207093 | JGI IMG/M metagenome (GOLD analysis project Ga0335073, IMG submission 207093) | Soil microbial communities from Loxahatchee National Wildlife Refuge, Florida, United States - Lox_Sample_2.2 | ecosystem: Environmental > Terrestrial > Soil > Wetlands | place: USA... | reverse complement strand
GTTGTCCTGGACCAGGTTGTTCTTCAGGGTCACGATCAAGTTGGGCGTGGTGGGTGACACGACGAGGCCCGAGCCGGTGTTGTTCGAGAGGGTGCAGCCCAGCAGGGAGACGCTGCCGTTTCCGGCGATGGAGATCCCGGTACCGCTGCTGCCGGTGACCATCACATCGGTGAGCGTGGCCTGCTGGCCGCTGAACGCCAGGCCCACGGCGCCTCCCTGCACCGTGGCTCCCGTGATCGACAGGACGCTGCTGCCTTGTGCTTGCACGCAGGGAGTCGCGTCACTCAGGCCGATGACGTTGCCGCCGTTGATCGTCAGCGTTCCGGCGGCGACGAGGATAAGGCTGGCGGCAGCCGTTCCCACGGCGGCCCCTTGAACGTCCACGGAGCTCAGGGTGACCGTCGTCGAGCTTCCCGTCAGTTCGATGCCGTGGTCGCCGTTGGCGTAGGCCGTGAGGGCGGCCAAGCCGCCCGAAAGATCCACCGTGCCGCCGCTCACGGTGAGCCCGTCCCCCTGGTTCTGCACGGAGGCAATGCTGCCAGGCTGCTGGGGGCCGTCGGTCAAGCTGCCGCCCAGGACGGCGACCCCGGCGAGGCCGCTTTGCTGGACGAGGAGCGGAGCGGTCAAGAGCGCGGCTCCGGCCGCGGGCCCCAGCCGGACGCCATCGCCGGGAAAGCCCGTGACCGAGTCGTAGGCGCCGAGGTTGAGCTGGCAGCCGTCATCGGCGTCGATCCCGTTGGCAGACGTGTCGCCGTTGGCCGCGCCGAAGTAGAGGTCGCCCGCGTTCAGGGTGAGGCTGCCGCCCGAACAGCAGATGCCGCTGGCGTTGGGCGTCTGGACCTGGATGCCGACGTTTTCAATCGCGGCGCCCGAGCCAGCCGACTCGATGACGCACGTGGTCAGCGTGGGATCGCCGGCGACGACCTCGGTGACGAAGGTGTAGGAGGCGTCCGGCTCCCAGGTTTCCAGCGTGACCAGGGGCGGCAGCGTGAGCGGGAATGTCTCGCCCCCATCCTCGGCGGCGTCCCCGAAGGTGGCCATGGATCTCGAAGGGTAGCCCCCATCCACCGGGTCGGAGATGGCAATGACGCTGGCCGGCGCCGCGGCCCCCGCCAGGGCCAGGGCCTGCGTCAGTGTACCCAGGCGACAGGCGGGGGGCTCCCGCAGGCCCGTGGCGTGCGCGCCCGCGTTGGCGTCGCCGCCCTGGTAGGGATCCACGTAGAAGTCGCTCGAGGCGTTCGCGGGGCAGCGGCAGGCGAGGGCGCTCGGCGAGCAGACCAGGCCGCCGTCGGAGCAGTCGAGCAGCGGCACGTAGAAGGCGCAGCCGCCATCCGGGGGCGCCACGCACGTCTCCAGCGTGACGTCGTTGGCGTCGCAAAGCGCCTGCCCGGGCGTGCAGCCGCAGGGCAACCCGGCGTCGCTGCCGGCATCGGATCCGGCGTCCGGGCTCCCGGCATCGCGCGGTCCGCCATCGGTATGTCCGCCATCGGGGGGTCCGGCGTCCGGCGGTCCGGCGTCGACGCCGCCGTCGGTCGCCACACCCGCGTCCGCGAGCTCGCACTCCGCGTCGACGCAGATCCAGCCGCTCGGGCAAGGATCGCTCGTGGGCTCGCAGCTCTTGTTCGCGAACGTGACGAACGGCGGATCCACGGCGCACGCCACGCACCAGGCAAGGGCGATCGCCGGCGCGGCCTTCAAAAGGCCACCGTGGCCATCGCGCCGCCGGCCGTGGGCGCCACCGTGACCGACGGACGTTCGCCCCGGTCGCCGCCTGGCGCGAAGAAGAGGACGAGGGCGACGACCGCCCCCACGCCGCCGACGCCGTAGAGCACGTCGGCGAGGATGCCGTCGCGCGTGAAGCGGTTCAGATCGGCGATCCCCGTGCCCGAATCCGTCGCCGCTCGCGCCTCCGACAGCGCGTTCGTTTGGTCCACGCCAAAGTAGGCTCCCACACCGGCGGCGACGGCGGCGCCGCCGAGGACCCAGTAGGACGCCATTCTCCCCGGGTATTTGGTGGGCGCTGCCGGCGCTTCGAGCACGGCAGGCGGTGGCACGTCTCCCTGGGCGACCACCTCTCTGAACAGGTCCCGGCGCGCCTCGGCAAACAGGAGGGAGACTTTCGGGGAGACGAGCCGGATCGGCAGGTCGAGGCCCGGGTCGAGCGCAAGGGCCTGCTTGAACTCGGCGCGCGCAGTGGTCGTGTCGTAGTCGTTGAAGGCAATGATGCCAAGGAACAGGTGGGCCCGGGCGGCCACGCGGGCCTGCGGCGCGTGATGCAGGAGACCGACCAGTACCGCCTTGGCGTCGGCGTCCCGGAAGTTCTCGAGCGCCGCCTCGGCCTGGTCGAGCCGGTCGGAGGGCGTTAGCGAGGCAGCCCGCTGGGGCGCCGCCGCGACGAGGGCCGCAACGAGCGCAATTGCAGCGACCATCCGCTTTGTATACCACGCTCGATTGGTCTCCGAGAGATCGGAGACCCGAGCGTGGAGTTCCGCGGGGGCTACGACGCGGTGCCCACGAACGTGGTCACCCCCGCGGGCACGGTCACGCTGAAGGCGCCGCCCGACAGCGGGAGCGAGGTGGGGATGCTGGCGCTCTGGGAGCCGAGCGAGAGGTTGCCGTCGCTGCCGTCGGCGGTGCCGCCCGCGGGGAGCGCGGTGCCGGACGTGATCCAGGGGGCCACGCTCGAGGTGCCGGCGCCGCTGAGGCCGATGGAGATGGGCAGGTCGCCGCCGCTCGGGTTGATCACGACCACCGCGAAGTCGCCGGTGGCGGGGTTCTTGAACGCGTTCGCGAGCGCGCCGCCGGGGAGCGAGCCCTCGGTGCCGAGCAGCACCCAGCCGGGGCGGACGAAGCGCGCGTAGTTGCCCACCGCGAAGAGGCGCTTCGTGAGCTCGCCGTCGCCACTCACGCCGATGAGCCCTTCGTTGTCGGTGTTCTGGTTCACGAGCCACCAGTAGTGCCAGGCGTTCACCTGGCCTTGGGTGAGCGCGTCGTAGATCAGCGTGTCCACGTTCACGGCGTTGGTGAGGCTCGGGTCGAAGGCGTCGAAGGTGGAGACCTCGGTCTCCCAGAAGTGCTGCGTGACCGGAGCCGTGGCCAACGGGGGCGCGCCGGCGCCGCCGCCGTACTGGTGCGTGGCGAAGAGGCCGGTCGCGGCGAGCGCGACGGGGTCGGCGGCGATGGCGGAGACGAAGCCCGACAGGTCGCCCCAGCTCGACGTCTCGGGGGCGAGGATCAAGGGCGCGGTGGCGCCCGGGGTGCCGGCGGCCCAGCTCTGGATCGCGGGCGCGAGCACGTCGATGAAGGTGGCCATCTGCGCGCCGCTGTAGATGCAGGATTCGTAGGAGGCCGTGTAGTCGGGCTCGTTCTGCACGGACAGCGCGTACAGCGGCACGCCGTTCTGGAAGGCGCTGCTCACGAACGAGACGAGCACGCTGGCCCAGTCGGTCATGCCGTCGGCGGTGCAGCCGCTCGGGTTGCCGGCGCCCTCGCAGAGCGAGCCGCCGTTGTCGATGTCGTCGTTGCTCTTGTCGGCGGCGGGGGGCGACCACGGCGTGGCCCAGACGCTCGCGCCGCGCGCCATGGCGAGCGCGCAGTTGGTCCACTCGGCGCTGCCGTTGTAGGGCTGGCCGGTGGTCTCGATGCCGGTGCGCATCAGGCTCAGGCCGATGCCGTTGGTGGTGCTGAAGAAGAGGTCGGCCTGCGCGGTGGTGAGGGCGCCCACGTAGGCGTCGGAGGCGCCGAAGCCGTCGATCGTCTGCTGCTCGGCGGACCAGTCCACCGTGAGCATGGCGCCGGTGGTGCCGCCCGCGGTGCCGGTTGAGGCGCCGGTCGCGGATCCGGTGCTGGAGCCGCCGGCGGCGCTGCCCGCCGCGGAGCCGCCGGTGCTGCTGGCGCCTCCCGTCGTAGCGCCTCCGCCCGTGCTGCCGCCGGCCGCGCTGCCGCTGCTGCTTGCGCTGGAGGCGCCCGCGGCCGTGCCCGAGCCGGCGCTCGTCCGGCCCTCGCCGGTGGACCCGCCGGCCGTGCCCGAGCTGGCCGTGCTGCCGGTGCCGGCCACGGCGCCGGTGGACGCGAGGCCGGCCGTGGTCGAGGTGGAGGCCGGTCCGCCCGACGACGTGCCGTTGCCCGTGACGATGCCGCTCACCGAGCAGCCCGCCGCCGCGGCGAGCGCGAGGGTCCAGAGACGCATCGAAGCGGAGTGTAGAGGAGAACCGAGGAGACGGACAGCGCGAGGTCCGCGCCGAGCGGGGCCCGGCAGGGCACGATTCGCTCGGGGAGGGGGCGCCGATCTCCGGGCCTCGCGAGGAAGGCTCGGAGGCGAGTCACGAGCTTCCGCGAGCGTCGCTCAGGCCGCCAGCCGCAGGACGAAGCGCGCGCCGCCGCCGGGGCGGTCCGCAGCCTCGAGCGTGCCGCCGAAGGACTCCACGTAGCGCTTGCAGAGGGCGAGGCCGAGGCCCGTGCCCTTGCCGGCGGGCTTCGTGGTGAGGAAGGGGGTGAAGAGCTTGGCCTTCACGTGGGGCGGGATGCCGGTGCCGTTGTCGTCCACGGTGACGACCAGCGTGTCGCCCGTGTGCTCCGCCCGGACCTCGACAGCGGGCGCCTGCGGCTGGCCTTCCTCCACGGCGTCGGCCGCGTTGACGAGCAGGTTCAGGAGCACCTGCGTGAGCTTGCCCGCGTTCGCCCGGACCGGTCGCAGGCCCTCGGGGAGCTCCACGTGGAGCGTGGCCACGTGCTTGAGCCGGCCGTTCGCGAGGCGCACGGCGCTGTCGAGGGCGGCCTTGAGGTCGGTGGGCCCGCACTCCTCGGTGGTCGCGTGAGAGAGCCCCCGGACGTCGACGGCAATCTGGCGGATGCGGTCGACGCCCTCGCCGGCGTCCGCGAGGGTCTCGGCGACCTCGACGAGCTCGGGGTGGCCGGCCTGGATCAGGCGGTCGATCTGCCGGCGCGCGGTGGTGACGTTGATGCCGACGTAGCTCACGGGGTTGTTGATCTCGTGCGTGATGGTCGCGGAGAGCTCTCCGAGCACCAGCAACCGCTCCGCCTGGGCCCACTCGCGCGTGCGGTCGGTGAGCTCGCGCTGCGCCGCGATGGCGGCGCTGCCCGCGCGGAGCAGGTGAACCTCCGCCCGGAGGTCGAAGGCCGCGACGAGCGCGACGAAGGCGGTCTCGAGCACGCCGAACGCCGCCCAGTAGGCGATGGTCGCGGGCCCCGCGCCCCCGCGCATCGCGACCCCGACCATGAGGGCGCCGTTCGCGAGCGACTGCAGGCCGGAGGCGATGGGGTTTCCCGGCAGGATCATCGTGTAGCAGAGCGGCGTGATGACCAGGAACACCATGATCGGGCTCTGCTCGCCGCCGGTGCGGCTGGCCGTGAAGGCGTAGACGACGCTCGCGAGGATGCCGAACGAGCAAGAGACGATCGTGAGCGGCCGCTCCGAGAGGCGGTCGCCGAGGAGCATCAGCGAGGCGAGCAGCGCGACGGTGACCGCGCGCATGGCCAGCAGGCCGGGATCGACCCGGCCGAACAGGAAGGGGTCGAGCGCTGCGAAGGCCACCGCCGCGATCCCGGCGAAGCCGACCAGCCAGCGGCGCTCGTGCAGGGCGAGACGCACCGCGTCGGCGAGCTCTGGGGGAGCAACCATCTCTCGCAGGCCCGACGATGTTCGTGGCGGCATGCATCTCGTCAGTGCAGCCGCCGTGCCGTGCGCCTGCGGCCCCAAAGAAATCAGGAAATCCAGGAGCGCTGTCGCAAGCTTTGCGCTGCGCGGGCACATCCGCAGGATTTGCGCCAAGCGACGTGGGCCCGTGTCACCGCCCGCGAGTCGGCTGCCGGCACCCTGGCTGCGGTGCCAGCCTGGGGTCGCAGCGGCTCGTGCCGCCGTCAGGGGCGGCCTTCACCTCGCGATCGACATGGCTCGCCGCCGCCTGCGTCGCGCCACGGCCAGCACGACGAGGCCGGCCCCGAGGGCCGCGTCGTTCGCCTGTCCGCAGCTGCAGCCCCCGGGCGCCACGTTGCAAGCCGGGCAACCCTCCGGGTCGAGGCCCGTGCCCCACTGGCACCCGTGAGCAGGGCGGCAGCACAGGGGCTTTCCCGAGACGGGCACGCAGGACAGCAGGTCGCCGCAACCCGTGCCGCCGTCGGGGTCGAAGCAGGGCGTTCCCTCGGGGGCCTCGGCGCACTCGGTGCAGGAGCCTGCGCCCAGGGTGGACTGGAACACGGCGCACGACGGCGGGGGAGGGTAGCAGCAGGTACCGCCCGAGCCCCCGTCCGGCGAGGTCCATGGGAGGCAGGAGACGCACGAGCCCTGGGCGCAGCAGCACTCCCCGTCGGTGGTGCAGCTCCGCCGGTAGGGAGCGCCCGTGCACATGCCCCCGGCGGAAAGGCAGCCGGCCGGACACGCGGCGCCGCCGTCGTCCGCGCGGGCGCGGCCCGCCATGAGGGTGACGCCGGCGAGGAGGAGGACGAGACTGGCGCGCACGGCAGCTCGAGCCTAGACCGCGCGCGGCAGCGGTGCCAGCGGGATCACCGGCTTTCCGCGCCGGTTCCAGCCGCGCTGGCATCCTCTCCAGGATGGGGATCTCGCTGTTCCTCGCGCTCGCGACGACGATCACCGCCAAGGACACGCGGCGCGCGCAGGAGCTCGCCCGCCGCTCGATCGTCGAATACCACGATGCCTGCGTGGGTCAGGCGGATGGTTGCGGGTCGACGTGCCAGCGCGACAGCTGCGGCGGATGCTGCCTGCCGGACCCGGCGACGGGACCGGCCCGCTCTGCGTCGATCCCTGCTGACCGCGCTGCGTGAGCGCCGCTTCTAGAAAAACGCGCGCTGCACGAACCAGGTGGCGCCGGCGACGAAGATGGCCGCGGAGCCGAGGGGCACCAGGAAGCGCTTGAGCTGGGGCGGGCGGTAGAGGAGCCAGAGGAGCGGCGCGACGATCAGCACGATGAGCTCCTGCCCCAGCTCGACGCCCAGGTTGAAGCCGAGCAGCGCGCGGGCCATGCCGCCGTGCGACAGGTGCAGCTCGCCGAGCGCGCTCGCGAAGCCGAAGCCGTGCACGAGGCCAAACAGCACGGCGATCTGCCAGCGGTGCCTGGGCTTGCGGGTGATGAAGTCCTCGGCGGCCACGTAGGCGATGGAGGCGGCGATGGCCGACTCGGTGAGGCGGGAGGGCAGGTGGACGATGCCGAAGGTGGCGAGCGCGAGCGTCACCGAGTGGCCCACGGTGAAGCCGGTGATGGCCTTCAGGGTGGGCACGGGGCTCACGTCGCAGAGGATGAGCGCGAGCACGAAGAGGATGTGGTCGATGCCCGCGGGGAGGTGGAAGCCGTGCGGCCCGCGCCACTCCGAGGGCGTGGCCCCGATGTGGCGGACGCCCATGAGGACGAACTCCCAGAAGCCGTGGCGCGCGTTGCCGGCCAGGGACAGGAGGGTCTGGCCGGGCTCGAGGACCAGCTCGTGCTCGACGCCGTCGACGTGCGCCTGGCCGAGCAGGCGGAAGGTGAGGGGGGTGCGCTCGAGGAAGGGCAGCGACCACTGCACGGTGCCGCCGTCCTCGTCGCACTCGCCGTCGGCGAACAGGCCGAGGCGCATGCCTTCCAGCTTGCCGGTGGGGGCGCCGAGGCGGCAGGGCTCGCCGCCGCGGGTGAGCGGGCCGCTGCCGAGCGTGGCCTTGAGCTCGGCCGCGAGCGCGGCGGGATCCAGGGAGATCGCGGGGAGCCCGGCGAGCTGCTGCGTCATCTTCGCGTCGACGTCGAGCGAGAGGTGGACGTGGGCGCCCTTGATCTCGAGTCGCAGGTAGCCGACGTCGAGCACGTGCGCGCGGGCGGGGAGGGTGACGAAGAGCGCGCAGCACAAGAGGAGCCCGGCGCGACGCCAGGTCCCCGCACCCCGGCGCTCTCCCTGGCCCGTCATGCTAGCGGTGCTGGAAGCTGGCGCGCGGCTGCTCGCCGGCGGCGATGAAGTCCTTGTAGCTCTTCTTCGCGGCGGTGGGCGAGCGGTCCTGCATCTCGATGCAGGCGGGTACGGGGCAGACGAGGCTGCACAGGTTGCAGCCCACGCAGCTCTCCTCGAGGATCACCGGCGCGTGGCCCGAGCGGGGGTCGAGCCCGTGCGGGTGCGGCGCGGGCTGGACACCGAGCTTCGCCCAGGGCTCGAGGCCGATCGCCTGGTGCGCGCCGTCGTTGCAGGCCACGTAGCAGAGCTGGCAGCCGATGCACTTCTGGTGGTCGATGTGGGCCACGACCTTGTAGTTGAGATCCAGCTCCTCCCAGCGGCGCACGTTCGGGGTGGCGCGGCCGCGGATGGCGGCGAGCGTGGAGCCGTGCTCGTCGAGGTAGGCCGACAGGCCGTCGATCATGTCCTCCACGATGCGGAACCCGTGGTGCATCACCGCGGTGCAGACCTGCAGGCTGGTCGCGCCGACCGCGATGAACTCGGCGGCGTCGCGCCAGGTGGAGATGCCGCCGATGCCCGAGACCGGCAGCCCGATCTGGGGGTCGCCGCAGATGGCGCTCACCATGTTGAGCGCGATGGGCTTCACCGCGGGGCCGCAGTAGCCGCCGTGGCTGCCCTGGCCGCGGACGGCCGGAGAGGGGGCGAAGGTGTCGAGGTCGATCGACATCACCGAATTGATGGTGTTGATGAGGCTGAGCGCGTCGGCGCCCGCCTCCTTGGCGGCCCGGCCCGGATACACCACGTCGGTCACGTTCGGCGTGAGCTTCACGATCACCGGGATCCTGGCCTTCGCCTTGGCCCAGCCGGTGATGCGGCCGCAGTACTCCGGCACCTGGCCGACGGCGGCGCCCATGCCGCGCTCGCTCATGCCGTGCGGGCAGCCGAAGTTCAGCTCGACCGCGTCGGCGCCGGCGTCCTGCGCGCGCTGCACCACCTCGTGCCAGGCCTCGGCCTTGCTCTCCACCATCAGCGAGGCGACGACGGTGTGCTTCGGGTAGCGCTTCTTCACCTCGGCGATCTCGCGGAAGTTCACCTCCATGGACCGGTCGGTGATGAGCTCGATGTTGTTGAAGCCGACGACCTTCTGGCCGCCCACGTCGAGGGCGCCGTAGCGCGACGAGACGTTGACGATGGGCTCGCCGATGGTCTTCCACACCGCGCCGCCCCAGCCGGCGTCGAACGCGCGCATCACCTGATCGCCGGTGTTGGTGGGCGGCCCCGACGCCAGCCAGAAAGGGTTGGGCGACTTGATGCCGCAGAAGTCGATCGTCAGGTCAGCCATGGAGGCCGAGTGTTTACAGAAGCGAGCGGGCTGGCGTCAATCGAGCCTGCTGGGATGCGACAGTGCCGCCCGACTTGGAAAGCCTCGAGCGAGAGTACGTGTGGTGGGAACGACGTCTTTCCCCCCCGCTGCACGTTCACGGGGTCGCCCTGACGGCGCGGAAGGTGAGCGCGGCCAGGGCCACGATGCCGAGGTTGAGCGCCAGGGCGGGCAGCACGATTCCGACGCGGAGCAATTGAAGGCCCAGGAACAGGGCCGCCGGCGCCGCCACGATCACCAAGGAGACCGGGTCGCTCAATGCCTCCGGCGGTCGTCCGGCCTCCACGCCCAGCTGGCGGAGTTTCCACCAGCTCCAGGCCAGCAAGGCGAGGGACGCGACATCGAGCAAGCAGGAGAAGAGCACGAACGCGCTGGTTCCTTCTTTCATCCAGCCTCTCAGCGTTTCATTCGCGACAATCGTCAGAGGGCCGAAGTAGAAGGGCAGGTTGTTTCTCAGGCGCACGTATTTCTTGGCGGCGTCCGCGGGAGGCGCTCCCGTGTCGTTCGGCGGATCCACGGTCAGCGTTCTTCGACGTTGGAGGGCGCAGGAGCTTCGCGTGTCTGCCATCGCTTGCGGGCCGCGCGGCGAAGCAGCGTCGCGCCGTAGGCCAACCCGATGGCGAGAAAGACCAGATCCTTCATCCGGTCCAGGATGCCGTACCTTTCCCAGTTCCACAGCCCCCAGGCCCCGAATGCCGCGCCGAGGACGATCCAAGCCAGTCCCATGACGACATCCGCGGCAGGGCTCACGCCTATCCCCCCAGTGCAGCGTGGATGGCCCGCGCGGCGTCGCGGCCGTCCGCCACGGCGTTCACGACCTCGGCGCCGCCGTTGGCGCAATCGCCGGCGGCGTAGACCTTGGGGTTGCCCGTGCGGAAGCTCTCGTCCACGGCGATCGCGCCGTCCTTGAAGGCGACGCCGGGGATCTTCCCCAGCGGGCCCTGGTCGAGGCGCTGGCCCACGGCGACGATGACCATGTCGACCTCGAGGGCCACGTCGGCGCCCGGAACCGGCCGCATCTTGCGCCGGCCGCTCTCGTCGGCCTCGCCGAGCTCGACGCGCTGGCACACGAGTCGTTCCACGCGGCCGTGGCCCTCGATGCGGATGGGCTGCGACTTGAGCAGCAGCTCGCAGCCGTCGGCGCGCAACAGCTCGATCTCGTAGTGGAACGCGGACATCTCCTCGCGGCCGCGCCGGTACACCATGAGCACGCGCTCGGCGCCGAGGCGCTTGGCCTGCGTGGCCGCGTCGACCGCGGTGTTGCCGCCGCCCACCACCGCGACGCGCCGGCCCACCTTGATCTCCCGGGGCGCCTTCGCCTTGACCTCCTCGATGAACTCGAGGGACTGGCGGACGCCGGGCAGGTCTACGCCGGGGATCCCGAGCGGCACCGCGCGCGGAAGCCCCACGCCGAGGAGCACCGCGTCGAACTCGCCGAGGAGCTTCGCGAAGTCGGTCACGGGAGCCCCGAGCTTCAGGTCGACGCCGAGGCCCGCCACCTGCTCCACCTCGCGCAGGGCCAGGGGCGCCGACATCTTGTACTCTGCGATGCCGTAGGTGTTGAGCCCGCCGCCCTGCGGCTTCGCGTCGAAGATCGTCACCGCGTCGCCGAGGCGCCGCAGCTCCGCGGCGCAGGCGAGCCCGGCCGGACCCGCGCCCACCACGGCGACGCGCTTGCCGGTGGCCTTGCCGGGGCCGAAGGGGAGCCAGCCGCGCTCGAGCGCCCAGTCGGTGGCGCTGCGCTGCAGCCGGCCGATGGGGATGGGGCGCTTCTGGTCGAGGTTGTGCACGCAGGCGCCCTCGCAGAGCACCTCGGTGGGGCAGACGCGGGCGCAGGAGGCGCCGAGCACGTTGGCCTCGAGGATCACGCGGGCCGCGCCCCGCCGGTTGCCGGTGGCGAGCTTCTTGATGAACGCCGGGACGTCGATGGAGGTGGGGCAAGCGCGGGTGCAGGGCGCGTCGTAGCAGTAGAGGCAGCGGTTCGCCTCGGCGAGCATCTCGGGCTCGGTGAAGGCGGGCGCGATGTCGGCGAAGGGGCCGTCGGCATGCCCGGGGACCGAGCGAAGCTTCGCGGCGCTGTCGAAGGCGGCGGCCATGGGATCCCCGGGGGCGGAAAGGCGAATGTTTAGCGAAGCGGCCGGGGCAGCGTCAACTCAGGCGCGCCGGCCCCGGACCGCCTTCGCGAATTCGCTCGGCGCGACCCGCGCGATGCGGCGGAAGTGGCGGCCGAAGTGGCTCTGATCGGCGAAGCCGAGCGTGGCGGCGACCTCCGCCGGCCGCTCCCCTCGCTCCAGGCGGCTCATGGCGGCGCAGATCCGCACCAGGAGCTGGTACTCGTGCGGGGAAGAGCCGGTGGCCCGCTTGAAGACGCGAAGCACGTGAAAACGGCTCAGCCCGGCCTCGAGCGCCAGCTCGGCCAGCGAGACGTTCTCGGCCAGGTGATCGTGCAGGTAGGCCCGGATCCGCGCGACCGCGACCGGCTCGCCGCCGTCCCGGGGCGCGGGCCGACTGCGTTCGGCGTGGCTGCAGACGAGGCGTTCGAGCACGCGGACCAGACGCGACTCGCGCTCCAGCCGGCTCGCCTCCCCGTGGACCGCCGCGGTGAAGCGCTGGATGGCCCGGTACAGGCCCGGATCGCCGACCAGGGCGCGGGAGAAATGAGGGGCGCGCGGGCGGCCTCCGAGTTGGCGGGCGGCCTCACGCACGAGCGCCGCGTCGAAGAAGAAGACGTCGAAGCCGGTTGGGGGGCCCCAGCGGCGCAGCTGCCGGTGCGTCTCCCCGGGCTCGAACAGCGCCGTCAGGATTCCGGTGCCCGTGTAGTGAGTCTGGCCGCGGTAGATCCAGTCGGTCCCGAGGCTGGCCGGACCGCGTGGCATGTTGCACACCGCGTAGGTTTCGTAGAAGTGGCGGAAGAGCTGCGCCGTGCCCTCGGCGTGGAGGGCCACCACGCCCGGCAGATCCGGGGGACTGCCCCACTCGATTCTTTCCACGACACCGCCCAGAATCCGCCTCCCAGCACCCGTCGGTCGCGATGCCCCCCGGGAGCAACTCCGTTCTAGACCGAACACTGCCCTCGACGGTATAGGGGGGGTGGCGCTCTCCTCGCCGGGGAGTTAAGCAGAGCCGCCATGCCCCTGCCCCCCACCGTCCGCTTGAACAACGGCGTCGAGATGCCCCGCTTCGGTCTCGGCGTCTACAAGGTGCACGCCGGCGCGGGCGCGCGGAAGACGATCGCCAAGGCGCTGGAAGTAGGCTACCGGCTCATCGACACCGCGGCGCTCTATGGCAACGAGGCGGACGTGGGGAAGGCCGTGCGCGAGAGTGGCCTGCCCCGCGGGGACGTCTTCGTCACGACCAAGCTCTGGAACTCCGACCAGGGTTACGACTCGGCGCTGCGCGCCTTCGATGCTTCCCTGAAGCGCCTCGGGCTCGATCAGGTCGACCTCTACTTGATCCATTACCCGGTCCCCGAGGCCCGCCGGGAGAGCTGGCGCGCGCTGGAGCAGATCGCGGCGAGCGGCCGCGCCCGGGCCATCGGCGTCTCGAACTACCAGATCCGGCATCTGGAAGAGCTCTTCGGCGCGAGCAAGACCGTGCCGGCGGTGAACCAGATCGAGCTGAGCCCGTTCAACTGGCAGCGCGACCTCGTCGAGTTCTGCCAGAAGCACGGGATCGTGGTGGAGGCGTACGCGCCGCTCACCGCCGGAGACAAGATCCGCGACGCCAAGCTCGCGGCGGTGGCCAAGCGAGTGGGCCGGACGAATGCGCAGGTGCTGCTGCGCTGGTGCTTGCAGAAGGACCTCGTCCCGATCCCCAAGGCTTCGAGCGAAGCACACCTGCGCGAGAACCTCGGCGCGCTCGAGTTCGAGCTGTCCGCGCAGGAGATGGCGGCGCTCGACGCGCTCGACGAGGGCTACCGCAGCTCCTGGGATCCGACCTCGACGCCCTGAGGGCGGCGAAGGGGTCAGGCCAGGCCCGCCCGCCGCAGCCGCAGGGCGTTGCTCACGACCGACAGCGAGGAGAAGCTCATCGCCGCGCTCGCGATCATGGGCGACAGCAGCAGCCCGAAGGCGGGGTAGAGCACGCCGCCGGCGAGGGGGATGCCGATGGCGTTGTAGAGGAAGGCGAAGAAGAGGTTCTGGTGGATGTTGCGCAGCGTGGCGCGGCTGAGGGTCCGGGCCCGCACCAGCGCGCCGAGGTCGCCCTTCACGAGCACGATGCCCGCGCTCTGCATGGCCACGTCGGTGCCGCTGCCCATGGCGATGCCCACCTCGGCGGCGGCGAGGGCGGGGGCGTCGTTGATGCCGTCGCCGGCCATGGCGACCGCTCGCCCCTGGCGCCGGAGGTCGGTGACGATCTCCGCCTTCCGCGCCGGCAGCACCTCGGCGAAGACCTCGTCGATGCCGACCTGGCGGGCCACGCGCTCGGCGGCGGCGCGGGAGTCGCCCGTGACCATCACCAGTCGCAAGCCGGACGCACGCAGCGACGCGAGCGCGGCGGCCGCCGCGGGGCGCAGCGGATCGCTCACCGCGAGAAGGCCGGCGGCGCGGCCGTCGACAGCCGCGAGGACCACGGTGTCGCCTGCCAGCCGGCGTGCGGCCAGGGCAGGCGCCAGCGGCGCCGTGTCGACGGTCCGTTCGCGCAGGAGCGCCTCGCTCCCGAGCAGGACCTTGCGGCCCAGAACGACGCCTTCGATGCCCTGGCCCGGCAGGGCCTGGAACGACGACGCGGCGGGAACCGGAAGCTTGCGGGTGTCCGCGCCGCGCACGATGGCGTCGGCGGCGGGGTGCTCGCTGGCGCGCTCCAGCGCCGCGGCCAGCCCCAGGAGCTCGTCGTCCGAGCCGGACAGCGCCGCGACCGACGCGAGGCGGGGCTTGCCCTCGGTCAGGGTGCCCGTCTTGTCGAGGATCAGCGTGTCCACGCGGGCGAGGCGCTCGAGTGCCTCGGCTGAGCGGACGAGGACGCCCGCGGTGGCGCCGCGACCGGTGCCCACGAGGATGGACATCGGCGTGGCGATGCCCAGCGCGCACGGGCAGGCGATGATCAGCACCGAGACCGATGCGACGATCGCGTGGGCGAGCCGCGGCTCGGGGCCCACCGAGATCCAGACGCCGAAAGCGATGGCGGCGCAGGCGATGACGGTCGGGACGAACCACGCCGCCGCGCGGTCGGCCACGCGCTGGATCGGCGCCCGGCTGCGCTGCGCCTCCGCCACGAGGCGGACGATCTGGGCGAGGAGGGTTTGCTGGCCCACGCGCTCGGCGCGCATCAAGAAGGAGCCGTGGCCGTTGAGGGTCGCGCCCGTCACCGGATCGCCCGGACCCTTGGCAACCGGCAGCGGCTCGCCGGTGATCATGGATTCGTCCAGGGCGCTCTGGCCCTCGAGCACCACGCCGTCGACCGGGACCTTCTCGCCGGGCCGCACGCGCAGCCGATCGCCCGGGAGGACGTCGCCCAGCGGGACGTCCGTTTCGCCGGCGTCGGTCACGCGCCGGGCCATCTTGGGCGACAGGCCGAGCAGCGCCCTCAGGGCGCCTTGCGTCTTGCCGCGCGCGCGCAGCTCGAGGACCTGGCCGAGCAGGATCAGGGCCGTGATGACCGCCGCCGGCTCGAAGTACAGCGCGACCTCGCCGTGGGGGCCGCGGGCGGTGGCCGGGAGGAGGTTGGGCGCGAGCAGCGCCACCAGGCTGTAGCCGTAGGACACGCCGACGCCCAGCGCGATGAGGCTGAACATGTTGAGCCGCAGGCGCAGGAACGAGACGGCGCCGCGCTGGAAGAAGGGCCAGCCCGCCCAGAGCACGACCGGCGTCGCCAGGGCGGCCTGCAGCCAGCTCGACACGTGGGGACCAAGCCACGCGCGCGGGCCACCGCCCGGCAACATCTCGCCCATCGACAAGAGCAACAACGGCGCCGTGAGCGCGGCGCCGATCCAGAAGCGCCGCGACATGTCGACGAGCTCGGGATCGGGCGCGGCGACCTCGGTGGGCATCACCGGCTCGAGCGCCATGCCGCAGACCGGGCAGATGCCGGGGCCGGCCTGGTGGACTTCGGGATCCATCGGGCAGGTGTAGCCCGAGGCGTGGGGGGAGGGCGCCGGGGGCGGACGGGCGGCCGGGTGGAGGAAGGCCTCCGGGTTGGCGCTGAACCGCTCGCGACACCTCGGGTTGCAGAACCAGTACGTCGTGCCGGCGTGCTCGAAGCTGCCGCCCTTGGCGCGGCCCGGCTCGACGGTCATGCCACAGACCGGGTCTTTCGCGGGCTCGCTCATGGGCCGCTACTTCTGCTGGCTGTGGGCGGCCGACGCAAGCCCTTCTCGAGCGGCGGTACCACGCTGACGGTGGCGAAGCGGGGCCCCGGGCGGTAGTTCTTTTCGAACCGCCGAGCTATTCTCGATGGCCGTGCGCACCGCCGTCTCCCTCGCGTGCTTCGTCCTCTGGGTGGCTTGCTCGCAGAGCAAGCTCCAGGGGGGGCAGGGCCAGCTCGTGGCGCCCGCAAGCCTCGACTTCGGCACGGTGTTCGTCGGCGCGACCCCCGTGAGGCAGCTGTCTCTGGGGAACGGCGGCGACGCGCAGCTCTCGCTGAGCGCGGTCGTGAAGGGCGATCCCCAGGTCTCGCTGAGCAGCGCGCGCGACTTCACCGTCGCCGAAGGGGCGAGCGCGGCGGTTTCGATCACTCTTGCAGCGACGCAGGTGGGCCCGGTGAGCGCGACCCTTTCCATCGCCGGCGACGCCACGGCGCTGGTGCCGATCACTGCGAACGTCCTCGCGGACCTGTCTTGCCCCCAGAGCGTCGCCTGCAACGTGCAGACCTTCGACCCGAACGCCGGGACCTGCATCGGCAGCCCCGCGGCCGACGGCACCTCGTGCAACGACGGCAACCTCTGCGAGGCCGATGAGACGTGCATCGGCGGCGTGTGCAAGGGTTCGGCGCTCACTTGCGACGACCAGAACGTCTGCACGACCGACTACTGCACGGCTGCTCAGGGCTGCCAGCACCTCGACAACAGCGCGTCCTGCCAGGGGACCAATCCCTGTCAGATCTACTACTGCGATCCGGTGAAGGGCTGCCAGTCGACGCAGGCGAGCGACGGGACGCCGTGCAGCGCGGAGATCCAGTGCCAGCAGGCGACGGTCTGCTTCCAGGGGCAGTGCGTCGGGGTGGCGGTGCCGGACGGCACGCCTTGCGTGGCGCCCAAGGACCCGTGCGCCAAGGACGCGACCTGCAGGTCGGGGCAGTGCGACAGCCCCACGGCGGACGCGCTGCAGCCGGGAGACATCCTGTGGAAAGCGGTCGCTTCGGAGCTCTCGGATGGCGACGGGGGCGAGCTCCCCTACGACGGCGGCAACGTGCCGGGCTGGCGCGCGGCGGCGGCGGTCGACGCGCTCGGCGACCTGTACCTCGACGACGACGACTGGGACGGCGGCGGGTCGCTGGTGTCCCTGGACGTGTGCGGCCAGGAGCGCTGGCGGACGAACCAGTGGGGGCCGTCGTCGAACGCCTGGACCAACGGCCGCCACCTGCTCATGGACGACGGGGCCATCGTGGTGACCGTCGCAGCCGACCAGAGCTTTCTGGCGCAGAGCACGACCGACGGCCAGCTGCTCTGGCGCGACGACTTGACCGGCGCCGGCCTGAACGTCGCGGCGCTGCAGGGCTTCATGATCAAGGACATCGCGCTCTCGAACGACGACGTCTTCTATTTCACCGCAGAGTGGTTCCAGTCCGACGGCGACGGCGGCACCGACATGTACGGGCTGGTCGGAGGCCTGCTCGCGAACGGCCAGACCAAGTTCGCGGTCATCGAGCCGGCCTTCGATTACGCCACGGGCTGGCCGTCGTTTGGATACCCGCTGCTGGTGGACGCAAACGAAGATCTCTACACGGTCCTCGATCACGGGGATGGGAACGCGGCGATCCAGAGCTTCGATCAGACCGGCGGGCTGCGCTGGACCCTGCCGGTGTCCCGCGGCGGGCTGAACAGCCTGTCCGACGATCAAGGCCTCTTCCTCGAGCCGACCAGCATGACCGCGTTCGACTCGAACGGCGCCGTGCAGTGGTCGGACACGGAGCCGGCCACCGTGGTGGTGCCCACTGGCCACAGCCCCATCGTGGAGGTCGACGGTACCGAGGTGGTCACGCGCGAGCGCGACGGAGGCAGCTCCTGGTATGGCACCATCGAGAGCTATGCGGCGGGCGGCGCGCCGGGGTGGACTTTCCCGCTGCCTGCCGGCGAGTTCCCGGTCAGCTCGCACGTCCTGGACACGCAGGGGGACATCTACTTCGCCACGAACCGGGAGAGACTCGTCGCGCTGGACGGGACGGCCGGCAAGCTGACCTGGCAGATGGATCTGCCCACGCAGGGGCCCATGTACATGGGAGTCATGGCGCTCACCCCGGCGAGCTCGCTGGTCGTCTCGGCCCGCCGCGAGCTCTTCTCCGTCTACGCTGGCGCTCCGATGGCCAGCTCGCCTTGGCCGCGCTTCCGCGGCGACAACCAGAACCGATCGTGTCCCCTGCCGTCCGCGCCGGGCGGCGGCGGCTCTCCGTCGCCATGATGGACATGCGCCGCTGCGAGCGGCTGCCGGCCCGGCTGCCGATCGAAGTCCGCTCCGGGGGGCGCCGGATCCAGTGCTTCACCCGCGACGTGAGCCGGCACGGGCTGTTCATCCTCACCGACGCCCCTCCCGCTGAGCGGCAGCTCCTCGCGCTGCGCGTGGCGCTGCCCGACGGCGCGGCCCCGGTGGACGTGGTGGGGTCGGTGGCCCACCGGGTCACCACCGACGATTCGATCCGCACGGGCGCCGAGGCCGGCATGGGCATCGGCTTCTTCGTGCTGAGTGGCGAGGCCAAAGCGCGCTGGGACGGCTACATCGACGGCCTGGCTGCCCAGGCAGGCGGGCCGGCGCCCGCGCCGGCGCAGAAGCCGAGCACCCGGCCGACGTTTCTCTTGCGCCTGCGCGACCTGAACCGCCTCATCGAGTTCCGGACCCGCGAATTGCGGCTCGGCGCGATGTTCCTGAAGACGCCGGTGTTGCGCGCAGTCGGCGACGTCGTGCAACTCGTGGTGATCCACCCGGTCACCGACGAGGAGTTCGTGCTCACCGCGTCGGTCACCGCCACCTCGCAGGGCTCGCCGACGGAGCCGAAGGGCATGTCGCTGCGCATCTCGGCGCTGGAGGCGGACCGAGATGCCGCGTTCGACACCTTCGTTGCGGGAGAGCCGCTCCCGGTCGCCGAGCGGAAGACGCAGATCCTCAAGAACCCCCTGCCGCCGGAGACGCCGCCTGCGCCGGAGCCAGAAGCCCACGCCGCGGCCCCGTGGGCGAAGCGCCCGGCCGGTCTCGGCCGCCGCGCGTCGGTCTCGACCTCGATCCCCGTCTCCGCTCCGACAGGGATACCACCCGACCGGGTGACCACCGTCACCGACTTGCCGGCCGTCACGGCGCCGCCCGACGACACGACCGAGGAAGGCTTGCAGGAGCTGGAGGACGACGAGCCGCGCGCCCCCGAAGCGCCGACGCTCGTGCCAGGAGTCGACCCGCATGCCGCTCTGCGGAGCGCGGTCGATCGAGATCCGGACGCCCTCGGCCCCCGGCTCCGTCTCGGCGCTGCGCTCGCGCGCCAGCCGGCCACGGCCGCCGAGGCGGTGTCGCTGCTCCGCTCGATCCTGGAACGCGAGCCCCAGCACCCCCTGGCTCACGGCGCTCTCGCGCTCGCCCACGCGCAGCTCGGCGAGACCAGCGAGGCCGAGCGGCACCTCACGCGGGCACTCCGTCTGGGCCACGTGGACCCGGAGCTCGAGCGCCGCATCCGGGGTTGATCAGTTCAGGAGGGCCGGCTTCTTGAAAAGCTCGTCCACCGGCCGACGCCCCTCGGCGCCGGCGGTCACTTCGTGCCAGTGCTCGATGCGATTCTCCCCCTTGCGCCAGCAGAGAAACACCGGCCGGTCCCCCCGCTTCGAGCGGAAGTCGACCAGACCGTCGAGTCGCTTCACGAGCAGACCGTGCGCCTGGAGCTCGCCGACGATTCCGCGGATGCGGGTCATCAGCTGCTGGGCGCGCAGCCGCTTCTGCCGGACCGCCTCGGGCAGATCGTCGCCCACCGGCAGGTTCTCGAGCTCGGTCGGGTTGCCGCCCTCGGCCTCGAACTGCTTCAGGATCTCCAGCAGCTCGAAGCGGTCGCGCTCGATCTGCCCGAAGGCCTCTTGCAGGGCAGGGATGAAGCCGTTCGCTTCCTGGGGCGTGAAGTAGCGCACGGATCATTCATAAGGCGCATTCGGCCGGTGTCAAATCCGGTGCGCGCGGTACAATCGCGCGGTGTCGAACTGGCTCCTGGCCCTCGGGGCGAGCCTCGCCCTGTCCGCAGGACCGGCGGCCTATTCCTTCAAGGATGCCCAGGGCATCGAGCACTACGTTGGAAGCGAGGACGACATCCCGCCGGCCTACCGCCCGCAGGCCCGGCGCATCGATCTCTTGGGGCAGCCGGCGGAGGCGCCGAGGCCCGGGGGATGGCACACCTTTCCAGCACCCGCGCCGGTACGCAAACAGCCCCCGAACCGGCCGCCCGTCGCGCCGCGGCAAGCGCTGCGGAATCCGACGATCTTCGCGCTGGTCGGCGGTCTGCTCCTCTGCCTGTTCCCGGGCTTCCTGCTCGCGTGGCTGCGGGCACCGCACCGGCGGCGCATCTATCTCGCGGCAGCTACGGCCGCGCTCGTGGCCGGCCTGAGCCTCGGGCTCTACGCGACCCGGCAGCTCCGTCCCAAGGATGCCCGCGACCTCGTCGAGCTCAAGCCACCTTGACGGCCGGGGCCAGACCCAGCCACGTGGGGCGCAGCGCCGGCAGGGCGCCCGTCGCGCCAAAGAAGCTGCCCGCGGCGAGCTGTCCGCGCGAGGCGAGCAACGCGGGCAGTCCTTGCAGCGAGGGATTCCACAGCAGGAGCGTCCGGAAGGCGTCGTGATCGAGCATGGAGAGCCGGGTGGGCTCGAGTGCGCGGAGCGACCCCGAACAGGGGCGCCCGCGCAGCGAGGCCACGAGGCCCAGCGCCTGGCCCGGATTCGCGAGGCCGAGGAGGCGCTCCCCCGCTCCGGCGCCCGCGCGCATCCACAGACCCAGCCGCCCGCTCTCCACCAGGGCGAAGCCGTTGCGGACCTCGCCCTCGCGCACCAGCGGCTCTCCACGCTCGAGTCGCTTGCGGGTAAACAGCGCCGCAATCCCGGAGCGCCCGGCCGGGCCGCACAGATCGGCGAAGACCGTGCCCGCGAGGAAGCAAGCGAGGCGGCGGATCTCTCCGAGTGCCACCAGCGTCGAGCGGAAGGCGGGCTCACAGAGCGCGGCATCCTCGATCACCGCGAAAGGCAGCCGCAGCGCGGAGCCACCGAGGCGCGTGGTCACGGTGGCCGCGGCGCCCGGGGCGCCCAGTGCGCTCGAGAGGCCGAAGGCGCTGCCGGGCCCCGCCTGGCCCAGGCTGATCTCCTTGCGCGAAATGTCGAACCGCCCCTGCGCGACGACGTGGACGTGCTCCAGCGGCTCGCTGGCACGGAAGAGCGTGCCCCCTGCCGGCACCGGCACCCAGGAGGCCACCTGCGCGAGCTCGGCGCGCAGTGCGTCCGAGAGCGCATCGAAGGGTGTGGTCTCTGCGAGCAGCGCCTCGAAGCGCCGGCGGTGGAGCCGCCACGCGGGGGGCGCTAGCCTGGGACGAGGGAGGCGGACGCGGGCGCGGGCCGAGGAGGCCGGCCCGGCAGCCGCGTCGAGCAGCACCGCGCCGAGCTCATCGGCCTCCCAGATCCGCTCGGGATCCGCCGGCCGCTCGCCGACCAGCGCGCGACGGACCGCCGAGATCTCCCGCGTGACCGTGTCGTTCTTGATGAGCCTCAGGTGAGTCGTCATCGCGTATTCCTCCTCCGTAGGGGCCCCCATGGTAAGGGCGGTGCACGGGGGGTCAATTTTTCGGCAAGCGCGTCGTCTCTCGCCGCGGCTGCTTGATCGCTCGCTCCGGCGCCGCTATATGCGGTGACCGATGGATTCCGACGAGAAGAAGGCCCATGAGCGGGCCCGTCGCCGCGCGCTCGCCATCGAGGCCGGCCTCGATCCGGGTCCCGAGGACGCCGGTGAGCCCCCAGCGAAGGAGCCGCCGCCGAGCGTCAACCAGATCATCTCGCGGCTGACGTCGGACAATCGGGAGTGGCGCGATCAGTGTACGGCGCTCCTCGTGCAGCGAGGTGCCGAAGCGGTGCCGGCGCTGCTCGGCGCAATGAGGCACGCCTCGCCGCTCGTCCGCTACCACGCGACCGCGGCCCTCGGTGCCATTGGCGACGCACGGGCCATCCCCGCGCTCGTAGAGGCCCTGGCAGATCTCGAGGAAAACCGCGGAGGCGTCGCCGCGGGCGCGGAGGTCGCCCTGGCGAAATTCGGCCCGGCGGCGGTCCCCCTGCTTCTCACGGCGGCGGAGCAGGGTGCGGACACCGTTCGCACGCGCGCCGTTCGTCTCCTCGGCCGCATTCAATCCGCGGTGCCGGACGAGGTGCTTCGCCGGCTCCTGCACGATGGCAGCGAGAACGTACGCATCCAGGCCGCCACCGCCCTCTGGCAGGTGGCCGGCGCCAGGGCGGTGGATGACCTGATCGGCGCCGCGAAGGACGACTCGCGCTGGGTGCGGTGCGCCGCGGCCGAGGCGCTCGCGAACCTGCGCCGCCCGGAGGCGCGGCCGATCCTGGAGGCCGTGCTTGCGGATCCCGAGGACTTCCACGAGGCGCGCTGGGCGGAAGAGTTGCTCGAGCTGCTGTGAGGCGCTTCCCTCGTGTCACCGCTGCCAGACGATCGCGTCCACCTCCAAGGGCACTGCCACGCCCTCACGATGCGGCACCGCGCGCGCCGTGCAGTCCGAGGACGGGAGTGCCGAAGGCACCGCCGTCCGATGGACGGATCTGGCCGTCGCGCGTCTGGACATCCACGGGTCCGAAGCGCAGCACTCCCCATTGCTGCCTCAGCTCCCGCTTTCAGTGGACCACCTCCAGCCCCCTCGCGCCCCGGCCGGCTTCCCTGCGTCAGGGCTGACGTTCATGAGCTCAGCCGTGCGGCACGGGTGTTCGTGCGTCGGGCGCCCGCTGCTTCGACACCAGGCCCCGCAACGCCAGGGCGTTCTGAATCTCCGTCGGGCCGACCAGGCCCAGCAACGCGCGGGGTGAGCTCTCGTCGACGACCACGAGGTAGCTGGCGCCCTGTTGTTGCGCCCGGGTGAGGGCGGCCTCAGCGGGCTCGTCGGCCGACACCTGCAAGGCTCTGTGGAAGATGATTGGGCCGACATCGCCCACCTTCGCTTCGCGCGTTCGCGCGCGCAGGAGATCCTGGGCGACGAGGATCCCCGTCGGCCCCCCTTCGACTCCGGCGCTCACGATCGCCTCCAGCCGGCCGGAGTCGCGCATCGAGGCGCCTACCTGTTGCAGCGGGTCGTCGGTCCTGACCAGCAGCGGGTGCGGGAGCATCATGTCCCGCACCTTCAGCCCGCCGAGCAGCGCGTGCGTCTCCTCCGCGCCAGCCTCGGCCTTCGCGCCCCCGTACAGGAAGAAGGCGATGATGATCAGGAGCACGTTGATGGTCGCCAGCCCCAGCAGTCCCAGGGCGATCGACAGGCCCCTGCCGAGCATCGCGGCGATCTGCGTGGCTCGCGCCCTCCCGACCTTCCGGCCCAGGAAGGCCCGCAGCACCCGGCCGCCGTCCATCGGGAAGGCGGGGAGCAGGTTGAAGAGCCCGAGCATCAGGTTGAGCCCAGCGAGGTAGAACAAACCGAGACGCAGGTCGGCCAATCCGCTGGTCGCAGGCAGGACGGCGCGCACGAGCCACGTCACCAGGGCGATCACCAGGCTGGAGAGGGGCCCGACGAGGGCCATCCAGCCCTCCAGGGCGAGGCTCGGGGGCATCTTCGACATCTGCGAGACGCCGCCGACGATCATCAGGGTGATCTCGCGTACGCGGCCACCCACGCGCAGCGCGAACAGGCTGTGGGCCAGCTCGTGCAGGGCCACGGACACGAAGAGCGCCACCGCAATGACCGCGCCCCACAGCAGCGCCGGCAGCGTGAGGCCGGCCCTGGGCACGCCCGCGAGGTGCGCGGCCTTCTCGAAATCCGTCGAGAACGCATAGGTGATGTACGCCAGCGCGAGTACCAGGGACCAGTGGGCCCGGATGGGGATGCCACGGACGCGAAAGAGTGTGATCGAACCACTTGGCATGCTTCTCCTCGTTGCACGCGACGTGCCGCAGCTACTGGCTGACGGACGGCCGCAACTCCTGCGCTCGCGCAAAGTAGGGCGCACAAGCCGCGCCATCCAAGGCCCGGCGAAGACTGGATTGGGTTGCCCCAGGCCGGCATGACCGCGCTACGCGCTCGCGGGAGCGCTTCGAACGGCCTGGCCAGGGATGCCGCTCGGACGATTCGCCGACCGATCTTCGCCGTCGACGCCACACCAGGAGAGGTCGCCCGGGGCAGGAGCGACATTGGGGACGGACGGATCCAGCTGCCGGAGGTCCCGCCCGGGCGAGCCTGCCTCAGTAGGACCGGGGCATCCCCAGCTTGTGCTCCGCCACGTAGTTCAGGATCATCTCCTCGGTGATCGGCGCCGTCTTCAACAGGCGCGCCGTCTCCCAGTAGTAGATCAGCCCAACGTCCTCCGAGAAGCCGCTGCCGCCGTGGGTCTGGATGGCGCGGTCGACGGCTTGGAGGCAGACCCGCGCCGCCTTGAACTTGGCGCAGTTCGCGTAGAAGCCGACCTCGCCGGGCTCCATCCCCTGGTCGAAGGCCCAAGCGGACTTGTAGACCAGGTTGCGGGTGGCCTCGATCTCGACCTGAACCTCGGCGAGGGGGTGCGAGATCGCCTGGTGCGTGGCAATGGGCTCGTCGCCGAAGACCTTGCGATCCATCGAGTACGCGACCGCCTTCTTGGTGACGTAGTCGGCGAGCCCGACTGCGAGCGCGCCCGCGAGGATGCGTTCCGGGTTGAGCGAGGTGAACAGCGCGACGGCGCCCGCGTCCTGTTCTCCCACCAGGGTGTCCACCGGCACGAGTGCGTCTTCGAAGTGGACGCTGAACTGCACGAATCCTTCGATGCCGCGGGTCGGTAGCGGGGTGAGGGTGATGCCCTTGGTCTTGGGGTCGATGAGCAGGAGCGAGAGACCGTAGGCCTTCGGCAGGCCCTGCGCCTTGCACTCCTCGACGGTCATGGTGCGGCAGA